>JAANCK010212948.1_pt1 | contig 10216 bp, 8 predicted proteins | sample 7277841 | NCBI WGS metagenome assembly JAANCK01 (sample SAMN14222788, study PRJNA588281) | permafrost metagenome | isolation source: Arctic cryosol methane SIP | place: Canada:Nunavut | collected 2015-07 | reverse complement strand
GTGTTCCAGGACCCATACGGCTCGCTCTCGCCACGCATGTCGCGGCGATAGGGCCGCATCTGCTTGAACTTGAGGCCCTGCAGCTGATCGCCCATGAACACGATCGGGCCGTCCGACGAGATCAGCCTTAAGATCGCCAGGCCGAGCGTGGTCTTGCCGGAGCCGGACTCGCCGACGACGCCGAGCGTCTCGCCCTTGCGCAACTCGAGGCTGACGCCGTCCACCGCCTTGATATGGCCGACCACTTTGCGCAGCACGCCGCGCTTGATCGGAAACCACACCTTGAGATCCTTGGTCGAGACCACCAACGGCGCGTCGGGACGCGGCGGCGCCGGATCGGGTTTCGGCTCGGCGGCGAGCAGCGCGCGCGTGTAAGGGTGCGCGGGCGCGGTGAACACACGCTCGACCTCGCCTTGCTCGACGATCTTGCCCTGCTGCATGACGCAGACCTTGTCGGCGAGCTTGCGCACGATGCCGAGATCGTGCGTGATGAACAGCATCGACATGCCGAGCCGCGTCTGCGTGTCCTTGAGCAATTTCAGGATTTGCGCCTGCACGGTGACATCGAGCGCGGTGGTCGGCTCGTCGGCGATCAGCAGATCGGGCTCGTTCGCCAGCGCCATGGCGATCATCACGCGCTGGCGCTGACCGCCGGAAAGCTGATGCGGGTAGCTCTCCAGCCGCCCGGCGGGATCGGGAATGCCGACATGGGTGAGCAGTTCGACAATGCGCGCGCGCGCGGCCTCTCCGGTAAGACCTTGATGCAACAGCAATATTTCGCCGATCTGCTTCTCGATCGTATGCAACGGATTGAGCGAGGTCATCGGCTCCTGGAAGATGATGGTGATGTCGTTGCCGCGCACCTTGCGGATTTCGTGCTCCGGCATCGACAGCATCTCGCGGCCTTTGAACACGATCTCTCCGGACGGATGATGCGCGGCCGGATAGGGCAGCAGCTTCATCACCGACAGCGCGGTGACCGACTTGCCGGAACCGCTCTCGCCGACCAGCGCCACGGTTTCGCCCTTGGCGATGTCGAACGAAACGCGGTCGACCGCCAGCACCTCGCGCGCGCCAATGCCGAAGGCGACGGAGAGATCGCGGATGGAGAGGAGGGGGTCAACCGATTTCATCGCGCAAGCCCCTTACGAGGAATTCAATGTTTTCGAGATTAAGGTTTAAGATATCGATCCCATGCGCGCTCTTTATTTTCCCGTCCGCCGTTAAAAAATAGCGGCACTCTTTCATGCGAGCGGTCGCAAAGTGAATGGCATCAGGTAATTTTATCGACTTTATTTCGGCTCTGAGTTTCGCGGCGGCAACCAAACATTCGCGGTCTATCGGAACGACTTCCAAGAATGGGTTACTGATCGTCAAATTATCATACACTGCGATTAGGTCACTTTGCCCCTTCGCAAGAGGCCTCACCAACAATTCCGCCAGCGTCAATTCACTTGTGACCAGCCGCGGGACGCCGTGCTCGTCAGCGACGGCGAGAAGTTCGTTCAGCCTATCGCTGAGAGCTCCTCGGCGCTCAAAAGCTTCGATATAGACGTTGGTGTCGATGTAAAACCTCACGCCGACCCTCGTATCAATCCTCCCATTCATCCCGGAGCTCTCTAATTCTCGCAACTGGATCATCCGTGGTCGGCGGAGTGCGGCGTGCGAGTACGAGCAATTCGGCTAACGAAGGCCGGGATTGATTCGATGCCACGTCGGCTTCAACTGCAATGGTCACTGTAACAGACGAAGATGGGTCAACCCCTTCCCGCAAATCCTCGGGCAGTTTGGAGGCCGGATAGTGTTCCCGGATGATCTTGTTCATGGCACATCAATCCCATTCAATTGGCACCATACCACATTTTCACCTGAACGTCTTCCTCGGATCGAAGGCGTCGCGCACCGCTTCGCCGATGAAGATCAGCAGCGACAGCATCAGCGCGATACTGAAGAATCCGGTGAGGCCCAGCCACGGCGCCTGCACATTGGCCTTGCCCTGGCTCAACAGCTCGCCGAGCGAGGGCGAGCCGGGCGGCAGGCCGAAGCCGAGGAAGTCGAGCGCGGTCAGCGTCATCACCGAGGACGACAGGATGAACGGCAGGAACGTCATGGTCGCCACCATGGCGTTCGGCAGCAGGTGACGGAAGATGATGACGGCGTTCGACACGCCGAGCGCGCGCGCCGCCATGATGTATTCGAAATTGCGTCCGCGCAGGAATTCCGCGCGCACCAGACCCACGAGCGACACCCAGGAGAAAAGCAGCAATATGCCGAGCAGCACAAAGAAGCCCGGCACCAGCACCGATGAGATGATCAGCAGCAGATAAAGCGAGGGGATCGACGTCCAGATTTCGATGAAGCGCTGAAACAACAGGTCGACCCAGCCGCCGAAATAGCCCTGCACCGCGCCGGCGGCGACGCCGATCACCGACGAGACGATGGTCAGCACCAATCCGAACAGCACCGAGATGCGGAAGCCGTAGATCAGCCGCGCCGCCACGTCGCGGGCGCTGTCGTCGGTGCCGAGCCAATTGGGTTCGATCTCGCCGCATTTTCCGAAATTGTTCTTGGCGGCGAACTCACAATCCTTTTGGTTGAGCAGCCAGGTCGGCTTGGACGGGAACGGCGATGGCGGATTGCTCACTTTCGTGTCGTAGGCGAAACGGATCGGCGCCCAGATCACCAAGCCGCCTTGCTGCCTGATCAAATCCATCAGATGGGTGTAGTTGTAGTCTGCGGCGGTGCCGAACAGGTCCGGATCCGGTACTTTGACGAAGTCGGTGTCGGGATAGGTTACCACGGCGGGAAAGAACGATTTGCCGTTGACGTGGATATAGATCGGCTTGTCGTTGGCGATGAATTCCGCGAACAGCGAGATCAGGAACAACGCCAGGAAAATCCACAACGACCAATAGCCGCGGCGGTTGGCCTTGAAGCTCTCCCAGCGCCGTTTGTTGAGCGGCGACAGCCGGAAGCGATGGAGAATCACCGGCTGCAGGCTGCCGACCGGCGTGTCGACCGCCGTTTCCGAAAAATTATGACGGGCGGGCGCGTCCATCTCAGACCTCCCGCGTCTCGAAATCGATGCGCGGGTCGATCCACGTGTAAGTGAGATCGGAGATCAGGTTCACCACCACGCCGATCAGCGAGAAGATGAAAAGCGTCGCGAACACCACCGGGTAGTCGCGGTTGAGCACGCTTTCGAAGCTGAGCAGGCCGAGTCCGTCGAGCGAAAAAATCGTCTCGATCAGTAGCGCGCCGGTGAAGAAGGCATGCACGAAGGCGCCGGGAAAGCCGGCAATGACGATCAGCATGGCGTTGCGGAACACGTGGCCGTACAGCACCTGGTTTTGCGTGCAGCCCTTGGCGCGGGCGGTGAGCACGTATTGCTTGCGGATTTCATCGAGGAACGAGTTCTTGGTCAGCAGCGTCATGGTGGCGAAGGCCGACAGCGCCATCGATATGATCGGCAGCGTGAGGTGCCAGAAATAATCGGTAATCTTGCTGTACCACGGCAGTTGCGGCCAGTTCTCCGAGAACAGCCCGCGCAGGGGAAACCAGTCGAGCGTATGGCCGAACACGCTGAATGAGCCGCCCGCGAACACGATGATGAGGAGGATCGCGAACAGGAAGCCGGGGATGGCATAGCCGACGATGATGAAGCTCGAGGTCCACATGTCGAAGCGCGAGCCGTCGTCGACCGCCTTTTTGATGCCGAGCGGAATCGAGATCAGATAAGTGAGCAGCGTCATCCAGATGCCGAGCGAGATCGACACCGGCAGCTTCTCCTTGATCAGCTGCAACACGCTGACGTCGCGGAAATAGCTCTTGCCGAAATCGAAGCGCGCATAGTTCCACAGCATCAGGCCGAAGCGCTCGTAGGCCGGCTTGTCGAAGCCGAACTGCTTTTCCAGCTTCTTGATGAATTCCGGGTCGAGGCCCTGCGCGCCGCGATATTTGGAATTGACGGCGTCCACTTGGCTGCCGCCCTGCACCAGGCCGCGGTTGCCAAAGTCGCCACCGGGCGAACCGGAGATGCGCGAGGTCGCGCCGGTGTCGCTGCCGGAGAGCTTGGCGATCACCTGCTCGACCGGCCCGCCGGGCGCGAACTGCACCACGACGAAGGCCACCAGCATGATGCCGAACATGGTCGGGATCATGAAAAAGATGCGGCGGATGATATAGGCGGTCATGGCATCCTGTTAGCGTGTTATCCTCTCGCCGTCACCCTGAGGTGCGAGACCGCGCAGCGGTCGAGCCTCGAAGGGCGACGGCCCCATTACTTCAGTCCTCGGCCGTTCATCCTTCGAGGCGCGCGGAGCCTGTCATCGGGCCGGCCCAAGTGGGCCGGACCCGTTGGCGCGCACCTCAGGATGACGGATTTGGCTCACCCCTTCTGCTCCACCGCCGCCGCCTTGTCGCGATCGTACCACCATGTTTCCGGAATGCCGCGGAAGTAGCGCGGTTTGGCGGCCGGACGGTCGAACACATCCCAATAGGCGATGCGGTGCGCAGCCAGGAACCAATGCGGAATCCAATAGCGCCCGGCGCGGATGACGCGGTCGAGCGCCTTGCAGGCGGTGGTGAGCTCTACCCTTGTCTTGGCGGCAATGATGATGTCGACCAGCGCGTCGACGGCCGGATCGGCGATGCCGGCGTGGTTCTGCGAGCCTTTGATCGCCGCCGCCTGCGAGGTGAAATAGGTGCGCAGCGAATCGCCCGGCGTAGAGGAAAAGCTGAAGCGGTCGACCGTGATGTCGAAATCGAAGCTGTCGACGCGGGCGCGGTACTGCACCGGGTCGACGATCCGCAGGATCGCATCGATGCCGAGCACTTCGAGATTCTTGATAAAGGCCAGATGATGCGGGGTGAAGCTCGGCTCGTCGCTGAGGAATTCGATCGCGATGGGCGCGCCGTTCGGCAGCACGCGCTTGCCGTTCTTGAGGGCGATACCGGCCGCCGCGAGCAGTAGCGCGCCGCGCCGCAATCCGCGCCGATCCTGGCCGCTGCCGTCGGTCACCGGCGGCACATAGGGCTCGCCGAACACTTCGTCCGGCACCTTGCCGCGAAACGGCTCCAGCAGCGCGAGTTCGGCGGCGTCGGGTTTGCCGAGTGCCATCAACGGCGAATTCTGGAACACCGAATGCGTGCGCTTATAGGCGCCGTACATGATGTTCTTGTTGGTCCATTCGAAATCGAAGGCGTCGATCAGCGCTTCGCGCAGGCGGCGGTCCTTGAATTTCTCGCGCCGCATATTCATGAACCAGCCCTGCGCGCCGGATGGCGTATCGTCGGGCTGGATTTCGCGCTTGACGCGACCGTCCTTGATGGCGGGGAAATCGAAACGCATCGCCCAGACGCGCGCGGTGAACTCCTCGCGGAACAAATAGTTCTTGGCGGTGAAGCCGACGAAAGCAACCTCGCGATCGCGGTAATATTCGTAGCGCACCGTGTCGAAATTGCCCTGCCCGACCGACACCGGCAGACCGGCGCCCCACCAGTCCTTCACCCGCTCGAACTCGATGAAATGCCCGACGTCGAAGCGGCCGACTTTGTAGGGGCCATTGCCGAGCGGAATATCGAGCGTCGACTCATCGAACGGCTGACTCGAATAATAGGCCTTGGAGAAGATCGGCAGCCCGGCCACAAACAGCGGCACGTCGCGGCCGCGTTTGGCGGCAAAGCGCGCCACCACGGTGCGCTCGTCGACGGCCTCCGCACCGCTGAAGTCGCGCAACTGCTGCGTGATGATCGGGTGGCCATTCTGCTTCAGCGCCGCCAGCGACCAGGCCACGTCATGGGCGGTCAACGGCGCGCCATCATGAAATTTCGCTTCCGCCCGCAAAGCGAACCGGTAGCTCAGGCCGTCGTCGGAAATCTGCACGCTGCGCGCCGCCAGACCGTACATGGCGTCCGGCTCGTCGCCCGAGCGCGCCATCAACGAGACGAAGGTAAGATCCATCCCGAAGGCGCCCTCGCCTTTGAGGATGTAGCTGTTGAGCGAATTGAACGTGAGGAACGAGCCGTTATAGCCGCGGCTGCTGATGTTTTCCGAATAGACGCCGCCTTTCGGCGCGTTCGCATTGACGTAATTGAAATGGCGAAAGTCCGCCGGGTATTTCAGATCGCCGAAGGCCGACATGCCATGGCGCTCGGCGGATTGGGCTTGCGCCGGCGAATTGAATTTCGCTGCGGCAAACGCGCCTGCGGTTAGCACCAAAACGTCCCGCCGACTCGGCGCACTCCCTCTCCCCGTTGGGGAGAGGGTTGGGGTGAGGGGGAACGGCCCTATCGACATTCAAGCTCCCTTGCCCCCTCACTCGACCGGCTTCGCCGGTCGACCTCTCCCCCCAGGGGAGAGGTGAAGAAAGAAAATCGTCGAATGTGTGAACTCACGAGCGCTGCGGCACCTTGGCCGCCCTGTCCGCGTCCCACCACCAGATCGTGGGGAATGCCGAGTTTCCGTATTTCGGCATGTCCTGCGGGTGGCCGAAGCGATCCCAGCGCGCCGTGCGCACCTTGCCGTAGGTCCATTGCGGCACCACGTAGAAATTCCACAGCAAAACGCGGTCGAGCGCCTTGGTGGCGGCGACCAGGTCGGCGCGATCCTTGGTGAAGATCATGCGCTCGATCAGCGCATCGATCGCCGGGTTCTTGATGCCGACCAGGTTGCGCGATCCGGGCTGATCGGCGGCGGCCGAACTCCAGTAGCCGCGTTGCTCGTTGCCGGGTGACAGCGACTCGCCCCATGAGGCGACGATGACGTCGTAATCCCACTGCCGCAGCCGGTTTTCGTATTGCGAACTGTCGACAGTGCGCACTGTCACCACGAGACCCATGCGTTCCAGCGACGGCTTGTAAAACAGCATGATGCGCTCGAACGACGGATCCTGCACCAGCAGCTCGACGCTGAAAGGCTCGCCGGTCTTGCTGTTGACCAGCTTGGTGTTCTTGATCTCATAGCCGGCTTCGCGGAACAGCTTGAGCCCTTCGCGCAAATTATTACGCAGCGCCTGCTGATTGCCGCCGACCGGATTGCTATAGGGTTTGCTGAACAGCTCCGCCGGCACCTTGTCCTTAACGGTTTGCAGAATTTCCAGTTCCTTGCCTTCGGGAAGACCCGAGGAGGCCAGTTCGGTGCCTTCGAAGTAGCTGGCAATGCGTTTGTACTGACCGTAGAACAATTGCTTGTTCATCTCGTCGAAATCGAAGGCGAAGTTGAAAGCGCGCCGCACCCGCGCATCCTTGAACTTGTCGCGCCGGATGTTGAAGGCGAAAGACTGCATTCCGCCGGAATTGCGGATCTGGAATTCTTCCCTGATCACCTTGTTTTCGCGCACCGCCGGGAAATCGTAAGCCGTCGCCCAGTTCTTGGCGCTGTTCTCGGTGCGCCAGTCGACTTGATCGCCCTTGAAGGCTTCGAGCGCGACGGTACCGTCGCGGTAATATTCGAAACGGATCTGCGCGAAGTTCTGCGTGCCGACGTTGACGTTGAGATCCTTGCCCCAATAGTCGGCGACCTTTTCGTAGACGATGTTGCGGGCGGGCGCGAAATCCTTGACACGATAGGGACCGGAGCCGAGCGGCGGCTCCAGTACGGTCTGCGTCACGTCACGCTTTTTGCCCGACTTGTCGGCGCCTTCCCACCAGTGCTTCGCCAGCACCGGCAACTGGCCGACGATCTGCGGCAGTTCGCGGTTGCCCGGACCGTCGAAGGTGAAAGTGATCTCGCGCTCGCCGGTCTTCTCCGCCTTCACCACATGGCGGTAATAGGCGCCGAGCTGCGGACTGTTGGCCTTGAACGTGACGAACGAGAAGATGACGTCATCCGGCGTCACCGGCTTGCCGTCGTGCCAGCGCGCATTGGCGCGCAGCCGATAGGTGACGGAGGAATGATCGTCCGGGTGACTGACCGCTTCCGCCAGCAGGCCGTATTCGGTGGAGACCTCGTCGAGTGCGGACATCGTCAGTGTTTCGTTGAACAGCTCGGTCCCCATGGCGAGGCTGCCCTTCACACCCGCCACCACGCTGTTGAATTATCGAAAGTGCCGAAAGCGACCTGCCGCACCGTGCCGCCCTGCGGCGCGCTTGGATTCACGTAGTCGAAATGCTTGAAGCCCTCCGGATATTTCAGCTCGCCGAACAGCGAGAGCCCGTGCTTCCAGGTGCGCGCAAGGCTCGAAGATTGCGCGGCGACGCGGCCGGCAAACGTGCCGGCGCCGAGCGTGCCCAGAGCGGGCGCCGCAAGCGTGGCGGCGGTGGCGCGGATGACGGAACGTCGGGTGAATTTCATACCTGCATACTCCGGCGCGCGTGAATAACGAGTCAGAACGCAATCGCGGATGATTATGTCGGTTTTTCGGTCCACCACCAGCGGCGGGCTACCGCACACCCATTCATTTCATCGTCATTCCGGGACGGCCCGCAGGGCCGGGCCCGGAATCCATAACCCCGGTAAGTGATTATGGATTCCGGGTTCCCTCGCTTCGCTCGGGCCCCGGAATGACAGATTTTAAAACGTCACTGCCTGGCATAAGCCCGGCCGTCATCCGCGAAATCGCGGCGAGCTATTTTTTGGGGGCTTCGGCCGAATTATTCGCCGCTGCGCCGCCGGTGGGGGTCTTTTCCGCAGCTTTCGGCAAAGGCACCGGACTGTCCGAGAGGGTGCGCAGGTAAGCGATCACGTCGGCGCGCTGCTGCTCGCGCGCCAGGCCGGCGAAGCTCATCGCCGTGCCGGGGATGTAGCCGCGCGGACCGGCCAGGAACTTGTTGAGTTCGCCGTAGGTCCACTTGCCGCCCTTGGCCTTCATGGCGGCCGAATAATTGAAGCCGGCCTCGGAGGCGCGGGGGCGGTCGACGATGCCCCACAGATTGGGGCCGACCAAGTTGGCGCCGCCCTTCACGAGGGTGTGGCAGGATGCGCACTGCTTGGCGGTCGCCTGGCCTTTTTCGGCCGAGGCCGCGGCCATCAGCACTTCGATCGGCTGCTCCGGCGCCTTGGCGGGGGTGGCAGAACCGCCCGCGGCATGATCCTGCACGGCGATGTCGTAGCCCGGCTTCGCCGGCTTCTCGGGGGCAAAAATAGCGCCGGCGCCGATATTGAGCGCGAGTACGATCAGGCAGGTGCCGAGGATGGCGCCGAGGACCTTGTTGAGTTCGAAGGAGTTCATCGGAAAACGGCTCCCGGAGAGGCGCAGTACGGTGTAGGACGGGTGGCGGACGAATACCGGTTTGCTTGCTATATGGCAACCCGTATAAGCGCGGCCGATGTCCAAGACACTGGTTCTCATTCCGGCCCGCATGGCCTCCACCCGTCTGCCCGGCAAGCCGCTGGCCGATATCCACGGACTGCCGATGATCGTGCACGTGCTGCGCCGCGCGCAGGCCGCGCATATCGGGGAAGCGGTGGTGGCGACCGATTCGGAAGCGATCCAGGCGGCGGTGGAAAAGGCGGGCGGCCGCGCGATCATGACCGGCGTTCATGTTTCCGGCTCCGACCGCATCCACGAAGCGCTCGAAGCGCTCGATCCGCACGGTCGCATCGATATAGTCGTCAACGTGCAGGGCGACCTGCCGACCATCGACCCCGCCGACATCCGCGCGGCACTGGCGCCGCTGGCCGACCCCGCCGTCGATATCGCCACGCTCGCCGCCGTCATCGCCGATCCGGCCGAACGCAGCAATCCGAACGTGGTCAAGGCGATCGGTACGTCCGTGACACCCGACCGCTTCCGCGCCGTCACCTTCACGCGCGCCAATGCGACCGGCCCTGGGCCGCACTATCACCACATCGGGCTTTATGCCTACCGGCGCGCGGCACTGGCGCGTTTCGTCAAGTTGCCGCCTTCCATCAACGAGCAGCGCGAGAAACTCGAGCAACTGCGTGCGCTCGATGCCGGCATGCGCATAGATGTCGCCGTGGTCAAAAGCGTGCCGCTCGGCGTCGATACGCCGGAAGAATTGGCCAAGGCGTGCACGATTCTCGCCGGTTGACTCCGGTGGCGGGGTCTGCGCAAGGATCGCCGCGACAGGCGACGAGGTAGGTCATGGCCAAGAAAAAGATCATTTTCCAGGGCGAACCGGGGGCGAATTCGCATCTCGCCTGCCAGCAAGCCTATCCGGATCACGAGCCGGTGCCCTGTCCGACCTTCGAGGATTGCTTCGCCGCGCTGAGCGGCGGCGACGTCGATCTCGGCATGATCCCGATCGAGAATTC
>JAANCK010804804.1_pt1 | contig 10225 bp, 7 predicted proteins | sample 7277841 | NCBI WGS metagenome assembly JAANCK01 (sample SAMN14222788, study PRJNA588281) | permafrost metagenome | isolation source: Arctic cryosol methane SIP | place: Canada:Nunavut | collected 2015-07 | reverse complement strand
GCGCCGACTCCATCGCATCCTGCAGTGCGTCGCGCACTACTGCGGGTACCGCGTCGCCGATCGCCTTGAAGGTCGACATCAGCTGGTATCCGATGGGGGCAGTCTTTCGCGCATACCGCCTCATTTCCGAACGATGCTTGACGAGCCTTTCGAGTGTCCGGTTTTCGGCGTCGAATTTGAGAATACGTAGAGCCGGTACGGGGTCGAAAGCAGCCGTTGTCAGCTGACCAAGTGCCATGCCGGGCGTTTTGACCGGTATCGCGAAATCTGTCTGACCGCACCCAGTCTGGTTGAGAAGTACAGCCTGCGCTAGTTGGATGGCAGTTTCGGCCACCCAAGCCGTCTCCGCCAATGGCCGTCCTTTTTCAACTCGAGTGACCGGAAGGGTTCGAAATAGTCTTTACGGCCATTTTCTGCATCTGGCGCCGCCTGACCGCTATTTCGTCGCACGGTCCGCCACGCCAGGCAAACGCGCACGGATACTTCGCCTGCCCATCCCCCGCGGCACAACCTAACCCGAAAGGTATTCATCCATGCTCGCCCGTTCCATCTTTGGTTTTCGTGCCCTGCCGCTTGTCATGGCAGCGGCCTGCTTCTCACTGCTGCAGCCTGTCGCCAACGCCGCCGAGGCGGGATTTCGGCAGATGACGGTGGCCGCCAACAGGGCGGATGACAAGCCGGCCCACTTCGCGCTTTATTACCCGACGCCGGATGCGGCCCGGGTGATTCCCATGGGGCCGTTCCCGCAGACTGTGGCCATCAACGGAGCACCGGAGTCCAAATTCAGGGGCCTCATTGTGATAAGTCATGGCACGGCCTCCACCGAAATTGGCTTTGCCACGCTGGCGCAAGCGCTGGCGCGCAACGGCTACCTGGTTGCCAGTGTTGAGCACGTGGGCGATACCTGGCAGGACCAGTCCATGCGTGCCATGCTGGGGCGCTACTTTGCCGAGCGGCCGCGCCAGGTCTCGCGCGTGATCGACACCTTGCTCGCCGACCCGCAATGGCGCGCTGGCATAGCCAACGGTGCCGACGGGCGGCCGCTGATCGGTGCACTGGGCCATTCAGCGGGCGGCTACACGGTACTGGCGCTGGCAGGCGGCAAGCCGGTGCTCTCGCGCATGCGCACGCATTGCGAGACCGAAGCGGAGCTGGATCCCGTCCTGTGCAAGATGACGCGCGCCATCGGCGGCGCCTCGGTGCGGGCCGGCGCCGCCGCGGACGGGCAGGAAGAGCCGGTGCAGGCCGATACACGAGTGCGCGCAGTGATGGCATTGGCGCCGATGGGGGTGGCGTTCAGCGCGTCGTCGCTGGCATCGATCACCGTGCCGGTGGCCATTTACGCTGGCGAAAAAGACACCTTTCTCGTGCCGCGCTTCCACGCGCAATGGGTGATGCAGAACATGCGCGGCGCCAACGCAACGCTGCAACTCGTGCCCAATGCAGGACACTACGCGTTCATGAACACACCGACGATGGACCTGCCCTCACCGGACGGCAGCGTGGCCAGCGACCCGCAAGGCTTCGACCGGGCTGTGTTCCTGGACCGCCTTGCACAGGAGTCAATCGCCTTTTTCGACAAGAATTTGCGATAAATGTGAATACGCCGCCGCGGAGACATTGAGTCGGAGAAATGGTCAGACGAGCATCCGTTCTGACATGCCGCGCCTGTTCCGGCCCACTTGGCTGCGACGCCCGCTCTTGGTCATCTGCGGGCGTCTGCCTGTCACCGCACACTCACCGACATCCCCTTCCACCCCGGGTCCTGCCAGCGCTGGAAGGCCCCCAGCATGGCCGCCTCGGCCGCCTGCCGCTGCGCCGTCAGCGACGCCAGCTTCAGCACCTCGAAGCTCTTCTTGTACTTGCCCTCGCCTCTCGCCTCCCGCGCCACCAGCACCTGCTTGCCGCCGGGCACCCAGCCGGCGAACTCGGCGTAGCCCAGGTCGGGATTGGTCGTCGCCGGCGGCAACACGCTGATGTCCCACGCGCCACGCGCGTCCTTGCGGAACAGCCACATCTCGCGCCAGGCTTCCAGCGGCTGCACGGCCAGCGCCAGCGCGGTGCCTTCGCGATTGAGCGAAGCGGAGTTGGCCCAGACGATTGCATAGGTGCAGCGCCGCGCCAGCGGGCTCTTGACGTCGTGTTTGGCGTCCACCAGCAGCACGCAGGTCTCGCCGGGCTGGCCGGGCAGCGTCGCGATCGACGGGGCTCTGCTGGTGTTGGCCTTCGCCGCAAGGTCCGGCATCGCCGCCCAGCGTGATGCGTTCACCCGCATCGCCGCGTCGTTGTACGCGGGGATGTCGGCGTCGGTGAGTTCCGCCTTGGTGACGCCGGCCAGCTCGGTAAGCGCGCTCTTGGCGGCGCCCTCGGCCGGCTGGCCCTGGCGCACGCGCTGGTAGGCGACGGTGGCGTAGACGCCGGCGCGCCGCATCTGCACGCGATTGCGCAGCCAGGCGGGCAAGGCGGCGGCGTCGACCCGCTCCAGCACCTCGGAGCGCCACAGGTCCACCTGGGCGCGCTGCAGCGGCTGCAGGTTGGGGTCGACGCACTCGGTTCGCGTCAGCGCCAGCGCAGCGCGTGCCCGTTGTTCGGGCGCCGACTTCATCGCCAGCACCCGGCGGAAGGCCTCGCCGTCGTAGCAGATCGTCATCTTGCCCTCGCGCTCGTAGCTGGCAAAGTTGACGCCATAGTGCCGCGCCACGTCCAGGTGCGCGGACAGCGCCGCTTCCTGCGGCTTGGTGAGCGACGCACCCGATGAAGCGCGGCGCGCCAGCCGGTCGGCCATGGTGCCCAGCGCGTCGAACGCGGCGACGCCCTCCGGCCCGTTCAGCGCTTCGGCCGGCGCGGCCTGCAGGTAGGCGGCGGCCAGTCCGATGCCCAGCGCCTCGCTGCCCGGCCGGTCCTGCACGAAGCGCAGCACCGACAGCAGCTCCGGCGCCTCGGCGGGTGCCAGCGCAGTGCGGCGCACCTGGGTGGCCCGCACGTAGCCGGCGCGCTCGCGCTTGTGGTCGTACACCTGCAGGTAGTCCAGGCGCTCGCCGCGCACTTCGAGCATCTCGCCCTGCCAGAGCTGGGCCTGCTGCTGCGCCGAGTCGCGCGGCGCGGCGCGCAGGGCGGCCTGGTCGCTGGTGACGATGGCCGTGTGGAGTGTCGCGGCAACGGCTACCGCTGCAAGGGTGGTGGCGGCCATGGCTCATTCCTCCTCTTTGGTCACCGCGGCGGCAGAGGCGGTCTGTGCCTTGCCCAGCAACGCGTTGCCGATGAAGCCGCCGTCGGCCGGCGGCGCGGCGATGATCACCTGGATCTTGTCGGAGAGCTTGTCGGCCAGGGTCTTCTGGATCAACAGCGGATAGCGGCTGACCAGCGCGCCTTCGCGGTTCATCTGCTCCGCGTTGACCTTGCCGATGCGCTCGAGCCGCCAGGCTTCGGCTTCGGCCAGCTTCTGCCGGGCATCCGCTTCGCCGGCGGCCTCGATGCGGCGGGCCTGCGCCGTGCCTTCCGACACGCGGATGCGCGACTGCTTGTCGGCTTCGGCCTCCAGCTGGCGCTGCTCGATCTGGCGCTGCTTGAACGGCAGCACATGCTTCATCGCCTCTTCCTGCGCCTTGGCCGCGATGATCTGCTCGCGCGCCGCCGCCTCGGCCGCCACCTCGCGCCGCACCTTGTCGGCGTTGGCTTCCAGCTCGGTCTCCTTCACCCGCTTGTCCTTGAGCTCCAGCGTGAAGCGCATCTTCTCGGTGGCCAGCTCCTCGGCCAGCAGGCCTTCCATGCCGCGCTTGTAGTCGGCCGGCAATTCCACCTTGCCGATCTGCACGCTCTTGAGCACGATGCCGTCGGCCGCCAGCCGGGGCTTGAGTTCGGTTTCGATCGCCTGCTGGATTTCGGCCCGCTTGCTGGAGAAGATCTCGCGCACCGTGTAGCGGGCGAACACCTTGTAGATCACGCCCTGCACGGCCGGCTCGACGATCTCGCCGTCGATGTTTTCCGGCAGGTTCTTCGCCACGGCCGCCAGCCGGGATGCGTCAAGCGCCCAGCGCACGGCGATGTCCACGCCGATCGACAGGCCCTCGATCGACTGCAGCGCCACCGCGTTGCCCACCCGGCCCGGCCGGTATTGCTGGTCGCGCAGCGACAGCACGCGCACCTCGTGCAGGCCGGGGAGGACGAAGATGCCGCCGTCCCGCCACTCCGTCACCGTGCCGGTGAGCTGGTTGGTGCGCACGCCGACGTCGCCGTGGCCGACGGACTGCATCGGCGGGTGCTTCCAGAGTAGCGTGCCGGCGGTGCCAAGGACGGCGATGGCGACCAGCGTGCTGCGGTAGCGGGAGAAGGCGCTCAACGTGCGCTCGGCGCTGAAGGGCGGGGCGCCTGCCTCGTCGTTGCGCGGGAAAGCGCGGTGGATTGCGCCGGAGAGGGCGCGCGCGACCCGGCGGCGGGCGGAGCGCAGGGCGATGGTGATGCGGCGGGTGTTCATGGCGGAGTCCTTGGAGTGATGGATGACGAAGGGTTCAGCAGCCGTCGGCGCTCAGGGCGAGCACGGCGGCGGGCGGGTTCAGGCCGGGCTGGGTGCGCGAAGACAGCAGCAGCACCTCCCGGTCGCCGACCTGGACGATGAAGTCGGGCTTGCCGTCGCTGTCGATGTCGGCGGCAGCCAGGACCCGGCTCTCGCCGTCCATGTCGCCGTCGATGTGGAAGCGGTAGCTGTCCTCGCCGATCTGAACGGTGTAGATGCCGCCGTCGCCCACGGTCAGGGTGAAGGGCGTGCCGCCCAGCGCCAGCTGGTACGCGTGTTCGACCTGCGGCATGAGCACGCCGTCGGCAAAAACCACCGCAGGCAGCCGGCCTTCGGCGATTCGGGCGCCCGGGACCCGGATGTAGCGGGTGTCGATGGCTTCGGCTTCTTCCTCGCCCGGCACGCTCACCGGCACCGCGACCGCCTGCACCTGCAGCACGCGGTCCTTGTTCGTCACGCGGTACCAGCCGTCGGCGGGCAGGCTGGATGCGTCAACCTCGGTCGCCATGCCCGGGCGCAGCATCAGGCCGGCGGGGTCGGACTGGGCGGAGCAGGTGACGGTGAAGGCAGCCAGCACCACACTGGCGGCTGCGACGCCGAGCCATTCGAGCAGGTGGCGGGTGGCGGTGCGGCGTTCGTTGAGTTTTTCGAGGCGTTGGGCCATGGTGGTTCTCCAGAAGAAGGGTTGTTGTTTCGCTTGGGAGAGGCGCTGGAAAAGCCGCCGTCTCTGAAACCCATTCTTCGCATCCGGCCCGGAAGCAACAATGCGGCGCCGGGGCGACAGCGGTCACGGGCACGGTGCGATTGCTCCGGCCCCGGAAGAAACCTTCACACGGCCGCGGGAAGCTCTGAACAAGTCATGCCGCGCGCGACGGTGCTTTTCCGGGATGAGCTCCTAGGCGCCAGACCCAAGGCAAGCCTGGACGGCTTGCCTGGTCTGGTAACAACGGAGATCGCCCGGAAAAGCGCCGTCCCTTCGGGCTCGGACAAAAACGGGCCCTTTGCCCACCAAGTTCCTGGCCGGTGCGTGCAGCACCGGCTGCGAAACGTTGGCGGAAAGATCATCCCGTTTTTGTCTCGAGCGCGCGTGGCAGCACTTATTCAGAGCTTCCCTGGCGCAACGCCGTCGATAATTCGCACCATGACCCAAGTGGCCGTGATCGAAGACGACCTGCCCACCAGCAACCAGCTGGCCGGCTGGATCAAGGCCGCCCGGCCGGATGTGGCCATCGACCAGTGGTTCACCCGCGACGACGCCGAAGCGGCGCTGGCCCGCGAGCGCTACGACGTGGTGGTGCTGGACATCGAGCTGGGGCACGAGCGCAATGCCGGCGTCGCCCTGATCAACGCCATCAACAAGCGGCGCCAGGGCACGCCGGTGCTGGTGGTGTCCGCCATGCCGGCGGCCATCTACCGCAGCATCATGAAGGCGCTGGACGCCTGGGACTACCTGCAGAAGACCACCTTCGAGGAAGCCGACTTCATCGAGACCTTCCTGGACATCCTGCGGGTGGCCAAGGCTGCGCAGGCGCAGGCCCCGGCGACCGCCGCCAGCGAGCTGTCGCTCGACCCGCTGTGGCAGCGCACGCCGACCTGGCGGGGCGGGCGCATCAACCTGCCGCTGACGGCGCAGCGCATCCTGGCCACGCTGTACCAGCGTGCCGGCGAGGTGGTGAGCTACGACGAGCTGTTCGACGTGGTCAAGAGCGGGCGCAACCGCGACAACGTCCGCAAGCACGTCAGCACCATCCGCGAAGCCTTCCGCGAGGTCGACCCGGCCTTCGACGGCATCGAGAACGTGCCGATGCGGGGGTTTCGGTGGGTGGCGAAGGCCGCTGCAGCCCCCCGTTCGCGCTGAGCCCTGCCTTTATGAAGGTGCCTGACATTTCCCTGCCGCGGTTGGAGATGCCGCGCCTGGGGCTGGTGGCCTTCCGCCGCCGCATCATCGTGCGCGCCGTGTTCCTGCTGCTGGCCGTGGCCACGCTGGCGCTGGCCGTGGTGCTGCTGCAGGACGAAAAGGAACGCAGCGTGCGCAACTACGAGAGCAGCCTGGGCAAGACGCTGGCCGAAGTGTCGGCGCGGCTGCGGCACCCGGCCGGCCAGATGGCGCTGCTCAATCCCGGCCGCACCGAGCAGCAAACGCCGCTGCGGCCGCTGCTGCTGCCTTATGCGGCGCTGGACTTCGACGACCAGATCAAGGCGCAGCAGGCGGTGGAGACGGCGGGCTGCAGCGTGCAGTACCCCGACGGCAGCTCGATCTGCGTGGCCATCGGCAACAACCCCTACGCCGGCGGCTTCATCTACCTGGTCGGCAGTTTCCAGTCGCCGCCGCTGGTTTCGCGCGAGCGCGGCGAGCTGTCGATCTCCGACGTGCATCGGGCCCGGGTCAGCCTGACGCAGGGCGGCCAGACCCAGCGCTGGATCGCGCCGTTCGAGCGGCTGGGCGAGCCGGATGCGCCGCTGGTGCGGGGCCGCCTGACCGGCTTCGTCGACGACCGCGAGAACAGCGAGGCCCTGCCGCTGCTGGCCAACCCGGTGCGCGACTTCCGCGGCTTGCTCTGGCAGAGCGGCCGCTGCGCCGACCCCCAGGGCGAGATCGCCAGCTGCGCGCGCCGCACCTTCTTCTCGATCCGGCTGCCGGTGGAGGCCTACCGCGAGGCGCTGTTCGGCAACAAGCGCCCGGTGTGGCCGCCGGCCGACCTGGACGGCACGCTGGTGCACCTGCAGATGCTGGCGCCCGACAGCACGGTGCCGCTGTTCGACAGCAATGCGCCGGGCGCCACGGTGCCGCTGGCGCTGTCGGACCTGAGCCACGCGCTGCTGCCCGGCGAAACGCTGGTGATCGGCAAGGCGGGCGCCCAAGCCCCGGCGATCACCCTGCGCGGCAAGACCGAGGGCGCCGAAGTCTCGTCGCCCTGGCTGGCGCGCCTGATTGCCCGCCTGCCGGTGGACAGCGTGGCGCCGCAGCTCACGCGCCGCGAAACCATCGCAACCGCCGCCGGCAACTACGAGCTGACGCTCAATGGCAATGCGCGCAGCGGCGAGCAGACGCTGGGCATCGCGGCTACGCGCATGTCCTGGTACGTGGGCGCGATGCTGGCCGCCATTGCGCTGGCCTGGCTGCTCATCGAGGTGAGCCTGCTGCGCCGGGTGACGGTGCTCACGCGCCGGGCGGCGGCCGTCTCGTACAACGTGAACGCGCCGAACGTGGAGCAGCGCCTCGGCGCGCTCGATGTGTCGGACCTGCGCGGACGCGACGAGCTCGGCATCCTGGCTGGCGCCCTGGCCGACCTGCTGCAGCGGGTGAAGGACGACGTCAAGCGCGAAAGCATCCGGACCCGGCAGGAGCGCGACATGTGGCACGCCGTCGGCCACGAGATCATGTCGCCGCTGCAGTCGCTGATGGTGCTGCATCCCCAGGCCGGCGACACCAGCCACCGCTACGTGCAGCGGATGCAGCAGGCGGTGAAGGTGCTGTACAGCCAGGCCTCGCCCAGCGAGGCGCTGCAGGCCGCGACGCTGCAGGTGGACGGGCTGGACCTGGACCAGTTCTTGACGCACGTCGCAGCCAACGCCCACTTCGCCGGCGTGCAGGACGTGCGCTACCAGCCGGTCGGCGCGCCGGTGCCGGTGCGTGCCGACGAATTCCCGCTGGAAGACGTGGTCACGCACATCCTGCGCAACGCCGACCGGCATCGCACGCCGGGCACGACGATCACCATCGACCTGCAGCAATCCGCCGGCACGGCGGCCGTGCGCGTGCACAACCAGGGCGAGCCGATCGAGCCCGCGCTGATGACGCGGATCTTCGACTACGGCGTCTCCGGCAGCGGCGACACCCACGGCGGGTCAGCGCAACCCGGCCAGCGCGGCCAGGGCCTGTTCGTCGCGCGGACCTACATGAGCAAGATGGGCGGCACCATCGAGGCGCGCAACGAGGACGGCGGGGTCAGCCTGGTGTTGACGCTGCAGCGCGTGGGTTGAAGGTCATGGATTCGCTCCCTCCCAGGTCCCCGGGACGGTCCGCCCGGTGAAGCAGCTCATCCGTCTGCTCCTGCCACAGCCCCGTTGGAACTTGCGAGAATCAGGGTGGAATGTCAGGAACCCCCGACTAGAATGGCCGACCTGGAGCCTGAGCGCTCCACAGTGCCCGGAACGATGGGACGGGGTTGCTGCAGTTTCGAGACGCCCAACGAAGGACATACATGCCCGAGCAGAGTTTGCCGGAAAGCTCGGTCTCCCCGGTTACAAGCGAGTGCGACGTCCTTGTGATCGGCGGTGGGCCGGCGGGCGCCACCATAGGGGCGCTGCTGGCGCAGCAGGGTCACAAGGTGGCGATCCTTGAAAAAGGACATCATCCGCGCTTTCATATCGGCGAGTCGCTGCTGCCGGCCAACCTGGCGCTGTTCGAAAAGCTCGGGGTGGCCGGGGCCGTCAAGGCAATCGGCATCGAGAAATGGGGCGCCGAATTTGTCTCGCCTTGGCACGCCAACAAGAGCGAGACCTTCCAGTTCGCCGATGCCTGGGACAAGTCCATGCCGTTCTCCTACCAGGTGCGCAGATCCGAGTTCGACGAAATCCTGATCCGCAATGCCGCCAGGCTGGGCGCGCAGGTCATCGAGGGCTGCAAGGTCCGCGAGGTGGCTTTTGCATCCGACCCCGGCCGCGCCACCGTTCATGCCCAGCTCGAGGATGGCCGCACCCGGCAATGGCGCGCGCGCTTCGTGGTGGACGCTTCGGGTCGCGACACGTTCCTGGGCAAGCAGTTCGACATCAAGCGGCGCAACCCCAAGCACAACAGTTCCGCGTTGTACGCCCACTTCACCGGGGCCACCCGGCATCCGGGGCGCGACGAAGGCAACATCACCATCTTCTGGTTCGACCATGGCTGGTTCTGGCTGATTCCGCTGGCCGACGGTGCCACCAGCATCGGCGCCGTGGTCTGGCCCTATTACCTCAAGAGCCGGACCCAACCGGTCAGGGACTTCTTCCTCGACACGATTGCCATGTGTCCGGCGCTGGCCGAGCGCCTGGCTCATGCAACGCTGTCGACGCAGGTGGAGGCGACGGGCAATTTTTCGTACGCTTGCGATCGCACGCACGGCGCTAACTATCTGCTGATCGGGGATGCCTTCGCCTTCATCGATCCGGTGTTTTCGTCGGGTGTCATGCTGGCCATGCAGGGCGGCTTTGCCGGTGCGGAAGCGTTGAACACCTGCCTGCGCGATCCGTCCCGGGCCGCCTCGGCACTGGCGCGTTTCGACCGGCAGGTGCGGATGGGGCCCAGGGAGTTCTCGTGGTTCATCTATCGCGTGACGAACCCGACGATGCGCGACATGTTCATGGGCCCGCGCAATGTGCTGCGAGTGAAGGAAGCATTGCTCTCGATGCTGGCCGGCGATATTTTCGGCAAGACGCCGATCTGGCCTTCACTGCTCGCCCTGAAGGCCATCTTCTACATCGGATCGGCCTTGAATTGGCGACGCTCGCTGAATGCCATGCGCCTGCGCAAGGCCAACATTCGCGAGGTCGAGGCGGGCACATCTTGAGGGATCCGACCCGCAACGACTTCGTCGAAAGCACAACCCGTGGTGTGCGGGTAGAGCATTTCGGGTCGAGCGACCGGCGCCCGGCGCTGCACGAAACCTTCCGTCTCTACCTGGGTTACCTGCTGCTGGCCGTGATTTGCCTGGCCATCTCGCTGCTGGCGCT
>JAANCK010598011.1_pt1 | contig 10231 bp, 8 predicted proteins | sample 7277841 | NCBI WGS metagenome assembly JAANCK01 (sample SAMN14222788, study PRJNA588281) | permafrost metagenome | isolation source: Arctic cryosol methane SIP | place: Canada:Nunavut | collected 2015-07 | reverse complement strand
GGTAACCGGACCCGATCGGCGGCCTCCCAGGTGACGCGCTGCCTTGACGGTCACCGGTGTGCTGCGCACCAAGGCCTCTGCCGATCGGGTGAGCAGGTGCAGGGCCTCGTCGAATGCAGCCAGTTGGCCGGCAGTCAGGGCGCCGAGCACGGCCTGGTTGATTCGTGCGATCTGGGGAAAGACGTCCTCGTAAAGTCTGAGGCCGGATGCCGTGATGGCCATTCGTGCCCGGCGCCCGTCGTTGGGTACATGGCCGCGTTCGAGCAAGCCCTTGGACACCAGTTCGGTGATGGCCCGGGAGACATGGGCCCGCTCCAGGTGCGCCAACGTCGCCAGTTCCGATGGTGACAGCGGCCCGTGCACTGCCACCATTCCCACCAGGCTCCACTCTCGCCGGGAAACGCCGTAGCGGCCCTCGAACAGGCGGATTCCGGGCGCGCTGCTGAGCGCTAGCAGGCGTGCCAGTCGGTAGTTCAGCAGTTCATCGAGTCTTTCAGGTTCCTCGAGCGACATGGACGGCAGCGGCCTTAAGGGTATTCACCACGGGTAGTTATTTTCTACAACTATCGGTGGCGATCTTAAACTGGGCTGGCGCGCTCCCTTGTGGCGAGCGCCGTTCAAGAGGCAACCATGAAGCACGCGCAGGATTGGCACGACAAGGTTTCCCAGCCCCGGTACGGCATGACCTTGCGCCGGGACTTGATGATCCGCACGCGTGACGGCACGCGCGTCGCATGCGACGTGTACCTGCCCGACCAGCCGGGTCGCTACCCGGCCCTCCTGTCTTATTCCCATTACGGCAAGGATCTGCAGCGAGTCACCGGCAAGCGCGCGCCGCTCAGCCCGCTGCTCGGAAACGGTGGCCTGGAGGCGGGCGACTCCGAATACTTCGTGAGCCGCGGCTATGTCCACGTGATCGCGGATGCGCGCGGATCGGGCAACTCCGAAGGCGAGTACTGCTACCAGGGACCCAAGGAGCAGGAGGACGGTTACGACATCGTCGAATGGATGGCCGCCCAGTCCTGGTGCGACGGGAATTGCGGGATGCTGGGCATGTCGTATTTCGCGGTGATGCAGTACATGGTGGCGGCGCAGCAGCCGCCGCACCTGAAGGCGATCGTCCCCTACGAGGCGCTGACCGACCGCTACCGGCAGAGCGTTTATCACGGTGGCCTGCTCAACGAGGGTTTCTGGCACCAGTGGTGGGGCCATGTCTGCGTGGACGGCATGACGCCGCTCAGCTACGCGCGGCTGTCCCACGAGGAGATCGACCGGCGGGTGGCCGCATTGATGGAAAGCCCGGAGGTGCGGCACTCGCCCTACCTGCACATCCAGCTGAAGTTCCCGCGCAAGAATCCGCTGCTGTTCGACTGGCTGCTGGAGCCGTTCGACGGTCCGTTCTATTGGGAACGCTCACCCTACCGCATGTTCGATCGCATCCGCGTGCCGACGTTCCTGGTGACACGCTGGACCAGTTGGGCGGTGCACCTTGCGGGTGCCTTCGAGGCCTACGAAGGCATTGATGCACCGAAGAAGCTGCTGTTGATGGAAACGTCGTCGCGCCTGGGACCGCTGCGGCCCTGGAGCGACCACCACGACCTGATCCTGCGCTGGTACGACCACTGGCTCAAGGGCAACGACACCGGCTTCATGGACGAGCCGCCGATCCAGCTGCTGATCAAGGGCAAGGAGGAGTACCGCTTCGAGCGCGAGTGGCCACTGGCCCGGACGCGCTGGACCCGGCTGTACCTGGGCCCGGGCGGCTCGCTCACGCAGGTCCAACCCGAGCAGGCGGGCGAGTCGCAGTTCCAGAACGACCCGGACCTGCCGCCCGGCCAGTTCCCTGCGGCCACCACTTTCAAGAGTGAGCCGTTCGCGACCGATCTTGAGGTCACCGGGCCGGTGGCATTCACGTTCCACGCGACGCTCGACCAAGCCGATGCCACCTGGACCGCGACCTTGCGCGATGTCGCGCCCGATGGCACATCCCGCACGCTCACCAAGGGATGGTTGCGTGCTTCGCAACGCGAGCTGGACGAGGAGCTTTCGAAGCCCCATCGCCCGCGGCAAAAGCACACGCGCAAGGAGGCACTGACACCCGGGTGCAGCTACGCCTATGCGATGGAAATCCGGGAGACGTCCAACCTGTTTCGTGCCGGCCACTGCCTGGCGCTCGACATCCGCGGCCAGGACTCGACGGCGGAGGACCCGATCTGGGTCCATACGTGCAATGCCGTGGCCACGCGTCACACCGTGCAGTTCGGTGGTGATCGGGAATCGTTTCTGTTGTTGCCGGTGATCCCGGACCAAGGAGATCAATGATGAAAACCGTCGTCCGCCTGGCCGCCTGCGTTCTGGCGCTTTGTTGCAGTGCCGCCATCGGCCAGGGCTTCCCATCCAAGCCGCTGCGGCTGATCGTGCCGTACCCGCCGGGTGGCTCGGCGGATGTGCTGGCGCGGGTGGTCAGCGTCCGGCTGGCGACGGCGCTGGGCCAGCCCGTGGTTGTCGACAACAAGCCCGGTGCCGGCGGCATCCTGGGCGCCGACATCGTTGCCAAGGCCCCGGCGGATGGACACACCCTGCTGTTCGCCAACACCAGCATCGCCATCAACCCCAGCCTCTACAAGACGCTGCCGTACGACACGGCGCGCGCCTTCGTGCCGGTGGTGCATCTGGTCAACGTGCCGAACCTGTTGCTGGTGGCCGAGGACGTCAAGGCCAGGAACGTTGCGGAACTGATCGCGCTGGCCAAGGCTCAACCGGGCGCCCTCAACTATGCGTCCGCCGGCAACGGCACCTTCCCGCACCTGGCGATCGAGCTGTTCCAGCTGGAGGCCGGCGTATCGATCACCCACGTGCCGTACAAGGGCGCCGCGCCGGCCCTTGCGGCGCTGCTGGCCAAGGAAGTGCAGGTGCTGTCCAACGACCTGCTCAATGCCGTGCCTTATGTCAAGGCGGGCAAGGTGCGGGCACTGGCGATCACGGGGCAGGTGCGGTCTCCCGTCATGCCGGACGTGCCCACCATGGCGGAGGCGGGCTTGAAAAACTATGTCGCCGTGGGCTGGCAGGGCGTCATGACGACAGCGGGGACACCGCCCGCCACGATTGCCCGGCTGAACAGCGAGATCAACAAGATCCTGGCGGATCCGGAATTGCGCGGATCGCTCACTTCGCAGGGGCTGGAAGTGGTGGGGGGCACGCCGGAGCAATTCGGCGACTTCGTTCGCCGCGATACCGAGCGCTGGCGCGGCGCTGTGGAAGCCTCGGGCGCCAAGGTCGACTGAGGGACTGGCTGCCGAGGCGAAACGCGCCGCGTCAGGCCGTGCGGGCCTGCGCAGCGGCATCGGCCGCCGCCGCAACGCCGCCGACCACGTCGCCGATCACGATCACGGCCGGGCTCGCGAGCTGTTCGCGGGCGATGGTTCCGTGCAGGTCGCCCAGCGTCGTGATGCATTGCCGTTCGTCGGGCAGGCTGGCGCGCTGCACCACCGCCACCGGCATGCTGGCGGGCAGGGCGCTGAGCAGTTCCCGCTGGATCCGTTCGGCGCCGCCCACGCCCATATAGATCACCAGCGTCAGTCTGGCGTCGCGCGCCGCCGCGGCCAGCGCGCGCCAGTCGGGCCCCTCGCCGCCGCTGCGCGCGTGACCGGTGACGAACAGCACGCCATGGGCATGTTCGCGATGCGTCAGCGCCACGCCCAGCGCGTTGGCTGCCGCAAGGCCCGCCGTGATGCCGTTGTTCACCTCGACCGCCACGCCTTCGGACCGCAGGTGCTCGACCTCTTCGCCGCCACGGCCGAAGATCAGCGGATCGCCGCCCTTGAGGCGCACCACGTTCTCGCCCTCGCGCGCGGCCATCACCATCAGCTTTTCGATGAAAGCCTGCGGCGTGCTCTTGCAGCCGCCGCGCTTGCCCACGTGAATCACGCGGGTGCCGGGCGCGGCCAGGGCCACAACGTCGTGGCTCACGAGGTCGTCGACCAGCAGCACCGTCGCCGCCTGGATGGCTTTGACGGCTTTCAAGGTCAGCAGGTCGGCGTCGCCGGGACCTGCGCCTACGAGTGTGACTTTTCCTGCGTTCATGGTGTTCATGAGAGTGTCTGGACCAGATGCAAGATGTGTTCCACCTGCAAGGCCAGCGACTCGGGCACGGGCTTGCCGCCGTCGAGCACGTCATGGATGTAGACAGCCGTCGTCTGCGCGTCGATCTCGCGCGGCAGGTCGGGCAGCGAAGTGAGCGTGCCTTTCTGTCCTTGTTGCAGCGTCGTGCGCTGGCCGCGCACGAACCCGTCCATTTGCGGCAGCCTGCGCGCGTCGGCCACGACTTCGCCTTCGGTTCCGCGTAGCAACAGCGCCGTGGCACCCATCGCCTCGAACACCGCCGCCATGGATTCGCCGTATTCCGGGTGGGTGTAGCTGCCGACGATCACCGCCGGCCCGGCGCATGGATTCATGAGCTTGACCAGGCTGTGGCCGGAATTGCGCAGGCCGATCACGCGCCGCGCATCCAGCAAGCGCTTCAAGCCCGGACACAGCAATTCGGTGGCGACGAAGACCGCTTCGCCGGGCTGGATCGCGCGGATTGCGGCCAACGGCTCGATCCCCAAGGCCTTCAGCACCGGCTCGACCGGCACCCGCGCGGATTCGGTGGCCGTGCCGTGGACGAGGACCGGCAGGCCGCGCCGCGCCAGCAACAGCGCGAGCAGCGGGGTGAGCACCGGCAATTTGCGCGCACCGTTGTAGCTGGGAAGCACCACCAGCGGGCGTTCACCGGCCGGCACGGCGTTGGTTCGCGCGGCGGTGGCGTCGAGAAAACCGCACATCTCCTGGGCTGTCTCGCCCTTGATGCGCATGGCCAGGCAGAAGGCGCCGACTTCGAGGTCGGTCACCGTGCCATCGAGCACCTGGCCGAACAGATCGGCCGCCTGCTCACGGCTGAGCGGGCGCGCGCCCTGCCTGCCGCGGCCGATTTCCTTCAGGTACTGGCTGATGCCCATCGCCTGATTGTGCTTGATGCCTCATGACATCGAGCTATCTGGAGAATGAAGCCCGTCAGCGGGGCCCGGCGCCACGAAGGCCTGCACCATCCGCCGCAGCTCGGGCACGCAGGAGCCGCAGCTGGTTCCGCATTTCAAGCTGGCCTGCAGCGAAGCCATGCGCTCTTCCGCGCCCCCGGTGCCGGCGGCCAACTGCTCGTCGATCGCGGCGTGGGTCACATTCAGGCAGGTGCAGATCTGCCGGCCGCGCGATCGGATCGCTTTCGGCGCTGTGGCGCCGGGCGCCAGCAACAAGCGTCCGTAGCTCTCGGCGGGCAACTCGTCCTGCAACAAGATCTTGATCCAGGATTCGGCGCGGGTGTCGCCGGCCAGCAGGAAACCTTCGAGCCGTGTCCCGGAGTGCTGCCGGACCAGGTGCATCGCGCGCCGCTGGCCCTTGCGGCGGTCGGCGTAGCGCAGCACGTCGGGGCCGGCCAGCCCCAGCAGGGCTTCGATCCGCGCCAGCAGCTTCTCCTCAGCGGCGAACCGAGCTTCAGGCCGCGGTCCATCGCGGTCTTGCGCAGCTTCTCGTAAGCTTGTGGTTCGGTCAGGCCCTGGCGTTGCATCAGCAATCCCTTGGCGCGGTCGATCACCTTGCGGTCCTGCAGTTCGGACCGTGCGTCGGCGAGCTCGCGTCGCAGTTCCTGTTCGTGCTGGAACCGCGCCAGCGCCACGTCCAGGATCGGGTGGATGCGTTCTGGCGCCAGCCCGGCGACGATGTAGGCCGATACGCCGGCGGCCAGCGCATCGCGCACATGGCTGGTGTCGTTGTCGTTGGTGAACATCACGATCGGGCGGCGATGGTCGCGGGTGGCCATCACAACGTGTTCCAGCGCATCGCGCGCGGCGCTCTCGGTATCCACCACGATCATGTCGGGCTCGAGCTGGGCGATGCGCTCGCCCAGGAAGGTGTCGGTGGGCAGCACGGCGACCACGTTGTAACCGTTTTCCAGCAGGGCGATGCGCAGCAGGCGCGAGCGTTGCGCCTGCTCGACCTCATGCTCATCCGCGATGTCGGGCGCGAGCGAATCTGGTGCGATCACGACGATGCGAAGCAGGTGTGAAGGCGTCATGCGTCAAGGCGCGCAAGAACCACGCCAGGATCACGGTGCGGCGGGCGCAAGCCCGTGGGGGCCTAAACTCGCTGGATGCGGGTCCTGGGCATCGAATCTTCTTGTGACGAAACGGGTGTCGCCCTGGTCGAAACGCTGGGCGGTGGCCTGCCGGTGCTGCGCGCCGATGCGCTGCACAGCCAGATCGAGATGCACCAGGCTTACGGCGGCGTGGTGCCGGAGCTGGCCAGCCGCGACCACATCCGGCGGGTGCTGCCCCTGACGGAAGCGGTGCTGGCGCGGGCCGGGGTCACCGTCGGCGAGCTGGACGTGATCGCCTACACGCGCGGACCCGGGCTGGCCGGCGCGCTGCTGGTGGGCGCGGGCATCGCCTGCGCGCTGGGCGCGGCGCTGGGCAAGCCGGTTCTCGGCGTGCACCACCTCGAGGGCCACCTGCTGTCGCCGTTTCTCGGCAGCGATCCGCCGGAATTTCCATTCATCGCCCTGCTGGTGTCGGGCGGGCACACCCAGCTGATGCGGGTCGACGGCGTGGGCCGCTACCTGTTGCTGGGTGAAACCATCGACGACGCGGCCGGCGAAGCGTTCGACAAGTCGGCCAAGCTGATGGGCCTGGGTTACCCGGGTGGACCAGCGCTGGCGCGGCTGGCCGAGCAGGGCGACGCCAAGGCGTTCAAGCTGCCGCGTCCCCTGATGCACAGCGGCGACCTGGACTTCTCGTTCGCGGGGCTGAAGACCGCCGTGCTGACGCAGGCGAAGAAGCTGGGCGCCGAACTGGAGCCACGCAAGGCCGACCTCGCGGCCTCGACCCAGGCTGCGATCGTCGAGGTGCTGGTGCACAAGTCCCTGGGGGCGCTCGATCGCTCGGGGCTGCGGCGGCTGGTGGTTGCCGGCGGCGTGGGCGCCAACAAGGCGTTGCGTGCCGCGCTCGAGGCCGGCTGCGCGCGGCGCAACTGGCGTGTGCACTACCCGGAGCTGCGGCTGTGCACCGACAACGGGGCGATGATCGCGATGGCCGCCGCGATGCGGTTGGCCGCGGGCGTGCAGGAGGCCACCACGACCTACGCGTTCGACGTCAAGCCGCGGTGGCCGCTGGGGGAGCTATAGACGCAGGAGCAGGAACGGAAACCCGTGCGGGCCTCCGCCTTCCTGCTTTCCCGGATTACTTCACTTCGATCTGGCGCGCATTGCTGACCGGAACCTTCTTGGCCAGAGTCAGGGTGAGCACGCCATTCTCGAGCTTGGCGGCGCTGGCGTCGGCATCGATATCCTGCGGCAGCTCGTAGGCGGTCTTGAAGGCGCGCTTGGCTTCGGCGCGGGTCTCGATGCGCACGATGCTGCCCTCGATGTTGATGCCCAGGTCTTCGCGGGCGACACCGGGCAGGTCGAGCGTCACGGTCCAGCACTTGTCGTCCTGTTGCATATCGAAGCCGCGCGACGCGTTGGCGAAGAACGCATCATTGACGAAGCGCTCGAAGCTGCGGTCGTAGGAACGGAACGAAGGCGACATGGCGCGGGTGCGAACGACGGGTGCGAAAAACATGGTGTACTCCTGAACGATGAAAAGATGGAGGCGAGGCGGCTGCTTCGCGTCCGATGGACTGCGCGGCTTTCAACCGCGATCGCCGCATGGCTTGCATGTGCGCGCCACTGCGGTTATTTCAAGGGATTTCCTCAAGTGAAAAATGTGCGGCGCCGGGTCTTGAAATCGCTCGCCGTGGCGCTATGCGCGCCGTCCTGGGCCGCGGCCCAGCACGGCCTGCCGGCGATCCAGCTCGCCATGATCGAAGGGCTTTCGGGGGGCAATGCGAACGGCGGCGAAGCGGTCTTTCGCAACCTGGTGTGGGCCGTCGAGCGGGTCAACCAGCGCGGCGGCGTGGCCACCACCCAGGGGTTGCGGCTGCTGCAAATGGAGCGCTACGACAGCAAGGGCCAGATCGAGGAAGCGCTGTCGGCGCTGCGTTCGGCCATCGACGATGGCGCGCGCTTCATCCTGCAGGGCAATTCGTCGGCGGTGGCCGCGGCGCTGATTGAGGCCGTCAACAAGCACAACGAGCGTGAACCGGGCCGGCGCGTGCTGTTCCTGAACTACTCGGCGGTGGATCCGATCCTCACCAACGAGAAATGCAGCTTCTGGCATTTCCGCTTCGACGCCCACGCCGACATGCGCATGGCCGCCCTGATGGCCGTGCTGCACGACGACAGGCCGGTGAAGGCGGTCTATCTGCTGGGCCAGGACTACAGCTTCGGCCAGGCGGTGGCGCGTGAGGCACGCCGCCAGCTGGGGATTCAACGCCCCGATATCCGGATCGTTGGCGACGAACTGCATGCGCTGCTGCGCATCAAGGATTTCGCGCCCTATGCCGCCAAGATCAAGGCCAGCGGGGCCCAAGCGGTCATCACCGGCAACTTCAGCAACGACCTCACGTTGCTGGTCAAGGCGGCCCGCGAGGCCGGTTTCGAAGGCAAGTTCTACACCTTCTACGGCAATGCGCTGGGCGCACCCGCGGCGATCGGCGAGGCCGGTGTCGACAAGGTGATCGCGGTGGCCGACTGGCTGCCCAATGTCCAGACGGCGCAGAGCGAGGCGTTCTACCGCAGCTTTCGCCAGCGTTTTCCGCTGCCGGCCGACGACTACGTGCACATGCGCATGCAATTGATGATCGAAGCGCTGGCCCAGGCGATCGACAAGGCGGGCAGCACCGATGCGGTGGCCGTGGCCCGTGCGCTCGAACACGCTGCTGTCAATCTGCAGGGACAGCACGGGACAATGCGCGCGGCTGACCACCAGTTCGAGCAGCAGCTGGTGGTCGGGATGATGGAGCGCCAGGGCACGCCCGGCGTGAAATTCGACGTGGAAGGCTCGGGTTACGGCTTTCGCGTGATCAAGACGATCCAGCCGGCGCAGGCCGAAATGCCCACGACCTGCAAAATGGTCCGGCCGGCCTGATACTCGGCTTTCGAAGACCGATGCGCCCCATCGGCGCATCGGCTTGGTGACTGCGCGGAATAACATGCAGCGCAGTCCGTTCTGGGGACAGGATCCGGCTTGGCCGGTTCTGTCTCCCTGAGCAAGCAACTCTGAAAAGTCGCTTGCGACTTTTCAGAGTTAACAATGCGCCAAGCCATTCACAACCTCGAAGAATCGAAAATCCGCGAAGTCGCCAATGCCGGCATCGGGCGCAGCGACGTGCTGCCGTTCTGGTTCGGCGAGAGTGACGAAGTCACGCCCGAGTTCATCCGCCAAGCCGCGATCGAGTCGCTGCAAAAGGGTGAGACCTTCTACGCGCACAACCTCGGCCTGCCCGAACTGCGCCAGGCCGTGGCCGACTACACCGGCAAGTTGCATCCCCCTATCGGGACCGGCCGCATCGCGATCACGTCGGGCGGCGTCAACGCGCTGATGCTGGCGGTGCAGGCCCTGGTGGATGCAGGCGACCAGGTGGTGGTGGTGACGCCGGTCTGGCCGAACCTCACGGCCCAGCCGCTGATCATGGGCGCCCGGCTCAAGCGCGTGTCGCTCAAGCCGGTCGCCGGCGCCTGGACCCTGGATTTGCAGGCCCTGCTCGACGCCGTGACGCCGAATACCCGATTGCTGGTGATCAATGCGCCGAACAACCCGACCGGCTGGACGCTCGGCACGGCTGAGCAGCAGGCCATCCTGGACCATTGCCGCCGCACCGGTACCTGGATCCTGGCCGACGAGGTTTACGAGCGGCTGTACTACGAGCCCAGCGCCAAGGGCTGCGCCCCCAGCTTCCTGGACCTGGCATCGGCCGACGACCGGCTGGTGGTCGCCCACAGCTTTTCCAAGAGCTTCCTGATGACCGGTTGGCGGCTGGGCTGGCTGGTGATGCCCACGGCCCTGACCCACGACATGGGCAAATTGATCGAGTTCAATACCTCGTGCGCCAGTGTCTTCACCCAGCGGGCGGCCGTGGTGGCGATGGAGCGGACGGACGAGGTCACGCCCCGGGTGGTGGCTCATCTGAAGGCCTGCCGCGACACCCTGGTGCCGCTGCTGCAGGCATTGCCCCGGGTCGAGCTGCAAGCTGCCAAAGGCGGGATGTACGCCTTCTTCAAGCTCGACGGTTTCCCCGATTCCCTGGCGGTGGCCAAGCGCCT
>JAANCK011246476.1_pt1 | contig 10249 bp, 11 predicted proteins | sample 7277841 | NCBI WGS metagenome assembly JAANCK01 (sample SAMN14222788, study PRJNA588281) | permafrost metagenome | isolation source: Arctic cryosol methane SIP | place: Canada:Nunavut | collected 2015-07 | reverse complement strand
GTGCAAGCGACCCTGTGGATAACTGCTGATGGGAATTGAGGCGAGAGGTGGGCGGTCGCGGTGAGCACGGATTACGCTCATGTCGGAGGCGAGATGGCGGTCAGCACCGAGGTCGCCCAGTGGCTGCTCGACGGCGACGTGGCCGTCCAGTACCAGACCACGCGCGACCTTCTGCGTCAGGACGCAAGCGACCTGCAGGCGAGGATCGCGACCGAGGGGTACGGCGCGGCCCTGCTGTCCGCACGTGGTCCCGAGCGGCACTGGGGGCGCGGCTTCTACTTGCCGAAGTGGACCTCGAGCCACTACACACTGCTCGAGCTGAGGAACCTCGGACTGGCTCCGGACAACCCCTTGGCTCAGGACACGGTGGACCTGATCCTCACCACGCAGAAGGGGCGCGACGGTGGGGTCGGCTCGCCGCAGGCGAAGCGCACCGACGCGTGCGTCAACGGCATGACGCTCAACTACGCCTCGTACTTCGGTGCCGACCAGGAACAGCTCGCGAGCATCGTGGACTTCCTGCTCGACGCTCGGATGGGCGACGGCGGGTTCAACTGCCGCTTCAACGGTACGGGCGCGACGCACTCCTCCATGCACACGACGGTGTCCGTCCTCGAGGGCATCACGTCGTACAGGCGGGCCGGGTACGCCTACGGCACCGAGGAGCTCACCGAGGCCGCGCGGACCTCGATGGACTTCCTGCTGCTTCACCACCTGTACCGCAGCGAACGCACCGGCGAGACCATCGACGAGCGGTTCACGCAGCTCCACCACCCGCCGCGCTGGCACTTCGACATCCTGCGCGGACTCGATGCGATGGTGGACGCGGGCCTGCCGTACGACCCCCGCATGGGCGACGCGCTGGAGATCCTCCGCGGTCTCCGGCGACGGGACGGCACCTGGCCCTGTCACGGTTCGTACACCGGAGCGACCCACCTGCCCCGTTCGGCGGCTCAGCCCACCCGCTGGGTCACGCTGGGCGCGGCCCGGGTGCTGAACGCCGTGGACCCGAGAGGATCGCGACCGGCTCGCCCACCTCTTGGGTGATGGCGCCCGTGACCGTCAAGGTCGCCAGTCGTCCACCGAGGTAGCCCGTCCGGAATCTCGAGGTGCCCGAGAGCGTGAGCTGCCCGTCGGACCCCGCCGAGGAGTCTGCCTCCAACGAGAACGTGACCTCCGAGTCCTGGGCTCCGCGGAGGACGTCCACACCGAAGTACAGTCCGACGCTCAGGTGGAGACGTCCTCGGACGTACGCACCGCTCCCCGTGCCCGGCAGGAGCGAGATGAGGCAGGTGACGGATCCCAGGTGAACGCGCTCGACGTCGACCTCCGTCACGGTGGTGCCGCCTTGCCCGTCGAGGAGCAGGCCGGCGCCGAACTCGCGTTCGTACGGACCGCAGAGACCGGGGCGGGTCGTCGTCAGCGTGGCGACGCCGACGAACGTCGCCCGTTGCGCGAGCGCGGATCGGCTCGCACGGCCGGTGAACCGGGACAGACCACTCGAGGCCGCTCTGATCAGGTTCGCCATGTGACTCTCGCTGTCTGTAGTCGCTCCTGAGAGCGGAAGCCCTCGTCCCCCCAGAGCCGAAGCGCATCCTCCTGATACCCCGCGCGCGACATTCCCACGCAGGAGCGGCCCCCCCCGACTCTCGCCCGGACCCACGCGGCCCCGGCAGCAGGACACCTCTAGGCTTGTCACTGGCCTGCGTCGGCATCGGCCACACGAGACTCGAGGAGATCCATGCAGCACCGGTTCGTGGTCATCGGCTACGGCACGATGGGCATCACGCACATCAAGAAGCTCACCGCGCTCGGCGCCGAGATCGCCGGCGTCGTCGACATCGACCCGCGCGCCCGCGAGGAGGCGGCCCAGGCAGGGCTGCACGTCTACGCCGACCTCGCTGAAGGTCTGGCCGACCCGACCGCCGACGCCATCTTCATCTGCACCCCGAACGAGGTGCACAAGCCGCTCGCCCTCGCGGGCCTCGCCGCCGGCAAGAACGTGATCACCGAGAAGCCCGCCATGCTCGACTCCCAGGAGATCGAGGACGTGATGGCCGCCGAGGCCGACTCCGCCGCCACGCTGATCGTCCACCAGAACCGCCGCTGGGACGAGGACTACCTCGTCATGAAGCACATCTACGACGAGAAGCTGATCGGCGACGTCACGTACGTCGAGTCCCGCATCGACGGCTCCCGCGGCATCCCCGGCGACTGGCGCCGTGACGCCACCCGCGGCGGCGGCATGATCCTCGACTGGGGCGTCCACCTCGTCGACCGGATGCTGCTCATGGTCCCGTCGCCGATCCGTTCGGTGTACGCGCGGCTGAGCTACACCATGGGCCTGCCCGTCGAGGACGGCTTCACGATCTACATCACCTTCGCCAACGGCGTCGAGGCGCTCGTGGCGTGCACCACCGACAACTACGCCCCGGGTCCCAAGTTCTACATCAAGGGCACCCGCGGTACGGCGACGGTCGACGACTGGGCGATGAACGGCAAGGTCGTACGCCGTGTGGACGACCACGAGCCGGACGCGGTTCCCGTCCTCGCCGGCCAGGGCATGACCAAGACCATGGCACCCCGCCTCGTGGACTACTCGAAGCTCACGAAGATCCAGGACAACGTCGAGGTGCTGGCGCTGCCGCGAGTCCCGACCGACGTCAACGACTTCTACCGCAACGCGTTCGCCGTCTTCGAGGGCACCGCGTCCAAGATCGTGACCACCGAGTCCGTGCTGCGTTGCATGCGCGTGCTCGACGCGGCCCGGAAGTCCCACGAGACCCACAGCGTCATCGACTTCACGGGTACGGACACGTACCTCGACCACTGAGCCCAGCCCGCCCTTCGAGACGTCGATGCGCCAGAGCGCATCGACTCCTCAGGGAACTGGGCCCGCGACCGTACAGGCGTCTCTACAGGTCTGGGCGGTCCCCAGAGTCAGCGCCGCGGGGTGCCCTCCGCGGCGGCCTTGATGGCTAGGAGGCGGCGGTCCCACTGGGTCGCCGCCCTCGCCAACCAGGCGGACGCCTCGCGCAGCGGCGCGGCCACCACGGCGTACCGGACCTCCCGGCCGACCTTGGTCGTCTCGACGAGCCCGGCCTCGCTGAGGACAGCCAAGTGCTTGAGGATGCCCTGACGAGAGATGGGGAGGACGGTGGCGAGTTGCGTGGCCGACAGCGTGCCACCCTCTGCGAGGGCGTCGAGCACCTCGCGGCGGGTGGGGTCAGCGAGGGCCCCGAAGACGGCGGAGGCGGCGGCAGTGTCAGCCGACCGGATGCCCGCGCTCCCTGCCGACTCGGTCATGCGGCCTCGAGGTGGGTACGGGCAGCAACGAGCTCCATGGTCCATCCCTCGGTGTTCTCGGAGTAGTGCTTGCCTCGGGTTGCCTCGCTGAGGGATCCGGTCGCGAAGCCGCTCTCCCGCACCTTCAGGCGAACCCCCGTCGGGATCTCGTCGAGCCAGAACTCGACGACGGTCGCCACGTGGCTACCCTCCTGACCCTCGCGGGGGAGCCACCGTGTCGCGATGTACGCCGGCTCCCGGCTCTCGATCTTCTCGAACGCGAAGGTGCCGTGGGTGGGGTCCGTGACGATGACCTGCCCGTCGCGCTCCTCGACCTCGTGGCCGGTGATGACGCAGCCGTTGACGAACCAGCCGGGCTGGCTGACCAGTGCCCAGACCTGGCCGATGGGGGCGGCGATGTCGATCTCCTGCTCGATGGTGTCCTTGACCTGCATGATGGTGATCCCTTCGGGATGCGAGTTGGTGTGTAACTCAAAGGTTGCACAGCGGCTCGGCAATTGCAACCCGTGGGTTGCACATTTCCCGATGGTCGATCAGTCCGCCGTCTCGGTCTCCGCGGCGCCGTTGAAGTAGACGGGCCTGCCGGTGCGGCCCGACACGTACATCGCATCCAGGATCTCGGTGACGACGCATGCCTGCTCGGCGGTGACCATCGGGTCGGTGTCGTTCAGGATGGCGGCGAGCCAGGTGCCGGCCTCATCGGCGGAGGACTTGTCCATCGGGCTCAGCGGGGCCTTGCCGGGGCTGAAGACGGCGGCACCCACCTCGGGGCTGGTCTTCACGAGCTCGCCGCCCTGCACGTTGTTGAGCGTCACCTTGAGGTTCTGCGACCCGGCGGCCTGGAACGTGTCGGCGCCGCCCTCGGTGCCGCACAGAGTCACGCAGGCCTCCCGCGAGTCGGCCACGTTGAGCGCCCACGACGACTCGACGTACAGCGAGGCGCCGTTGGTGAACCGTACGAAGCCGAACGCGGAATCCTCGACCGTGTACGTGGCGGGATCCCACGGGCCCATCATGTTGCCCGCCGGCTTGTCGCCGAGCTTGTAGTTGACGGTGCCGGTGACCGACGCCAGCTCGTAGTTGTCCATGAACCACAGCGCCAGGTCGATCGCGTGCCCGCCGAGGTCGATGAGCGGGCCACCGCCCTGCTTCTCCCTGTCGGTGAAGACGCCCCAGGTCGGGACGCCGCGGCGACGTACAGCGTGCGCCTGACCCGCGTAGATCTCGCCCAGACGGCCCTCGTCGATCGCGGCCTTGAGGAACTGGTTCTCCGGACGGAAGCGGTTCTGGAACCCGACCGACAGCTTCTTGCCGGTGCGATTCGCCGTCTCGACCATGAGCCGGGCGTCAGCGCCGGTGATCGCCATCGGCTTCTCGCACAGCACGTGCTTGCCGGCCTCGAGCGCGGCGACCGTGATCTCGCAGTGGCTGACGTTCCACGTGCAGACGTGGATCACGTCGATCGTCGGGTCCGCGAGCAGCTCGCGGTAGTCCGTCGTCGTGTACGCGTCCGCCGACCCCCACTTCGCCTTCGCCGACTCCGCCTTCTCGATGTCGAAATCGCAGAAGCCGACGACCTCAGCCTTGTCGGAGTGATGGGACAGGCCGGGCAGGTGCTTGCCGATGCCGATGAAGCCGAGGCCCACGATGCCGATACGAAGCGTGCTCATGGGTATGCGGTTCTCCTGGTAGACGGTCGTGACGGTGTGAACAGGTCAGACGTTGACGTCGCCGATGAGGGGACGCAACGTGGTGTACGCGATGCGCAGGCCCTCGACGATCTTCTCGGGGGTGCCGCCCCACATCGGGTCCTCGTGCTCGACGGAGATGGTGCCGGTGAACCCCACCTCGTACAGGCGGTCGACGATCTTCGCCCAGTCGACCTCGCCGCGGCCGGGAACCCGGTAGCGCCACCAGCCCGTCTCCCACGGGTTCTGCTTGCCGACGATCCCGTACACGCCGTAGCGGTTCCGCTTCTCCGGGAAGATCTCGAGGTCCTTGGCCTGCGCGTGCACGATGTACGGCGCGAACGGGCGGATCGTCTCGAGGGGGTCGATGCCGATCCAGGTCAGGTGGGACGGGTCCCAGTTGAGGTACAGGCCCAGCTTGCTGGTCATCCAGTCCCAGAGCTCGGGGGAGTATGCGATGTTGCCGGGGTAGCCGTCGGGGTGCCAGCCCTCCATGACGCAGTTCTCGACGACGATCTTCACGCCGCGCTCCCCGGCGTAGTCGACGAGCTCGGGGAAGATCCGCTCCGCCTCGACCATGTTCTGCGGCACCGACCTGGTGACGTCGCGGCCCAGGAACGTGCCGACGTACGGCACCCCCAGCGACTGCGCCGCATCGATGACCGACTTCACGTGGGTACGGATCTCCTCACGCCGGTTCGGGTCCCCGATGAGGTTGTTCTCGTAGTACGCCAGCGACGAGATCTCCAGGCCTGTGCGCTCCAGCAAGGACAACGTGTCGTCCACGTCGCCCCCCGACCAGCTCGCCACCGGGAGGTGCGCGGGCTGGAAGTCGTGCCCCTCGACCAGGGGCCAGCAGGCCACCTCGAGGCACTGGTAGCCCTGCGCGGACGCGTACTCCGCGATCCTTTCCAGCGACCACATCGGCAGGCAAGCCGTGAACATTCCGAGCTTCATGAATCCCCCTCAACACGTGACTGCGGCGCCGGGTTTCCCCAGCGCCGCAGCCTATGGTGTCACTGCGAGTCAGCCTGCCTGCAGCGGGGTCCAATCGGCAGGAATCGGGTCTACCTCAGGAGCCTTCGACTGGATCTGTACGGTCTCGCCGGACTCGACCGCCGTCTGGACGGCGAGCATGATCTCGAGCACGTGGTAGGCCAGATCGGCGTGCGCACGGGGGCGAAGACCGGCCTTGATCGAGCGGACCATGTCCACCAGACCGATGCCGCGGCCCATGCCGGCCTGCTCGACGTCGAGCTCCTCGACGACCTTGCCGTTCTTGTGCGTGACGACCTTGCCGAAGTGGAAGTTCGGGTCCGGAGCGACGATGACACCCTCGGTGCCCTGGAACTCGAGCATGCCGTGACGCGACAGGCCGGAGTCGAAACTCAGCAGCACGAGCGACGTCGCACCGGAGGAGTGACGCAGCAGGACACGTACGTCGGTCGGAACCTCGACCTCGAACTCCGTACCGGCCTTCGGGCCCTGCATGACCGTACGGATCTCGCGGGCCTTGCCGCCGCCGGCGGTCACGCTCGTGACGTCACCGAGGCCGAGGACGAGCGCCGTGAAGTAGTACGGGCCGATGTCGAGCGTGGGACCCGCGCCGACCTGGAACAGGAACTCGGGTCCGGGGTGCCACAGGTCCGGGCCGGGCTGCTGCATGATCGCCAGGCCACCCATGGGCTTGCCGATCTCGCCGCCGCGGATCTTGCGGAGCACGGTCTGGAAGCCGGGGCCGAAGACGGTGTCGGGGGCGCAGCCCACGACGACGCCATGCTTCTCCGCCTCGTCGAGGATCTGCTTCGCGCCCTCGAGGTTGAGGCCCAGCGGCTTCTCGCTCCACACGTTCTTGCCGGCGCGGATCGCCTGCAGGCTGACGTCGATGTGGTTCTGAGGGTTCGTGATGTTGATCACGTACTCGACGTCGGCGTTGTCGTAGATGATGTCCGAGCCGTCGGGCCCGGGCGTGCCGTGCGTCGCGATGCCGTACTCCTCGCCCTTCTCGGTCGAACGCTCCTCGATCAGGTCGGAGATCGCGACGATCTCGAGATCGGGATAGGTCGCGATGTGCTTGAGGTACTGGGGCGAGATGTTGCCCGCGCCGACCACTCCGACTTTCGCACTCACTTGGTCTTCTCCTTCAGGTAGGCGACGCTGGCGGCCGACTCGGCGACAGCGTCTGCTGCAATGTCGAACTCGAGGACCCAGGTACGGTTCGGGCTCGCCTCGAGGATCCGGGGGATGTCCATGGCGCCGGTGCCCAGCACCACGTTGCTCACGTCGTGGCCGCCCTCGACGGGGCCGTCCTTGACGTGGATGTGGGTGATGCGGTCGCCGTACTTCTCGAACACCGCGAGGGGGTCCACGCCACCGGCGGCGACCCAGTACGTGTCCAGCTCGAGCACCGTGCGGGGGTCGAGCAGAGAGACGAAGTAGTCGTACGCGACCTGGCCGTCGACCTGCGGAGCGGTGAACTCCCAGTCGTGGTTGTGGAAGCCGATGCTGATGCCTTCGGCGGCGTACATGTCCACAGCCGCGTTGATGTCGGCGGCGAAGGTCTCGATGCCCTCGCGGGTGGCGAACGCGTCGCGCGGGCGGGGGCCGGGCTGGAAGACCGTGGTCACGCCGAGCTTCTTGGCTGCGGCGAGCACCTTCTCGGGGTCCTCGACAAGGTTGGCGTGAGCGCTCCCGGCCTTCAGACCGTGGGCGGCGAGCGCCTCGGGGAGCCAGTCGAAGTGCTCGATGCCGAAGGGCTCGACCTCGTCGACGCCCATCGCGGCGACCGCTGCGAGAGTGCCGTCACGGTCGGCTTCGAAGGCCTCGCGGAGTGTGTAGAGCTGGATGCTGATGGTGGGCATCGAAAAGAACGCCTCCTTGCGTTGTGGGATCTGCTCTGAACGTTACTGCCGTTCTACTGACTAACGAGTCAGAAAGCAAAGACTTGCCGTGGAGCGGTCAGCGCGTCTCGCTCCCTGAGCATGTCGAGGCTCTAGGCCCGGCTCCGAGGGCCCTTGGGCTCGGATGACGATCCGCTCGAAGCGTCCTCGAGCGCGAGCCTGTGGTCGTTCACGAGATGGGCTGCGTCGACGGTCGGGATGCGGATGGCGACGGCGAAGAAGCGCCGGGTGCGGCGTCCGGGACACGTGAGCGTGACGACGTCCAGGACACGACCGGCCTTCGCGTGCGTGTCCCGCAGAGGCCAGCGCTCCTCCTGCGTCGCGACGAACGCGGGGAAGACGACCTCGTCACCCTCGACGGCGAACGCGTACGGAAGGGTGATCGGCACCTTCCTGTCCTCGGGCAGCAGGGCGACGCGCGTCAGCGTGCGGAAGTTCGCCGCCATGACGACGATGCCCAGCAGCAGGAACGCCGTGGCGAAGATGCTCCAGCCGGCGTCGCCGCGCAGCACGAAGCCCCACAGCAGCGCGGCGCCTGCGCCGGTCGCGACGACGCCCAGGAAGAACTGCACGACACAACGGGTCTGGATGTACGAACGCCGCGCCATCTGAGGCGGCTGCGGCCAGCCCCGGGCCTCGACGACCACTGCGTCCTCCATGCCACCAGGTTAAGGGGTGCGCGAAGACCACCCGTCCTCGCGCACCGCCGCGCGGCTCCGGACAAGCCCTTGCCCGATCCGTACCCTTGACCCGTGCCCGACTGGTTCACAGAATCGTTCCGCGCGGAGTTCGACCGGCAGGCCGCAGCCATCGGCCGGTTCAACCTCGCCATCTTCGGCAAGACGGGTACCGGCAAGTCGACCCTCATCAACGCCGTGTTCGGCAGCGAGGTCGCCAGTACCGGCATCGGCGAGCCGGTGACCCAGGGCAGCCACCTGTACGTGGACAAGGTGGGCACGCTCGGAGTCATGGACACCCGCGGCCTCGAGATCGGCCGCGACGACGGCGCCCTGATCAAGGAGCTGCGGCAGGTCGTGAGGGACCTGCGCAAGAAGCCGATGTCGGAGCAGATCCACTGCGCCTGGTACTGCGTGCGCGGCATGGACCGCCGCTTCGAGGAGTCCGAGGAGAAGTTCGTACGGGCGCTCGTCGAGCTGGAGATCCCCGTGCTGCTGGTGCTCACGCAGGTGCCGATGCGCGACGGCGTGTTCCACCCGGACGCGGTCTCGTTGGCACGCCACATCGAGGGGCTCAAGCTGCCGATCATCGGCGGTCGCCCCTTCATGACCTACGCGATGAGGGACCAGTTCTCTGGTCAGCCGCCCTATGGCTTGAGCGAGGTCCTACAGGCCACGTTTCATGCAGTGCCCGAAGCCGTCCAAGCAGCCCTGGTGGCTGCGCAACGCATTGACCTCGATGCCAAGGCTCGGTCCGCGCAGGCGTTCATCGGCGCGACGGTGACCGCCGCGGCCGCAGCCGCCGCGACCCCGATCCCGTTCTCCGACGCCGCCATCCTGGTACCGCTCCAGCTCGCCATGATGGCGAGGATCGCGCAGCTGTACGGGATGGGCGCCGATCGTGCCGCGATCGCCGCCGTGGCCTCGACCGCGGTGGCGACGACCGCTGGCCGCGCGAGCCTCACCGGCCTGATCAAGCTGATCCCGGGGGCGGGCTCGGTCGTGGGCGGCGTCATCGGCGCATCGGTCGCCTCGACGTTCACGTTCGCCATGGGACAGGCGTGGCTCGCGGTGTGCCAGAAGGCGTCGGGCGGCGGTCTTCCCAGTCTCGGTGGAGTCGTCGACTCCAAGGCTCTCCAGGACCTCTTCATGAGCGAGTTCAAGCGCCGCATCCCCGGCATCAAGCACAACACCACGTCGTAGCGGCTGCCCTGACCCGGTCTTCAGCAGAGCTGTGGTTGTTCTCAGCAGGTGCTCGGCCTCGCGGAGGCCGCATGACCGAGTTGTGGTTGTTCTGAGGCGTCATCCCAGCCTGGGAACAACCACAACTCGGCTATTGCCCGACAGGACCGGATCTCCGGGGTCGAGAACCACCACAACTCGGCTATCGGCTTTCGGTTCTGAGTTGGTGATGAACGCGCGCCCGTGCCCGATCCGCGGTGCGGCATCTGGGAGACTCCGGACATGGACGTGACGCTGCCCGACGGGGTCCGCGTCGACATCGCCGAGTGCGCCGCGCATCCCGAGCAGACGGAGACGCTGGCCGACCTGGCCGTCTCGTACGACCTGCGCCGCCAGCCGCACACGCTGGCCATGGTGGCCGAGGTGCTGCTCGCCCGGGCGAAGGCTCGTCGCAGCGATGACCTCCCCGGTGCCGTGGAGGACCTGACGGCGGGGC
>JAANCK010618667.1_pt1 | contig 10252 bp, 11 predicted proteins | sample 7277841 | NCBI WGS metagenome assembly JAANCK01 (sample SAMN14222788, study PRJNA588281) | permafrost metagenome | isolation source: Arctic cryosol methane SIP | place: Canada:Nunavut | collected 2015-07 | reverse complement strand
GGGCTATCCGGTTATTGTGACCCGGTCATAATCTCCGGAGACGTCGGCTACCGCAAGCCCGACGAACGCCTGTTCACGGCAGCATTGACTGCCATGAAGCTGGAGCCGTCCGAGGTTTTGTTTGTGGGCAACGACATGTACCGCGATGTCTATGGGGCGCAAAGACTCGGGATGAAAACGGTCTTCTTCAAGTCAAACCAGGGGACGCAGGAAAAAGAGGGGGTGAAGCCGGACTATATTATTTACAGTTTCCCTGAGTTGCTGAACGCTATCCGATTCTTCGAAGGCAGGTAATGAAGCAAACCTGGTGCCTTCCACTACGGTGAGCGACGCTGGCTCCGCGTCGCAAGTCTCAGGCAGCGTGCTTCTTCACCCATGCGACATAATGGTTCATCCAATCCTGCAGGAATTTCCTGCTGTCTGCGCCGAGATTGCCGGCCTGGTCGAACAATCCTTCCTTTGCCTGGATGAATGCCTCGGGCTGCGCTAGCGTCGGCACGTCGAGGTAGGCGAGAACATTGCGCAGATGCTGTTGCGCCATGGCCGTGCCGATGGCGCCGACCGACACCCCCAGTACACCGGCGGGCTTGCCCGCCCAAGCGCTCTTGCCATAAGGGCGCGAGGCCTGGTCGATCGCGTTCTTGAGCACCCCCGGGATCGAACGGTTGTATTCGGCCGTAACGAACAGCAGGCCCTGGGCGGCCGCGATTTCTGCTTTCAGCCGTTTGACGGGCTCGGCCTGGTTCGCGTCGTCGTCCTGGTCGTACAGCGGCAGGTCGCCGATTTGCACCTGCTTGAACGAGAACTCCGGCGGCGCCAATTTCACAATGGCGTTAGCCAGCTTGCGGTTGAACGAATCGCGACGCAGGCTGCCGACAACGACAGCGACTTGGTATTGGCTCATGAACGTCTCCTATTTAGGCCGCGGACGCGGCAGAACTGGCTGCACCGCCTGGAGCCGGCCGGCCCGCAACTCGACCACAGCCTTGACCACCGCGCGCGCCACATTGCGCGCTTCGTCTTGCACGGGTTCGTCCCGGTCGAGCGCGTCGTGGCTGGTCGCATACGGCTCGTAATACCCGATGTAGCGGTCCAATCGAGCCTGCGCGCCGGCGTCGATGAAACCCATCCAGTCGAGCCAGTCCGACAGGGCGCGGCGCGAGCCTTCGACACCGGCCACATCGCCGTGAACGATAAGGCCGTAGGCGCGCCCCGCCAGGTGCTGGGGGTAGTCCCATCCGGCCATCTCCAGCTCCTTCGCCTTGCCGGCCTTCTTGCCCGAGGTCGAGGTGGGATCGGGGTTGCCGCCGTCGGCGCACACCAGGCGGTCGATCATCAACTTCAGCGGGCTGGGACTCTGGTACCAATACACCGGCGAAACGATGAGCACGGCATGCGCTGCGGTCCAGCGCTCGTAGATCTCGGCCATCCAGTCGTTGGTCTGATTGAGTGCGTGGTTGGGGTAGCAACTGCAGGGCCAATGGCACAGCGGCATCGCTGTCGAGACGCAGCCCTTGCAGGGATGGATTTTGCGGCCGTATTCGGAGGTAAGCAGGCTCAGGTCGAGGACATCGACTTGGATGTGGGCCTGCTCCAGCGTCTCGCGCGCGAGCCCCAGCAGCCGAAAGGTCTTGGACATTTCACCCGGGCACGTGCCATCGTTGCGCGCCGAGCCGCAGATCAGCAACACCCGCGACGGGATCAACGGGTCTAACCAGCGCAGCTGCGCCTCTTCGATACGCTTTTTCGTGGCAATCCACTCCACCGACAAGTCGTAGTCCGGATCGGCATACCCCGGGCCCGCTTTCTGCGTAAATGGCGCCTTGCGGCCCTCCTTGTAGGCTTGCCAGGCGATTTCCTCGAGCCGCCCTATGGACCGATCTTCGGCGCGGAACGCCGGATCGATGTAGGAGGCATGAAACCGGGCGCTGAACTCGGCGCGCGCAAGTGGGGCCGGCGCCTGGCCCTTGCGAATCTCGATCACAGTGGACTCCGTTTGGAAACCTCAGAAACAAGACAGCTTCAGGGCGCTTGGATTCATTCGCTACTCCCCGATATTGTGATTGATTGAAACGCGGTACTCGGGTCAATCCAAAATCAGATAGTCGAGACGAGGCTCACGCGGGCGTCGCGGGACGCGCTATCGCCGAGGCTTCGGATGGCGCAAGATTGCCGCCCTCCTCCTCCCAGGCGCGCAATTCTTTCTTATGCTGCTGCTTTTCAGCCTGACGGGTGTGGCGGCCGATCGCATAAGCGGCGGCCGTGCATCCGGCCATCGCCAGTGAAAAATAGAAGAGTCGGTTGCTAGTCATGATCTGCTCGTTTGCGTGGTATTCCGCTACGTTCGCGGGGTGTCAGAAAGGCGCCGGAGCCGATGCTTGGACCGTCTTCGGCCAGCGATCGGGACGTCATCGCCCATTTTCGGAGGCCTGCCGAGCGCAAAGGGAATTCTCCCCTTCGAGGTCCATCAGCTCTGTGCGCAGGCGAACATACGGCGCAATTTGTTTGTCGTATCCTTTGCGCGCATAAAGTCCTAGCCCAGCATGATGATTCGCGCCCTGCCCATACGGTCGCCGAGTTTGCCAACCAGCGGGGCAGCCACCACGAACGAGATGTTGAACAGCGCGTAGAGCAACACGATGTCCTTGACGGCGAAACCGACGCTGTGGGCGCGCAACAACAGGAAGCCGAAGCTGAAGTAGGCCAGCGAGAAGATGCATGCCGTTATGAGGTAGCGCTTGAATTGAGGACTCAAGGTATTCCATGTGTCGGCGATGTTCTCGCGCCGGTGCTGCGTCCCGGGTTGATGCTCTTCGCATTTTCTCGGCGATTCCGTTCGCTGACGCACACACTGGGCCTACGAAAAGACGAGACCAATGGTCTGAGTGCTTGTCCGGCGACATCCTAGGCTGCGTTCGTCACCGAACAGACGGCTGCTGGTCAATCCCTTAGCGTCGCTGCTACGGAGATCCTGCGGGCGTTGTCGGGCTAACACTTGGCCTGAACCTGTTGGCCGAAAAGGAGCAACGCAATGGGAAATTACCTCCACAGAGTATTGGGTCTATATGCAGGGCGCGGCGAGGCCGAATCCGTTTTCGATCAGCTTGTTCAATGCGGCATTCCTCCGGAGAAGGTAACAATTCTGGAGCCCGGACGCGGTGACGGGAGCGGGGAGGCCATGGCCGATAGCGACGATGTCTTGAAAGAGCTGCTGCGGGAGAGTGCGATCGGCGCAGCGGTTGGCACGCTCGCGGGAGCTGCCGGCACCATTGCGCTGGCGGCTGCGAACATCAGCCTGTTCATCGCCAGCCCCGTGCTCGGCGCGCTGTATCTTCTCGGCTGGGGAGCGAGCCTCGGCGGATTCGTCGGCGCGGTAGCCGGTTCTCAGAGAAGCAAGGGTGACGTCTCCGATCTGGTCAGGGATGCGCTGGCGGGCGGCCATGTAGTTCTTGTCGCCCATACAGCCACCGAGGAGCAAACGACGCGTGCCCAGCAGATCATTGGCGCGTCGATGGGCGAGCCCGGCGTGTCATCGCCGATCGAAATTCTATTGCCGGTACCGATTGAATGTTGACGAGTGTAAGGAAAGGGGGAAGGACCATGTCGAAGTTAGTGAGCGACCCTGAATGCCATCAGCGATGTACTGAGCGACCGGATATTTGCTGACACATCCTGATTGCGCGATCCGGACGCCATCTGCGCCAGCCCGCCGTGTCGAGCCAGTGGAAAACCCTTTCGGACCGAAAGTGTTAAGCATGTCTCCGGTATAAAGTGTCAACCATGTGTCCGGTCAACACCTGAAATGAGTGGTGGCCAAGGGCGGAATTGAACCACCGACACACGGATTTTCAATTGTACTTTAAGCTTCAAATCGTCGTATTAACGGCCCGCCCTCAATCGTAGAAGCTCGGCAGGGTCCGCCGAGTCTTCTACGCTTTCCCTGCCCTCTTGCTTCGGCTTGACTCAGCAACCGAGTCAGAACGCGCAACTCGCGCTTGCTCAGGGTCCCGCTGAACCAATGCGCGGGTCTGCGTGCTCGGGACCGCGCCAAGCTTCCAGGTATCGATGAGCACCCCCCGCATGGCGCGGATCACCGGATCGCTCTCGCGCCCGGCGCGGTAGATGAACCACAGGTCGGTCTCGAGGCGCACGTCGCGCCATAGGCACACCTCCCCCGCGGCTTCCCGCTCCAGCGCCAGCTCTTCACGAATCAGAGACAGACCTATCCCCGATACGACCAGATTTGCGATGACGAATTCCTGGTCGGCTTCCACCACCTTGGTCGGCTCGACGCCATGCTGGTTAAACAGTGCGCGCAACAGCTCGTGGTGGGTACTGATCGGCGGCGTGATGATCCAGGGTAGCGCAGCGACCGCGGTCCAGTCGGCACCGAGCACGCGCTGCTTCCACGCAGCCGGTGCGGCAACGCGATAGGAAATTCCACGCAGCCGCAAACCACCCACGTCCGGATTTGCGAGTGGCCCGAAATAGAAACTCGCATCCAGTTCGCCGTCCCGTACCTTGGCAAACGCAGCGCCGGAAATCTCATGGTGCAACTCCAACTGCAGCAGGGGATGGCGATCGACCACGGTGCCCATGAATTCGCCGACGCGGATGAAGTCCGGATCCGACAGCGTGCCCACGCTCACTTTGCCCACAACTTCGCCCCTGAGTGCTTTCGCCTGATTGCGCAAGACCTGAGCCGCATCGAGCACCCGGTCCGCGTCGGCAAGCAGGCGCTGACCGGCGAAAGTGAGCTCCATTCCGCTAGAGGTGCGCTCGAACAGCGCCAGTTCGAGTTCGTCCTCGAGGGCCCTGATTTGCCCGCTTACCGCCGGCTGGCTAACGTGCAGCTTCTCCGCGGCACGAGTCAGGTGACCGGCCTCGGCGACGGCAACAAAACTGCGCAATTGGTAAAGCTCCATACGAATACCCGCTTCCAGACGACTTTCGAAGTCCTATTCTATGGCAAATGTTGTGCAGCGCATCAATTATTTAGACTAAGTATAAGCCTGGCCAATTGGCATGATCCGAACAAGCGATTGGATTGTTCCAGGCGTAGGCCGTATGTTGCCCACATACAGATATTTCACTATTGTTATTCAAATAGATATGGAATTTATGAGAATGCGAATCTACCCTCCGATCTACCCCGGCGATAGCTTACAAGCGCCTGGAACCCTTCCTGGCGTGGATGCTATCAATTGCTGGAATGCGCCGCCTCTTTGGCCTGATTTTGTGCGTCGCATGATGCGTGCGGGAAAGCGTCCTGAAACTGTGGCCGACACCGACCAGCCGGAGCAGCGGATGCAAGCCAGGCATGGCGCCTGGGTTGGCAGCAAGCTGAAACCCTACCTCGAGGCCCTGGTTCGCAAGTTCGAGGGTGGCGGTCAGGCCGAGTTGGAAAACTACCTGGCCGCATCGCAAAACCTCGCCGATCTGGAAGAGCGCATCCGCCGTTACGAGCGCATGCCCTCGATGGACTGCTGAAACCGCGCAATCGCACCGCCCGCTTATGCACTCTTTGTGAGGATTTCAAAATGACAGCTATGCCGAAGAAATCAGTAGACAGGTCCAGTGTCCGCACCCTCCTGGGCACGATGCACATGAACGAAGGGGCACGCTCCCGCGCGAGGGCGAACTTGCACAGCGGCGAAGTGATTGCAGAGACCATGCTGCGCGCGGCCGCCGATATGCATTCCATCGCGCAAGGCGTCCGCCATGTGGCCACTGGCATGGCGCGCGGCATAAGAGCGCTGTTTGCGAAGCCGGTCAAGTACTGAGCACAGGCCCCGGGGTTCCCAGGTAGGCGATACAAGTGGGTCTTTCGCCAGACTGTTCCTCACCCGCGAGGACTTTCATTTGAAGCACGGCCATGACCTTGCTTGAAGTGCTCGGCTATTTGGGTGGATTGCTGGTCTTCAGCACGTTTTACCTGAAGACCATGATTCGTATGCGAATGGTCGCCGTTGCGAGCAACCTAATGTTTGTTGCATATGGTTGGATGGGCAATTTGGTCCCCATCCTGGTCTTGCATCTTCTGCTATTGCCGCTAAATGTCTGGCGCTTCGTCGAAATTAGGCAGTTGATCCGCAAGGTGCGTGCCAGTGAACAGACAGGCGTGGCTGCGCCTGAACTGATATTGCCTTACATGCAACAGGTCAAGCGTAACAAGGGCGAGCAATTGTTCACCAAGGGAGACCGTGCCGATTGCGTCTATTACCTGGTTAAGGGTTCAGCGCGCTTACTGGAAAAGAATATTGTTGTGCCACAGGGACAGATGATAGGCATCATTGGAATATTCTCTAGCGAACACCAACGCACCGACACCGCAGTTTGTCTAAGCGACGCTGAACTGGGGATGATCAGCAAGGATAAAATCCTCGAACTATTCCACCAAAGTCCGGATTTCGGCGCCTTTCTCATCCGGCTTGTGGCGCGACGGGCAGCGCTAGACAATGCGCAGCATAGGATGGTCGACGAACTTGTTGCCGGCATCACGAAATATGCTTCAGGACTGCAATGAATGAGTTAATTGCCGACCCGCGGACTTTCGGTACAGCGCCCCCCAAAATGCAAAAAGGCCAGCCCGAAAGCTAGCCTAAGCGCATAAAAGATAAGTGGTGGCCAAGGGCGGAATTGAACCACCGACACACGGATTTTCAGTTGTACTTTAGGCTCTAAATCGTTGTATTAACGGCCCGCCCTCGCTCGTAGAAGCTCGGCAAGAATCGCCGAGTTCCCTACGTTTTCCCTACGTTCTGAATTCTACGCGGCTCGTCCGAGGCTAACTAAGTCTAGCTACCGCTGGGAATGCATGGTGCCACAATGAATCTGGTGCGCCGACCCGAATCATCGTGTGTCGGCATTTTCCGATGTCCAAATACCGGACGTAAAAAAATCAAGTCGCATACTTAATGATTTTCAAAACGACTTCTTGGCGGCGCTGGTCATAAATAGTCAAAATATGCTTTTGAGGCAATTGCATAATGTCTAGAAGATAAGCCTGAAAACACTTTTGATCCTGCAGTATTTCGCTTGTGACCATTGAACTCGTGTTGTCCTGCAAGAGCCAAGGGTTTCCATCATTGTTTTTATAGCCAGGACGAGCTGCCCTGTACTTATTGTGCGGGAGATATAGGGGCCCCATTGCTACTGGGACAAAGTCACAGCCCAGCCTACTTGCAATAGAATTCTGCGGATACCGAATTGAGTTCGATTGAGCGTAGGAAGCTTTAAGAACCATCAAAAGATACAAACATCCCAGTAAAGCGAATGCAATCCATATTGTCCTTCTTCGTAGTGATGCTCTTCCCACGCTTTTGACGTGCACCTTCGGTGCAATTTCGTGAACGCTTTTCTCTTCACTCATGGTCTTTCCTCTCATTCCATGGCATTAGCATAAATCCATAGGAGGGACAGCGCCACGCCGGAGGAGGTAGATCGCTATGCCGTCGACTACAGCAAAGCCTCAAGGGGCGAATGATGGGCATGGGCGCGGGTTGCCGCTCCCTCCTGCGCGGGGGCTCAGTCGTGAACAGGCGGCGGCCTATTTGGGGATCGGGATCACCCTTCTTGCCGAGCAGGGGGTGCCTTTTGTTCAAATCGGGCGACGCTGCGTTTATGACCGGGTTGACCTGGACGCGTGGCTGGACGAATATAAGCACCGAGGGCGGGCCAGAAAGGAGTTTTCCTCATGGCTCGTGAAAGCGGACTCTACCGGCGGCGGGATTCCTGTTACTGGTGGGTCGATGTGGTACTACCGAACGGCAGACGCGTATGCCAAAGCACTCGGACTGAAGACCGAAAGGAAGCCTTAGCTCTCCTTGCCAAGCTCAAGAGCGAGGCATTCAGGCAAGGGCATTTCGGAGTGAAGCCCAAGCGCCTATGGCAGGAAGCCGTAGTTCGGTACCTCGAAGTAAAAGCCTCGCTTAGAAGCGTCGGAGATGTAAGGCGTATCTGTCGAATCCTTGACCCGATTCTGGGGAAAAAGTATTTGACCGATATTGATGGGGACATGGTTTGGCAGGTCTGCGAGTGGTTGCTGCACCGGGGAATCAAACCGGCGACAGTGAATCGCTATCTCGCGGCGATTCGGGGAATTCTCCGGATGGCGCGGGATGAATGGCAGTGGATCGACAACCATCCCAAAATCCGATTGCTGCCGGGCGAAGTTGAGCGTGATCGATGGCTGATAAGGGAAGAGGCTGTCCGCTTGATTGCGGCCTGCCCGCCTCACCTGGCGGCGATCGTGCGCTTCGCCTTGGCGACAGGGTGTCGAGCTTCGGAGATTACCGGCTTGGAATGGCGTCGTGTGGATTTGGACCGCCACACGGCATGGCTGGACCATACCAAGAATGGAACGCCGCGAGGCGTGCCGTTAAATAGAGATGCGGTTGCCGTCTTGGAGGCGGAACAAGGCAAGCATCCGGATTACTGCTTCACCTATCGAGGGGCGCGCATTTCCGGCGCAGTGGGTAACTCGGCATGGTATGAGGCGGTGAAACGGGCGAAGCTTGATAATTTTCGCTTCCACGATTTGCGGCATACCTGGGCCTCGTGGCATCGTCAGTCGGGAACATCGACCGACGAGCTAAAAGACCTGGGCGGCTGGAAGTCGCGGGTGATGGTGGATCGCTACGCCAAGTTTGCAACCGAGCATCTAGCGGTTGCTGCGGCCCGGATTGAATCGGGTCTGTTGGGGGCAAACGTAGGAAATGTTCTACGTTTTCCCTACGGTGGCGAAAGACTGACAGGCTAGACAACGCTAACCCGTTGAAAGTTGGTGGCCAAGGGCGGAATTGAACCACCGACACACGGATTTTCAGTCCGCTGCTCTACCAACTGAGCTACTTGGCCATTTTTGATGCGCCGGCCGCCGCAAAGGCCGGGAACGCGGGCGGTCGAGAAGAGGGCGAATTATAAGGGGAAACGGGCCTTTAGCCAAGGAAGCGGCTGTCCCGGCGCCGCGCCGCCCGCCGGCGCGTTCACAGCTGATAGTTCAGCGCGAGCCGCTGCTGCAGCTTGCGCGCCAGCCGGAATGCCTGCATCAGCGTGTAGCGCTGCAGTTCGTTGAGCTGGTCCGGGTCGATGCGGTTGGCGATGCCCTCGGCGATGTCCTCGCTCGCGGCCTGGTGATTGAGGCGCAGCTGCTGCATGAACAGGAAGGCTTCGGTGGCGGCGTCGATGTCCGCCGCGCTCATGCGCGCACCCGGGCCGGCCGCGCGCAGGCGCTCGACCGTGTTGGTCTGCGGCAGCCCCTGCGCCAGCGCAAAGATGCGCGCCGCGTCCACGAACAGGCGCACGCCGTAGACCTTCAGGTCGACGCTGTGCGGCGCGTCGGGCTTGTCCTCGGTGATGAAATCGCGAAACCTGCCCAGCGCCGGGCGCACGCGCAGCGCGTTCTCCGCCATCTGGCGCAGGAAGGCCGAATGCGCGCGCGTGCGCTGCAGCACCCACTGGCGCAGGTCCTCGGCCAGGCTCGCATCACCGTAGAGCGGGCGAAAATCGAAGTAGATCGACGCGTCGAGCAGCGCCTTCGGATCCCAGTTCTGCAGCCAGCCGCCCATCTTGCCGCGCCATTCCTCCACCGACAGGCACAACGCCGGGTTGGACGCCATCACGTTGCCCTTGCACCAGCGAAAGCCGCAGGCGTCCAGCGCCTGGTTCACTTCGAGCGCGAACGGCAGCAGGCGCGAGCGCACGCCCTCGGGCTGCGCGCCGTCGTGCGCGGCGAAAATGATGCCGTTGTCCTGGTCGGTGCTGAAGGTCTGCTCCAGCCGGCCCTCGCTGCCGAAGCCGAGCCAGCACCAGCTGATCTGCTCCCACTGATGGCGCTTGCGCACGACCTCGATCACGCGCTGGCACAGCCGGTCGTTGAGCACCGAGACATACAGGGTGAGCTGACCCGGCGCGACGCCCTGCGCCACCAGCAGCCGCGTGAGCTTGCGGATCTCCGCGGCGATGTTTGCGAGTATGCCCACATCAGCCGCCAGCCGGATTTCGGTGGTGAGTTCGCCCAGGCCGAGCCGCTGCAGCGAAAACAGGTCGCGCTCGGACACCACGCCGGCGAGCTTTTCGTCCTCGGTCACCAGTACGTGGCGGATGCGGTTGCCGATCATGGTGAGCGCGGCCTCGTAGGCGAACGCATGCGCCGGAAGCGCAATCGGCGCGCGCGTCATGAGCTCGGCCACGCAGCGGGCTTCCTCGCCGCGCGCGACGGCCGCGACCAGATCGCGCTCGCTGAATATCC
>JAANCK010348403.1_pt1 | contig 10256 bp, 8 predicted proteins | sample 7277841 | NCBI WGS metagenome assembly JAANCK01 (sample SAMN14222788, study PRJNA588281) | permafrost metagenome | isolation source: Arctic cryosol methane SIP | place: Canada:Nunavut | collected 2015-07 | reverse complement strand
CTACGGGGGCCTGACCCAGTTTCGAATCGGAATCGCCGCTACAGCGGTCACATTCGTGACGCCACAGATTCTGGTGGGTCCTCCGCTTTATCCCGAGACTGGATGGCGCGGGTCGATCATCTGGGTCACCATCGCACTTCTGGCCGGGTCCGCCACCCAGAAGCTGGTCGCCGAGTCCCGCCATCGCACCGCGGATGTCGCGGCGTTGGGCGTCATTACGCGTGCTCTCTCAGGCACCTCCGACCCACGCCCCGAGCTCTGCGCCGCCGCCCGGCTTGTCACCGGTGCCGCATTTGCGGTCCTGTTCGAGCCGACCGCCGAGGGGATCCTGCGCCCCACCGCGGGAACGGACGGCGTCAACCTCGGGCTGCGCGTCGACCCGCGGACCGAAAGCTGCGCCACCGCGAGGGCCTGGCGCACCGGGACCAGGATCTACCTCACGGACACGTCGGCCGACCCACATTCCGCCACCCTCACCAAGTTCGCCACGGCGCGCGCGTTGCTCGCCCAACCGGTCACCCGCGACGAGGGCACGACGGCAGTACTTGTTGTCGGCTTCAACGACTCGCATAAGCACGCGTCCGCACCGGCGACTGACCTGGTCGAGCTGCTCGCTGCTGAGATCGGCGCCGCGATCGACCGAGCCGATCTTGTCGCCCTCCTTGAGGCGCAGTCGCGTCGGGACCCGCTCACCGGGGCCGCAAACCGGCGCAGCTGGGACGAGGAGATCAACCGCGAGCTGTCTCGCTCCCGCCGCGGTAACCCGCTGACCGTCGCGATCATCGACATGGACCACTTCAAGGCTTACAACGACACCAGCGGTCACCTCGCTGGTGACGTCCTGCTCAAAGACTTTGTCAGCGCCATCCGCGATGAGCTGCGCACCGGGGACGTGATCGCCCGATGGGGCGGGGAGGAGTTCGCCCTGGCCTTGCCTGACTGTGACCTTCAAAAGGCCCAGGTCATAGCGTCTCGTCTGCTGGGGGTCGTGCCGAGCGGTCAGACTGCCAGCATCGGGCTGGCTCAGGCCACGAACCTGGACACCCCCAGGTCGCTGGTCGAGCGAGCCGACCGGGCGGTCTACCTGGCGAAGGCCGGGGGCCGTAACCAGGTCAGGTCCTTTGAGGGCGGCTCGCTCACAACGCCACCGGATCCATGGACGCCGGGACTACCCGAGCTGGTCCCTCGCCAGAACTGAGGACGGCCATACGACAGACCCATGAACAGGACAGGGCAATAGGAGCCCTTGATGGAGAGGATGACTGTATGCCGCTTCGCTTGGTGGCGATCGGTGACAGCACTGTTGAGGGCCTCGAGGATCCCGGACCCGACGGGGTCTACATCGGGTGGGCAGATCGGTTCGCCCTCCACCTGAATGCGATGCATCCGGGGTTGCTCTACGCCAACCTCGCCGTGCGCGGCCAGACCGCGAAGGAGGTCCGGGAGACGCAGCTACTCCCCGCTTTGGCACTGGCCCCTGACTGGGCTGTCGTTGTCGCCGGCGTCAACGACGTGCTCCGACCCAGGCTCGACCGAGACGCGCTGCGAAATGACCTGTGTTCGATGCACTCTGAGCTGGCCGCCGCGGGAGTTCAGGTCCTCACGATCACGATGCCGGACATGGCGCGCGTCGCGCCGCTCGCCGTGGTGCTACGCCGGCGGCTGCAGTTCCTGAACTCGGTCACCTTCGAGTGCCGTGAGCGCTACGGGTCGATCGTGGTCGACCTCGCCTCGGTGCCAGCCGCAAGCCACCCAGCCTTGTGGCACACCGACCGCCTGCACGCCAACAGCGAAGGGCACCGTCGTATCGCCGCGGGGCTGGCCGAGGCACTCGGGTCCCAGGTCGAGGACTGGCGGGCGGAGCCCCCACCGCTACCGAGAGCGAGCCTTGTGCGCGTCGCCGCTGTCGAGGCCGCCTGGGCGAGCTCGCACCTGCTCCCCTGGGCCTGGGACTATGTGCGGGGCAAGCCCCAGGGGGACGAAAGCTCCTGCAAGAGGCCGAACCTTCTGCCTGTTACCTGAGCGATTCGGCGTACCGTTCTTGCGTGGCCAATGACAACCTCGAGAGTCTGTCCCGCACCGCCCGACTCGACGTGCTCTTCACCGGCTACGCCGCCGACCACGTCGCCGGCACAGTGAGTCTGGTGCGCGACGGTGACCGGGTCATTGTCGTCGACCCCGGGATGGTTCCTTCCCTGGCAGCGAGCCTGGACCCGCTCGAGTCGCTGGGAATCGCCCCGCTCGACGTCACCGACATCGTGCTGAGCCACCATCACCCGGACCACACAGTCAATATCGCCCTCTTCGGCGAGATCCCGGTTCACGACTTCCAGGCCGTCTACCAGCGTGACCGCTGGGACGCGCGGGAGGCGGACGGCGTGGACCTGACGCCATCCGTGCGGCTTCTGGCCACCCCCGGCCACACCCCCCAGGATCTGAGTGTCCTGGTCGGCACAACCGAGAACGTGGTCGTGCTCACCCACCTGTGGTGGACCGGGCAGGGCCCGTTGGACGACCCGTATGCGCCGGACGCGGATGCCCTTCGCAATCAGCGGGAGCGGGTTCTGGCACTCGCCGACCTTGTCGTGCCGGGCCACGGCCCAGCCTTCACCCCAGGCCCGGGGACACCCCGTTAGACGAGCCGGGAAGCGTCCAGGGCTTCGCCGGATCCCGGGCGTCTTTCGATGCCTGGCTTCTGCATGAGGGACGGACTGGTCTCTTGAACCGATCCCTTGCCGCGTGTCACACTCCCCGTGAACCCGGTTCGATCGCGGAGGCGGTGCGATGGCTAGATACCGAGACGCGCTCCCCCAGCTGGCTCCTGAGCTGTTCCTGACCGACACCGGCCTGGAGACGACGCTCATATTTCACCACGGCTACGACCTTCCCCACTTCGCGGCCATCACGCTGCTGCAGGACGAGGCAGGCCGGGAGCGCCTTGATCGCTATTTCCTGGAGCATGCGCAGGTGGCCGCAGAGCTGGGGGTTGGCTTCATCCTCGAGTCGGCGACGTGGCGGGCCAGCGCCGACTGGGGTGACCTGCTTGGCTACAGCCCCGCCGCGTTGGCAGAGGCCAACCGTATGGCGATCGCGCAGCTCGTCGACCTGCGATACGGCCTGGAGCGAGGCGAGCGGGACATCGTCGTCAGCGGATGCATCGGCCCGCGCGGGGACGGGTACGACGGCACCGCTCGCATGAGCGCTCAGCAGGCGCACGACTACCACGCCGCGCAGGTGGAGACCTTCGCCGAAACAGCAGCCGACATGGTGAACGCGATGACGATCACCTACCCGGAGGAGGCCATCGGTATCGTGCACGCGGCTGACCAGGCGCAGGTGCCGGTGGCCATCTCGTTCACGGTGGAGAGCGACGGCGCACTGCCGGACGGCACCAAGCTGGGCGCGGCTGTTGAGCGGGTCGACGACGCCACCGGTGGCTCCCCTGCCTACTACGGGATCAACTGTGCCCACCCGACCCACTTTGCGCATGTTCTGGACCCCGCGGCCCCGTGGACAAGGCGCCTCCGGAGCATCCGGGCCAACGCATCGCGTAGGACCCATATCGAGCTCGACGAGTCGGACTCCCTTGACGCCGGTGATGCGTTGGAGCTGGGCGCACAGTATGCCGAGCTCCGCGGCACGTTTCCGGGCCTCACGGTCCTCGGAGGGTGCTGCTGGACCGATGTGAGCCACCTTCGGGCGATTGCCGGCACCCTCACGGCGCCATGAACACCACTTCGGATCACGGCTGCCGAAGTCGTCATCTGGCGAACCTCACCGAAACAGGAGCGTGCACGGACGGCTAGCGCGGGAGGAGACCGTCGCGGCGGGCGATCGCCGCGGCCTCCGTGCGGCCGCCAGCCCCGAGCTTGGCGAGGATGTTGGACACGTGCACGCTCACGGTCTTGGCGCTGATGAACAGCTGGCGTGCGAGCTCGCCGTTGCTGCGGCCCTGCGCGACCAGCCCCAGGATCTCGGTTTCCCTCGTGGTCAGGTCGGTGTCGCGTCGGGTCACGGCATCTCGACCTCGACTCGGACCCAACTGCCGAAGCTCAGCCAACAACGGCTCAGCGCCCAACCGGGTGGCGGTGTCACGCGCTGCGTCGGCGTTCTTCCTGGCCTCAGCGGTCCCCCCGAGCGCCCGGTACACAGAGGCCAGCCGCACCTGTGAACGCGCAGTCTCGAACGAGTGGCCCATGGCGAGGAAAGCCGCGACCGTGTCCTCCCACGCACCCACCAGATCCTTCTCGCCCGGCGGGTCGATGTCGGTGAGCCAGCGCAGTCGGAGGTGTTCGGCTCGGCTGCGGGCAAGCCAGGCAACGCCTTCGGGTCCGAGGGGCTGCTTGCGCGTCGCGACACGTAGGCGCACACCCTCGACCGCTGCAACAAGGTCGTCAACTCGGCTGATCAGGTCGACTCGATCGGACACCCGCGTGGTGTGTGCGGCCGAGGCGAGCTGGCCCAGAACCAGTGCCGTCAACCGGATCCGCCCCATGAAGAGGTCCTGCCAGATCCGCTTGAGCGTGGAGACCACATCGTCGTGAGCGGCCAGCATGGCGTCGATGTCGCCGCAGTCGCCATAGAGGTCGATGGCCGCGGCTCCGCTCACCAGGGCAAGCAGTCCTTCGCGCTCCCAGAGCGGTCGGGACGGCTCGAAGAATGCGATCGCTGTGCGCTCGCCGCGGCCTGCTGCCACGAGCATCTTGACCGCGTTGAGCAGCGCCTCCGGTAGCTGGGGCGGCGACTGCCCTGAGTAGTCGGCCATGGCAAGGGCCTCGTCCCAGAGTCCGCGCTCATACGAGGTGAGGGCGCCCATCAGCCGACCATCGAATCCGTACGGCGCCCACGGTTGTCCGGCAGCGCGTGCAGCTCGCTCGGCGAGGGCGTAGAGCCGTTGCGCCTCCGGGTAGTCGACTCGCTCGTGATGAAGCCCACCCAGCTTGAACAGTCCACGCATCTCCGCCGCTGTGTGACCCTCGCTACGCGCCAAGGTGACGATCTGCTCGAGCGCTGAGCGTGCTGCATCCGGGTCACCGCCGCGTTCGTCGACCCCGGCGAGAGTGGTGGTCGCATCGGCAACGACCCGAGGCAGGTCGAGCTTCTGGGCAAGGCCGAGCGCCTCGGTCGCGTGCCGGGCAGCCTCCTCGTCCCGGCCGCGATGGGCACTGGCCAGGGCCAGCGCGCTGAGCACCTTGGCCCTCAGCGGGGTCGGTTCGTCGTCGATCAGGGACAGCGCCTCGGTCATGGCCTCGAGCGCGCCGATGGGCACGTCGGTCAGTGACGCTGCGGTGGCCATGGCCATCAGCAGCCGAGCCCTGCCCTGGGCGGGCGCATCGGCCGACAGGTGGACAATCTGGTCCTGGACCAGCGCAACCGCACGCTCCGGATGACCCGCTGCCGTCAGGGCCTCGGCGGCATTTGCGACCAGGCTGACGGGGTCGAGGTCTGCGGGCGCCTCGCGAGGGGGGTCGGCGAGCAGCTCGAGCGCTGCCTCGTAGTGCTGTGCCGCCTCGTCCGGGCCGCCGACCGACATGGCGTCGTCGCCCGCGTTGATGCTTGCCCGCAGCGCCGTGTCGAGGTCGTGGGCCGCGCGGGCATGTCGGGCAAGCTCGGCGGCCGTGCCGTCCACCAGCCGGCTGTTCAGAGCCTGCACGTATGCCGAGTGGATGCGAGCGCGCTCTCCTGGCAGCAGGTCGTCGTAGACCGCTTCGGCGAGGAGGGCGTGTCGAAAGGCATAGCCCTCGTCGCCTACCTGAACCAGCACGTTGGACTCCACCGCGGCGCGCAGCGCGAGCTCGAGGTCTTCGTCGTTCTGGTCGACGACCTGGGACAACAAGGCGTGCGAGACACGCCGCCCGGCACATGAGGCGGCGCGCACCACCTGCTTCGGGCGGTCACCTAGCCGGTCAAGGCGCACCAGCAGCAGGTCGGCGAGATCATCGGGCAGACCGCGGCAGCCGCTCTCGGAGGCCACCATCAGCTCCTCTGCGAAGAAGGCATTGCCCTCTGCCCTTGCGACGATCGCGTGGAGGTCGCGCTCACTCATGGGGGCGTCCTGCATGCCACCGACCAGGCGTCGTACGTCGCTGTCGCGCAACGGACCCAGCTGGACCCGATGCAGACCCGGCAGGCGTGCCCACTCGGCGATCGCAGCACGGAGTGGATGGCGCCGGTGGAGGTCATCGGTGCGGTAGGACGCGAGAACTGACACTGGCGAGTCGAAGGGCCGGGCGAACAGCAGACTGAGCAGGTCCCGGGTGGACTGGTCGGCCCAGTGCACATCCTCAAGGATGAGGAGCAGCGGCGCGGACCGTCCGAGGTCCTCAAGGGCACCATGCATGGCGTCGAAGAGCTCGGCCCGGTCGAGGTTCTCACTCGGACGCTCCGCCGTCCCCGAGATCATCCGCCGGCCCGGCTGGAGGTGGGCGAGCGCGGGATGCTCCTCAGCGAGTCGCATCGCCGTCTCAGGGTCGATGGCGCTCAGCCGACCGAAGATCTCGGAGAAGGGAAGGTAGGGCAGGGCCGTGTCGGCGAAGTCGAGACAATGCCCGACCATCGTGCGCCAGCCTGCCGCCGCCAACCGGTCGATCAGCTCGGCGAGCAACCGCGTCTTGCCTACCCCTGCGTCGCCTGCGAGCAGCACGGACCGTGCCTGCGGCTCGCTCTCGAGCCCAAGGTGCCTGGTCAGGTCCGCGAGCTCGTCGTCGCGCCCAAGGATCGGCTTCGCCTCTCGGTGGTAGGCCACGTTGTCCAGTATTTCACCGACCACGGACAGGCTGGCCGGTGAAATGCTCACCTGGCCGTCTGACTGACGCCCCGGCCCCCGAGGGACGCCGCAGGACGCGGCAGTCTCAGAGAAGGTCGCCGGCCCACCCAGTGACGCCGCCTCCGGGTGGGCTTCTTGTCGTACATCTGGCTGGCTTGAAGCTGGCGGTACTCGATCTCGGCCGTCTGGAAAAGCTCCGGCATGATGATCATAATGTTCTCCTCAGTGCGGATCTTGCTGTTGCTGATGACTTGATCCTGTGCGTCTGAGGTGGGCCCCCGCATTGGGAGAACTCCCTATTTTCGACTGGGGCCTGGACAAGCTCCCTTAGGCAAGATCTTCCCCGCCTAGGTCGATCCTGTGCCCGGCTGCGGGGCGGGCAGGGCCGGCAGTCCGATGTCCCCAGGGTCCGCGCCGGCTGGTCTGGCGAGAGATCTGGGGCGTGGGACGACTGTCCTGCGTGGGAATATCTGGAGGACCCAGAAATCATTCCAAAGGAACCACACGCCGAACGCTGCGATGGGTGTAATGTCCGAAGTGCTGCGTTTCCCTGGACCTTGGTGACGGCGGCTTTTTCTCGTGCTGCTCCAGAATCTCGGTGGCCCGTGTCCCTACTTCCGGGATCACCGAATCGGGTCCGTCATGGCGCATCAGTCGATCAGCCCTCAGCGCCCCTTTGCATGCCCAGACCCTGCCGACTCCATATCGCCGATGCAGCCAGCCAGCCACCCGGTTTCAGGAAGTCACGCAATAGGGACGCGCGCTATCGGTCAGGTCACTGTTCTTGAAGTTGCCGACCCTCTCAACGATGTCGCCGAGCAGCTGGATCGGGCGATCCAGCTGGCTCTGGCCGATGGGCCGCGTGGCGTGCTCTGCGATCTGTCAACCGCGATTGGGGATGCCGGGCCGGGTGCCGTTGAGTGGCTCGCCATCGCAGGGAGGCACGTACGCGACTGGCCCGGGATCCCGGTGGCAGTGGCCTGCCCGAACCCGCGTGTTCGCGAGGCACTGAGCAACCACCCACTAGGCCGGCACCTGATCGTCTCGGCCTCGATGCCCTCCGCGTTATCGGCGTTGCTGGCAGCACCCATCTCTGCCGTTGAGTGGCTGCAGCTCACAGCGCACCCCACGGCGCCGCGCACATCTCGGGCCTTCGTCGCCCGTACCCTGCAGAGCTGGGGACTGGATCATCTGACTCCCTCCGCTTCCCTGGTGATCAGCGAGCTCGTCACCAACTCGACCATGTATGCCGGCTCCGAGATCGCTGTGTCCGTGGCCATGAGCCCAGGGGCGGTTCGACTGACCGTTCGAGACAAGAGTCCCGACCTGCCACGTCCGCGGAAGGCCCGTCTTGGCCTCCATGGGCGCGGGCTCATCATCGTGGCGGGTTTCTCTCGCGAATTCGGGGTGATGCCCACCGCGGAGGGCGGCAAGGTCGTCTGGGCAGTTCTTGACGCCACCGCCGCTCCGCTCCAAGCGGTCCCTACGGTTCATGCGCTCCCTGCCGTTCATGCGCTCCCTGCCGTTCATGCGCTCCCTGCCGTTCATGCGCTCCAGAGCCTGCCTCCGCACGAGAGCCAAAGCCACTCAGCGGCGCCATCGACGCGACCTGACTGCCTCCTTCGCCTGGTCCAGGCCCCGCCAAACCGACCGCTGCTGAGAATGCTCGTCTCGGTCAAAACCTCTTTGTCACCAGCCGTGTCAAGAAGCGTTGTCCAAAAGCAGAGGAGTCGAATCGAGTGTTCGCATCTCTTCGAGCGATGACAACAAAGGAACATCCAATTCCCAGCGCTACTAAGGAGAACCATGACCAACCGTGTTGTTGAATCCGAGGCCCTGTTGACTCCGGCGGAGGTTGCCACGATCTTCCGGGTCGACCCCAAGACGGTCACCCGGTGGGCCAACTCGGGAAAGCTCACCTCGCTGCGCACACTCGGTGGTCACCGCCGTTACCGCGAGTCCGAGGTCCGCAGCCTGTTGGGCCGCATCGCCTCATAACGGGTTACCGCACGACCGAGGGCATCCACCAGCAAGGGGTGTCCGCGTGGACGTGCATGGCTTCTTGGCGAGCTCAGACCTGTAGCCCCACGGCCACGATCGCCTCGGCCACGACCCGCAGGCTGGCGTTGTTGCGCCGGGCATGACCTCGCATCAGCTCGTAGGCTTCGCCGACCGATACGGCATGCTTCTGGGCCGTAATCCCTTTGGCCTGTTCGATGATGACCCTGGACTCCAGCGCCTCCTGCAGCTGTTCAGTGAGCTGCTGCTGCTGGCGCAGCTTCGAGGCGTTGACCATGTAGTTGGTCGCCACGTTGGCCAGCACACCGGCTACGGCGATGTCCTCGTCCGACCAGGCCCGGGGCTCGGGAGAGTAGAGGTTGAGCGCCCCGATGACCTCGTCGGCCAGCCGCATCGGGATCGCGGCCACCCCGGCCACCGACAACCGGGTGGCGGACGCCGAGAACTCCGGCCAGCGCGTGCCCTCCTCACGGACATCGGTCACCCGCACTATCTGACCGAGGGAGTAGGCGTCCCGGCACGGGCAGGGGAAGGGATGCAGCTGCGCGTGATCGCGTTCAAGCTCCGCGGATGCCTCGCTTACCGCCGTCAGGAAACGCAGCCGCCCACCGTCGGCCATGGTGACCCAGCTTCCGCAAAGATCCAAGACAGCGGTGACGCTCTCGGTGAGCTCGCTCAACGCTTCCTGCAGGTCGTAGCGCGCAGGGAGAATAACGGCGAACCTGGACAACGTCTGCAACAACAAGGACTGGTCATACATCTCGGGCGGTCTCTCGTTTGGCGCCACCGGTTGGCGGCTTTGCCGCAGTTCGGGACCGTAGGGGACATCGATCTAGCCTCATCGGTCGGGTCCTACATGCCTCATCAGAGTCTAAGTCTGGCAAGCGTGCGGCCTTGACCACCGAGCCACGTGTGCGCTGGCCGGAGCCTTTCCCTTTCCCATGCGAGATGTTTGACTTTCCTTGGTCAGCAAGAGGCTCGGGAATCAAGAGTTCGTACCGGTTAGGTCGATCAGAGCGGTGAACGTGACAAACACTGGCGTCGAGGAGCTGGGTGAGCGGCCAAGCTCGCTGCTACCCAAGAGTGCAACAGGAATCAAGGGCTTTGACGAGATCACGGGCGGTGGTCTGCCTGCCGGGCGGCCGAGTTTGGTGTGCGGCCCACCGGGCGCGGGCAAGAGCCTGTTCGCGTTGCAGTTCCTGGTCAACGGTGTGACGCAGTATGCCGAGCCGGGAGTCTTCCTGACGTTCGAGGAGAGCAGGGCCGACGTCGTAGCCGACGTCAGCTCGCTCAACTTCGACCTCGATGGGCTGGAGGCTGATGGCCGACTGTTGGTCGACGCGCTGAGCCTCGAGCCGCAGACCGTCGACACCGGCGAGTTCGACCTCGAGGCGCTGATGGTCCGGCTGGCTTGGGCTGTGGACAAGTTCGCCGCGAAACGGGTAGCCATCGACAACGTCGAGGCGCTGTT
>JAANCK010463980.1_pt1 | contig 10266 bp, 8 predicted proteins | sample 7277841 | NCBI WGS metagenome assembly JAANCK01 (sample SAMN14222788, study PRJNA588281) | permafrost metagenome | isolation source: Arctic cryosol methane SIP | place: Canada:Nunavut | collected 2015-07 | reverse complement strand
GCGCAAGGCGATGGAAGAGGCGATCCGCTCGCGCAGGCCCACGCTCGTCAACGCCGTGATCGACGAGAACGCCGGCACGGAAAGCGGGCGCATCACGAGCCTGAACCCGACAGTAAAAAAGAAGTAAAGACGAGCGCGCGGTAAGACACATCGGGGCGATCGTTGGAGCGGACGACTTCGTCGCCGCTCAACTCCTCGAGCAGCCTAGCCAACGGAGACCGGAAAATGGAAGCACTGAAGGGCGTACGAATCCTGGATATGACCCATGTCCAAGCGGGGCCGACGTGCTCGCAGCTGCTCGCGTGGATGGGCGCGGACGTGATCAAGTTCGAGCCGCCGCAGGGAGACGCCACGCGCGGGCAGCTGCGTGACGTCCCCAACGCCGACTCGCTCTATTTCACCATGCTCAACTGCAACAAGCGCTCGATCACGGTCAACATGAAGAGCGCCGAGGGCAAGCAGGTGTTCGTGGACCTGCTGAAGAAGTGCGACATCATGATGGAGAACTTCGGCCCGGGCGTGCTCGAGCGCCTCGGCTTCACCTGGGACAAGATCCACGAGATCAACCCCAGGATCGTCGTGGGCTCGATCAAGGGCTTCGGCTCCTCGGGCCCGTATTCGGACTTCAAGGCCTACGAGAACGTGGCCCAGGCGATGGGCGGCGCCATGAGCACCACCGGCGTTCCGGAGGGCGCGCCCTTCGTGACCGGCGCGCAGATCGGCGACACGGGCACCGGCCTGCACCTGGCCATCGGGCTGCTCGCCGCGCTGCACCAGGCCAACCGCACGGGCGAGGGCCAGTACGTCGAGGTCGCGATGATGGACGGCGTGATGAACCTCTGCCGCGTGAAGTTCCGCGACCACCAGCGCCTCACGCGCCAGTCGCTCGCCGAGTACTCGGTGCCCACCTACCAGGGCATGGGGGACGTGCCGCGCGCGGGCAACGATTCCGGCGGGGGCCAGCTCGGCAACGCGATCCACTGCAAGCCCCACGGCGCCAACGACTGGCTCTACGTGGTGGTGCAGGAGGCGGTGTGGACCGCGCTCGCCAACCGGATCGGTCCCGACGTCGGGATGCCGGAGCTCGCGAACGACCCGCGCGTGGCGTCCATCGTGGAGCGGCGCAAGAACCAGTCGCTCGTCTGGACGCTGCTCAACAAGTTCGCCGAGAAGTACACCAAGCGCGAGCTGATGGGGATACTCAATCCGCTCGACGTGCCCTGCGGCCCGATCATGTCGACCCAGGACCTCGCCACCGACGAGCACGTGCGCGGCCGCGACATGTGGGTCGAGCTGGACCACCCGCAGCGCGGCAAGTGGTTCAACGTCGGCATGCCGATCAAGCTCTCCGCGTCGCCCGCGAAAATCGAGCGGAGCCCCACCCTGGGCGAGCACACCGAGGAGGTCCTGAAGAGCGTGCTGGGCTACGACGAGGCGAAGATCCAGCAGCTCAAGGGCGCCGGCGCCTTCTCCGCTCCTCCGAAGAAGGTCGCCGCCTGATGAAGATCGCCATCATCGGCCAGCAGGACTTCGGAAAAGCGGTCCTCGAGGCGTTCCTCGCGCGCGGCGACACGGTGGCGGGAGTATTCGTCGCCCCGGAAAAGGAAGGCGCCAAAGCCGACCCGATGAAATCCGCGGCGCAGGAAAAGGGCCTCCAGGTCTTCCAGTTCCCGTCGCTCAAGAGCCCCGAGGCGGCCCAGGCGATGAAGGACCTCGGCGCCGACATCGGCATCATGGCCTTCGTGCTGCAGTTCGCGCCCCAGGAATTCGTGAACATCCCGAAGCACGGCACGATCCAGTACCACCCGTCGCTCCTTCCGAAGTATCGCGGCCCATCGTCGATCAACTGGCCCCTCATCAAGGGCGAGGCGAAGACGGGCCTCTCCATCTTCCGTCCCACCGACGGCCTCGACGAGGGCCCGGTGGTGCTGCAGAAGGAGACGCCCATCTCCGAGAACGACACCCTGGGGACCGTCTACTTCGATCGGCTCTTTCCCATGGGCGTGCAGGCGATGCTCGAGGCGGCGGACCTCGTGGTCGCCGGCAAGCACCGGGAGGTCGTGCAGGACGAGTCGAAAGCGTCCTACGAAGGATGGTGCCGCGCCAACGAGGCGCGGGTCCATTGGCACAACCACGTGGACTTCATCCACGACACGATCCGCGGCTGCGACCCGGCGCCGGGCGCGTGGACCACGATCGGCGGCAGGAAGCTGCAGCTCTTCGGCTCGAAGAAGCACCTGGTGCGTACCTTCGGTGCGGTCAAGGGCAAGATCGGCGAGATCACGGAGGTGGGCGCCGAGTCGATCCGCATCACCGCCCAGGGCGGGCAGGTCGAGGTGTCGAAAGTGAAGCCGGAGGAAGGCAAGAAGGTTTCCGCCGCGCAGTGGGCCCGGGACGCGGGTGTGGCGGCAGGTACAATCCTGGGCTCCTGAGGAGGTATCCATGGCGCACGCGATCCGTTTCCACAAGACCGGCGGTCCCGAAGTCCTGCAATGGGAGGACGTGGCCGTGGGCGAGCCCGGCGCGGGCGAGGTGCGCATCGCGCACAAGGCGATCGGCCTCAACTACATCGACACCTACCATCGCACGGGCCTGTATCCCCTGCCGCTGCCCTCGGGGATCGGCCTCGAGGCCGCGGGCGTGGTCGAGGCGGTGGGCGCCGGCGTCACGGAATTCAAGGTGGGCGATCGCGTGGCCTATTGCAACGGGCCCATCGGCGCCTACGCCGAGAAGAAGGTCCATCCGGCCGAGCGCTGCGTGAAGGTGCCCGACGGCATCGGCTTCGAGCAGGCCGCGAGCATGATGCTGCAGGGCCTCACGGTGCAGTACCTGCTGCGCCGCCTGCACGTCGTGCCGAAGGCGGGCGACACGGTGCTGTGGCATGCCGCCGCGGGCGGCGTGGGCCTCATCGCCTGCCAGTGGGCGAAAGCGATCGGCGTGAACATCATCGGCACCGTGAGCTCCCAGGAGAAGGCGAAGCTCGCGCGCGACAACGGCTGCGCCCACACGGTGATCTACACGAAGGAAGACTTCGTGGCGAAGGTGAACGAGGTCACCGGCGGGAAGAAAGTGCCGATCGTCTACGATTCCGTGGGCAAGGACACCTTCATGAAGTCCCTCGACTGCCTGCAGGGACGCGGCCTCATGGTGAGCTTCGGCAACTCCTCGGGCGCCGTCGGGCCCACGGACCTGGGCATCCTCTCGGCCAAGGGCTCGCTCTACGTGACCCGCCCCACCCTGATGAGCTACGTCGGCAAGCGCGCGGAGCTGGTGGCCGCCGCCGGCGAGCTCTTCGAGCACGTGCTCGCCGGGCGCATCAAGGTGGCGCCGCGCCAGAGCTACGCGCTGAAGGACGCCGTGCAGGCGCACCGCGACCTCGAGGCGCGCAAGACCACGGGCTCGACCATCCTCGTTCCGTAGTCCGGGAGGCGGGTGCCCCGGCCCTTGATTCGCTCACGCTGCGGGGTATAGCCTGAACCCGCATGGGTTTGGCGATGCCAGAGCCGTTTCCGACTCCCGACACCGCTCCTTTCGACATTCGGCGAAAAGGAGGGTCGCATGAAGCGCAGGATGTACGTCACACTCCCGGACCTCCCGAGCGCGCGCCGTCTTTCCGACGACCTGTTGCTCGCCCGCATCGAGGACCGCCACATGCATTTCCTCGCGCGCCGAGGCACCGACCTGGGAGCGCTGCACCAGGCCACGTACGTTCACAAGACCGACGCGGTGCACGCGGCCTTCGTGGGCCTCGTGCTGGGCGGGGTGATGGGCGCGCTGGTGGGCACCGTGCTCGTGAACTACCCGCCCCAGGGGCTCACGATGGAGCTGGGCGCGGTGCTCGTCGCGGCGATCGTGGGTGCCGTGCTGGGCGCGTGGATCTCGACCATGGTGGGCCTGCAGGTGCCCAATTCGCGGCTGAAGAGCTTCGAGCGCGACCTCGAGGAGGGCAGGATCCTGCTCATGCTCGACGTGCCGGCGGGCCGCCACGAGGAGGTGCGCGCCGTCATCGCCCGCACCCACCCCGAGGCCATGGATCGCGGCAACGAGCCGACGGTGCCCGCTTTCCCCTGATTTCGAAAAATCGGGACAGACCCCTTTTTGGGTTCCCGTAGAATCCGCAACTCTTCTCTCCACGACGCTGGGAACTCATGGCACTCCTCCTGCGCGAAGCCGACGTCGAGCAACTGCTCACGATGTCCACCACCATCGAGCTCGTCGAGCGCGTGCATCGGGAGTATTCGACCGGGCAGGCCATCGACGTGCCGCGGGAGCGCACGCGGCTGCCGAAGGCGGCGCTGCACATCCTGCAGGGCGCCGTGCCGTCGGCGGGAGTGTTCGGCTACAAGGCCTATACGTCGAGCCGCGAAGGCGTGCGCTTCCTCGTGTACGTGTTCAGCGCCGAGCGCGGCAGCCTCGAAGGCATCGTGGAGGCGAATCGCCTCGGCATGATGCGCACCGGGGCCGCCGGCGGGGTCGCGGCCCGATGGCTCGCGCGTCCCGACGCGAAGGTGGCCGGGATCTTCGGCTCCGGGTGGCAGGCCCAGGGGCAGCTCGAGGCGCTCGCGGCGGTGCGCAAGCTTGAACGGGTGAAGGTGTACTCGCGCACCGCCGCCAAGGTCGCGAAGTTCTGCGAGCGCATGGGAGGCAAGCTCGGGATCCCGGTCGTGCCCGCTGCGAGCGCCGAGGACGCGGTCAAAGGCAGCGACATCGTGGTGACCATCACCACCTCGGCCACGCCGGTCTTCGACGGCGAATGGATCGCGCCGGGCACGCACGTGAACGCCGCCGGCTCCAACTCGCTGCTGCGCCAGGAGATCGACGAGGCGACGGTGCGCAAGTGCGATCCCATCGTGGTCGATTCCCGCCCTTCGGCCATCAAGGAAGCCGGCGACCTGCTGCCCGCCCTCGAGAAGGGCCGCATCCACGCGGGGGGACTCACGGAGCTGGGCGAGGTGATCGCGGGGATCCGCCCGGGGCGCACTTCCGCGGGCCAGGTCACCCTGTTCGAATCCCAGGGAATGGCGATGCAGGACCTCATCATCGCCGCGAAGCTGCTCGAGCTGGCACGCCAGGGCAACCGGGGCACGGCGGTCGACCTGGGAGGGTGAACGCCGGGTCACGCCCATGTAAGATGGGGGCATTGGAATGCCGTCTTCGAGCCGGGGTCGGGAGCTCCGAGCCACGAGGATCAGGGGAGAATTCATGAAGACCGCCTTCTGGAAGGCCGATTGGTTTTTCGGCCTCGTCATCGCGATCGTCCTGTTCGGCTTCGCGCGGGTCTCCGGCTTCATCCCCGGGCTCGAGCGCTGGGCCTACGACCTGGGGGTCAAGGCCACCTCGAAGACGCCGAGCGACAAGATCGCCGTCATCGCCATCGACGAGCAGTCGATCGCCAACATCGGCCGCTGGCCGTGGCCGCGCGAGGTGCACGCGAAGCTGATCGACGAGCTTGCCGCGGCCAAGGCGAAGGTGATCGGCAACACGGTGTTCTTCTTCGAGCCGCAGAAGGACCCGGGCCTGGTCTACGTCGACAAGATGCTCGACATCTACAACAAGGCCTATCCCCCCGCCACCCAGGACGTTCCCGGCGTGTCTCCCATCGGGGGCGCCACGCCGGGCGCCCAGGGCGTGCAGCCGAGCGGCGAGGTGGCGGAGATCGGCAAGATCCTCTCCGAGGCCTCCGTCGCGCTCAACAGCGACGTGCGGCTCGCGGCGAGCATCAAGAAGGCAGGCAACGTCGTGGTCCCGCTCGCCTTCGAGCAGCTCTCCTATCGCCCGCCCGAGGGCAAGCCCGACAAGCCGCTGCCGGAGTATGTGGTGAAGGACACCATCGGCGGCTTCACCGACGCGGGTGGATCCTTCCTGCACGGCATCGGGGCGCTGGTGCCCATCGAGCAGATCGGCAGCGTGGTGGCCGGCGTGGGCCACCTCAACAGCAGCCTCGACGAGGACGGCGCCATCCGCTTCGAGCCGCTGGTGATCGACTACTACGGCCAGCAGTTCCCGTCGCTCGCCCTCATGATCGCCGCCAAGAGCCTGAACCTCACCGCCAAGGACATCAAGGCGAACCTGGGCGAGAGCGTGTCCGTCGGCGGCAAGACCATCCGCACCGACGAGTTCGGGCAGATGTACACGTACTTCTACAAGGACCGCGACGGGCGTCCCGCCTTCCCGATCGATTCGTTCTACGACGTCTACAGCGGCAAGATCCCGGCGTCGAAATACACCGACAAGATCGTGCTGATCGGCGCCACCGCGGCGGGGATCGGCACGAGCCAGGTCACCCCCATCTCCGCGCAGATGAACCCGGTCACGACGCTCGCGCACTCGGTGTCCTCGATCCTGCAGGAGCATTTCTTCGTCGCTCCCACGTGGGGCCCGCTCGCCACCCTCGGCGCGTACCTCGCGGTGGCGCTGTACATCATCCTGCTGCTGCCGCGATTGAAGGCGGGCATGGGCGCCGCACTCACCGTGGCGATCTTCGTGGCGCTCTTCGGCACCCATCTCGCGCTCATGACGGGCGCGGGGCTGTGGATCCAGCTCATGCTGCCGGCCACGCTGCTCCTGGTGGGACACGCGCTGCTCACCACCAAGCACTACCTGGTGGCCGAGCGCGGCAAGGAGAAGGCCGACACCGAGAGCGCGGAATCCAACCGCATGCTGGGCCTCGCGTTCCAGCAGCAGGGCCAGCTCGACATGGCGTTCGACAAGTTCCGCAAGGCGCCGCTGAACGACGAGGTGATTGAGAACCTCTACAACCTCGCCCTGGACTTCGAGCGCCGCCGCCAGTTCAACAAGGCGGAGAGCTGCTTCCGCTACATGGCCACCTACAACCCGAAGTTCCGCGACATCGAGGAGCGGTTGAACCGCGCCAAGCAGCTCTCCGAGACCATCATCCTCGGCGGCTCCGCGGGGGCGCGGACCAACGCGGGCACGATGATCCTGCAGGGCGGGGCCCAGGAAAAGCCGATGCTCGGCCGCTACCAGGTGGAGAAGGAGCTGGGCAAGGGCGCCATGGGCGTGGTGTACGGCGGCAAGGACCCGAAGATCGGCCGCGTGGTCGCGATCAAGACCATGGCGCTTTCCGAGGAGTTCGAGGCCGAGGAGCTGAAGGAGGCGAAGGAGCGCTTCTTCCGCGAGGCGGAGACCGCGGGCCGGCTCGCGCATCCCAACATCGTCACCATCTACGACGCGGGCGAGGAGCACGACCTGTGCTACATCGCCATGGAGTTCCTGAAGGGCAAGGACCTCGTGCCGTACACGAAGCAGCCCAACCTGCTGCCGCCCGACAAGGTGCTCTACATCGTAGAGCGCGTGGCCGACGCGCTGGGCTACGCGCACACCATGGGCATCGTGCACCGCGACATCAAGCCGGCGAACATCATGTACGAGCCGGAAAGCGACACGGTAAAGGTCACCGACTTCGGCATCGCGCGCATCACCGACTCGTCCCGGACCAAGACCGGCATGGTGCTGGGCACGCCTTCGTACATGTCCCCGGAGCAGCTGGGCGGCAAGAAGATCGACGGCAGGAGCGACCTCTTCTCCCTGGGCGTGACCCTCTTCCAGATGCTCTCGGGGCGCCTGCCGTTCGAGGGCGAGTCGATGACGCAGCTCATGTTCGCCATCGCCAACAACCCGCACCCGGCGATCCGCGATTTCAACGCGGCGCTGCCCCCGTGGATCGACGCCCTCATCGACCGCGCACTCGCCAAGGACTACGAGAAGCGCTTCCAGACCGGGGCCGAGTTCGCCGAGGCGATCCGCCAGGCGCGCAAGACGGGAACGGTTCCCGCGCCGGCCGATGCCCGGGCTTGAGCCCACGGTCGCGCGCGAGCCGCTGCACCGGCGCGCGATCGAGATCCGGGGATACCGGCGCGAGGACGGCCTGTACGACATCGAGGGCCACCTCGTCGACACGAAGCCCTACGATTTCCCGCTCGCCGCGGGCGTGCGCCCCGCGGGAGAGGCGATCCACGGCATGTGGCTTCGCATCACGGTGGATCGCAAGCTCATGATCGTGGACGCCGCGGCCGCGATGGACGCCATGCCCTACGTGGGCCACTGCGACGGGATCGTGCCGGCCTACAAGAAGCTCGTGGGTCTCGCGATCCGTCCCGGGTACCACCAGAAGCTGAAGGAGCTTTTCGCCGGCGTGCGCGGCTGCACCCACGTGACCGAGCTCGCGGGAGCGCTCGCCACGGCGGCGTTCCAGACCATGGCCGGCCAGCGCGTGCAGGACCCGGAGCGCAGGCCCTTCCAGATCGACCGCTGCCACGCGCTGGACGCCACCCAGGCGGTGGTGGCCCGCTACTATCCGAAGTGGTATCGCGGCGCCGAGAAGATCGAGCCGGCAGCCGAGAGCGACCATCATTAGGCGAGCGATCGCGGACCTGCCCTAGGTCAAGAAGTCCGCCGCGCCCGCGCCGTTAGAATCCCAACCCCAGCCACCGCGCCGGCTTGCGTGGGCGCCATCGACTTCCAGACGACATGAACATCCACGAATACCAGGGCAAGGAACTCTTCCGGAAATACGGCGTGCCGACCCCGCGCGGAATTCCGGCCTTCTCGGTCGACGAGGCGATCGGCGCGGCCAAGTCCCTGGGCGGCCCGGTGTGGGTCGTGAAGGCCCAGATCCACGCCGGCGGCCGCGGCAAGGGCGGCGGCGTGAAGCTCGCGCGCTCCGTCGAGGAAGTGGGCGCGCTCGCCAAGCAGATGCTCGGCATGACCCTTGTCACCCACCAGACGAGTCCCCAGGGGCGAAAGGTGCGCCGGCTCCTGATCGAGGAGGGTGCGGACATCAAGCAGGAGCTCTACGCCGCGCTCGTGGTCGACCGCGGCCTGCAGCGCGTGGTGCTCATGGCCTCGAGCGAGGGCGGCATGGACATCGAGGAAGTGGCCGAGCACCACCCGGAGAAGATCCACAAGGTGGCGATCGATCCGGCGGCGGGACTGAACGACGCCGAGGGCGAGGACATCGCCCGCAAGATCGGCGTGCCCGCCGGGCTCGTGCCCCAGGCGCGCGACCTCTTCAAGTCCCTCTACCGCTGCTTCGACGAATGCGACTGTTCCCTCACCGAGGTGAATCCGCTCATCGTCACCGGGGACGGGCGCGTGGTCGCGCTCGACGCGAAGCTGAACTTCGACGACAACGCGCTCTTCCGCCATCCCGACATCGTCGCGATGCGCGACTTGGACGAGGAGGACCCGGCGGAAGTCGAGGCCTCGAAGTTCGACCTGAACTACATCCAGCTGGACGGCGACATCGGCTGCCTCGTGAACGGCGCGGGCCTCGCCATGGCCACCATGGACACCATCAAGCTCTTCGGCGGCAGCCCCGCGAACTTCCTCGACGTGGGCGGCGGCGCCACCACGGAGAAGGTGACCGAGGCGTTCAAGATCATGCTGAAGAACCCCCGGCTCGCGGCGATCCTCGTGAACATCTTCGGCGGCATCATGAAGTGCGACGTGATCGCGAGCGGCGTCGTGGCCGCGGCGAAGCAGGTGGGCCTCAAGGTGCCCCTCGTGGTGCGCCTCGAGGGCACGAACGTGGACCTGGGCAAGAAGATCCTCGCCGACTCGGGGCTGCCGATCATCTCGGCGGCCGACATGGGCGACGCCGCGCAGAAGGTCGTGGCCGCCGCGAAGGGAAAATAGGCATGTCCATCCTCATCGACAGGAACACGAAGGTCATCACCCAGGGCATCACCGGCAAGACCGGCCAGTTCCACACGAAGATGTGCCGCGAATACGCGAACGGCAAGCAATGCTTCGTGGCGGGTGTGACGCCCGGCAAGGGGGGCCAGGACTTCGAGGGCATCCCGATCTACAACACGGTGAAGGACGCGGCCGCGGCCACGGGCGCCACGGTGTCGGTGATCTACGTGCCGCCGCCCTACGCCGCCGCCGCGATCGACGAGGCGGTCGACGCCGGCCTCGATCTCGTGATCTGCATCACCGAGGGCATCCCGGTACGCGACATGATCCGCACGCGCTACCGGATGCAGGGAAAGAAGACGCGCCTCATCGGGCCCAACTGCCCGGGCCTCATCACGCCCGAGGAGATCAAGATCGGCATCATGCCGGGCCACATCCACCGCAAGGGGCGGATCGGCATCGTCTCGCGCTCGGGCACACTCACCTACGAAGCGGTGGGCCAGGTGACGGCACTGGGCCTGGGGCAGTCGTCGGCGGTGGGCATCGGCGGCGACCCGGTGAACGGCGTGAAGCACATCGACGTGATGCGCATGTTCAACGACGACCCCG
>JAANCK010323130.1_pt1 | contig 10268 bp, 9 predicted proteins | sample 7277841 | NCBI WGS metagenome assembly JAANCK01 (sample SAMN14222788, study PRJNA588281) | permafrost metagenome | isolation source: Arctic cryosol methane SIP | place: Canada:Nunavut | collected 2015-07 | reverse complement strand
CGCCACAGTTGTATGCGGCGAGTGCAAGCTGCCAATCGCCAAAATCGAGATAGAGCTTGCTGAGGTAGTCCAGTGCAGCGTTGGTGGCTGCAGGAAAGTCGCGCCGGCCATCGTACCAGGCATCCTGTTTGAGTCCGTAATTCCGCCCGGTTGAAGGCATAAATTGCCAGATACCGGAGGCGGCTGAAGTTGAGAGTGCTGTGGAATTGAACGCGCTTTCGATCATCGGCAACAAAGCGATTTCCATCGGCATCGCACGCCGGTCGACTTCCTGAACGATATGGTACAGATAACGGCGCGAGCGACTGACCATGCGGCGGACGTAGTCTGGCCGTGCTGCGTACCAGGATTCGTTAACCGAAACGAGTGGGTTTTGCGAGGCTGCGTCGTCGATTTTGAACCCGCTGCGGATACGCAGCCAGACATCATCCTGGCTGACTTCAGCCGGGCTGTCTTGGTTGGGCGCGGTGTTGTCGAGTGCTGTGCTGGCAGCGTCATCATGCCATTCCAGCGACTGGGTGCTGGCACGGGGTTCTTCTGCGCTAACTGTCAGGCTGAAGCACGCGGCCAGTGCGGCCAGGCTCAGTTGCGTCAAGGTATGTCGAATCATTTTGATTCCGGGCAAGATCGGCTCCCGTGCTCAATAAGCTGCCATTTTAACCCGGATGCTCGTATTCAACCATCCCACTCATCTTTGGCAGCGCGAATCGCGCCGAAGACCTCGGCTGGGCTGGGATGCGGGCGACTTAGATACCTTACGGCAAATGCCGTCATAACTTGATCGTGAAAGCGCAGAAACGGATTGGTGACTTTTTCCAGCGCCAGGGTAGAGGGCAGGGTGGGGTGCCCATGCGCACGCAGGTCACGGTCGGCGCGTTCGCGCGCCTGCAGGGCGGGATTATCGCCATCGATGGTTTTGGCGAAGTCAATATTGCTCAAGGTGTATTCATGCGCGCAGCAGACTCGGGTAGCATCGGGCAGGCTGAGAAGGGTGTCGAGGCTGGCGGCCATCATGGCCGGATTGCCTTCGAACAATTTGCCGCAACCGCAGCCAAATATAGTGTCGCCGCAAAACAAATAGCCATGGCCCACATAACTGATGTGATCGAGTGTGTGGCCTGGGGTCGCCAGCACGGTGAAGCGCAAAGCGGGTTCGGCGATCTCCACCGAATCGCCGCCATGCAGGGTGTGGGTGACGGAAGGAATGCGCGGGTTGAGCGGTGCGTAGATGGCACAGTTGTAGCGTTGACGCAGCGCGGTGTTGCCGCCAGTATGGTCACGGTGATGGTGGGTGATCAGCACCGCGGTCAGACTGAGTTGATGGGTGTTGAGAAACGCCATCAGCGGCACCGGATCGCCGGGATCGACTGCGACAGCGTGATGCCCGTCGTGCAGGACCCAAATATAGTTGTCTTCGAATGCAGGCAGAGCAATAAGCGTCAACATGGCGGGACGATAAAACAGAAAGAATGGCTATGTTATCCAAGCTGAACGCCGGATGGTTTGAAACTCCACTTGGACAGCATTTGCTGTTCCGCGAGCAGCGCTATTTCGATCAGGCTGTATCGGACGTGTTCGGCTTCAATGCGGTGCAGGTGGGGTTGCCGCACATCGACTTTCTGCGCAACAGCCGCATCCCGCTGCGCGTGACGTGCGCGGTGGAAGTGCCCGCTCAGGTCAACGCCGATCCAATGTTCCTGCCATTCGAATGCCAGTCGCTGGATTTGCTGCTGCTGCCGCATGTGCTGGAGTACAGTGCGAACCCGCATCAGGTTTTGCGTGAGGCCGAGCGGGTGTTGCGCCCGGAAGGCCGGCTGGTGCTGGCCGGATTCAATCCGCGCAGTTTGTGGGGCCTGGTGCGCCGGTTGCAGGGTGGCGAGCGCGGCTATCCGTGGAATGGCAATTTTCTGAATATTTCACGGGTGAAGGACTGGATGGTATTGCTGGGGATGGAAGTGGCGGGCGGCAGCATGTGCTGCTACCGGCCGCCGATCAATCGTGAAAAGTGGCTGCGCCGTCTGCGCTTTATGGAACCGGCGGGTGATCGCTGGTGGGCGATGGGCGGCGGCGTGTATTTTCTGCAGGCGGTGAAGCGCGTGCAGGGCATGCATATCATCCAGCCACAGTGGAAAATCCCGGTTGCGCCACGTTTGTTGTCGCCGGCAGCAAAAGTGCTGAACTCAAAAATAATCAATCTCAACCAGCATCGGATCAGTCGTGACCACTGACACTATCTACATCTACAGCGACGGCGCCTGTAAGGGCAACCCGGGCGTGGGTGGCTGGGGCGCGCTGCTGGTGACCGATGGACATCGCAAGGAAATCTGCGGCGGCGAACGGGATACCACCAACAATCGCATGGAAATGACGGCCGTGATCCGCGCGCTGGAATCGATCAAGCGTCCTTCCACGATCGAAGTTCACACCGATTCGCAATACGTGCAAAAAGGCATCAGCGAATGGCTTCCCGGGTGGAAGCGTCGCAACTGGCGTACCAGCGACGGCAAGCCGGTGAAAAATCAGGATCTGTGGCAACAACTGGAAAGCCTGAGCCAGCAGCACGCCATCTCGTGGATATGGGTGCGCGGCCACAATGGCCATCCGGAAAACGAACGCGCTGACGAACTGGCCAACCAGGGAGTATTGCAGGCGCAATAAGGCCGCGGAACCCATGCGACAAATCATTCTGGATACGGAAACCACGGGCCTCGATCCCAATCAGGGTCATCGCATCATCGAGGTGGCGGCGGTTGAAATGGTCAACCGCCGTCTCACCGGCAACCATCTGCACCGCTATGTGAACCCGGATCGAAATATCGACGCCGGGGCGATGCAGGTGCACGGAATTACCCCCGAATTTTTGCAGGACAAGCCGCGTTTTGCCGACGTGGCGCAGGAGTTCGTCGATTTCATTCAGGGCGCCGAACTCATTATTCACAATGCGCCGTTCGACGTAGGCTTTCTCAATATGGAGTTGCGGCTGCTGGCGATGCAGCCGTTGCCCACCTGGTGCGACGGCGTCATTGATACGCTGGCCATGGCCAAGGCTTTGCGTCCCGGCCAGCGCAATAATCTGGATGCCTTGTGCAAATACTATGGCGTGGACAATACGGCGCGCACGCTGCACGGCGCATTGGTCGACTGCGAACTGCTGGCTGCAGTTTATCTGGCGCTGACACGCGGTCAGGAAAGCCTGTCGATCGGACTGGAGGCGCGCAGCGTGGAGGCCGATCAGGCGGCTGCTCGGGCGCGTCCCAAGCCGGTGTTGTTGCAGGCCTATCCTGAAGAACTTGCCAGCCATGCAAGTTTGCTGGAGGCGATCTCCAAGGACAGTAAAGGCGCGTGCCTGTGGAACGCGGCGCCTCCCGTGCTGGATGCGCATGCCCATCAGGATGCGCATGCCATTCAGGGTACAAATGGGTGACAGCTTGACCGTTTGCTTGCAGCGCAACTGGATTGCCCTGGGCTATCTGATCAGGCTGGCGCTAGTGGCCATCTGTTTGTCAGGCGTATCTGCGCAGGCGGTGGCGGCGCGGGTGGCGGTGGTCCTGAGCGATGACTCGGCGCCCTATCAGGAGGCTTACCAGGTCATCAGCGCCCACCTCGACGACAGCGGCCATGAGACCGTCCGGCTGTACGCCGGCGGGCTGACATCCGCTTCATTGAAAGAGGCGCGCCTCGCTGTTGCGGTGGGCGTGCTGGCTGCCGATGCGCTCGCCGACTTGCCCAACCCACCGCCCGTGCTGGCGGTGTTGGTGCCGCGCGCATGGTATCTCAAAACCGGTCGTGCCCGCCTGACAGATGGTGGACACCGCCTCGCGTCGGCCATTTATATTGACCAGCCGATCGAGCGGCAAGCAGCTTTGATTCGTTTGGCTTTTCCCGACGCGCGCCGCGTCGGCGTGCTGTTGGGCACGGATCAGGCCGGGCTGCTGGGTGAGATGGAAGACGCCATGCGTTCGCAGCACCTTGTTCTGGTATCCGCCATTCTGGTGGAAGGCGAACGCCTGATTACGCCCCTCGAAAGCGTATTGTCTGAGGCCGATTTACTGCTTGCGCTCCCCGATCCTCTGGTGTTCAACCGCAACACCGCGCAGAGTCTTTTTCTGACGTCCTATCGTTATCGTGACCCGGTGCTCGGTTATTCGCGTTCACTGACGCGAGCCGGCGCATTGCTGTCGCTGCATTCCAGTCCGGCAGAAATCGGTCGCCAGACTGCGGAATGGGTTAACAACGCCCTGCTTGGATCGGTGGTACGGTTGCCTGCGCCCGCGCACCCCGAGTATTTCAGTATTTCGATCAATGGACAGGTTGCTCGCTCACTGGGTTTTACTTTGCCGCCCGAAGCTGAGCTGGAAAAACGTTTGGGAGGCATGCGCTGATGGCAGCTATTGGAGTGCGCGGACGCGTAATCGGTCTTGCTTTGGTGCCGATGGCCATTATCGGGATCGTGCTGCTGTTCCAGCTTATCACCGGAAAGATCGACGACCTTGACCAGTCGTTGCGCACCCGTTCGGCGGCGATTGTCCGCCAGCTGGCGCCAGCGGTTGAATATGGCGTGGCTTCGGGCAATGCCGAGGTATTGCAGACGCTGCTCGATAAAGCGGCCATCGAGCCGGATATTCGCGGCGTGGCCGTGTTTGCTGAAAATGGCCAGTGGCTGGCGCAGGCAGGTCGGGGCACCTGGGCCAATGTCACGCAGAGCAAGCTGCCAACCGATCGCATTTATCTGGTTGAGCATCAGGACCGGCTGGTGTATTACGCGCCAATCACGCGTACCGAGGTGGTGGTGGACGATTTTCAGACATTTGACGCGCCGCACACGGCGGCGTCGCAGACCCGGCTACTCGGTTGGGTGGGACTGGATGTATCGCGCAACGCCACCTTCAAGAGCCAGCGTGAAGCCATCTTGCGCAGCCTGCTGATTCTGCTGGCTGGTTTGGGAATCAGCCTCTATCTTGCCTGGCGCATCGGCCGCCAGATTACGCGACCCATTCTGGCGTTAACCCACACCGTCAGCAGGATTGGTGAGGGACACTTCAATGAGCGCGTCATACAGAGCGGTCAGGCTGAATTGGGCACGCTGCAGCGTGGCGTCAATCACATGGCGGCGCATCTCCAGACCATGCAGGGCCAGATGCAGGAAAAAATCGATCAAGCCACTGCGCGCCTGGTATATCAGGCCAGCCACGATGGCCTGACGGGACTCATCAACCGGCATGAGTTTGAACAACGCCTGGAGCACACACTGCTGTCAGCCGTGCAGCAGGGTAGGGAGCATGCGCTGTGTTACATGGATCTTGATCAGTTCAAGGTAATCAACGACACCTGCGGCCATGCGGCAGGCGACGAACTGCTGCGTCAGCTGACGCAATTGCTCAAAGGCAAGCTGCGCGAACGCGATACCCTGGCACGCCTGGGCGGCGACGAGTTCGCGCTGCTCTTGGAGAACTGCAACATCCACGACGCGCTCGAGGTGGCAGACACCTTCCGTGCCGAAGTGCAGCGCTTCCGCTTCAAATGGGGGGATCGTATTTTCGCGGTCGGGATGAGCGTGGGCATGGTGGCGATCAGTCGCGACAGTGGCGCGGTGTCGCACCTGATGTCGGCGGCGGATGCGGCGTGTTATGTCGCCAAAGACCGCGGACGCAACCAGATTCACCTGTACGAAAGCAGCGACCACGATCTGATGCGCCATCGAGGCGAGATACAGTGGGTCACGCGCATCCAGCAGGCGCTGGAAGAACACAGGTTGCGACTGTCGTGGCAGGAAATCCGCCGCACCGATGGCGCGCCCGATACGCGCCGCCATGTCGAGTTGCTGTTGCGCATGCTGGACGACGACGGCAACGAAATTCCGCCGATGGCGTTCATTCCGGCGGCTGAGCGTTATTCGCTGATGCCGGTGATCGACAGCTGGGTGATCAAGGAAGCGATGCGGGTTTGTCAAATCTATCTGAGTTCAGGTCAGGCAAGGCATTACCTGTTTGCGGTCAATCTGTCGGGCGCATCGCTGAAGGCGCCTGCATTTCGCAGCATGTTGCTGGCCTATTTGCAGGAAACCCCCGCGTTGGGTCCACATTTGTGTTTTGAGATCACGGAAACGGCAGCGATCGGCAACCTGGTGGTGGTCAATGAGTTTATCGAGGCCATGCGTGAATTTGGCTGCAGTTTTTCGCTCGACGACTTCGGCAGCGGTCTGTCGTCCTTCGTGTATCTGAAGAATCTGAAAGTGGATTACCTCAAGATCGACGGCGCATTCGTGCGCGACATTGTGACTAACCCGATTGACCGTTCCATGGTCGAGGCAATCAACACCATCGGCCATCAGATGGGACTGAAAACCGTGGCTGAGTTTGTCGAATCGGACGCGATTCTGGCGTTATTGCAGCAGATCGGGGTGGATTATGTGCAGGGCAATGTGGTGCATTGCCCTGAACCCCTGATGAGCCTGTGCGGGCAATCCTGAGCGCGATTCGCGCCAGTTGTCAGTCAGTCACGCCAAACCCGGCATCGATAATCGCCTGCAGCAGTGCGGCTGGCGCAACGCGGTCGGGGTCATACACTACACGCGCTTGACCCGGGCTGAGGGTGACTTCTGCGCTTTGCACGCCTGGCAAGGCGGTCAGCACTTTATGCACGCTGTTGACGCAACCGCCACAGGTCATGCCGGTTACAGAGAGTTGGATGGTGTTCATGCTGCGCCCCGAAAGTGGAATCGAGGTTGGGATTTTACTTTTTACGCGGGCGTTTGCGCAGCGCTGCTTTGGTGTGGTCAATCAGGCGATCCGCCACGACTTCCGCATCGACGGTGAATGTGCCGTTCGCGAGCGCAGCTTTAACTGATTCAATCTTGCCGGCATCGGCTATATCGACCGACGCCAGTTGGGATTCCAGTGAACGGATGCGGGTGCTCGATTCAGTCAGGGTGAGCGAATCGCTGCCGCCCGCTGCTGGCGTGGCCGTCTTTCCCGCACCTTTGCCCTTGGCGGCAGATACTTTGGCAGAGGCAGTCGGTGTGGTGCGCTTGTCGATTTTCACGAGCTGGATTCCTGTAGAAAGATGCTACTTAAATGGAATACGGCATTTATTCGCAAAACCTTAGCAAAAAAACCTGGCGCACCGCAGATGCCGCTTTACTTCAGCGCGTGAGATGCCAGTCCATCAGCCAGCTTGGGCTCAAACCAGGTGGACTTGGGTGGCATCACTTCATTGGCATCGGCTACCGCCATCAGGTCTTCCATGCGGGTGGGGTGGAGCGCGAAGGCGAGCGCCATTTCGCCGCTGTCGACCCGTTTTTCCAGTTCGGCCAGGCCACGGATGCCGCCGACAAAGTCGATGCGCTTGTCGCGCCGCGGGTCGCTGATGCCGAGGATGGGCGCGATCAAGTTGTTTTGCAGCAGGCTCACGTCCAGACGGCCTACCGGGTCGGCCGGGACCAGTTCGGGGCGGATGGCGAGGCGATGCCATTTGCCGGCCAGATACAGGCCGAAAACGCCCGGACGCTCCGGTTTGACGGCATTGGCAGCCGGTTCAATGCTGAATGCCGTGCTCACGCGCTCGAGAAAGGCTTCCGCGGAGAGGCCGTTGAGATCGGTGATGACGCGGTTGTAATCCATGATGCGCATTTCGTGCGCGGGGAAAATCACCGACAGGAAAAAATTGTAGGGCTCGTTGCCGGTATGCGCAGGATTGGCTGCTTTGCGGGCAGCCGCAATACGCGAAGCCGACGCCGAACGGTGGTGGCCATCGGCGATGTAGAGCGCGTGCATGCCGTTGAATGCGGCGGTAATACGCGCCTGGATCGCGGCGTCGCGGATCACCCACAGCGTATGCCGTACGCCATCGAGTTCGGCGTCGGAATCAGGCGTGCCGGAAGATGTCGCCGCGAGGATGGCATCGACTTCAGGCGCAGCAGGGTAGGCTAGCAGCACCGGGCCGGTCTGGGCGTCGAGCGCGTCGATCTGCCGCACGCGGTCGTCTTCCTTGTCGGGGCGGGTGAACTCGTGTTTGCGGATGCGGTTGGTGTCGTAATCCGCCACCGAGGCGGCCGCCACCAGGCCGGTCTGGCTGTGATTGCCCATCACGATGCGGTAGGCGTAGTAGCAGGCAGCCGGGTCGCGCACCAGCACGCCTGCTTCGATCAGCTTGCGCAGGTTTTCCGCCCCTTTAGCGTAAACCTCGGGCGCGTAGGGATTGGTATCGGCAGGCAGGTCGATTTCCGGTTTGGAAATATGCAGAAAGCTCCACGGGCGACCGCTCGCGCGCACGCGGGCTTCGACGGTGGAGAGCACGTCGTAGGGCGGCGCGACGACATCGTTGGCGCGCCCAGTGGCGGGACGAAGGGCGGCGAAAGGCTGGATCAGGTTCATAAGTTTTTATTTAGCAGATGGAATGGGGGCACCCAATGGTTGACCCAATGCGGCGAGGAAAGCGGTGACTGCACCCACGCGCCGGACGAGATCCGGCAAGGAGATACTCAGTTTCAGCCGGTCGGGACCCGCCAGTTTGTATCCCGCCTTGCCCTGGATCAACTGGATAATTTTAACCGGATCGATCGGGGGATTGGGCGAGAATTGCACGCTCATGCCGTCGCCGGACACATCGAGCTTGACGATGCCGTAGGCGCGGGTGGACAGGCGCAGGCGATGCACCGCCAGCAGCGCGCGTGCGGTATCAGGCAGTTCGCCGAAGCGGTCAACCAGTTCTTCCTGCATCAGCGTCAGGTCATCCGTGGTCTGACAACTCGCCAATCGTTTGTACAGCACCAGGCGTTCATGCACGTCGGGGCAGTAATCGACGGGCAACAACGCGGGCAGGTGCAGATTGATTTCGGAGACAACGCCAAGCGGCTGGCTCATGTCGGGCTCGTGGCCGGCTTTCAGGCTGGCCACCGCGCCCGCCAGCATGTCGTTGTAGAGCGAAAAACCGACTTCGAGGATTTCGCCGCTTTGCTTGTCGCCCAGCACTTCGCCGCAGCCGCGGATTTCCAGATCGTGCATGGCGAGATGAAATCCGGAACCCAGTTCTTCCATTAATTGAATGGCTTCCAGGCGTTTCTTCGCCTGCGGTGTGATGGTTCGATCTTCTTCCACCAGCAGGTAGGCGAAAGCCTGGTGGTGCGACCGGCCGACCCGGCCCCTTAATTGGTGTAATTGGGCGAGCCCGAACTTGTCGGCGCGGTTGATCAGGATGGTGTTGGCGGTGGGGATGTCGATGCCGGTTTCGATGATGGTGGTGCACAGCAGCACGTCGAAACGCTGCTGGTAAAAATCGCGCATCACCTGTTCCAGTTCGCGTTCGCTCTGCTGGCCGTGGCCGACGCGAATGCGGGCTTCGGGCAACAGTTTTTCCAGCATCTCGAACATGTTCTGGATGGTGCTGACTTCGTTGTGCAGGAAATACACCTGGCCGCCGCGCTTCAGTTCGCGCAGCACGGCCTCGCGGATCAGCCCGCTGGAAAACGACTGGACGAAGGTTTTGACCGCCAGCCGCTTTTGCGGCGCGGTCGCGATCACCGAAAAGTCGCGGATGCCCTCGAGCGACATCGCCAGCGTGCGCGGAATCGGCGTGGCAGTCAGCGTCAGCACATCGACTTCTGCGCGCAGCGCCTTCAGCTGTTCCTTCTGGCGCACGCCGAAGCGGTGTTCCTCGTCGAGGATCACCAGCCCCAGACGCGCAAACTTCACGTCCTTCTGGATCAGCCGGTGGGTGCCGATGACGATATCGAGCTTGCCGTCCGCGAGCGCCTGCAACGCTTCGGCCTGCTCCTTGGGGCTGCGGAAGCGCGACAGTTCGGCGAGTTTGACCGGCCACGCCGAGAAGCGATCGGAGAAGTTCTGGAAGTGCTGCTCGGCCAGCAGCGTGGTGGGCACCAGCACGGCCACCTGATAGCCGCCCATGACCGCCATGAAGGCAGCGCGCAGCGCGACTTCGGTCTTGCCGAAGCCGACGTCGCCGCACACCAGCCGGTCCATCGGCTTGCCCGATTGCATGTCTGACATGACGGCGGCAATGGCGGCGGCCTGGTCGGGGGTTTCCTCATAGCCGAAGCCTTCGGCAAAGGCTTCGTAATCGTGCAGCGAAAACTCGAACGCGTGGCCTTCGCGCGCTGCGCGCAAGGCGTACAGGTTGAGCAATTCGGCGGCGGTATCGCGCGCGGCCTGCATCGCGCGGCGGCGTGCCTTTTCCCACTGGTCGGTGCCAAGCCTGTGCAAGGGGGCCGCGCCTTCGCCCGCACCGCTGTAGCGGGAAATCAGATGCAGGCT
>JAANCK010172787.1_pt1 | contig 10275 bp, 10 predicted proteins | sample 7277841 | NCBI WGS metagenome assembly JAANCK01 (sample SAMN14222788, study PRJNA588281) | permafrost metagenome | isolation source: Arctic cryosol methane SIP | place: Canada:Nunavut | collected 2015-07 | reverse complement strand
TGCAGGGCGCGGACGAACTCGGCGCGCTCGCGGGCAAGCTCAAGACCGAGCAAAAGCGGCTCGCCGAGGTGCACGGGCGCTATGTGCCCCTGGTGCTCAAGATAGCGCCAGACCTGGACGACGCGCAGATCGACGCGATCGCCAAATGCCTGTTGAAGCACAAAATGGACGGCGTCATCGCCACCAACACCACGGTTTCCCGCGCAGGCGTGGCCGGCCTGCGGCATGCAGGCGAAGCGGGCGGCTTGTCCGGCGCGCCGCTGCGCGACGCCTCGACCGCGGTGATAGGCAAACTCGCGCGCCTGCTCGACGGCGCGATCCCGATCATCGGCGTCGGCGGCATCATGACTGCGGCCGATGCGCGGGCCAAACTTGCCGCCGGTGCCAGCCTGGTGCAGGTCTACACCGGTTTCATCTACCGCGGGCCGCAGCTTGTCGGAGAAATCCTGCGCGAGTTGGCGGCGCCGGCGCCATGAACGGCAATGCGCTGGCGGAAGCGATCGACACGCTGCTGCCGCAGACCCAGTGCACCCAATGCGGATTCGACGGCTGCATGCCCTACGCCCGCGCGGTCGCGGCGGGGGCAGCCGACATCAACCAGTGCCCGCCCGGCGGAGCCGACGGCATGGAAAGAATTGCCGCGCTGCTCGGGCGCGCGCCCAAGGCGCTCAATCCGGCCAAGGGCGCCGAACGCGTTCGCGCGCTCGCCCTGATCGACGAAGCGCGCTGCATCGGCTGCACCCTGTGCATCCAGGCCTGCCCGGTGGATGCCATCGTCGGCGCGGCCAGGCTGATGCACACCGTCATTGCCGAATTGTGCAGCGGCTGCGAGCTGTGTCTGCCGCCCTGCCCGGTCGACTGCATCGACATGGTGCCACTGCCGCTGGCGCAGTCGGCATGGACGCAGGCCATGGCCGCCGCCGCACGCGAGCGTTTTGCGTTTCGCACACTGCGCCTCGCACGCGAGCAGACGGAGCGCGCGGAGCGCCTTGCGCGCAAGGCCGCGGGGAAACTGCAGCAGGATCTGCCGGACGCCAAGAAAGCCGCGATCCGCGCGGCGATGGCGCGCGCCAGGGCGAGAACGGCGGCCGCGGGGAAAAAGCAATGAATCCGGCGAAGCGCCGCGAAATATTCGAACGCTTCCGGACGGCGAATCCCGAACCGCGCGGCGAGCTCGAATACCGCACGCCGTTCCAGCTGCTGATCGCGGTGATCCTGTCGGCCCAGGCCACCGACAAGAGCGTAAACCTGGCCACGCGCAGCCTGTACCAGGCGGCGCCGACGGCGGAAAAAATGCTGGCACTCGGGATGGACGGGCTGATCGCCCATATCAAGCGCATCGGCCTGTACCGCACCAAGGCGAAGAACATCCTTGCCACCTGCGCGCTGCTGCTCGAACGCCACGGCGGCGAGGTGCCGCGCGAACGCGCGGCGCTGGAAGCCCTGCCCGGGGTCGGGCGCAAGACCGCCAATGTCGTGCTAAACATCGCTTTTGGCCAGCCGACCATCGCCGTGGACACGCACATCTTCCGCATCGCCAACCGCAGCGGCATCGCGCCCGGGAAGGATCCGCTCGCGGTGGAAAAGAAACTCGAGAAATTCGTGCCGCCCGAGTTCCGCCTGCATGCACACCACTGGCTGATCCTGCACGGCCGCTATGTGTGCAAGGCGCGCAAGCCGGATTGTCCGCGGTGCCTGATCGCCGATTTGTGCGAGTTCCGGGGCAAGGCGCGCGCGGCCTGAAACCGCGGCCGGCGGACACTCATTGCCATGTTCAATCCCTCGCGCGAGCAGGTGCGGCAGTTTTTCTTCGACGCCCGGCGCAAGCAGCGGGAACGCCAGCTGCTCGCGGGCCTGGAACATGTCGCCGTCGACATCGTCCGGCTGCATCCCGAATACCACGCCGTGCTGGATGCGCCCGAGCGTTTCCAGGAGCGTGAATACCGGCCCGAGGCCGGTGACAGCAATCCCTTCCTGCACCTGAGCATGCACCTCGCGATCGAGGAGCAGCTGTCGATCGATCAGCCGCCGGGCATTCAGCGCGAGCTGGCGCGGCTGGCGGCCAAGCTTGGCGACAGGCACGCGGCCTGCCATGAAATCATGGAATGTCTGGCCGAGACCGTGTGGCGCGCGCAGCGCGACGGCACCGAGCCGGACGCGCCGGCTTACCTGGAATGCCTGAAGCGGCGTTAGAGAGTGAGCACGAATCGCGGGGATATCGCCCCGCCGGGCGCTTCCCCTCGGTCTCCCCTATAGCAGCGGCCGTGTCGCGAAGGCAGCGCTACTTGGCGAAGCGCTGCAGCGGCATGACTTTCAGCTTGCCATTAAGGCTGCTGACGTAGGCCGCGATGTCGAGGATGTCCTGCGCCGACAGCGCGCCCGCCTGGCCATCCATGATCGGATTCTTGCGCTCGCCGGATTTGTAATCGCTCAGGGCGCGCGCGAGGTAGTCCTCGTGCTGACCGGCCAGGCGCGGAATATCGGGCGATATGGGCGTGTCGAAATCCGCGCCGTGGCAGGCCGCGCAGGCTTTGGATTTCTGCGCGCCTGCGCCGGCATCGCCCCCGGCGTATGCGGGCAGGCTGGCGAGCGCGAGCAGAGCGACGAGCAGTGTGGCTTTCATGGTCGCTCCTTTATTGATGCAGGGTGGAATAATAGGCGGCAAGGTCCGCCATGTCCTGATCGGACAGGCCGCGCGCGATTGCGCGCATGGACGGGTGGCTGCGCGCGCCGGACCTGTACTCCTGCAGCGCATTGACGATGTAGAGCGCTTGCTGCCCCTCGATCATCGGCACGCGATAGACGTGCGGATAGGCGGTCTTGTAATCGGGTATGCCGTGACAGCCTTCGCACATGGATGTCTTGTCCCTGCCCGCCTGCGCGTTGCCCGCCGGCGCCTGCGCCAGCGCGGGCAGCGCCAGAATAAGCAGCATAAAGCCCAGAATTGTCTTCATCGTTCTCACTCTCAGAGTCTGTTGCAAAAGGAGGGGCTACTCTTCCCCCGCCTCCCGTCTATGGAACCGACCGGTGCCGCGGCTCTCTTGTTGGGCGATCAGCGCGCGGGAGCCGGATGCCGGTTGCCGCTCACATTCAGCGGGCGGTGGATTCTATACGATAGGCCGCGGACCCGTAAAGGGCGGTTTACCTTCACCGCAGCACGCATCTGGCCGCGCACGCGCGCCTGCTTTCGCGCAAGGGCGCCACAGCCGGGCCGGGGCCACCCGTCGTATAATGCGCCTTTCATTTGCGGGTGTTGCCATGCGTTTCCACGGTTCCGACAACTATATTTCGACCGACGACCTGACCCTCGCCGTCAATGCCGCCGTCACGCTGCAGCGGCCGCTGCTGATCAAGGGAGAACCCGGAACCGGCAAGACCATGCTGGCCGAGGAAGTGGCCAAAGCCCTGCGCCTGCCCATTTTCGAGTGGCATATCAAGTCCACCACCAAGGCGCAGCAGGGCCTGTACGAATACGATGCGGTATCGCGGCTGCGCGACTCGCAGCTGGGCGATCCGCGCGTGCATGACATCAACAACTACATCGTCAAGGGCACCTTGTGGCAGGCGTTCACCGCCGAGGAGCCGGTGGTGCTGCTGATCGACGAAGTCGACAAGGCCGACATCGAGTTCCCCAACGACCTGCTGCGCGAGCTCGACCGCATGGAGTTCTACGTCTATGAGACGCGCGAGCTGATCAAGGCGAAAAACCGCCCGATCGTGTTCATCACCTCCAACAACGAAAAGGAGCTGCCCGATGCCTTCCTGCGGCGCTGCTTCTTCCATTACATCCGCTTTCCCGACAAGGAAACGATGGAAAAGATCGTCGACGTGCACTTCCCCAACATCAAGAAGCACCTGCTGCGCGAGGCGCTGGAAGTGTTCTTCGAGGTGCGCGAAGTGCCGGGGCTGAAGAAAAAGCCCTCGACCTCCGAACTGCTCGACTGGTTGAAGCTCCTGCTCGCCGACGACATTTCGCCCGAGGCGCTGCGCAGCAAGGACAAGAAGACCATCATCCCGCCGCTGCACGGCGCGCTGCTCAAGAACGAGCAGGACGTGCATTTGTTCGAGCGCCTGATCTTCATGTCGCGCCACAACCGCTAGCGCCGCACCCGCAGCGCCAGCGAGCCGGCTTCATCATGCTGATCGATTTCTTCCTCAAGCTGCGCCAGGCCAAGGTCCCGGTCACGACCAAGGAATACCTCATGCTGATCGAGGGCATGCAGAAGGGCGTGGTCGGCGCCTCGATCGACGATTTCTACTATTTCTCCAGGACCTGCCTGGTCAAGGACGAGGCCAACTTCGACAAGTTCGACCGCGCCTTCGGCGAATATTTCAAGGGCGTCGAGGCCGTCATGGGCGTGGAAGCCGACATCCCGCTCGAGTGGCTGCGCAAGCAGGCAGAGCTCAACCTGAGCCCCGAGGAGAAGGCCAAGATCGAGGCCATGGGCGGTTGGGAAAAGCTCATGGAGACGCTGAAGAAGCGCCTGGAGGAGCAGAAGGGCCGGCACCAGGGCGGCAGCAAGTGGATCGGCACCGGCGGCACTTCGCCCTACGGCGCCTACGGCTACAACCCCGAAGGCATACGCATCGGCCAGGAGGGCTCGCGCAACCGCTCGGCGGTGAAAGTGTGGGACCAGCGCGAATACCAGAACCTGGACGATCAGGTCGAGCTCGGCACGCGCAACATCAAGATCGCGCTGCGCCGCCTGCGCCGCTTCGCCCGCGACGGCGCGCCCGAGGAGCTGGACCTGGACAACACCATCGCCTCCACTGCGCGCAAGGCCGGGATGCTCGACATCCTGATGCGCCCCGAGCGCCACAACAAGGTCAAGGTGCTGCTGTTCTTCGACATCGGCGGCTCGATGGACGACCACATCAAGCTGTGCGAGGAAATGTTTTCCGCGGCGAAGACCGAATTCAAGCACATGGAATATTTCTACTTCCACAACTGCCTTTACGACTACGTGTGGAAGGACAACCGCCGGCGCCACTCCGAGCGCACCCCGACCACGGACATCCTGCACAAGTACGGGCACGACTACAAACTGATTTTCGTCGGCGACGCCACCATGAGCCCGTACGAAATCCTGCAGCCCGGCGGCTCGATCGAATATGCCAACGACGAGGCCGGCGCGGTGTGGCTGCGGCGCATGCTCGATACCTATCCGAAGGCGATCTGGCTCAATCCGGAACCCGAGCAGCTCTGGCCCTACCGCCAGTCAATCGCGGTCATCCGCGAGATCATGGAGTCGCGCATGTACCCGATCACCATCGAGGGCCTGGAGCGCGCGATGCGCTACCTGAGCAAGTAGCCGCAGGGCGGTTTCAATCTTTCTCGCGCCGCGGCGGCGGCGCAACCTTGAGCGCTTCCTCGATAGTGGTGAGGCCCGCGGCGACTTTCATCGCGGCGCTGATGCGCAGCGGCTTCATGCCTTCCTTGTAGGCGAGTTCGCGCATCGCCGCTAGGTCGGCCTTGGCGTCCACCAGCCGGCGCATCGCCGGCGTCATCAGCAGGATTTCATAGATGCCGATGCGGCCGATGTAGCCGGTGTTGCGGCATTCCAGGCAGCCGACCGGGCGAAAGATGTGCGCCGGGCGCTTCGCCTTCCACGGCGCGACGAACTCCTCCCAGGTGAGGTCCTCGGCGCGCGCGTCGTCGTAGGGCACGCTCTGCTTGCAGTGCGGGCACAGCGTGCGCACCAGGCGCTGCGCCATCACCCCGAGGATGGTGGAGTTGAGCAGATAGGACGGCACGCCGAGGTCGAGCAGGCGCGTGATCGCGGCGACCGAATCGTTGGTATGCAGGGTGGAGAGCACCAGGTGGCCGGTGAGCGCCGCCTGGATCGCCATGTCCGCGGTCTCGAGGTCGCGGATCTCGCCCACCATGATGATGTCCGGATCCTGGCGCATCAGCGCGCGCACGCCGTCGGCGAAGCCGAGGTCGATGCCGTGAGTCACCTGCATCTGGTTGAACGCGGGCTCGACCATTTCGATCGGATCTTCGATGGTGCAGACGTTGACTGCCTCGGTGGCCAGCGTCTTCAGCGTCGAATACAGGGTGGTGGTCTTGCCCGAGCCGGTGGGCCCGGTGACCAGGATGATGCCGTGCGGCGCGACCGTCATCTGGCCCCAGCGCAGCTTGTCTTCGTCGGAAAAGCCGAGCTCGCTGAAATCCTTGACCAGCACCTCCGGGTCGAATACGCGCATCACCAGTTTTTCGCCGAACGCGGTGGGCAGCGTCGACAGGCGCAGCTCGATTTCCTGCCCGTCGGCAGTGCGCGTCTTGATGCGCCCGTCCTGCGGCCGGCGCTTTTCCACCACGTCCATACGCCCGAGGATCTTGATGCGGCTGGTCATCGCCGACATCACCGCAGAGGGTATCTGGTACACCTGGTGCAGCACGCCGTCGATGCGAAAACGCACCAGGCCGACGTCGCGCCGCGGCTCCATGTGGATGTCGCTCGCGCGCTGGTCAAAGGCGTACTGCCACAGCCAGTCGACCACATGCACGATATGCTGGTCGTTGGCGTCGTACTGGCGGTTGGCATTGCCCAGTTCCACCAGCTGCTCGAAATTGCCGATGCCGCTGCGCTGGTCGCCCTTCTCCGATGCGCCCTTGATCGACTTCGCCAGGTTGTAGAACTCGACCTGGTAGCGCGCGATGTCGAGCGGATTGGCGATTACGCGGCGGATGTCCAGGCGCAGGATCGGCTTCAATTCCCGCTCCCATTCCTTGACGTAGGGTTCGCAGGTGGCGATCACCGCCTCCCTGGTGTTCACCTCCACCGGCAGGATCTTGAAGCGCTGCGCGTAGGCATTGGACATGATGTCGGTGACCGCCGAAAAGTTTATTTTCAGCGGGTCGATGTGGTAATAGCCCAGGCCTACCTTGGCCGCCAGCCACTCGGTAAGGAGCTCGAGATGCAGCAGCGTATTCGGCGGCAGCAGCGACTTCCATTTCTGGTCCGCGATTACCGCAAGCGGATGATGGTCGGCGCGCTGCATGCGCCGGTCGGCAATGAGCTTGTCGGCCTCGGCGCGCCCGACGATGCCGTCCGCTACCAGATCATTCAACACCTCGGCCAGGGTCAGTTTGCGATCGCTGGCGGTTTCGGCGGCAGGTTGCATGGCAGGCACTATAGCGGCAATGCGCGGCCGGTTCAAACCGGCGCCGGCTGCGCCGTGCCCGGACACAGCTGCTGCTGCGCCGGTCGCTGCGTCGATGCGCCGCTGCGAAAATGCCCGCATACACCTCTTGCGCTCGCGGGTATTCGCAGCGCGCGGTATGCTAATATTTGCGTTCATTGCCGCGAACCCCGCTTTGTCCGCGCGGCAGGACGCGGCACCCAATAAATTCTCGCGCGAAGGAGGGGGCAAAGCCCCCTGCGCAATCACCACTGACAGGAGCACACCATGATCAAAGCTGGAGACCGACTGCCCGACGCCAAGTTGAGCGAAGCCACCGAATTCAACGAAGAAGCCGGCTGCCCCCTGAACCCCCATGACATCAGCGTCGCCGAAGCGACCAAAGGCAAGAAGATCGCCATCTTCGCCCTGCCCGGCGCCTACACCCCGACCTGCTCCGCCAAGCACGTGCCGAGCTACGTCGCCAACTACGACAAGCTGAAGGCCAAGGGCGTGGACGAGATCTGGTGCGTGGCCACCAACGATGCGTTTGTGATGGGCGCCTGGGGCCGCACGCAAAAAGCCGGCAACAAGGTGCGCATGCTGGCCGACGGCAGCGCCATATGGACCAAGGCGCTGGGCCTGGAGCTCGACCTCACCGCGCGCAACATGGGCGTGCGCTCGAACCGCTATTCGATGCTGGTCGAGGACGGCGTGGTCAAGCAGCTGAACGTCGAAGGCCCGGGCAAGTTCGAGGTCTCCGATGCGGAGACCATGCTGAAGAAAATGTAACAGCCGGGCTTCTTATCGCCTCCAGGGGCGCGGCGAAGCTGCGCCCTTCTTATTTGCGTGCCGGCTTAGCTCCCCGGGGTCCAGATCTTGGAACCGGCACCGGCCATTGCGAGCATCAGCTCGTTCAGGCGCTTGACGAAGCCGGCCGGGTCCTCGAGCTGCCCGCCTTCGGCGAGCAGGGCCTGGTCGAACAGCACCTGGCTCCAGTCGGCGAAATGCGTTTCCTCGTATTTCAGCCGCTGCACCAGCGGATGGCCCGGATTGATCTCCATGATGGGCTTGGACTCGGGCACTTTCTGTCCTGCGGCCTTGAGGATGCGCGCGAGATTCCCGCCCATATCGTACTGGTCCGAAACCAGGCAGGCGGGTGAGGCGGTCAGGCGCAAGGTCACGCGCACTTCCTTCACCTGCTCGCCCAGCGCGCCTTTGATCTTGTCGGTGAGTTCCTTGTATTCGCCCGCCTGCTTTTCCTGTTCCTTTTTCTCCGCCTCGTCTTCGAGCTTGCCCAGGTCGAGGTCGCCGCGCGCCACCGAGACGAGCTGCTTGCCTTCGAATTCAGTCAGGTTCGACACCAGCCATTCGTCCACCCGTTCCGACAGCAGCAGCACCTCAATGCCTTTCTTGCGAAACACTTCGAGATGCGGGCTGTTCTTCGCCGCGAGGAAGGAATCGGCGGTGACGTAATAGATCTTCTCCTGGCCCGGCTTCATGCGCGCCAGATAATCGGCGAAAGAGACGCTCTGCTCCTCGCTGTCGCTGTGCGTGCTGGCAAAGCGCAGCAGCGCGGCGATTTTTTCCTTGTTGGCATGGTCCTCGCCCACGCCCTCCTTCAGCACCAGGCCGAATTCCTTCCAGAAGCCTGCGTACTTGTCCTTCTGGTTCTGCGCCAGCTCCTCCAGCAGCCCGAGCACGCGCTTGGTGCAGCCGGAACGGATCGCCTCGATGTCCTTGCTCTGCTGCAGAATCTCGCGCGATACGTTGAGCGGCAGGTCGCTCGAATCGACCACGCCGCGCACGAAGCGCAGGTAGGCGGGCAGCAGCTGCTCGGCGTCGTCCATGATGAACACGCGGCGCACATACAGCTTGATGCCGTGCCGGTGCGTGCGGTCCCACAGGTCGAAGGGCGCATGCGCAGGCAGGTACAGCAGCTGCGTGTACTCGTGCCGGCCCTCGACGCGGTTGTGCGTCCAGGCAAGCGGCGGTTCGAAGTCGTGCGCAACGTGCTTGTAGAACTCCTGGTATTGCTCTTCGCTGATCTCGGCTTTCGGCCGCGCCCACAGCGCGCTCGCCTGATTGACGGTCTCGTCCTCGCCCGTTTCCTTGTACGCCTTCTTTTCCTCATCCCAGATGCGCTTTTCCATGCGGATCGGGATCGCGATATGGTCGGAGTACTTGCGGATCAGCGCGCGCAGGCGCGAATCGTCGAGCAGCTCGTCCTCGCCTTCGCGCAAATGCAGGCTCACTTCGGTGCCGCGCGTCGCTTTTTCGACCGCTTCGATGCTGTACTCTCCGCCACCCTCGGATTCCCAGCGCACCGCCTCGTTTGCCGCCACCCCCGCGCGCCGCGTCACCAGGCTGACGCGGTCGGCGACGATGAACGAGGAGTAGAAGCCGACGCCGAACTGGCCGATCAGGTGCGCGTCCTTGGCCTGGTCTCCGGTCAGCGCCTGGAAAAACTCGCGCGTGCCCGATTTGGCGATGGTGCCGATGTTGGCGATGACCTCGTCGCGCGACATGCCAACGCCGTTGTCGGACACGGTCAGGGTGCGCGCGGCCTTGTCGAAACTCACGCGGATCTTCAGGTCCGCGTCAGTGCCGTACAGCGAGGCGTCCGACAGCGCCTCGAAACGCAGCTTGTCGGCCGCGTCGGAAGCGTTCGATATCAACTCGCGCAGGAAAATCTCCTTGTTGCTGTACAAGGAGTGGATCATCAGGTGCAGCAGTTGTTTGACTTCGGCCTGGAAGCCCAGCGTTTCCTTGGTGGCGGTGGCAGACATGGATACTCCGGAGCGGGTTGCAATTGCTGGCATAGATGCGGGCGGCAGGCCGGATTTTCAAGAGCCGGCGCCCGGCCACGGTAGAATAGCGCCTGCGCCGATTCGGTTTCAACCGTCCACCTTGCAGCTGCACCCCCAATTCCGCGCCGCGGTCAAAGCCTGCCTGCCGGTCCTGCCCGGCGTGCTCGCTTTCGGCACCATCAGCGGCGTGGCCATGGTGGCGGCGGGCATGCCCTACCACCTCGCCATGACGATGTCGGTGCTGGTCTATGCGGGCAATGCGCAGCTGGCGGCCCTGCAACTGCTTAGTTCCGGCACGCCGCTTGCGATCGCGATCTTCGCGGCACTGGTGATCAATCTG
>JAANCK011743174.1_pt1 | contig 10283 bp, 12 predicted proteins | sample 7277841 | NCBI WGS metagenome assembly JAANCK01 (sample SAMN14222788, study PRJNA588281) | permafrost metagenome | isolation source: Arctic cryosol methane SIP | place: Canada:Nunavut | collected 2015-07 | reverse complement strand
GGGGGCAAGGGCCTTTCGATATGCCATAACCCCTCACCCGCCCGCGCTTCGCGCGGTCGACCTCTCCCTATGGGAGAGGTGAAGAGAAACCGGCCGCCATGTTCGAACCGCAGACTTTGTCGATCTTCACCGAGACCATCGCCGATCCGCGCTTTGCGCTGGCCGTCGGCATTGCCGTGCTGTCCGGCCTGGTGCGTGGATTTTCCGGCTTCGGCTCGGCGCTCATCTACATGCCGCTGATCTCGGCGGTGTACAGCCCGCGCCTGGCCGCGCCCACGCTGCTGCTGATCGACACCCTCTGCAGCCTGCCCTTCGCCATACAGGCGATGCCGCATTGCAATTGGCGCGAAGTCACGCCGGTGACCATCGCAGGCAGCGTGGTGCTGCCGCTCGGCGTCGCGGCGCTGCTGTATGTCGATCCGCTGGCGTTGCGCTGGTTCATCGCGGCGCTGGTGCTGGCCGCGCTGGTCGCGCTCGCCTCCGGCTGGCGCTACCACGGAAAGCCGACGCTTGCCGCCTCGCTCGGCGTCGGCGCGCTCGCCGGCTTCGGCGCCGGCGCGGTGCAGATCGGCGCGCCGCCGCTACTGGTCTATTGGCTGGGCGGGCAGAACGCCGCCATCACCGTGCGCGCCAATATCATGGTCTATTTCATCATGCAGGGCGCGCTGTCGATGGTGATGTATTTCTTCAGCGGTCTGTTCAGCGCGCAGACGATCGCCTTGTCGCTGCTGTTGGGCCTGCCGTTTGGAATTGCGATGGCCGCCGGCGCGTTCTGGTTTCACGGCGCCAGCGATGCGCTCTACCGCCGCGCCGCCTACCTGATCATCGCGCTGGCGGCGCTGGTGAGCCTGCCGCTATTCGACGCGCTGCGGTGAAGGCGTGCCCCGGACGCGGTGCAGCACGGAGCGCAGCGGAGTGATGCACCGCAGAGCCGGGGCCTTTCCAGGCTCTGAGTTTGCGAAGGTCCCGGTTCTGCAGCGCACCGCTATCGCGCTGCGCTGCGCCCGGGATAAGTCGCGCTACGCGCTCATCTTCTGCATCAGCGCGTCCGACACCTCGAAATTGGCGTAGACGTTCTGCACGTCGTCGCTCTCGTCGAGCGAATCGATCAGTCTGAGCAGCTTCTCGCCGGTCTCGTCGTCGACCGCGACGGTGTTCTGCGGCTTCCACAACAGCGCGGCCTTGCGCGGCTCGCCGAATTTCGCCTCCAACGCCTTGGCCACTTCGCGCAGCGTCTCCGACGTGGTGAAAATCTGATGGCCGTCGTCGTTCGTGGTCACATCGTCGGCGCCGGCCTCGATGGCGGCGTCCAGCATGGCATCTGCCGAGGCGACTTTGGCGTCGTATTCGACCACGCCGACGCGATTGAACATGAACGACACCGCGCCGGTGGTGGCCAGGTTGCCGCCGTTCTTGGTGAAGGTGGCGCGCACTTCGCCGGCGGTGCGGTTGTGGTTGTCGGTGAGCGCCTCGACGATCACAGCGACGCCTCCCGGCCCGTAACCCTCATAGCGGATTTCGTCATAGCTCTCGGCGTCGCTGCCGGAGGCCTTCTTGACCGCGCGCTCGATATTGTCCTTCGGCATGTTTTCGGCGCGCGCGGCGATGATGGCGGCGCGCAGGCGCGGATTGAACGCCGGGTCGGGCAGCCCCATTTTGGCCGCCACCGTGATTTCGCGCGCCAGTTTGCCGAACAGCTTGGAGCGGACTTTGTCCTGCTTCCCCTTGCGGTGCATGATGTTCTTGAATTGGGAATGACCGGCCATGACCGCCTGCGCTCTTGGAAAGGGTTTAAAGGAAGGGCTCCCGCCCGCGGCTATATAGGCCGGGGCGCGGGGAAAATAAACTACTCCCAGAACGCCGGCCGCGCCTCTTCCAGAATGCCGCCGAGCCGCACCGCGCCGACCTTGGCCGCCAGTCCCGTGGCGTCGTCGGTCTCCACCGCCAGGCCGCACAGCGTGGCCGGCCCGTTCGCCGGCTCGAATTTCGCGGTCGGGATCTTGCGCAGGAAGCGGTTGAGCGGCTCGTCCTTGCCCATGCCGATGACCGAATTGAAATCGCCGGTCATGCCGACATCCGACACGAAGGCGGTGCGGCCGGGCATGATGCGGTGATCGGCGGTCGGACAATGGGTGTGGGTACCGACCACCAGGCTGACGCGGCCGTCGAGGAAACAGCCCATGGCCTGCTTCTCGCTGGTGGCCTCGCAATGCATGTCGACGATGACGGCGTCGGCGCCCGACTTGAGCGGACAGGCGGCGAGTTCGCGCTCGACCGCGGCGAACGGATCGTCCATCGCGTCCATGAAGATGCGGCCCATGGCGTTGATCACCAGCGCGCGCTTGCCGTTCTTGCACTCGACCAGCGCGGCGCCGCGCCCGGGCGTGCCCTTGGGATAGTTGACCGGGCGGATCAGCCGCGGCGCGCGCTCGATGAACACCAGCGCCTCGCGCTGATCCCAGGCGTGATTGCCGAGCGTGATGGCGTCGGCGCCGGCATCGATCAGTTCGTTGTAAATGACTTCGGTGATGCCGAAGCCGCCGGCGGCGTTCTCGCCATTGATGACGACGAGGTCGAGCTTCCAGTCCTTGACCAAGCCCGGCAGGCGCTCGTTGACGATGGCGCGCCCGGAGCGGCCGACAATGTCGCCGATGAAGAGAATGCGCATCTTCAAACTCTACTTTAAGACGTTCTGAAAACTCAGATATTCAGTGAACATTTGAGTCAGCAGTCTTTCTTTGTCTTTGAGGCCAGATTGGGCGATAGATAGTTCCTCAACAATTTTCTTGTGCTCTTCATCACTTGTTTGATTAGTTTGGCTGTCGCGTTTGTAGATACCAACTTCATAATTTGCAGCAAACTTCCGGATCTCATCCAAATTTCGAAGTAGCTTCTCTTTAAAAAGAAACTTTTCTCCCACGCATTTTGAGTTGAGCTCATCCCAATTGGCCGAAGAAACCTTACCTGTTTGAAATATCGTGATCAAAAAATTGTGGTACGCACTATATATTTCAAATCTTTTTTCGAACAAATCTAATCGCAATTTTTCGCGAGCGGTGGCCCACTGCCTATAGGCGACAACTCCTACCGCCGCTGCCACCAACGTTGGGCCTAGTGCCTGAACGTATTGAAGATAAATCGGCAGTTGGGAATGAGACATATCCTTAGTTCCTGCAATCAATAACCTCGCGCTCCGTTAGCACGAGATCGAGCCGTTCGTCGCGCTCCGTCGCCGGCACTTGGGGGACTTCCTGCGCGGCAAACCCAATACCAATGGCAACGACCGGCTTCTTGGCGCGCAAGGCGTTGATGGTCATGTCGTAATAGCCGGCGCCATAGCCGATGCGGTGGCCGTTACGGTCGAAGCAGGCGAGCGGCACGATCAGAATGTCGGGATCGACTTGGGGCGCCTCGGGCAGCGGCTCGCGGATGCCCCACTGCCCGGCCTTGAACGGATCGCCGAATTTCCACGCCCGCATGATCAGCGGTAGCCCGCGGCCATCGATGGCGGGCAGCGCCAGCTGCGCGCCGGCATCGGCCAATTTGCGCATGAGCGGGAGCGGATTGATCTCGCTCTTCAGCGGCATGAAGGCGGACACAATGACACCCGGCGTGATCGCCACCGGAAACGGCCGCGCAGCAATCGCCTCCGCCGCCGCCTGGCGCTCGGCCGCCGGCAGCGCATCGCGCAGCGCCAGCGCGGCGGTGCGGAGCGCGGCTTTTTGATTGGAGATCGATGAAGGTGCGGACGTTGACACGCTCGTGTCCCGGATGCGGTGCAGCGCGAAGCGGTGCACCGCTGATCCGGGACCGCCACACACCGTAACGGTCCCGGGTCTGCAGCGCATCACTAACGTGCTGCGCTGCGCCCGGGACACGTAGAAAAACTAAAGTGCGGAGCCGCGATGGCCGTCAGAGCATGATCCCGGGAACCTACTGTTGTAGGTGGGCGCCATATGACCGAGCCCACGAGCCCGGCCAGGGACAGCTCCCGATAGGATCGTAAGGCCCCGGGGAATGTGGCTCTGTCGCACCTCGCAGCCCCGCTTGGGCAATGTAGTGAGTCGGGAAGGCAAGCGCCATGCCTGACAAAGCTGTGATTGCCCGCCACTAGGTCTACGCAAAGCGCGCTATAGTAACATGGTCAATACACCATTCGTCCGCCAGAATAGTCTGCCGCCGCGCTTTAAATTGGCCCTCGCCCAAATGACCGCCGACCACGACATCGCTCTTGCCACGCCGGACGATATTCCCGGCATCCTCGCGCTCCAGGAGCCCAATCTGGTTGAGACTGTGGGCGGCGGCATATCGGTGCGGCAAACGGCAGAATGGTTCGAGCGAACGATGAGGGAAATGCCGTTGGTCGTCGCCCGCCGCGGCGGCAAGATCGTCGGTTATGTCGTGGCAACTTCGCTTGCAGCGAAGTCGCACGTAGCGATCGTGCAGGCCATGCTGCAACAATTTCCAGCACCGCCCAATTGCTATTCTTACGGTCCGGTCTGCGTAGCGGAGAGTGAGCGGGGCAAGGGCTTGGCGGGCGCGATGTTCGAGAGGCTGCGCGCACAACTACCGGGCCGGCCCGCGATGACGTTCGTGCGTGCCGATAACGGTCCATCTCTCACCGCTCACCGAAAAATGGGCATGCGGGAACTTGGCGCCTTTAGCAATGAAGGCGTAACCCATATCGCTTTCGCGTATTAGTTTCCGATCACCCGATCGCCACGCCGCTGCCGAGGCTCGCGTTGAGCTTCTTGGTGATGCCTTCCAGCCGTTCGGCCGCCGAATTGAAGGCGCCGACCACGGCGTCGGAGGCCGCCTTGGCGCGGTCGGAGGCGACCACACGGGCGTCCTGCAGCGCCGCCAGCTCCTCCTCCATCCGGCGGATCTTGCGCAGCGCTTCGGACAGCTCATCGGCCACCGTCAGTGCCGCCATCACGGTCAGGCGGGTGTCGCCGATCTCGCCGAATTTCGCCCGCAGGTCGGCGATGCGCCCGTCGATGTCCTTGGCCAGCGCCTGCAAATGGTCTTCCTGCCCGTCCTCGCAGGCGAGGCGGAACTGGCGGCCGGCAATGGTGGCGTTGACCTGGGCCATGGCTTTATCCCTGGCGCATGATCTTGTCCGAAAACCGGTTCCCACTTTTCGGGATCATGCGCTTACTCGTTCCCGTCCAGCACCGACTGGATGCTGGCAATGGCGGTGTCGAGTCTCTCGGCGATCTCGCGGTTGGTCGCTTCCAGCTTGCGCGAGCGCGCGGTTTCGCCGTCGAGGCTGTCGGCCAGCCGCGCCCGGTCGAGCCCGAGCGCCTGCACCTGGCCGACCAGCGCCTCTTCATGGCGGTCGGCCTGCCGCCTGCGCTCGACCGCGGCATCGAGCGCATCGAGCGCGAGCGCCAGACGTTTCACCGCACTATCGACTGCGCCTGGCTCCATCATCGCCAACTTGCCATTGCCATCCGCCACCCAAAATCCCTTGCGACGGCAAATGTTTAGGCGAAGAAGCTTACGTGCCGCGCGATGCTGCCGTCAACGCTCGCTAAGCGATATGCCCCGATGTTTTCAGCCCCCTGTGCATGGCTGCCCGGCAAGGGCTGCGTCACATTGACTCGGAGGCCTCACATGCTATCCACCCCACGCAAAAGGCCTTTTCCATGAACGCAAAAGCATCGCCGGCAGCCGTGACGACGAACCGTCACGCGCATTCAGCCGCCGCTCCCGCCGTTGCCCACGCCGATATGGCCAATGCCATCCGTGCGCTGGCGATGGACGCCGTCGAGCAGGCGAAATCCGGCCATCCCGGGCTGCCGATGGGCGCCGCCGACGTCGCCACCGTGCTGTTCACGCAATTCCTGAAATTCGATCCGGCTCAGCCTTCCTGGGCCGACCGCGACCGCTTCGTGCTCTCCGCCGGGCACGGCTCGATGCTGATTTATGCGCTGCTCTATCTCACCGGCTATGAGTCGATGACGCTGGAGCAGATCAAGAACTTCCGCCAGCTCGGCTCGATCACCGCCGGCCATCCCGAATTCGGCCACACGCCCGGCGTCGAGACCACCACCGGCCCGCTCGGCCAGGGCCTGGCCAACGCGGTCGGCATGGCGATTGCCGAGCGCCACCTCGCCGCGGTGTTCGGCGCCATCGTCGATCACAAGACCTACGTGCTCGCCAGTGACGGCGACCTGATGGAAGGCATCAGTCAGGAAGCCATCGCGCTCGCCGGACATCTGAAGCTCAACAGACTGATCGTGCTGTTCGACGACAACGGCATTTCCATCGACGGCCCGCTGTCCCTCACCGACTCGGTCGACCAGGTGAAGCGCTTCGAGGCCGCCGGCTGGGCCGCCGCGCGCGTCGACGGGCACGACCCGCAAGCAATCGCTGCTGCGCTGGAGAAAGCGCAGAGCTCAGATCGTCCCGTGCTGATCGCAGCCAAGACCACCATCGGTTTCGGCGCGCCCAGCAAGGCCGGCAAGTCGTCGGCGCACGGCTCGCCGCTCGGCGCCGACGAGATCAAGGGCGCGCGCGAGAAGCTCGGCTGGCCTTACGCGCCGTTCGAGATTCCCGCCGACATCCTGTCCGCCTGGCGCAAGGCCGGCGAGCGCTCGAAAGGCGTGCATGCCGAATGGAACCAGCGTCTGACCGCGCTCGAGCCCGCCCAGCGCGCCGAGTTCGAGCGCCGCATGCGAGGCGATCTGCCCAAGCAGGCGCTGGCCGACGCCGTCGCGGCGGTCAAGCAATCGCTCGCCGCCACTCCGAAAGAGATCGCCACCCGCACGGCCTGCGAATTCGCGCTCGAGAGCCTGATCCCGGCGCTGCCGGAAATGATCGGCGGCTCGGCCGACCTCACCGGCTCCAACAATACGCGCACCAAATCGATGAAGGCGATGAGCGCGACCGACTTCTCCGGCCGCTTCATCCATTACGGCGTGCGCGAGCACGGCATGGCGTCCGCCATGAACGGCATGGCGCTGCATGGCGGCATCATCCCGTACAGCGGCACCTTCCTGGTGTTCTCCGATTACTGCCGGCCGGCCATTCGCCTGGCCGCGCTGATGGGCGAGCGCGTCATCCACATCATGACGCACGACTCCATCGGGCTGGGCGAAGACGGGCCGACGCATCAGCCGGTCGAGCATCTCGCCGCCTTGCGTGCGATCCCCAATCTGCTGGTGTTCCGCCCGTGCGACGCGGTGGAGACGCTCGAGTGCTGGCAGCTGGCGCTGCAAGCGCGCCATCGCCCGAGTGTGCTGGCGCTGACGCGGCAGAACCTGCCGCAGCTCTCGCAGAATTTCCTCGATAAGAACCGCTGCGCCGCCGGCGCCTATGAGATCGCCGCCGCAGAGGGTAAGGCCCAAGGAAAGGCAGACGTGTCGATCTTCGCCACCGGCTCGGAAGTGGCGATCGCAGTCGAGGCCAAAAAGCTGCTCGCCGCCAAGGGCGTCGCGGCGCGTGTCGTCTCGGTGCCCTGCTTCGAGCTGTTGGCGGAGGCGGATGACAGCGCGCGCCGCGCCACGATCGGCGACGCCCCCGTCAAGATCGGCGTCGAAGCCGCCATCAGGCAAGGCTGGGACGCCATCATCGGCACCGACGGAGCGTTCGTCGGCATGAATTCGTTCGGCGCCAGCGCGCCCTACAAGGAACTCTACAAGAAATTCGGCATTACCGCGGAGGCGGTGGCAGCTCAGGCCCTGCGCAAGCTCGGCAAAAGTTGATTTGCATCAACACGTAGCAGGGGCCATTTCGGCCATGTGACGTGGAACTTTCCGGGAGTGACTGACATGACGGTACGCGTCGCCATCAATGGATTCGGCCGCATCGGCCGCAACGTACTCCGCGCCATCGCCGAATCGGGCCGCACCGACATCGAGGTGGTCGGCATCAACGATCTGGGGCCGGTCGAGACCAACGCGCACCTGCTGCGCTTCGACAGCGTACATGGCCGCTTCCCCGGCACCGTCACCGTCAAGGGCGACACCATCAGCGTCGGCAACGGCGCCATCAAGGTCACCGCCATCAAGGACCCCACCACGCTGCCGTGGAAGGAACTCGGCGTCGACGTGGCGATGGAATGCACCGGCATCTTCACCGCCAAGGACAAGGCCTCGATGCATCTGACCGCCGGCGCCAAGCGCGTGCTGATCTCGGCGCCGGGCGAAGGCGCCGACTTGACGGTCGTCTACGGCGTCAACCACGACAAGCTCAGCAAGGACCACAAGATCGTCTCCAACGCCTCCTGCACCACCAATTGCCTGGCGCCGGTCGCCAAGGTGCTCAACGATGCCGTCGGCATCGAGCACGGTTTCATGACCACGATCCACGCCTATACCGGCGACCAGCCGACGCTCGACACGTTGCACAAGGATCTCTACCGCGGCCGCGCCGCGGCGCTGTCGATGATCCCGACCTCGACCGGCGCCGCCAAGGCCGTCGGCCTGGTGCTGCCCGAGCTCAACGGCAAGCTCGACGGCGTCGCCATCCGCGTGCCGACGCCGAATGTGTCGGTGGTCGATTTCAAGTTCGTCGCCAAGCGCGCCACCAGCAAGGACGAGATCAACGCGGCCATCAAGCGCGCCGCCGAGCAGCAGCTCAAGGGCATCCTCGGCTTCACCGACGCGCCCAACGTCTCCATCGACTTCAACCACGATCCGCGCTCCTCGGTCTTCCACATGGGTCAGACCAAGGTGTTGGACGGCACGCTGGTGCGCGTGATGTCTTGGTACGACAACGAGTGGGGCTTCTCCAACCGCATGTCGGACACCGCCGTCGCGATGGGCAAGCTGCTGTAACCGAGGCATCGCCGTACGCGGAGTGGCCGCACGGATATGTTCGAGTGGGGGGTTGCCGCCTTTCTGGTCTTTGCCGGGTTAATCGCCGGCCTTGGCATCTACTGGGGCAAGCGGGACCCTTCCACCGCGCCGTTTTTGCCCAGCATCGAAGGTCTCTTCCAACTCGGGCGGATCAGGGTTGGGCGCGAAGACCGTGAGCAACCTGAAGAGCGCGAGAAAAACAAAGACGGCAGCCAGCCTGGGAGCAAATGAGCCGTGAGCACGTTTCGTACCCTCGACCACGTCGAGGTCAAAGGTAAGCGCGTGCTGGTGCGCGTCGATCTCAACGTTCCGGTCGACCATGGCGTGGTCACCGACGCCACCCGCATCGAGCGAATGGCGCCGGCGATCACCGAGATCGCCGCCAAGGGCGGCAAGGTGATCCTGCTCTCGCATTTCGGCCGTCCGAAGGGACGCGACGCGAAGAATTCGCTCAAACCCGTCGCCGCCGAGGTCGCCCGCATCATCAAGCGGCCGGTGAAATTCGTCGACGACTGCATCGGCGAAGTGGCCGAACGCGCGGTCGCCGCGATGAAGCCCGGCGACATCGTCTGCCTGGAGAACACGCGCTTTCATCCCGGCGAGGAGAAGAACGATCCGGCTTTCGTCGCTTCGCTCGCCAAGCTCGGCGACATCTGGGTCAACGACGCCTTCTCGGCCGCGCATCGCGCGCACGCCTCGACCGAAGGGCTCGGCCATCTGCTGCCGGCCTATGCCGGAAGAACGTTGCAGGCCGAGTTGGAAGCCTTCGAGAAGGTGCTCGACAAGCCGCAGCGTCCGCTCGCGGCCATCGTCGGCGGCGCCAAGATCTCCACCAAGCTCGACCTGCTCGGCCACCTGCTGCAGAAGGTCGATGTGCTGATCATCGGCGGCGCCATGGCCAACACCTTCTTGCTGGCGCAAGGCCGCAAGGTCGGCAAGTCGCTGGTCGAGAAAGACCTGACCGCGACCGCGAGCAAGATCATGAACGATGCCAACGCCGTCAAGCGCGAGATCGTGCTGCCGGTCGACGCCGTGGTGGCGGAAAAGCTGGAAGCGCAAGTGCCGACCCGCGTGGTCGACATCGACAAGGTCGGTGAACACGACATGATCCTGGATATCGGCCCGCGCAGCGTCGAATACGTGGTCTCCGTGCTGGCGCGCTCGAAGACATTGGTGTGGAACGGCCCGTTCGGCGCCTTCGAGATCGAACCGTTCGACACCGGCACCGTGGAAATTGCCGAAGCGGCGGCGGAACTCACGCAGGCCGGCAAACTTGTCTCGGTGGCGGGCGGCGGCGACACGGTGGCCGCGCTCAATGTCGCCGGCGTCACCGAGAGGTTTACCTATGTGTCGACCGCCGGCGGCGCCTTCCTGGAATGGCTGGAAGGCAAGCCGTTGCCGGGAGTCGAGGTGTTGCGACAGAAATGACGGCAACTATCATGTCGGCATTCTCGCGGGGGCCAGAATTTTTCGGATGCG
>JAANCK010343359.1_pt1 | contig 10285 bp, 9 predicted proteins | sample 7277841 | NCBI WGS metagenome assembly JAANCK01 (sample SAMN14222788, study PRJNA588281) | permafrost metagenome | isolation source: Arctic cryosol methane SIP | place: Canada:Nunavut | collected 2015-07 | reverse complement strand
CGCTCACTGCCCGGCGCGTCGCCGCTCGCTGGCGCGGATCATTTCTCCGAGGTCCGCGGCCGGGCGAATCTCGAACGGGCCGCCGCGCACGCCCGGATGCTTCGACATCAGCTGGATTGCGTGATTGAGGTCGTCGGCCTCGAGAATCAGGATGCCGCCGATCTGCTCCTTGGTCTCCGCGTAGGGGCCGTCGGTGACCGTCACCTTGCCATGCTGCTGGCGCAGCGTCGCCGCATTGCTCGCGGGCTGGAGCGCCTCGCCGCCGGCGAAGTGCCCGCCCTTGCGCAACACGTCGTCGTAGACGAGACATGTGTCGACGAAACTATCGCGCTCGCGTTCGGACATCGCTTCGAACTTGCCCGCTTCCATGTAAGCCAGGCATATGTATTTCATCGCGTCTCCTCAGTCGTCGAACCACGGAAATGGCGCTGCAAATTACGTTTCAACTGCGTTTTCTCCCGGAACTGAATGTTCCCCCGCGTTCAGCCCGGATCGAGCTCGCGCACCGGGCGCACTTCGATACTGCCGGCGCGCGCCGGCGGAATCTTCGCCGCGATCTGGATCGCCTCGTCGAGGTTCCCGGCATCGATCAGATAGAAACCGGCTAGCTGCTCCTTGGTCTCGGCGAACGGTCCGTCGGTGACCGAGACCTTGCCGTCGCGCACGCGCACCGTAGTAGCGGTCGCGACCGGATGGAGCGGTTCGCCGCCGATCATCTTGCCGCCGGCGCGCAACGCGTCGACGTAGGCGATGCACTCGCTGTCGGACTCGTGCCACGCCGCCTCGTCCAGATACACCAGGCATGCATACTTCATGGATACCTCCCCTCACGCTCAGCACTATCGGTCCGAAAACGGACAATCCCCGCTGCCGCTTCCTGGTCGAACCGGCGGTGCCGCGATCGACTGCCGGTCAGACACAGGTATTTCATGCTTCCCCCGTCCAGGCTCTCACCGCTTAGTCGAACGCGGGAGGCGCGAATCGACAGGCCGCCGTTATATTTTTCAGCCCGGCAACTCGGTCAGCCGCCGTTCGATGAAGCGCCGCTCCGTGTCCTGGCGCGTCAGCGCGAGTGCGCGCTCGTAGCCCGCGCGCGCATCCGCCGTCCGGCCGAGCCGCCGGCACAGATCCGCGCGCGCCGCATGGGCAAGGCGGTAATCCGCCAGTTCGCCGCGTGCGAATATCGCGTCGACCAGCGCCAATCCCGCCGCGGGCCCGTCGCGCATCGCCACCGCCACGGCGCGGTTCAATTCCACTATTGGAGAAGGGTCTATCCGCGCCAGCAGGTCGTACAGCCCGACGATCCGGGCCCAGTCGGTCCGCGCTGCTTCGGACGCATCGGCATGCGCCGCCGAAATCGCCGCCTGGATCGCATAGGGACCGGTGCGCCGCGACGACAGCGCGCGCTGCACCAGCGTGGCGCCTTCCGCGATCTGATCGCGGTTCCAGCGCGCGCGGTCCTGCTGATCGAGCAGGACGATCTCGCCTGCGTTCGAGGTGCGCGCCGCGCGCCGCGATTCGTGCAGCAGCATCAGCGCGAGCAGCCCCATCACCTCGGGTTCTTCCAGCATTTCAAGCACCAGGCGCCCGAGCCGGATCGCCTCGCCCGAGAGGTCGTGCCGGGTCAGCGATGCGCCCGAGGACGCCGAGTAACCTTCGTTGAACACGAGGTAAATCACGCGCAGCACGCTGTCCAGGCGCTGCGGCAACTCGGCCCGCGACGGCACCTGATACGGGATGCGCGCGTCGCGGATTTTGGCCTTGGCGCGCACGATGCGCTGCGCCACGGTCGGCGCGGGTACCAGAAAAGCGTGCGCAATTTCCTCGGTTGTGAGGCCGCAAATCTCGCGCAGCGTCAGCGCCACCTGGGCATCGGGCGCCAGCGCGGGGTGGCAGCAGGTGAAAATCAGCCGCAGGCGGTCGTCCTCCACGCTGTCCTCGTCCTGCGCTGCGGCCTCGGCCGCGGCGGCGTCAATGGGTTCGGGGACATCGTCAAGAGCGTCGAAGCGCGCGCGCCGGCGCAGGCCGTCGATCGCCTTGAAACGGCCGGCGGAAACCAGCCACGCGCGCGGATTGTCCGGCACGCCATCGCGCGGCCATTGCTCCAGCGCAGCCCTGAACGCGTCGTGCAGCGCCTCCTCGGCGAGATCGAAGTCGCCGAGCAGGCGGATCAGGGTGGCAAGAACGCGGCGCGACTCGGACCGATAAATCGAATCGACGATCGCGGCGCTGTCCCCGGCGATATTTGGTGTCATCGGGGATAGAGGATAAACCAATCCTCCCGGATCGCGCAGCGGCGCCGCAATGCCTGCGCGCGGCCCGCACCGCCGCGCGCTTCAAACCAAGAGGCCATTTCAAAATTACCGAAATGGCCCTCAGTTCAGGGGAGCACGAGGGGAGGTCCCCCAGGGGGACTTTCCCGTCAAGCGGGATCGAGACCTTCGGGGCGTATCCCCTCGTTTTGAAATAAGCACTAAGGACGGAGCGTGCACGGCTCCGACGACGCCGGTGCTATTTCACCATCGCGGTCCAGGGAACACCGATCAGCAGCAGTGCGGCGATGAAAATCACGCCGAAAATCGCACCCAGGCGCCAGAAGTCGCGGCCGGGTATGTAGCCGCTGCCGTAATACACCGGGCTCGGCCCCGTCGCGTAGGGCGTCAGTATGCCCATGATGCCCAACGTGAGCACCAACAGCATGGTGAGCTGCGCCACCGGCATGCCGGGAATCGCGGCGCCCGCGGCGAGCATCACCGGCAGCATCGCCGTGGTGTGCGCGGTAATGCTGGCAAACATGTAGTGGGAGAAGAAGAACACCGCCACCAGCACGATCATCGCGGTGGTCGGCGCGATGCCGCCGAGATGGGCTGCGAGCGACTTGGCGAACCAGCCGACAAATCCGGTGCGGCCAAGGCCGTCGGCGAGCGCCACCAGAGTGGCGAACCAGACCAGGGTGTTCCACGCCTGCTTGTTGGCGAGCATGTCGTCCCAGGTCAGCACGCCTACAATCAGCATCAGCGAGACGACGATCAGCGCCGCGGTGGTCGCATCGACCCATGCGCCACCGAAGATCCACAGCCCGAGCGCCAGCAGCACCAGCACGGACAGACTGACTTCGCGCCGCGTGAGCCCGCCCATCTTGTCCAGTTCTGCCGCGGCCCATTTCGGCACCTCGTCGCCCTGCTTCACTTCCGGCGGATAGATGAAGTAGACCAGCAGCGGCACCAGCAGCAGCAACAGGATGCCGACCGGGGCGAATGCCATGAACCACTGCGTCCAACTGATATCCACCTTCGCGATCTTCTTCGCCAGCTCGATTGCCAGCAGATTCGGCGCCAGCGCGGTGAGGAACATCGAGCTGGTGACGCAGGTCGCGGCAAGCGCGGTCCACATCAGATAGCCGCCGATGCGCCGGCTGGAGGGATCGTTCGGCTTCGAATCGTACAGCGCCGGCAGATTGCGAATCACCGGGTAAATCGTGCCGCCGCTGCGCGCGGTGTTCGACGGCGTGAACGGCGCGAGAATCAGGTCGGCGATCGCAATCCCGTAGCCGAGCGTCAGCGTGCGCCGTCCCAGCGCTTTCACCAGCAACAGCGCGATGCGCCGGCCGAGGCCGGCCTTGTCGTAACCCAGCGCGAACATGAACGCCGCGAAAATCAGCCAGACCGTGCCGTTGGAGAAGCCCGATAAGGCCCATTTGAGCGCCTCGGCAGGTGGCTTGAATCCGGGCTTGGCCATTTGCTCCGGCGAGAACAGCACGAAAGTGCAGAGCACCGCCGCCAGCGTCACGCCGATCAGGCCGACGGCCGCGCCGGGCAAGGGTTCGACCATCAACGCGACGATCACGCCGGCGAAGATGGCAAAGAAGTACCACGCATGCGGCGCCAGGCCCTCTGGCGCCGGAATCAGTGCGATAGCTGCAGCGACCAGCAGCGGAACCAGGGCTTTCCAAGACGATTTCACGATTGCTCTCCAAAAGAGCTCACCGGGCTCGGAGCGGGCCGGGTGCGATGGAAGTAATCCTACCCGTCGGCCGGGGCCGGGAATTGACAACTATCAATCGCAGGTGAAGTACGGGAATACCGGCAGCGTGCGACGGCGGCACGGACCGCGGCGGCGCAGGGCCAACCGACCCTGCCGATACCCCGCTATCCTGTGGCCGAACACGCCTACAGCAATCCGCGGGCGTCCGCGTGGGCGCATCAGTTCAAACTGCAGTCTGCGTACAGCCCGGAAACAAGCGCGCAAGCAGATGCCGCGGCATCGAAGTTCTTCAGCGAGCTGTTCAAGAACCAGATCATGCAGAATCAATCCCGAAGGGCCGCCTGTGAGCGGCCCGTCTTGTTTTTCGGCAGCCACGGCGCGGCCATGTGCGGACCCGGCTATGCCTGGTGGCATGGAATCTACGACGTGGCAAAGAATTTCTACACCGAGTTCCTGTCGGAGGTGAAGCAGGTTGCCGGCCCCGAGCTGTATGGCGAGATCGTGAAAAAATATCTCGAGTCCGACGTGCGCCACGAATGGTTCACCAAGGGCATGAGCAAGGAGCAGCTGGAGAAGATGCAGAAGTTCTACAGCGAACGCTACGGCGGCGCCACCGCGAACTGGCGGCTACGGCCGACGCGAAGGGACGCCCGTCCCTTCGCGTTTTTTATTTGGCCGCGCGGACACCCGCAAGAGCGCGCTGCGAAACGCACAGCGCTGATGTACCCTATGCGGGCGCACCCTCCCCTGCCGCGAAAGGCCCCGCCATGTCCCTGACGAACCGCCAGTACCGTCTTGCCGCCCGCCCCGTGGGCATGTCCAAACCGAGCGACTGGAACTTCAGCAGCGAAACCGTGGGTGAAGCGGCGCAAGGCCAGGTGCTGGTCAAGGTGCTGCAGATTTCACTCGATCCGGCGATGCGCGGCTGGATGAACGAGGGCAAGAGCTACATCGCGCCGGTCGGCATCGGTGAAGTGATGCGCGCCGGCGGCGTCGGCAGGGTGATCGCGTCGAAGAACCCCCAATTCGCCGTCGGCGATCATGTGGCCGGGGGCTTCGGCGTGCAGGAATACTGCCTGGTCGACCCGGCCAACGCCGCGCAGATCGCCCTCTCCAAAATCGACCTGCGCCTGGGCACGCCCGCGCAATGGCTGAACGCGCTGGGCATGCCCGGCATGACCGGCTACTTCGGCCTGCTGGAAGTCGGCCAGCCCAAGCCGGGCGAGACCGTGGTGGTGTCCGGCGCGGCCGGCGCCGTCGGCCAGACCGCCGGTCAGGTGGCGAAAATCAAAGGCTGCCGCGCGGTCGGCATTGCCGGCGGCAGGGACAAGTGCGACTTCGTGGTGAAGGAGCTGCACTACGACGCCTGCATCGACTACAAGACGGGCAGCGTGAAGGACGGCCTGAAGGAACATTGCCCCAAGGGCGTGGACATATATTTCGACAACGTCGGCGGCGACATACTCGACACCGTGCTGACGCGCATCAACCGCAAGGCGCGCATCGTCATCTGCGGCGCGATCTCGCAGTACAACAACACCACGCCGGTCAAGGGCCCGGACAACTATCTTTCCCTGCTGGTGAACCGGGCGCGCATGGAGGGCATGGTCGTTTTCGACTGGGCCGCGCGCTACAGCGAAGCCATCGGCGAAATTTCGCAGTGGATGCGCGCGGGCAGATTCGTATCGAAGGAAGACATCGTCGAGGGCATCGAAGCCTTTCCCGAGGCGCTCAACCAGCTGTTCAGCGGCGGCAACTTTGGCAAGCTGGTGCTGCAGGTGGCGAAGGACTAGAACGCCGCAACCGATCCGTCCGTCCCTTGAGCACGCGCGCCGCCCGGCTGTTGGCACAACTGTTCGAGACTTCGCCGCTGCGACTGGTCTCGTTCCGGCGCTTCTACATCGGCTCGGTAGCCGTGGCGCTGGGCTACACCATGCAGGCGACGGTCGCCGCATGGCTGATGGCGACGCTGACGAGCTCGGCGCTCATGGTGGCGCTGGTGCAGACTGCGAGCACCGCGCCGTCCCTGCTGTTCGGACTGCTCGCCGGCTCACTGGCTGACATCTTCGACCGGCGCCGGATTATTCTGGCGACGCAGCTGCTCCTGCTGACGGCCACGGCGACGCTCGGCGTCGCGGCGCTGTTCGGCATGCTGGGGCCCGTGGCCTTGCTCGCCGGCACCTTTCTGATCGGGTCCGGATTCACCCTCTACCTGCCGGCGCAGCAGGCGAGCATCAACGATCTGGTGGGACGCGCCGAATTGCCGCGCGCGCTTGGGCTGGGCGCCGTCGCGTTTAATCTCGCCCGCGCCGTCGGACCTGCGCTCGCCGGCGCGCTGGCGGCCTGGGTAGGCTCGGGCAGCGCCCTGCTCACCAGCGCGTCCTTCTTCCTGGTGATGATCGTCGCAGTGCGCGGCTGGCGCAGCCCGCGGCACGCCATACCCGGCGTGCCGGAAACGCTGCTCACAGGCGTCCAGAGCGGGCTGCGCTATGCCCGGCACTCGCCGCCGATGCTGGCGCTGATCGTGCGCAACCTGAGCTTTTGCGTCTGCGCCAGCGCGCTGTGGGCGCTGCTGCCGGTGATCGCGCGCGATCAGCTCGGACTCGGAGCGGGCGGCTTCGGCCTCTTGTCGGCGAGCTTCGGCACCGGCGCGATCATCGGTGCGCTGTCCATTCCGCGCCAGCTGCACCGCCTGCCGCTGAACACCGTGGTCAGCGCGGGCGTGGTCCTGTGGGCGATGGCCACGCTGCTGATCGCCTCGACGCATACCACCGCCCTCGCGCTGCTGGGCGCGTGCGCGGCGGGCGCGGCCTGGGTGGCGGTCCTCGCCAGCCTGTCGGCGGGCACGCAGAGCACCGCGCCGGCCTGGGTGCGTGCGCGTGCCGTGGCCATGAGCCTGGTGGCGATGCAGACCAGCCTCGCGATCGGCAGCGTGCTCTGGGGCTGGCTCGCCAGCACCGAAGGCACGCGCGTGGCGCTCACCGTATCGGCGGGCGCCATGCTCGTGCTGCTTGCGCTCGGCTACCGCGTGCGCGTCAGCATGGGCGACGAGGCGGATGTGACGCCGGGCGTGCAGCTGCCGGAGCTCGCGCTCGCGGTCGAGCCCCTGCCCGACGACGGGCCGGTGCTGATCCAGGTCGAATACCAGATCGATCCGCAGAACCGCGTAGCGTTCCTGAACGCCATACAGACGATTGAACCGACGCGGCGCCGCAACGGCGCGAGCAGCTGGCGCGTGTTCCGCGATCTGGGCGAGGACGGCCGTTTCGTCGAACGCTTCATCGTCACCTCGTGGGCGGAGTACGTGCGCCTGCGCACCCGCATGACCATCACCGACCGGCAGATTCAGGAGAGCGTCGCGCAATTCCAGCGGCCGGGCGTCGCAATCCGGATTTCGCGCCTGATCGGTACTGACTAGCCGGATGCGACTGCGGCGAACCGCCCGACGGGCCGTGTATATGAAGACAAGACCTGCCGGACTCAGGCTCGCGCCTCGCGCATGGCGCCGGAGTAGAATAGCGCGCAGCAGGTGGCACCGCGGCAATAGCCACGTGAACAATTACTGTTTCTCTATAAGGGCAATGACCATGAAGTCCATTCGCAGAACGATCCTCTTGTCTACGCTGGCTATCGGTGCCCTGTGCGCAGGCGGCATGGCGCAGGCGCGTGATCTGACGATCGCGCTCGCCACCGAGCCCAGCTCGATGGATCCGCAATTTCATTCGCTCACACCCAATATCCAGTTTTCGGAAACCTTGTTCGATCCGCTGGTGCGCACCGATGCCAACGCCATGCCGGTCCCGTGCCTGGCCGAATCGTGGAAGGTCAACGGCAATGTATGGCTGTTCAAACTGCGCCCCAACGTGAAGTTCTCCGACGGTTCGCCCTTCACCGCTGACGACGTCGTCTTCACCTACGCCCGCGTGCCCAAGGTTCCAAACAGCCCCTCCTCCTTTACCCTGTATCTGAAGACGATCGAGAAAGTCGAGGCGGTCGATCCGCTGACGCTGAAGATCACCACCAAAGGACCGTCGCCGGTGCTGCTGGCGAATCTGTCGATCGTGCCCATCATGTCCAAGAAAGCCGCCTCCGGGCCGGCGCCCGAAGGCAAGACCACGGTCGAATTGAACCGCGGCGATGGCCTCGTCGGCACCGGCCCGTTCAAGTTCGCATCGTGGAGGCGCGGCGCCGAAATCGTGCTCGAACGCAATCCGAATTACTGGGGGCCGAAACCGGCATGGGACAAGATCATCTACCGTCCGATCACCAATCCGGCGGCGCGCGTGGCGGCCCTGCTCGCAGGCGACGTCGATGTGATCGAAAATCCCCCGACCGACGATCTGGCCAGGCTCGAGAAAAATCCGAAACTGCACATCCAGAAGACTCCGTCAGTGCGCGTAATCTACGTGGCCCTGAACCAGTCGAAGGAAGTGCCTCCCGGCATGTCGGGCACGGACGGCAAGAACCCGCTGACCGACAAGCGCGTGCGCGAAGCCCTGTCGCTGGCGATAGATCGCAGCGCCATCGTCGCGCGCATCATGGACGGCGTCGCGCAACCGGCCGCCAACCTGCTCGCCTACCCGGCGTTCGGCACATCCAGGAAATATTCGACCGTCGCACCCGCCGATCTGGCCAAGGCAAAAGAGCTGCTCGCCGCCGCCGGCTATCCCAAGGGATTCACGGTGTCGCTGGGCTCGCCCGCCGGCCGCTATATCAATGACCAGCGCATTGCCCAGACCGTTGCATCGATGTGGGCGAACATCGGCATCAAGACCGATGTCGAAACCATGGCGCCGCCGGTGTTCTTCAAGAAACGCGACAGCTATTCCTTCAGCACCTATCTTGCGGGCTGGGCGGCCGCGACCGGCGAAATGGCGCATCCGCTCACGGCGCTGGTCGCCACCCACGATCCCAGCCAGGGCATGGGCACGACCAACTGGAGCCATTATTCCAACCCCGAGCTCGACCGCCTGATCGTAGATGCGTCCAAGACGCAGGACGACGCCAAGCGCGCCGAGATGCTGCAGCGCGCCGGAGAAATGGCGATGTCGGATTACGCCATATTGCCCTTGCAATTCGAGCTGTCTGTCTGGGCCATGAAGCAGGACGTGCGCTACGGCGGCCGTTCGGATCAGATGACGCTCGCGCAGGACATCACGCTGGCAAAGTAAGAGGCGGCTGAAGCAGTAGCCAATCAAGCGGCGGTCGAAAGGGTGTTGTCCAGTATAGTTCGCCGGCTGCTCCAGACCATTGGAGTGGTGCTGGCCATGTCGGCGCTGGTGTTCGCTGCGCTGTACCTGGTCGGAGATCCCGTTTCCATGCTCGCCAGCCCCGAGGCGACCGAGGCCGAGCGCGCGCTCATACGCCAGTCGCTCGGCCTCGACCTGCCCTTGTGGCGCCAATACCTCATTTTTCTGAACAAGGCATTGGTCCACCTCGACTTCGGCAACAGCTTCCTCACCGGCGAGCCCGCCATGCGCCTGATCCTCGAGCGCATGCCGGCCACGCTGGAACTGGCCACCGCAGCCATGTCGCTTGCAGTGCTGATCGGCGTGCCGCTGGGCATTTACGCCGGCCTCAAGCCAGACAATTTCGGGGCGCGCTCGGTCATGACGGGCTCGGTGCTGGGCTTCTCCCTGCCCAACTTCTGGGTTGGCCTGATGCTCATCATGGTGTTTGCGGTTTTTCTGCATTGGCTGCCCGCCGGCGGGCGCGGACCGCTGCAGTCGTTCGGCCCGATACAGCTCAGCGTGTTCAGCTGGGACGGCTGGCGCAGCCTGATTCTTCCGGTCACGACCATCGCCTTCGCCAAGTGCGCCCTGATCATCCGCGTGACGCGCGCGGCAACCCGCGAATGCCTGCCGCTCGACTACATCAAATTCGCGCGCGCCCGCGGCCTGTCCGAGGCGCGTGTGCTGGGCGTGCATCTGCTCAAGAACATCATGATTCCCATCGTCACCATAGCGGGGCTGGAATTCGGCCAGGTGTTCGCGTTTGCGGTGGTGACGGAAAGCGTTTTTTCCTGGCCCGGCATAGGCAAGCTGCTGATCGACTCGATCATTACCCTCGACCGGCCGGTGGTGGTCGCCTACCTGATGCTCACCGTCGTATTCCTGTCGGCGCTCAACCTGGTGGTCGATATCATCTACACCATCCTGGATCCGCGCGTGCAATCGAAGGCGGGCGCATGAGCACGGCGGATCTCGCGCTCGAATCCCCGGCCGTGCCGGCGACGCGCGAAAGCATGCTGCGCCTGTTCGCCGCGCAGTTCCTTACCAGCAAGCTGGCGCTGCTGGGCCTG
>JAANCK011291556.1_pt1 | contig 10292 bp, 9 predicted proteins | sample 7277841 | NCBI WGS metagenome assembly JAANCK01 (sample SAMN14222788, study PRJNA588281) | permafrost metagenome | isolation source: Arctic cryosol methane SIP | place: Canada:Nunavut | collected 2015-07 | reverse complement strand
GTGTTCGGCCAGATACTTGGTCACGATCAAGGCCGGTATGCCTGTGTCGGCAAAGGCGCCGTCCATATCCAGCCCGGGGGTGATCAGTGTGGCCTTGATCGGGTCGAGCATGTTGAAGCCGGGCGCGATGTTGCCGAACTCGTGCCAGCGGTCGTTGGCTGTCAGTACCCAATCCTCACGCTCGCCGATGCCCTCCTCGGCGAAATCCTGCGGCCCCCACACCTGGAACCACCACGAATCGCCGAATTCAGCGTCAACCTTGCGCATGGCGCGACGGAAATCGAGCGCTTCCTTGATCGACTCCTCGACCAGCGCAGTGCCTCCGGGCGGTTCCATCATCGCCGCAGCAATGTCGCACGAGGCGATGATTGCGTACTGCGGGCTAGTGGACATGTGCATCAGGTAGGCTTCATTGAAGCGATGGAAATCGAGTTTTCGATTCTGGGCATCCTGCACCAGAATTTGCGAAGCCTGGGAGAGACCCGCCAGCAATTTGTGCGTCGACTGGGTGGCGAACACCAGTGCATTTTCTGCAAGCGGGCGGTCTTTTCCGATGGCATGCATGCCACGATAAAAATCGTGGAAGGTTGCGTGCGGCAACCAGGCCTCATCGAAATGCAGCGTGTCGACAGTGTCGCCAAGCAGTTCCTTGATCATGTCGACGTTATACAGAATGCCGTCGTAGGTCGATTGCGTGATGGTCAGGATGCGCGGCCCACCCTTGGCATGCTTGGCGAAAGGATGTGCGGCGATCTTGCGTGCAATGTTCTCGGGGCGGAATTCATCCATCGGTATCGGCCCGATGATGCCGTAGTGGTTACGCGTCGGCGTCAAAAAGATCGGGATCGCGCCGCACATGATGATCGCGTGCAGGATCGACTTATGACAGTTGCGGTCGACCACCACGATGTCGCCCGATGCGACGTTGGCATGCCACACCATCTTGTTCGACGACGAGGTGCCGTTGGTCACGAAAAACAAATGGTCGCAGTTGAAAATCCGCGCCGCGTTACGCTCGGATGCCGCCACCGGACCGGTGTGGTCCAGCAATTGCCCCAGTTCATCTACCGCATTGCACACGTCGGCACGCAACAGGTTCTCGCCAAAAAACTGGTGGAACATCTGGCCGATCGGCGATTTCAGAAACGCCACCCCACCCGAATGCCCAGGGCAATGCCAGGAATACGAGCCGTCGGCGGCGTAGTGGGTCAGTGCGCGAAAGAATGGCGGCACCAGCGAATCGAGATACGTGCGCGCTTCACGCAGGATGTAACGCGCGAGAAACTCCGGCGTGTCTTCCAGCATGTGGATGAAGCCGTTGAGCTCGCGCAGGATATCGTTCGGGATATGCCGCGCAGTGCGGGTTTCGCCATGCAGAAAAATCGGGATTTCGGCATTGCGAAAGCGCACCTCTTCGACAAACCCACGCAGTTTTTGCAGCGCTGCCTGTGCATCCTCGGCGCTCCCCGCAAGCTCCTCATCATCAATCGACAGCACAAAGGCCGAGGCGCGCGCCTGCTGCTGCGCAAACGACGTCAGGTCGCCGTAATTGGTGACGCCAAGCACCTCGATGCCTTCTTTTTCAATGGCATCAGCAAGCGCACGAATACCCAAACCCGAAGCATTCTCGGAGCGAAAATCTTCGTCAATGATGACAACGGGAAAACGAAAGCGCATGGAGTAACCTATGAAAGGCCGTGAGAAAAACGCGGATTGTACGACCTGGACGTTAAATCTTGACCAGCGTCAGATTTTGGGCAGGGTAACGCCGGTCTGGCCTTGATATTTGCCGCCGCGATCCTTGTACGAGGTTTCGCATATCTCGTCAGATTCGAGGAACAGCATTTGCGCCACGCCCTCGTTGGCGTAGATGCGCGCGGGCAGTGGCGTGGTGTTGGAAAACTCCAGCGTCACATGGCCTTCCCATTCAGGTTCAAGCGGTGTCACGTTGACGATAATGCCGCAGCGCGCATAGGTGCTCTTGCCCAGACAAATCGTCAGGACACTGCGCGGAATGCGGAAATATTCCACCGTGCGCGCGAGCGCGAATGAATTCGGCGGAATGATGCAGGAGTCCCCTTTGACCTCGACGAACGAGTTCGGGTCAAACGCCTTGGGGTCAACGATCGTGCTGTTGATGTTGGTGAACAGCTTGAACTCGTCCGCGCAGCGCACGTCGTAGCCATAGCTGGACGTGCCATATGACACGATTGAGCGGCCGCCGACCGCTTTGACTTGACCGGGTTCGAATGGCTCGATCATGCCGTTATCCGTCGCCATGCGACGGATCCAGCGGTCAGACTTGATGCTCATCAGGTATTGGAAATGACGATGTTGGGGAACTTGGCGGAGTGATCGACAGCGGTTTCGCCAATTTTCACCGCCACGCGGCGAGCGATCTGCTTGTAGATTTCGGTTACGCGACCATCCGGGTCGGAAACCACCGACGGCCTGCCGGAATCGGTGTCGGCACGAATCGCGCCGTCGAGCGGCAGTGCGCCGAGAAACTCCACGCTGTAATCCTTGCACATCCGTTCGCCGCCGCCCTCGCCGAAGATGCGCTCTTCATTGCCGCACTTGGAACAGATGTGCAGGCTCATGTTTTCCACCACGCCAATGATCGGAATGCCGACTTTCTCGAACATCTTCAGGCCCTTGCGCGCATCAATCAGCGCGATGTCCTGCGGCGTGGTGACGATCACCGCGCCCGTTACCGGAACACGCTGCGCCAGCGTCAACTGGATGTCACCGGTGCCGGGCGGCAGGTCGACCACCAGATAATCGAGGTCGGTCCAGTTGGTGTTGTTCAGAAGCTGTTCCAGTGCCTGGGTGACCATCGGGCCACGCCATACCATCGGGGTTTCGACGTCGATCAGGAAGCCGATCGACATGGCCTGAATGCCGTGACCGATCAGCGGATCGAGATTTTTACCGTCGACTGATTCAGGTTTGTCGGTAATACCGAGCATGGTCGGCTGTGATGGCCCGTAAATATCGGCATCCAGCATGCCGACGCGCGCGCCTTCAGCAGACAGCGCCAGTGCCAGATTGACAGCAGTGGTTGATTTGCCGACGCCGCCTTTTCCAGATGCCACGGCGATGATGTTTTTCACGCCGGGAATCAGTTTCACGCCGCGCTGCACGCTGTGCGACACGACCTTAAAGCTGACGTTGGCGGTCGCGCTGGTCACGCCGTCGATGGCCTTGATACCGTCTTCGACCTGTTGCTTGATGCTGGCCAACTGGCTCTGCGCCGGGTAGCTCAGCAGAATATCGAGTGAGACAGCGCCACCGTCGATCTTGATGTTGCGGGCCGATTTTGTCGAAACGTAATCTTTGTGGGTGTTGGGATCAATCAAGGCTTGTAGTGCGGTTTGCACCTGAAGTTCGGAAACGGCCATATTTGCTCCAGCGGGTTTATAAGTAATCGCTCATTTTAACGAATTCCACTCTTTTAGGTACGACTCAATTTCACTTGTACATAGAAAATGCGCTGGATTCCATGCCGTTTACAAGGGCATTAACGGCTTTTACTCACTATTTAGATGCATTCACCAATGCGTAAATTCAGTGCGGTTTGACGTAATGCGCGACCAGCACTGCCTCGGGCACACTCAATCGGATTGCCGCAGCCACTTCGCTGATCGCACCCTGCCGGGGGCGCAGCGACACCCACAGCAGATTCAGTTTCAGGTTGAGGTTGGCAAACACCACGTCCTTATGCAAGGCCAGAATCGCCTGTATGCCACGTGACATACGTTCAATCTCGACGGGCGGACGGCTGCGCAAACGCGGAATCAGCATCATGAAGTCGGTGAGCCGCTGCCCCGCGCTGTCATGGGTAGGCACAACCTGCCACAGGGGTATTCCGGGCTGGGTGTCCGGATTGATCGTCAGCGTGGTTGAAGCATAGACAGATATCTTCATCACGCCTCCGTAATCGGGGTTTCAGGGCTCTAGCTGCAAATCCAGCGACACGCCACGACGGTCACTCGGCCGTCGCGTGTGTTGCCGCAAATACCGCACATCCTTGTGCAGATACCGCTCCAGCTCTTCTAGCGCAAGACGGTAAACCTCACGTTTGAAATCAACAACCGCATCAGTCGGAACCCAATACTCGTTCCAGCGCCAGGCATCGAATTCCGGGTGAGTGCTGGCCCGCAACGCAACATCGCAATCACGGCCGGTCAATCGCAACAGAAACCATATCTGCTTCTGCCCGCGATACAGGCCGCGGTTATCGCGCCGGCTCCAATGCGCGGGCACGTCGTAACGCAACCATTCACGCGTACGTCCCAAAATACGGACGTGCTCGGGCAGCAGCCCGACTTCTTCCTGCAATTCCCGGAACATGGCCTGTTCCGGCGTTTCTCCAGCGTTGATGCCGCCCTGGGGAAACTGCCAGGCGTGCTGATTAATGCGCTTGCCCCAGAAAACCTGGTTGTTCGCATTGCACAAGACAATGCCTACGTTCGGGCGGTAACCTTCTCGGTCGATCATGGCCGCCACCATCAGTTAAGTTTGATTACCTGCATTCTTTCACACCCGCCGGAAATTGCAAACCGGATGCGGCATGAAATATGCTGTTAATCATTGTTTTGATTGGACTTAATGCAAAATATGGTTTTATTTATCGTCGCTTGTAGCCAGCGCCTGGGAAGCGGCTGTTACGGATAGTCAAATCCCATCCGCAGCGGGTCTCAATCAATCAGCGGCGCAATCCCCGCTGCCCACTGAAAGTCCCGCGCAAAGCCACGCAAATCCAGGCCATACCGGGTTGACAGCTCAGCCAATCGTGGCCGCAGCGCGTCAAGCCGTTCAATCGCGCCTGGTTCGGCAAAGGCAAACACGATAATGTTGGTCTTGTTCTGCACCGAGAGCCAACCTACCTCGCCGTCGAAGGCCCGCGTCAGGCGCGCGAAATACTCGGCAAAGTCGCCGTCACGCCCCCACAAATTCACCACCAGCACACCTCCCGGCCGCAATACACGACGGCAAGCCGCGTAGAACGTCTGCGTCGCCAGCGCCTCCACCTGGTTACCCGCATCGAAACCGTCGAGCAAAATGATATCGGCGCTGCCGGCATGCTGGCGCACATAGAGCGCGCCGTCGGCCTCAACCACCGTGAGCGTCGCATCGTCTGGCGGCAGCTCGAAATGCGTGCGCGCAGCGGCAATCACCCGGGGGTCGATTTCCACCGCCGTGATGCACGCCTGCGGGCGCTGCTTGCGGATGAACTTGGCAAGCGAGCCGCCGCCGAGACCGATCATCAGCACCTCCTGCGGCATCGGGTTGAACATCAGAAAGCCCATCATTGCGCGGGTGTAGGCCAGTTCCAGGTCCCACGGCCGGGTGATCCGCATCGCGCTCTGGATCGCGCGGCTGCCCAGATGCAACACACGCATGCCACGTTCCTCAACCACTTCCAGCCCGGCATCGTCTGCCCGGCGTTTGCCTATCTTCAAGCGCATTGCTGTTCCATCCCAAAATCGAGCGCGGAAGATTACACGTCCGCGCGGTAAAATGCCGCCTTTCGTATTTTTGCCCTGCTTTCACCATGCGCGCCAGCCAGTTCTTCATTTCCACCACCAAAGAAGCCCCCTCCGACGCCGAACTCATCAGCCACAAACTGATGCTGCGCGCAGGACTCATCAAGCGTCTGGGATCGGGCTTGTATACCTGGATGCCGCTGGGCTTGCGCGTGCTGCGCCGGGTCGAAGCGGTGGTGCGCGAGGAAATGAATCGCGCCGGCGCAATTGAGCTCCTGATGCCTGCGGTACAGCCCGCCGAGCTGTGGCAGGAAACCGGACGCTGGGCGGTGTTTGGTCCGCAGATGCTGAAAATCAAGGACCGCCATCAGCGCGATTTCTGCTTTGGCCCCACCCACGAAGAAGTCATCACCGACGTGGCGCGCCGCGAGATTAAGAGCTATCGGCAATTGCCCGTCAGTTTCTATCAAATCCAGATGAAGTTCCGCGACGAAATCCGCCCGCGCTTCGGCGTCATGCGTGCGCGCGAGTTTCTGATGAAGGACGCGTACTCCTTCCACGCCAGCCACGACAGCCTGGTCGACACCTATCAAACCATGTACGCCGCCTACACCCGCGTGTTCACCCGGCTGGGGCTGACTTTCCGCGCGGTAGCCGCCGACACCGGCGCCATCGGCGGTTCCGGCTCGCATGAATTCCACGTGCTGGCCGATTCCGGCGAAGACCTGATCGCCTATTGCCCGGGTTCCGATTACGCCGCCAACGTCGAACTCGCCGAAGCCGTTGTACCCGCCACGCCACGTGCTGCACCGCAGGAAGAACTGCGCGACGTGGACACGCCGAAGCAGACCACGTGCGAAGACGTCGCCGCCCTGCTCGGCATAGCACTGACCCAAACCGTGAAGCTCATTGCCGGCATGGTTAACAGCGATGCAGGCGAGCAGATGGTCGCCCTGCTGCTGCGCGGCGACCACATGCTGAACGAAGTCAAACTCGGCAAACTGGAAGGATTCGCCGACTTCCGGCTGGCGAACGAAGCGGAAATCCGCGCGACCTTCAATTGCCCACCCGGTTTTCTCGGACCAGTCGGGCTCGACCGCAGCCAGGTTCGCGTGATCGCGGACCGCACGGTCGCCGCAATGAGCGATTTCGTCTGCGGCGCGAACAAGCCGAAATTCCACCTGGCTGGAGTCAATTTCAGGCGCGACCTACCGGAACCGGACTTTGTGGCCGATATACGTAATGTTGCCTCGGGCGACACCAGCCCCGACGGCAAAGGCACGCTGCAACTGTGCCGCGGCATCGAGGTGGGGCATGCGTTCCAGCTCGGCAACAAGTATTCGCAGGCGATGAACGCCACCTATCTGGACGAGGCGGGCAAGTCGCAAGCGATGGAAATGGGCTGCTACGGCATCGGCGTATCGCGCATCGTGGCTTCGGCTATTGAACAGCACCACGACGATAGAGGCATCATCTGGCCGGCAAGCATGGCACCCTTCTTGCTGCTGATTGTGGCAATCGGCTACGGCAAAAGCGAAATGGTTAGAATTTCCGCCGATACCTTATATGCTGAGCTCACCGCTGCCGGATTTGATGTGCTGCTGGATGACCGCGACGATCGCCCTGGCGTGATGTTCGCGGACGCCGAACTGATCGGCATCCCGCACCGCGTCACGGTGGGCGAGCGCGGCTTGAAAGACGGCGTGATCGAGTATCAGCCGCGCCGTGCCCAGCCAGGCGAAAGCGGCGAAGCGCAAAAAATCGCGCTCGCCGATGCGAAGGAATTTTTGACAGGATTGCTAGAACGCTGACATGAAAAAAACAACACACATGGGCCTGCTGCTTGCCTCGCTGCTGCTTGGTCAACCCGCTCACGCGGGCGGCCAGCGCGAAGAGGCGCTGTCGGACAATGTGCGCGCATCGCTGCAGCGAGGTTTGGCCGACACCGCAGTGACCCGAACCGCATTCAGCAATCCTGCCGACGAGGCAGCCTGGCTAAAAGAAATGTCGCGCCGTCTGGCCAAAAGCATACCGGATGAAGCTGCACGGCTTGAATTCCTCACCACCCTGCACTGGGAAGCCTCGCGTGCGGGCGTCGATCCGCAACTGATGCTGGGGCTGATCCAGGTGGAAAGCGGTTTCCATAAATATGCGGTGTCGCCGGTTGGCGCACGCGGCTACACCCAGGTGATGCCATTCTGGGTCAAGGCCATCGGCAACCCCGACCACAACCTGTTCCAGCTGCGCACCAATTTGCGCTACGGAGCGCTCATCCTGCGTCATTACATCGACATCGAACACGGCGACTACTACCGTGCGCTAGGGCGTTTCAACGGTAGTCTGGGGCGTCCGGAATACCCCACCCTCGTGGTTGCCGCATGGAAACGCAACTGGGATTACCCATCTGCCACCCGCTCGGCCAACAATTCCATCGCTTCGCGCAACTAAACAAGCAGGCCAGATCAAAAACCTGTTCCATACCCGGCACGGAATCAGTTGACCCGCCGTGCACTCCCCGCAACACTCCTTGCGCAACCGAACGAATGCCGCCCGCCTGTCGACTTTTCAACTTTCCGCCATCCCCTCGCCGGAATTGCGAGGAATTTCCAGCCCATTTTTTGGCTGGAAATTTAAAACCATTTAACAATCAATAAGCTGAGCTTATCGGCGAGCACTGGCATGGTCCATGCAGGTTAGTGGGTGCAGGAAGAACCCTGTTCACCACATAGGAGACGACCATGGAAATGACTATGCTATTAAGCCGTACCGACAAGGGGCAAGACGAAATTTTCAATCTGGGTCACACCTTGCGGCCCCGGTTTCGTCAAATCCTTTTCAGCGTCGGCGGCGGCATTTCATTCGGCGAGTTGTGCGGTAAATTACCCAACTGCACCGAGCTGGAAACCATGGTGAACGATCTACTGCAAAACGGCTTCATCCAGAGCCTGAGAAACTAAGCAAGGCATCGCCCTCCCACGCCCTCTGATGACAGCACACGGCCGCACCCGCCGCAGAACCACTGGTGTGCGGCCTGCCTCCCAGCGTAGACAGCCGTTGGGCGCGCCCTTCAGGGGCTGGGTGAAAATACAATCAAGGGTTTAGTCTGGCAATCTGCCGCCACCACCGTTCCCGGTCCGCCCGGCACCGCGCTCACCACCCCATCCAGCGGCGCCTTGAGTTCGGCATCCTGCAGATTCTTTTGCGCGATCACGCGACGCGCCCGCGCGACGGCAAGCGTCGCCTGCGCACGCGCATCCAGCAGCGTGGCCGCATCGAGTTCACTGGTCGATGACACCGTGCGCTTATACAACTCCTGCGCCCGCTCCCGCTCGCGCCGGGCTTCGCCTGCATCGGCCTGCGCACGTGCCTGCTCGGCCGTTGCTTCAGCGAGGTGCGCCTGCAGAACCGTACGATCCAGACGCAGCAACAGCGCGCCTTTTTTCACCCGCTGGCCGGGCTTGACCCACACCGTCTCGACCACGCCGGACACGCGGGTGCTGAGTTCCACGGTATCTGCTGCCCACAGCGGGCATGAGCCCGCCACCATCCACCCTGCCAGCACCATGGCGGCCACACGCTGCTTCATTTCCCTGCCCCTTGAACAGGCGGCAGACTGCCGCCAGACATGGCTTCGAGTCGCGCCAGCGCCAATGCCAGCTGATAGTCCACCTGTTTGCGACGCAACGCCGCCATTTGCGTTTCAGCCATACTGGTTCCCAGATTGGTTTTCAGTTCGAGTTCGTATTCTGCGCGCGACCGCTCCAGCGCCCAGTCACGATATTCGATCTGCTTGTCGGCAGCGACACGGCTACTGCCGCGCAACCACTCGATTTCCTGCAGGGTGGCGAGCAAGCTGTCTGCCAGTTCGAGCTTGAGTTTTTCCAGTTCGGCCGAACTGCGTTCTCTTTGCGCCAGCTCGCGCGCAACCTGTGCATCCACCCGCCCCCCCTGGTACAGGGGAATCAGGAACACCAGCCCCGCGCTTATGTTGTCGCGCGTGTTCGATATGCGGCTGTAGTCGGCGCCCACCACTTCGGCATCCAGCACCGGATTGCGCTCCGCCCGCACCGCTGCAATCCGCGCATCGGCCGCGGCGACTTGCGACTGCAAGGCCTGCACGCGTGGGTTTTTTTCCATCACCCAGGGCAGCAGGGATTCGTATTCCGCAACCGGCTGGGCATTGCCCGACAAGACCGGTTCGGCCAGTTCGGTCGGCAGGTTGCCGGGACGAAACATGGCGTGCGCCAGTTTCTGTCGCGTACTGCGCACAGCCTGCAAACTGGCTTCGCGACGCTCGCGACTATTCTGGTAATCGGCTTCCAGCTTCATCACCTCGGGCTGGCTGATCTGACCTACGTTGAACCGATCTTTCGCGTTGTCCCACGACACGTACGCCACCGCCATGAATTCGTTGTCGGCTGCGTACTGCATGTCGGCAAGCAGCACACCGAAATAGCGCGCCATGATGTCGATGCGGCGCAGGCTCTGAACATGGAACAGCGCCGTCTGGCGCGCCGCGACTTCCTGATCGGCCGCGGCTGTGGCCTGGCTGCTGCGGCCGAAATCGAACAAAGGTTTGCGCGCAACGATGCGGCCCAGGTTGTTGGGCCGCCAACCGCCGAATTCGCCCTGCCCGCCCGCAAGCGTGGTGCGAAACACCTCGATCGCCTCGCGCCCACCGTGGTTCGTCGCGAGCAGTTCCCAGGTGCCCGTGCCGACCGCGTCGAGGTGCATGCCCTGCACGTTCATCAGCGCGGCGTCGGGCGGCCCCGGGCAATCGGGGAAGCGCGCCGGCTCCGGCGC
>JAANCK010834258.1_pt1 | contig 10295 bp, 11 predicted proteins | sample 7277841 | NCBI WGS metagenome assembly JAANCK01 (sample SAMN14222788, study PRJNA588281) | permafrost metagenome | isolation source: Arctic cryosol methane SIP | place: Canada:Nunavut | collected 2015-07 | reverse complement strand
TTGACCTGGTGGACGATGCCGAAGCCGGGCGGCACGACGCCGAAGGTGTCGAACGCCTGCATGCCCCACTTCATGAACTGGTAGCGCTCGAGGTTGCGCTTGAACTCGAGCTGCATGTTCAGGTCGAGCGCCTTCCTCGAGCCGAAGTAGTCGATCATGATCGAGTGGTCGACGACCAGGTCGACCGGCACCAGCGGCTCGATCGACTTCGCGTCCTTGCCCATCGCCTTGGCGACGGTTCGCATCGCCGCCAGGTCGGCGAGCAGCGGAACGCCGGTGAAGTCCTGCAGGACGACGCGGGCGACGACGAACGGGATCTCGTCGAGCCGGGGCGCCTTGGCCTTCCAGCCGGCGACCTCGACGACGTGCTCGGGCGTGACCTTCTTGCCGTCGCAGTTGCGCAGCACCGACTCGAGGACGATGCGCATCGACACGGGCAGGCGGGCGACGTTGGGATAGGCCTTGGCGAGCTCGGGCAGCGAGTAGAAGCTGCCGGACTTGCCGGAGGCGGTCTTGAAGGTCTTGAGGGTGTTGGCGAAAGCGTGTGGCATGTGGGTTCCAGGTGGATGAATCAATCCCCGGCCCGCGGGACGATGATGCGCAGGCCCTTGAAATAGTCGCGAAAGAATCCGTCGTCGCGCGTGATCAGTGCCCCGCACTGCATCATCGCGTGCGAGCCGATCAGGAAATCGGCGATCACCCGGTCGCGCCGGCCCCCGCGCTGGCGAAAGCGGCGCTGCATGTGCCCGGCGCGCACGGCGGCAGGCTCGCTGACCGGGAGATAGCGGATGCCGAGCGAGGCGATGCCGTCCATGGTTGAGTCCGAGGCGTCGAGCATCGCGTGCATCTCGGCCACCACCGCGTCGCAGACGACGACGTCGCCCTCGCCCAGGGCTGCGGCCAGGCTCATGCCCGAGGCATCGACGAATCGCGGGTCAGCGGTGAGCACGTCGACCAGGACCGAGGTGTCGACCGCGATCACCGCTTCTTCGGGCGCCGGCGCGGCGCCTCGTCCTCGGGAGGCGGATACGGGTCGCCGGGCGCACGACCCCGGATCGCGCGCAGCGCCTCATCCGAATTCGCGAATTCGGGAGCCAGCTTGAAGCGGCCGCGCAGGCGCGAGATCGCGTCGTCGACGTTCTTGCGCAGGATGATCCGGCCGCCGTCGAGCTCGACCTTGAGCTGGGTTCCCTTGGTCAGGCCGAGGGCATCGCGCACCGCCTTCGGCAAGGTGATCTGGCCGCGCTCGGCGACGGTGGCTTCCATGGCGGTCTCCGGTTCGGTATGCATGAATCATACATACTTCTGCGGGCATATTCAAGCGCGCCCGGTGGCCCGACGCGACCTTGCTTCAGCCGTTGCGGGCTTCGAAGTCCTTCAGGTAGTCGACCAGCGCGCGAACGCCTTCGATCGGCATCGCGTTGTAGATCGACGCGCGCATGCCGCCGACCGCGCGGTGGCCCTTGAGGTTGAACAGGCCGGCGGCCTTCGCTCCCTCGAGGAAGGGCGCGTCGAGCGCCGGCTCGGGCAGGTGGAAGGTGACGTTCATCCGCGAGCGGTCGGCCGGGACGATCCGCGTCCGGTAGAAGCCGCTCGCGTCGAGCGCCTGGTAGAGCAGCTCTGCCTTGGCCTGGTTGCGCTCGGCCATCGCCGCGACGCCGCCTTGCTCCTTGATCCAGGCGAAGACCAGGCCGGCGAGGTAGATCGCGAAGGTCGGCGGCGTGTTGATCATCGAGTCGTTGGCCGCCTGGACGGTGTAGTCGAAGGCGCTCGGCGTCGTCTTCAGCGCGCCGCCGAGGAGGTCGTCGCGAACGATCACCAGCGTCAGCCCGGCCGGGCCGATGTTCTTCTGCGCGCCGGCGTAGATCAGTCCGTAGCGGCCGACGTCGATCGGCCGCGACAGGATGTTCGACGACATGTCGGCGACCAGCGGGACCGCGCCGGTGTCCGGGGTCCAGTGGTACTCGAGGCCGATGATCGTCTCGTTGGCACAGATGTGGACGTACGCCGCCTCGGGGTCGAGGCGCCATTCGTCGCGCGGCGGAATCGCGGTGAAGCCGCTGGCCTCGCCGCTGGCGGCCACGTTGACGCGGCAGAAGTGCTCGGCCTCGGCGATCGAGCGCCTGGCCCAGTCGCCGGTGTTGATGTAGTCGGCGTGGGTCTTTCCGCGCAGCAGGTTCATCGGCACGATCGCGTTCTGGCCGATCGCTCCGCCCTGCAGGAACAGCACCTGGTAGCCCGGCGGGATCGAAAGCAGCTCGCGATACAGCGCCAGGGCCTCGCCGTAGACCGACATGAACTCCTTGCCGCGATGGCTCATCTCCATCACCGACATGCCGGTGCCGTGCCAGTCGAGCATCTCGGCGGCCGCATGCTGCAGCACGGCGTCGGGCAGCGCGGCCGGACCGGGGCTGAAATTGAAGGGGCGCGTCATGGCGCGATTATCGAGCGCCGGTCGGCGCGCGCCCGCCCCAAGCGACGACGCGCCCCTCAGGGCGCGCCGGGATGGTCGCGACGCTCGGGCGTCGCGCCGGTCACTTCATCAGTGCCGACGAGGTCGTCGTCGCACCGCTGGCTTCGGCGGCCGCCTTGGCCGCCTTGGCCTCGGCGATCAGCTCGCGCTGCTTCGGGCTGATGCAGTCGTCGACGATGCGCTGCGCCGTCTTGACGTTGAGCAGCATCGACTTGCTCGCGATCTGCACCATCAGCGTTTCGCCGCCGACGTCCTCGAGGCGGATCGCGCCCGTGCCCGACAGCACCGGCTTCATCAGCCAGTCCTTCTTGCCGTGCTTGACGTCGACATAGGCCATGTGCTTCGGGCTCTGGGTGATGCTGACGGTCTGCTGGAACTCGCAGTCGTAGGCACCGTAGTAAACCATCTCGGCCGCCTTGACCTGGTCCGGCGTTGCATCGGGAACGACGAAGACGACCGCGGGTGCCGGGGCGGCGGCCTTCTTGGCTGCCGGCTTGGCATGCTTGGCCGGCCTGTCGGCGGCGGCGGCGGCGGGCGCGAACGAGGCGGCGATCAGCGCGGCGAGGAGGGGCGCGGCGCGGCGCGCGAGGGAGGAAGTCGACATGGCCATGACCTTTCAAGCGGCAACGATCGAGGGCGATTGTGGTGCAGCGTCCGGTGGAGGGAAGCGGGTTTACCGGCCGTTACGGCCGACTCGGGCAATGCGTCACGGCGCGCCGGCCGTGGCGCCGAAATAGCGCTCGCGCGCGTCGGCCGGCAGGCCGCCGGGAGCGCGGCTGGCGCGAACCAGGACGTGCCAGAAGTAGCGGTAGCTGGCGCGGTCGTGGAGGGCCTGCCCGGACCGGATCGGCGCCCAGTCGGCGCGCGCCGCGGCGTCGAGGATGGCGAGCGCGGCGTCGACCTCGTCGGCGCGCGGCTGGAACGCCGCCACGATCGGCCGGATCTGTGCCGGATGGATGCTCCACATGCGGGTGTAGCCGAACTCGCGCGCGGCACGCGTCGCGGCTCGGGCGATCAACGCCGTGTCGCCGAATTCGGTGACGACGTTGTGCGACGGCGTCCTGCCGTGGCCGTGGCAGGCGGCGGCGATCGCCAGCTTGGCGCGAACGACCAGCGGGTGGGCGAACTGCCCCTCGGCGCTCATCGCCTCGGCCGGGATCGCGCCGCGATGCGCCGAGACGAAGTCCATCAGGCCGAACGAGAGTGACTCGATGCGCGGGTGGGCGGCGATCGCCTCGACCTCGCGCAGCGCGCCGTGGGTCTCGATCAGCGCGTGCAGCGGAACGCGCCGCGCATCGGCACCGGTCGCGGCATCGACGAGCGCGGCGGCGCGTTCGACATTGGCAACGCTCTCGATCTTCGGCAGCATCAGGTAGGCAAGCCGGTGCGCGGCCTGGCCGACGATGGTCGCGACGTCGCCGGCGAATTCCGGGTGGCCGACCGGATGAACGCGCGCGCCGACCCGGTCGAAGCGGTTCTCGGCCGAGAGCAGCACGCGGGCGACGAGCTCGGCGTGGCCGGCCTCGCCGCCGACCGGAGCGCCGTCCTCGCAATCGAGCGTGACGTCGAACACCGGGCCGAGCTCGCGCTGCAGGGCCAGGCTCTTGGCCATCAGCGCCGGAGTTCCGGCGTAGTGATCGCACGCCGGCAGGGGCAGCGCGGCTTCGCCCGCGTCGAAGAGGACGTCCCGGGGCGAGCGCAGCGCGCCCATCGCCGCGCTTGCGATGTCAGAGGAGATGCTTGACGCCGTCCTGCTCCTCCAGGAGCTCCTTCAGCGTCGCGTTGATCCGCTCCTGGCTGAAGGCGTCGATCTCGAGCCCTTCGACGAGCTTGTACTCGCCGCCGGCGGTCATGACCGGGAAGCCGAACATCGTGTCCTTGGGAATTCCGTACTGGCCGTCGGACGGGATACCCATCGTCACCCACTTGCCGTTCGAGCCGAGCGCCCAGTCGCGCACGTGATCGATCGCCGCGTTCGCTGCCGAGGCCGCCGACGACAGGCCGCGCGCCTCGAGGATCGCGGCGCCGCGCTTGCCGACGGTAGGCAGGAAGACGTCCCTGTTCCAGGCGTCGTCGTTGATCATCGCCTTCACCGGCTTGCCGTCGATGGTCGCGAAGCGGTAGTCGGCGTACATCGTCGGCGAGTGGTTGCCCCAGACGACGAGCTTCTCGATTCCCGCCACCGGCTTGCCGGTCTTGGCGGCGATCTGGCTCGCGGCACGGTTGTGGTCCAGGCGAAGCATCGCGGTGAAGTTCTTGCGCGGCAGGTCGGGCGCGCTCTTCATCGCGATCCAGGCGTTGGTGTTGGCCGGATTGCCGACGACCAGCACCTTCACGTTGCGCGAGGCGACCGCGTTGAGTGCCTTGCCTTGCGTCGTGAATATCTGCCCGTTGACAGCGAGGAGGTCCTTGCGTTCCATCCCCTGCGTGCGCGGCCGGGAGCCGACGAGCAGGGCGTAGTCGGCGTCCTTGAACGCGGTCATCGGGTCGCCGTGCGCGCTCATGCCGGCGAGTAGCGGGAAGGCGCAATCCTCGAGCTCCATCATCACGCCCTTGAGGCCCTTCTGCGCCTTCTCGTCGGGGATCTCGAGCAGCTGCAGGATCACCGGCTGGTCCTTGCCGAGCATCTCGCCCGAAGCAATGCGAAAGAGCAGGGCATAGCCGATCTGGCCGGCGGCGCCGGTGACTGCGACGCGGACGGGAGGCTTCATCATGGGTACTCCGGGAGGATGGAAAAGAGGCGAGCGGTGGCGAGCTGGGGAGGACGGGCGCGCAAGCTTCCAAGTTTAGGCCAGCGCCGACGGCGAAAGAGTTTCTCCGCCTCGGCACCGGGCTCGGGGACGGACCGCGTAAAGTCTGTTGCGTTGCAATAAACTCGAACGGCTGGACGGCGCGCTTTCAGACAACAAGGTCGACATGGTCACGTCACTCAAAGAACAACCCCTCAAGCGACAGCCGGTCTATCGCAACATCCACATCACCCAGCTCGCGTCGTACCGGTTGCCGCCGGCCGGCTGGGTCTCGATCCTGCACCGGATCAGCGGCGCGGCAATGTTCCTGCTGCTGCCGTTCGCGATCTGGATGTTCGACACCAGCCTGACCTCGGAAATCTCGTACGACGAGTTCAGGAGCGTGTTCGCCGCCGGAGCGATCGGCTTGCCGGGCTGGTTCTGGAAGCTGGTCGCCTTCGCCCTGATCTGGGCCTACCTGCTGCACTTCTGCGCCGGCCTGCGCCACCTGTGGATGGACGCCACCCACGCCGTCGACATGCGCTTCGGCCAGGTCTCGGCGCTGGTGGCGATCGGCCTCAGCAGCGTCGTCGCGCTCGCCCTCGGCGCCAAGCTTTTCTTCTGAGCGCCATGAGCACCTCCTTCGGATCGCGTCGTCTGGTCGTCGGCGCCCACTACGGGCTCTTCGACTGGCTCGCCCAGCGCGTCACCTCGCTGCTGATGGCCCTGTTCACGATTGCCGTCGTCGTCCAGGTGCTGATGCCGGGGGCGCTCGACTACTACAAGTGGTCGGGGATCTTCTCGCACCAGTGGATGAAGGTGCTCACCTTCGTCACCATCGTCGCGCTGCTCTATCACGTGTGGGTCGGCATGCGCGACATCTGGATGGACTACATCAAGCCGATGATGATCCGGCTGGCGCTCGACATCTTCACCATCGCCTGGCTGGTCGGCTGCGCCGGCTGGGCGATCCAGGTGATCTGGAGGCTCTGATGGCCGGGCCCGCAGTTCACACGTCCTCGGTGCCGACGCGCCGCTTCGACGTCGTCATCGTCGGTGCCGGCGGCTCGGGAATGCGCGCTTCGCTGCAGCTCGCCCGCGCCGGCCTGAACGTCGCCGTGCTCTCGAAGGTGTTCCCGACCCGCTCGCACACCGTCGCCGCGCAGGGTGGCATCGGCGCCGCGCTCGGCAACATGAGCGAGGACAACTGGCACTACCACTTCTACGACACCGTCAAGGGCAGCGACTGGCTCGGCGACCAGGACGCGATCGAATTCATGTGTCGCGAGGCGCCGGGCGTCGTCTACGAGCTCGAGCACTTCGGCATGCCGTTCGACCGCAACGCCGATGGCACCATCTATCAGCGGCCGTTCGGCGGCCATACCGCGAACTACGGCGAGAAGCCGGTGCAGCGCGCCTGCGCCGCCGCCGACCGCACCGGCCACGCGATGCTGCACACGCTCTACCAGCAGAACGTCAAGGCGCGCACCAACTTCTTCGTCGAGTGGATGGCGCTCGATCTGGTCCGCGACGCCGAGGGCGCGGTCGTCGGCGTCACCGCGCTCGAGATGGAGACCGGCCAGCTGCACATCCTGCAGGCCAAGGCGGTGATGCTCGCGACCGGCGGCGCCGGCCGCATCTTCGCGGCGTCGACCAACGCCTTCATCAACACCGGCGACGGCCTCGGCATGGCGGCACGCGCCGGACTGCCGCTCGAGGACATGGAGTTCTGGCAGTTCCACCCGACCGGCGTCTACGGTGCCGGCGTGCTGCTCACCGAAGGCTGCCGCGGCGAGGGCGCGATCCTGCGCAACAGCGACGGCGAGCGCTTCATGGAGCGCTATGCGCCGACGCTGAAGGATCTCGCGCCGCGCGACTTCGTCTCGCGCTGCATGGACCAGGAGATCAAGGAAGGGCGCGGCTGCGGCCCGCTCAAGGACTACATCGTCCTCGACATGACGCATCTCGGTGCCGAGACGATCATGAAGCGCCTGCCGAGCGTGCTGGAGATCGGCCACAACTTCGCCAACGTCGACATCACGCGCGAGCCGATTCCGGTGGTGCCGACGATCCACTACCAGATGGGCGGCGTCCCGACCAACATCCACGGCCAGGTGGTCGCGCCGAGGAACGGCGATCCGAACAGCGTCGTCCCCGGGCTCTACGCCGTGGGCGAGTGCTCGTGCGTGAGCGTGCACGGCGCCAACCGGCTCGGCACCAACTCACTGCTCGACCTGCTCGTCTTCGGCCGCGCCGCCGGCAACCATCTCGTCGCCGCCAATCTGGCGCAGCAGGAGCACCGGTCCTTGCCGGCGCACGCCGCCGACTTCACGACGCAGCGCCTGGCGCGTCTCGACGCCAGCACCGGCGGCGAGTACTCGCAGACGATCGCCAATGACCTGAGGAAGACGATGCAGGTTCACGCCGGCGTCTTTCGCACCCAGGCCTCGATGGACGATGGCGTCGGCAAGGTGCAGGCGATCGCCGAGCGCTGCTGGTCGATGCACCTGGCCGACAAGTCGAAGATCTTCAACACCGCGCGCGTCGAGGCGCTCGAGGTCGACAACCTGATGGAATGCGCGCTGGCGACGATCGTCTCGGCGGCGGCGCGGCGCGAATGCCGCGGCGCGCACACGGTGTCCGAGTACGAGCGGCCGATCGACGACCCGGTCGCCCCCAACGGCCGCAACGACGCCGAGTGGATGAAGCACACGCTCTGGTTCAGCGAGGGCAATCGCCTCGAATACAAGCCGGTGAACCTGAAACCGCAGACCGTCGAATCGATCCCGCCCAAGGTGCGCACCTTCTGATCATGGCCAACGAACCGACCCCCTCCGTGATCGCCGCGCTCGATTCGATCGGCGCCCCCTTGCCGCCCAAGTCGACGCTGCGCACTTTCCGCATCTACCGCTACGACCCCGAGAACGGCGCTGCGCCGACGATGCAGACGATGCAGGTCGAGCTCGACGGCAGCGAGCGGATGCTGCTCGACGCGCTGATGAAGCTGAAGGAGGTCGATCCGACCCTGAGCTTTCGCCGCTCGTGCCGCGAGGGCGTGTGCGGTTCGGACGCGATGAACATCAACGGCAAGAACGGCCTGGCGTGCCTCACCAACATGAGAACGCTCAAGGACCCGATCGTCCTGAAGCCGCTGCCGGGCCTGCCCGTCATCCGCGACCTGATCGTCGACATGACGCAGTTCTTCAAGCAGTACCACTCGATCAAGCCGTACCTCGTCAACGACGAGCGGCCGCCCGAGAAGGAGCGGCTGCAGTCGCCCGAGGAGCGCGACGAGCTGAATGGCCTGTACGAATGCATCCTGTGCGCCAGCTGCTCGACCGCGTGCCCGAGCTTCTGGTGGAACCCCGACAAGTTCGTCGGCCCGGCCGGGCTGCTGCAGGCGTATCGATTCATCGCCGACAGCCGCGACGCGGCGACCAACGAGCGGCTCGACAACCTCGAGGATCCGTACCGGCTGTTCCGCTGCCACACGATCATGAACTGCGTCGACGTCTGCCCGAAGAGCCTCAACCCGACGCGCGCCATCGGCAAGATCAAGGAGCTGATGGTGAGGCGCGCCGTCTGATGGAAGCCGCGGTCGCGCGCGCCGGAGGCGCCGCCGCAGAGCGCGCGATCGACGCGCGTGCGCTCAGCAAGCTGCGCTGGCGCTGCCGGCGCGGCCTGCTCGAGAACGATCTCCTGATCGAGCGCTTCTTCGCCCGCACCGAGCCGGTGACCGAAGCCGACGCGTGCGGCCTGTACGCGCTGATGGAGCTCGCCGACAACGAATTGCTCGACATCTTTCTCGGCCGCCAGAAGCCGAACGCGGACCTCGATCGGCCCGAGGTCCGTCACGTCATCGAGGCCGTTCGGGCGACGCGCTGAAAGGCGCGCAGGACAACGCCCGGAGATCCGCTTTCAGCCTATCTTTTCGAGGATTCCGCCATGACCCCGTCCGACGTTAAAGCCACCCTCTCGTTTTCCGACGGCAGCCCGAGCATGGATCTGCCGATCTACAAGGGAACGATCGGCCCGGAAGTGATCGACATCAGGAAGCTCTACGCGCAGACCGGCAAGTTCACCTACGACCCGGGCTTTCTCTCGACCGCGTCGTGCAACTCGACGATCACCTACATCGACGGCGACAAGGGCGAGCTGCTCTATCGCGGCTATCCGATCGAGCAGCTGGCGACGAAGTGCGACTACCTCGAGACCTGCTACCTGCTGCTCAAGGGCGAGCTGCCGACGGCGCACGAAAAGGCGGCATTCACCGACCTCGTCACGCACCACACGATGGTCAACGAGCAGATGCAGTTCTTCCTGCGCGGCTTCCGTCGCGACGCTCACCCGATGGCGATCCTGACCGGGCTGGTCGGCGGTCTCTCGGCCTTCTATCACGACTCGACCGACATCAATAACCCGCTGCACCGCGAGATCTCGGCGATCCGCCTGATCGCCAAGATGCCGACGCTGGTGGCGATGGCCTACAAGTACACGATCGGCCAGCCCTACATCTACCCCAAGAACGACCTCACCTACGCCGGCAACTTCATGCGCATGATGTTCGCGACGCCGTGCGAGGACTACACCCCGAACGACGTGCTGGTGCGAGCGATGGACCGGATCTTCATCCTCCACGCCGACCACGAGCAGAACGCGTCGACCTCGACGGTGCGCCTGTGCGGCTCGTCGGGCACCAACCCGTTCGCGGCGATCGCCGCCGGCGTCGCCTGCCTCTGGGGCCCCGCACATGGGGGGGCCAACGAGGCCGCGCTCAACATGCTCGAGGAGATGCAGAAGGCGGGCGGCGTCGAGAAGATCGGCGAGTTCGTGAAGCAGGTGAAGGACAAGAACTCGGGCCTGAAGCTGATGGGCTTCGGGCACCGGGTCTACAAGAACTACGACCCGCGCGCCAAGCTCATGCGCGAGACCTGCCACGAGGTCCTCGACGCGCTCGGCCTGCACGACGATCCGATCTTCAAGCTGGCAATGTCGCTCGAGAAGATCGCCCTCGAGGACGAGTACTTCGTCGCCAGGAAGCTCTACCCGAACGTCGACTTCTACTCGGGCATCGTCCAGCGCGCCATCGGCAT
>JAANCK010346619.1_pt1 | contig 10322 bp, 8 predicted proteins | sample 7277841 | NCBI WGS metagenome assembly JAANCK01 (sample SAMN14222788, study PRJNA588281) | permafrost metagenome | isolation source: Arctic cryosol methane SIP | place: Canada:Nunavut | collected 2015-07 | reverse complement strand
TCGACGTGCTGGGGCTGGGCATGCTCTCGTGCATCCGGCGCGCGATCGATTTGGTGAATGGTTACAGGGGGAAACCGGGGACAGACCCTGATTTCGTGGGCCCGCGTGGCCAAGGCGAAGAGCGCCCGCTTGAATTAGGGTCTGTCCCCCCGGAGGATCCCGCCGTCTACGAGATGATCCAGCGCGCCGACACGATCGGCGTCTTCCAGATCGAGTCGCGCGCCCAGATGTCGATGCTGCCGAGGCTCAAGCCCGCGAATTTCTACGACCTCGTGATCGAGGTGGCGATCGTGCGCCCGGGCCCGATCATGGGCGGAATGGTGCACCCGTACCTGCGCCGCCGCCAGGGCAAGGAGCCCGTCACCTTCGCGAGCGAGGACGTGCGCAGGGTGCTCGAGCGCACGCTCGGGGTGTCCATCTTCCAGGAGCAGGTCATGCAGCTCGCGGTGGTGGCCGCGGGCTTCACCCCCGGCGAATCGGACAAGCTGCGCCGCGCCATGGCGTCGTGGAAAAGGCGCGGCGGCATCGAGCCGTTTCGCGACAAGCTCGTCTCGGGCATGCTCGCGCGCGGTTACGCCCGTGCTTTCGCCGAGCAGATCTACCAGCAGATCCAGGGTTTCGGCGAGTACGGCTTCCCTGAGTCCCATGCGGCGAGCTTCGCGCTCCTGGTCTACGTCTCGAGCTGGTTGAAGCGCCACGAGCCCGCAGCCTTCGCGTGCGCGCTGCTGAACAGCCAGCCCCTGGGCTTCTACTCGACCTCCGCCATCGTGCAGGACGCCCGGCGCCATGGCGTGGCGGTGCTCCCCGCCGACGTGCAGTCGAGCGGCGCCGACAGCAAGCTCGAGGCGGGGGAGGGCGGCGCCCCGGCGGTGCGGCTCGGCCTGGGCCTCGTGAAGGGCCTGAAGTCGGAGGCGGCCGCGCGGCTCGTGCAGGCGCGCCCGGAGCGTGGATTTTCCTCGACCGAGGACCTGGCGCGCCGCGCGCAGCTCGACCGCGGCGACCTTTCGGCGCTCGCGGCCGCCGACGCGCTCGCGAGCCTCGCGGGCCATCGACGGGAAGCCCTGTGGGAGACGCTCGCGGTGGACGAGCCCACGCGCCTCGCGCTGCCCGCCGCTTGCGCGGCGCCCCCGCCCCTCACGGCTCCCACCGAGGGCGAGGAGATCGTCGGCGACTACGAGGCGATCGGGCTTACGCTGCGCCGCCACCCGCTCGCGTTGCTGCGCGAGCGGCTCGCGCAGCGCGGCGTCGCGAGCGCCACCGACGTGGCCCAGGCGCGCCACGGCCAGCGCATCCGCACCGCGGGCCTCGTCACGTGCCGCCAGCGTCCTGCCACGGCGAGCGGCGTCATCTTCGTCACCCTCGAGGACGAGACGGGCTACGTGAACCTGGTGGTCTGGAGCGACCTCGCCGAGCGGCAGAGGAGGGTGCTGCTGGGCGCCCGGCTCCTCGCGGTGAGCGGAGAGGTGCAGAAGGAGGGCCTCGTCGTGCACGTGCTCGCGCGCCGCCTCGAGGACCTGAGCGCGATGCTCGGCCGCCTGGCCCCCGCGAGCCACGACTTCCACTGACCCGCTCCGAACGCAACGACGCGGGCCGCATCCAATGGGGCGCGGTATCATCGCTCCACCATCCCAGGGCGCACCACAAGAATGAATCTGTTACCGGTGTCAGGATCCGGTGCCACGGGGCGCGGCTCGCGCAGGCCACCGGGATCGGTCGCGTGATCGCCGCGGAGCGCAATCGACGGAGCCCGCGATGATCACCCTGCGCCCATGGGCGTTCCTCGCCCCGGTGCTGCTCCTCGCCGCGTCGTTCACCGCGGACGCCCAGCGCCTCGAGGCGACGGAGCCCAGCGTGAAGGCCGCTTTCCTGTACAAGTTCGCCGCCTACATCGAATGGCCGCCCGCCTCGTTCGCCGCGAGCGACGCGCCCTTCGTGATCGGCGTCGTGGATTCCGAGAAAGTCGCCGTCGAGCTGGAGAAGATCGTCGCGAGCCGGCGTTTCGGCACCCATCCCGTGGCGGTGCGCCGGCTGAAGGAAGACGAGCCGGCGCGCGGCGTGCACCTGCTCTTCGTGGGCCAACGGGCGGGCGAGCACCTCAGCTCGATCGTGCGCGCGGCGCAGCCCCAGGGCAGCCTCGTGGTCACAGAAGGCGAGCACGGGCTGGAATCCGGGAGCGCCATCAACTTCGTGGTCGCCAACGACCACGTCGGTTTCGAGGTGTCCACCGAAGCTGCCGAGCGAAGCGGCCACCGCATCAGCTCGCGCATGCTCGCCGTGGCGCGCCGCGTCGTGAAGAAGGGCACGTGATGCTGCGACGCTTGCGCATGTCGGTTCGCCGCAAGGTGATGCTGCTCGTCCTCGGGACGACCGTTTCGGCACTCGCGCTGAGCGCCATGGGCCTGGTGATCTACGACCTGCGCGCCTACGAGCGCCAATGGACCCAGGACCTCTACCTCCAGGCCGAGATCCTCGCCCGGGCGAGCGCCCCGGCGCTTTCGTTCAACGACCGCAAGGCCGCCACCAACGACCTGAGCCTCATTCGCGTGCGGCCCAACGTGCTATCCGCCGCGCTCTACACGAACGACGGCGAGCGCTTCGCGACGTACGTGAAGGCGGGCGAGAAGGCGCCGCAATTTCCGTCCGCTCCCGGGGCGGACGGCTACCGCATCGAGGGCAACGAGCTCGACATGTTCCACCGCGTGGTCGAGGCGGGCGAGCCCCTGGGCACGGTCTACATCCGCGCGCGCTACCTGCCATGGGACCGCGTCCTCGACTACCTGGCGATCCTCGGGCTGGTGATGGTCGCGAGCCTTGCGCTCGCCGGGGCGCTTTCCGGCTGGCTGCAGGCGGGGGTCACGGCGCCCATCCTGGAGGTTGCCCGGGTGGCGCGCGAGGTGATGCAGCGGCGCGACTACAGCCTGCGCGCGAAGAAGTCCTCGGACGACGAGATCGGCCAGCTGGTGGACGCGTTCAACGGCATGCTCGCGGAGGCCGGACGGCGCGCGGAGGCGCTGCGCGAGGCGGACCGGCGCAAGGACGAGTTCCTCGCCACCCTCGCGCACGAGCTGCGCAATCCCCTGGCGCCCCTGCGCAACGCGCTGGAGATCCTGCGTTCGGCCAGGGTGGATCCCGAAATGTCGCGCAAGGCGCTCGAGATGATGGAGCGCCAGCTGAACCAGATGGTGCGCCTGGTGGACGACCTGCTCGACGTCTCCCGCATCACCACCGGCAAGCTCGCGGTGCGCAAGGCCGTCGTGGACCTGCGCGACGCGATCCACGATTCCGTGGAGACGGTGCGCCCGTTCATCGAAGCGCGCCGTCACGCGCTCGACCTGGAGCTGCCCGAGGGACGCATTGCCGTGAACGGCGACCAGACCCGCCTCGCGCAGGTCTTCGCCAACCTGCTGCACAATGCGGCGAAGTACACGGAGCCGGGAGGGCGCATCACGCTCTCGGTTGCCGTCGAGGCAGGCAATGCGGTGGTACGCGTGCGCGACACCGGGATCGGGCTCGATCAGGGTGCCATCGGCGCCATCTTCGACATGTTTGTGCAGGTGGACCGCTCCCTCACGCGCGCGCAGGCGGGGCTCGGAGTGGGCCTCACGCTCGCGCGCCGCCTCGTGGCGCTGCACGACGGCACCATCACGGCCTTCAGCGCCGGCGCGGGCAAGGGCAGCGAGTTCGTGGTGCGCCTGCCGCTCGCCGAAGCGCCGAGGCAGTCCGAGGCACCCGCCAGGCCCGCGCCCACGGGCGACCCCAATGCGCGGCGCATCCTGCTTGCCGACGACAACGTCGATTTCGCCAACAGCCTCGGGCAGATGCTGGCCTCTCGCGGACACGAAGTGCACATCGCCTACGACGGCGCGGAGGCGCTCGCCGAGGCGGACAGGTTCACGCCCGAGATCGCGTTCCTCGACATCGGGATGCCCAAAGTCCACGGATACGAGGTCGCTCGGCGATTGCGGGAAAAGCTCACGACTTCCGAATGCCTGCTGGTGGCGGTGACGGGCTGGGGCCAGGAAGACGATCGCCGCCGGGCCTGGGAAGCGGGTTTCGACCGCCACCTGGTCAAGCCCGTGGATGCCAGGGACATCGAAGCGATCATCAAGGAACTGTGAGTAAATTGATGCTATTTCGAGATAAGCTGCGCAACCACATGATATGTCATTAGTGTCTGGCACGCTACTTGAGCCACGAAGCGCGCATAATTTGTATTATGTCAAATGTTCGCGATGCACTGATTTACTCTCAGGGCGAACCTATCTCCAGCCTCACCGGCCATGGATAGACGCCGGGCGCCGTCCCCGCCTTCAGCGACAACCGATAGCGCAGGCGCATCGGTCCGGGTCGGGCCGATCCAACCATCGAGGGCATTCGAAGGCGCACTCCGCGCGCAGTGACGTGCATTGGCGACGCTAGGCCGTCGATGATCGCTTCGGTGAACGGGCCCGAAACGACGGCCTCGAGCACGCAGCCCCGGCGATCGTTGGACATGAGCGCGAGTGTCGCGCCATTCACCAGGACCACGCCTGCCGCCGCATCGCTCGCGCTCACCTGGATGCTCTGCGGCTGCCCGGTCAGCGCGAAATGTAGGGACGCGGGAATGCGTATGGCGACATCCATCGCGGCACGGGACCCCATCGCGTCGGGACCGCTCGCGATTCCGTGGGCGGCATGCACCATGCCGGCGAAGGAAATCGACACGGCAGCTGCGGCAGCGGATCGCATCGGGCGGACACCTCCAAGGGGAATCAGGTCTCACCGTATCCCGTCGCCACACCCCCGTCCCCACCCGCGCAGGTGAGAAAGCATTTCCAATATTCAGCAAGAATAGGGCCGCTTTGTACCGCCTACGGGCGCCGCTCCGAGTGAAACGCGATTGGCATGGGTTGTGCGTTGTCTTCCAATGAAACGCCTCCTCGGACTCGAGCGCAAACCGCTCCCTTCAACTCTTCACGTGCATCGGAGAGGCCATGAACAAGATCGCTCCGCTATTGACCGCCCTCGCCGGCTGCGACAAGAACAGGACGGGCACGGACACCGGCAGCACCACTACGACGCCCGGCACCAGCACGGCGACCACTACGCCGCAGCCGTCCACCAGCTCCTCGATGCCTCCCAAGTGACGCGACGGGAGCTGCCACGACCGTAAGCGATGCGACCACCCGACGGCCGTGCCCCGGGAACCCGTGGATCCGCGCGTCCATCCCGAGCGCCGCATCGTCGGTCCTCGTGCCGGTGTCGCATAGATGAAGATCGGAAGCCGAACACTCGATCCGCTGCGGGCGTGCGCCCCGCTGCTCGCCTCGCGCTTGCCTCCCGCCCGGTAGCAATCCGCGCGGCGAACTCCCGCCTGCGGAAATTCGTCGGAAGGGCCCTACGGCATGTAGGACTCGACCGACAGCCTTCGATCGCGGGCCGGTTCAACATGAAAAAACTTCTCACGGCAACGAACTTTCTTTCCACTGGGCCGCGTGCCCGGACTTCCCGGCGGGAGCCATCTACCCATGTCCCACATCCTCATTGTCGACGACGACGCGAACACCCGCGAGGCCCTCGCGGCACTGGTATCGGCCGAAGGCTTCACGACGGCCGTGGCCGGGAGCATCGCGGAAGCGCGCATCCAGCTCGTGCGCCAGCGGCCGGACGTGGTGCTCATGGACCTGCGCCTTCCCGACGGCAGCGGCATCGACCTGTTCGAGGACCTGGAGGATCGCTCGTCCATCGAGACCATCCTCATCACGGGGCACGCGAGCGTGGAGAGCGCCGTGGAAGCGTTGCGGCTGGGCGCTTCGGACTACCTCACCAAGCCGGTGAACCTGCAGCGGCTGAAGGCCGTGCTTTCGCGCGTACCGAAGAGCGGCGAGCTGCGCGCCGAGATCGGGGCGCTGCGCGACGAGCTGTCCCGGCTGGGGCGCTTCGGCCGCCTCGTGGGGCGCTCCCCCCCGATGCAGGTGGTCTACGACAAGATCGCGCGGGTCGCTCCCACGGAAGCCACGGTCCTCCTTCTGGGCGAGAGCGGCACCGGCAAGGAGATCGTGGCGCGCGCGATCCACGAGCTTTCGCGGCGGCGCAAGCATGCGTTCCTCGCGATCAACTGCGGCGCAATCTCCCCCAACCTGATCGAGAACGAGATGTTCGGGCACGAGCGCGGCAGCTACACGGGCGCCGATCGCCAGCACAAGGGATACTTCGAGCAGGCCGACGCAGGCACCCTCTTCCTTGACGAGATCACCGAGATGCCCCTCGAGTTGCAGGTGCGCCTGCTGCGGGTGCTCGAGACAGGTACGCTGATGCGCATCGGCACGTCGCGCGCGATCGCCACCGACGTGCGCATCATCGCCGCCACGAACCGGGATCCGCGCGAGGCGGTGCGCCAGGGCAAGCTGCGCGAGGACCTCTACCACCGGTTGAACGTGTTCCCGCTCGAGATGGCCCCGCTGCGCAGCCGCGGCGAGGACATCGATCTCATCGCCAACCACTTTCTCGAGGAGATGAACACGGCATGTGGGACACGGAAGAAGTTTGCGCCGGGCGCGATCGCGCGGATGAAACAGCATCCGTGGCCCGGCAACGTGCGGGAACTCAAGAACTACATCCATAGGGTATTCATCATGGCCGGAGAACAAGGACTCGAAGGACCCACGCTCGACGCCGAGCCGATACAGATCGCTGGCGGATCCGCGCTGTCGTCCACGCCCGCGATCACGGTGCCCCTGGGCACCCCGCTGTCGGTCGCGGCGCGGGAGCTGATCCTGTCCACGCTCGAGCATTGCGGGGGCGAGCGCAAGCGCACCGCGGAGATGCTGGGCATCTGCACCAAGACGCTCTACAACCGCCTGCGCGAATACGGCATCCGCGAGGAACACCACCGTCCCGGGATGGGCGACGCTTCGCGCGCTGCATGAGCGCGCGGCCCGCGCCGCAGCCCGCGCGCTCGCGCCCGGGACGCCAGCGCGGGGGCACCACCGACCACTTCCGGCTGATGGCCGATTGTGCGCCGGTGATGATCTGGGTCGCAGGTACCGACCGCAGGTGCGTGTACTTCAACAACCCGTGGCTCGAGTTCACGGGGCGGGCCCTCGAGGACGAGCTGGGCCACGGGTGGACCGGGGGCATCCATCCCGAGGACCGCGAGCGCTGCATCGCGGCGTACGCGCGGGGATTCGGCGCGGCCGCCGCCTTCGAGATCGAATACCGCCTGCGCCACCGCGACGGCGAGTACCGCTGGCTCCTCGCCAAGGGCGCGCCCCTCGTCTCCGAGGGCAGCCTCGGCGGCTTCGTCGGCTCGTGCCTCGACATCACCGATCGGCGCCTGGCCGAGCAGGCGGTGCGCAAGCGCGAAGAGGACTTTAAGACCCTCGCGGACAACATCCCGGACGTGATCGCGCGCTTCGACCGCGACATGCGCTGCCTGTACGTGAACCGCGCGGGCGAGCAGGCGTTCGGGTTGCCGGCCGGGGATCTCATCGGCCGCGTGCGCGACGCGATCGAGCTGCCCGGTTCCATGGCGGCGTCCCTCGCCCGCGCGGCGGCCGGAGCGTTCGCGGGCGGATGCGAGGAGCGCTTCAAGTTCCGCGCCGACGCCAGTGGGCAGCGGCGGCATTTCTCCGGGCGCGTGATCCCGGAGCGCGGGGCCAACGGATCGGTCGAGGCGGTGCTCGTCATCACCTGCGACGACACGGCGCGGGAGGTGGAGGAAGAGCGCAGGGCGGAAATCCTCGCGCGGGAGCGAAACGCCCGCGCCAACGCGGAATCGGCCACGCTCGCCCGGGACCAGTTCCTCGCCATCGTCTCCCACGAGCTGCGCTCGCCGCTCAACGGCATCAAGTGCTGGACCCACGTGCTGGAGAACCAGCTGCGGGATGCCCAGCCATCGGTGCGCCGGGCGCTCGCGGGAATCATGACGGGCGTGGAGCACCAGGTGCGCCTCATCGATGACCTGCTCGACGTGACGCGCGCCATGAGCGGCAACCTGGGACTCGCCAAGCAGCCCATGCCGCTGCTGCCGGTGCTCGCCGACGCCGTCGAGAGCCTGCGGGCGCTCGCGCTCGAGAAGGGCCTGCACATCGTCACCGACTACGGCATGGGAGCGCGGGAGATCCACGGCGACCCGGACCGCGTGCGCCAGATCTTCGTGAACCTCGTGACCAACGCGGTGAAGTTCACGCCGCCGGGCGGCACCGTGCGGATCGGCGCGGCCGCCGAGGGACCGATGGCGCGCATCGAGGTGCGCGACGACGGCGCGGGCATCCCTCCCGAGTTCCTTCCCTATCTCTTCGATCCCTTCCGCCAGTCCGACCAGGGTTCGAGCAGCCGCCGCCACGAAGGCCTCGGCCTGGGCCTCGCGCTCGTGCAGCGCCTGGCACAGCTGCACGGAGGACATGTCACCTGCGAAAGCGACGGCGTGGATCGCGGCGCGACCTTTCGCGTCTACCTGCCGCTGCGGCGGGACTCCGGCACGCACGTGGCGATGGCCGACGACCGGCCCGGCGACGACCTCGCCGTGGCGCTGCCTTCCCTCTCGGGCATCCGGGTGCTGCTGATCGACGACCAGCGGGACGCCCGCGAGTCCCTCGCCGCGCTGCTCACGCAAGCCGGCGCGCAAGCGGAGGCATGCGCTTCGGCCCAGGAGGCGATGGCGCACCTCGCCATGGACCGCGGGGAGGATGCGCCGGAGGTGATCGTGTGCGACATCGCGATGCCGGAAGAGGACGGATACGCGACACTCAAGCGCATCCGGGCGTGGGAAGCCGCCCATCCCGGACACCCACGCCGTCCGGCCGTGGCGCTATCCGCGTTCACGCAGCGCGAGGACCGCATCCGTGCCCTCTCCGAGGGATTCCAGATGCACCTCGCCAAGCCGGTGGCGCCCGCCGAGCTCGTGATCGTGATCGCGAGCGTGGCCCGTGGCATGCGCATGTGAAGGGCACGGATGTGGCGGGAATATGGCCCGAAACCCTTTTGCGGGAGCGTGGTCGTATGAAATCCAAGCAGACTCAAGGGCTCGCCGCGCTCGTGAGCGAGCCGCCGACGAGAGGAACGATCACATGCCCAGGGAACTCTGGAAGGGCGCCATCCGCTTCGGGCTGGTGCACATACCGGTCTCGCTCTTCCCGGCCGAGCAGGCCGAGGAGCTCACCACCCTGCGCTACGCCGCGCAGCTGCGCCCGGCGAAGGCGAAGCATGCCCCGCGCGAAGCCGAGGTGATCGACTTCGCCAAGCTGCTCGAGCGCAGCCTCGCGGCGAAGACGCGGCGCAAGGCGGCGGGCGGACGCGCGCCGAGCCACCATCGGCGCGCCGCGTAGTGCGCGGGGCCTCGCGCCGATGAGCGCGGCGCAGACAGGGTCCGCCGTCGTCGCGGGGGTGAGGATCAGCCATCCACAGCGCGTGCTCTTCGACGAGCTGGGCCTCACGAAGCTCGCGCTGGCGAAGTACTACGAGAGCGTGGCCGAATGGCTGCTGCCGGAGCTGCGCGACCGGCCGCTCTCCCTGGTGCGTTGTCCGCAGGGTCCGGGTGAAGGATGCTTCTACCAGAAGCACATCGACAAGGCGTGGTCGGCGCAGATCGACCGCGTGCCGATCCGGGAAAACGACGGCGAAGGCATCTACGCCATGGCCCATTCCGCGGCCGCCGTCGTGGGCCTCGTGCAGAAGGGCGTGATCGAGCTGCACGTGTGGGGCGCGACCACGCGCGACCTGGCCGAGCCCGATCGCATGGTCTTCGACCTGGACCCGGATCCCGCCGTGCCGTGGCGCGAAGTGATGGCGGCCGCCCGCCTCACCCGCGATCGGCTGGACGACCTGGGGCTCGCGTCGTTCGTGAAGACATCGGGGGGCAAAGGGCTGCACGTGGTGGTGCCGCTTTCGCCGCGCCATTCCTGGGACGAGGTGAAGGATTTTTCCCGCGCGCTCGCCGATTCGATCGCCGCCGACGAGCCGCAGCGATTCACCGCCAGGATGGCCAAGCGCGAGCGTCCGCGCCGCATCTTCATCGATTACCTGCGCAACAGCCCCGGCGCCACGACCGTCGCGGCGTATTCCGTGCGCGCGAGATCCGGCGCGCCCGTATCCACGCCGCTGCACTGGGACGAGCTGGGCGGGCGCATGAAGCCCTCCTCGTACCACGCCGGCAATGTCGTGCGCCGGCTGAAGGGCCTGCATTCCGATCCGTGGAAGACGCTGCGCCGCACGGCCCAGACCCTCACCGCGCCGATGAAGCGCAAGCTCGGAATCTCCCCATGACCACCACGCGCGCCCACATTCCCACTCCGGAACCGCCCCAGGATCAGCAGCCGCAGCCACAGCCCCCGGGGCCGCCC
>JAANCK011223723.1_pt1 | contig 10327 bp, 8 predicted proteins | sample 7277841 | NCBI WGS metagenome assembly JAANCK01 (sample SAMN14222788, study PRJNA588281) | permafrost metagenome | isolation source: Arctic cryosol methane SIP | place: Canada:Nunavut | collected 2015-07 | reverse complement strand
TCGCGCGCCATGAACCAGGCGGCCGGTCAATTATCCGACCAGGGGATGCAGGCGATTGTCGAGATCGCGGAGCAGGTGCGGCGCGGCAGCGGTCTTGGGCGCGAGGCGGTGATGCGCGCCAATGCCTCGCGCACAACGATCGATGCGCTCAGCAAGGCGGCCAACCAGATCGGCGAAATCGTCACGGTGATCGACCGGATCGCGGCGCAGACCAATCTTCTGGCGCTCAATGCCACCATCGAAGCGGCTCGCGCCGGCGAGGCGGGGCGCGGCTTTTCGGTGGTCGCGTCAGAAGTCAAGACGCTGGCGACTCAGACCGGGAAATCGACCGAACGGATCGGCGCCAAGATCGCCGAAATTCAATCCACCACGCGCGAAGTCGTGGTGTCGCTGTCCGGCGTCGCCGAGGCAATCGATCAGTTCTCCAACGTCACCGAATCCGTATCGGTGGCGATCGAACAGCAGCGCGCCGCCACCGAGAGTTTCGCCGTCAGTGCGCGCGAAACCAGCGCCGCCGTGTCCGATGTCGCCGGGCGCATGATCGACATCGCCGATATGGTGGAACGCTCGCGCACGACTGCGCAGGACGTCTCAGCCGTTGCCGCCGATATGCAGGCCACCTCACAATCGCTGTGCCGCGAAATACCCGAAATCGTGCGCAACGCGGTCAAGGCCGATTTGCGCGAATTCCCGCGCTACGAAGTCAATTTCTCCGCACGCATAGAGGCCAACGGCGCCATTGTCGAAGTATTCGTGCATGACGTCAGCGAAGGCGGCGCGCGTATCGCGGCTGTCGATCGTCTCTCGGTCGGCAATGAGATCGCCTTGACGTTCCCCGGCATGAAAAAAATTGCCGGCCGGATCGTGCGAAACGGCGAATACGATTGCGGCGTGTGTTTCACGCCGGCTCGGCTGCGGCCGGAAGAATTGCGGGATCTGGTAACGGCGCCAAAGCAGGCGGCCTGACTTTTTACTTGCGTTAGAGCGCGTTCCGTTTCGATTGAATCGGGAACGCGCTCTATATTTCTTATTTGGTCGCATTTTCTGCGGCGAACCGGTCCCCACTTCGCCGGAAAATGCTCTGGCTATCCGCCGGTGACGCTCATGTGACGCGTCAGCGCGGGCCCCTGGTGGCGGCGATCGATGATGAAATCGTGACCCTTGGGCTTGCGCGTGATCGCCTCGTCGATCGCGGCATGGATCAACCGGTCGCCGTCCGATGCGCGTAGCGGCGTGCGCAGGTCGGCGGCGTCATTCTGGCCGAGGCACATATAAAGCGTGCCGGTGCAGGTGATGCGCACCCGATTGCATGTCTCGCAGAAGTTATGCGTCATCGGCGTGATGAAACCGAGCCGGCCGCCGGTCTCCTTGACGCGCACATAGCGTGCCGGTCCGCCGGTGCGATAATCGATATCCTCAAGCGTATAGCGTTCGGCGAGACGCGCCCGCACCATCGACAGCGGCAGATACTGATCGAGACGGCTCTCGTCGACGTCGCCGAGCGGCATAACCTCGATCACCGTGAGATCCATGCCGCGGCCGTGAGCCCATTCGACCAGTCCGGCGATCTCATCCTCGTTGACGCCTTTGAGCGCCACCGCGTTGATCTTCACTTGCAGGCCGGCAGCCAGCGCCGCGTCGATTCCGGCCAGCACCTTGTCGAGATCGCCCCAGCGCGTGATTTCGCGGAACGTGTCGGCATTGAGCGTATCGAGCGACACATTGATGCGTTCGATACCGTGCGACTTGAGCTCGGCGGAATATTTTTCCAGCTGCGAGCCATTGGTGGTGAGCGTGAGTTCCTTGAGCGCGCCGCTGGCAAGATGGCGCGACAGCGACGACACCAGTGTCATGATGCCGCGCCGCACCAGCGGCTCGCCGCCGGTCAGGCGCAGCTTGGTCACGCCCTTGGCGATGAAGGCGCTGCACAGGCGGTCGAGTTCCTCAAGGCTGAGCAGATCGGCCTTGGGTAGAAACGTCATGTGTTCCGACATGCAATAGACGCAGCGGAAATCGCAGCGGTCGGTCACTGACACGCGCAAATAGGTGATGGCGCGCGCAAACGGATCGATCAGCGCGCGCGGGCTGGTGCCGGCGCGGTCGAGTTCAAGCGTGGAGCTGCTATTGGCCGGTGCCATCAATCGTCCCCGGGCGCGGATACTACGTTCCGCTGCCGCATTATATAGGAATAGTGGCCGATAATGGCCATAGCGTCCAGCACGCCGCAGTAACGCGGTGGAATCGGATCGAAAACCCGCGTGGTTGCGTCAGCGTTGCGCTGGCGTGGTCGGCCAGGGCGTCGGCGTTTGCTGCGGAGTTGTCGTCATGGTGGTCGGCGCTGCCGGCCTCGCGCGGGCCGCGGCCGGTTTGGCGGCAGGTTTCTTCTTTTTCTTGGGTGGGACCGGCTTTTTGACCGTCTTTGGCGGCGGGGGTGCCGGCGTAAGTTCCACGACCACAGGATTCGGCCGCAATCCGGGAGGTTGGTCGTTTGACGTGAGCGGCTCTAAAGTTTCGCTTTCGGGCAGATAACCGTTGAGCGTAAAGGTGACGGTCAACGGCGCATTGACCGGTAGCGCGAGTGCGCAGGGCGTGCGGCAGGTCTGCCCAGTGGAGGTCTTGGCTTCGGCGCCCGGCGGCTCGGACTCGAAACGAACTGTGTCCATGATCGGTGCGGGCTTCAAAGCGTCGAGGTTCATCCAATCCGGAGTCGATGAACACGCCGCGAGAGCAAGCGCGCCGCTCGCTATCATAATGACTCGATACATCATTATTGTAACCCGTCTACTTGGCGGCATGAAGCGCGCCACCCGTTAAACAGGATAGGGGCGCGGTCACTGCGAGGCAACCTACCGCACCGCGTTAACCTTACCGCGTTAACCATACGGCATACCGCACCCATCATTGTGCGGGAAAGATGGCGGTAATAGCTGCCGGCAATTGCGCGAACCGGCTGATGATGCGGTCGGGCGCGAATTCGGCGACCGGGCGTTCGCTGTAACCGAAGTCGACGGCAATGACCGGGATGCCGGCCGCGCGCGCGGTCCGGATATCGGTGGCGGAATCGCCGACCATGATGGCGTGTTGCAGTTGTCCACCCGCTGCCGCGATCGTGCGTCGCAGGACCTCCGGATCTGGCTTCTGCATGCCGAACGTATCTTGTCCGCAGATCACCTCGAAGCGCCCGGCAAGCTTGAGCTGTTCGAGCAGCAGCACCGATAATCGTTCGAGCTTGTTGGTGCAGACGGCGAACCGGCAACCGCGGCTTGCCAGCGCGTCGAGCGCCTCCACGAGACCGGGGAAGGATCGCGAGCGGTCGGCAATATGCGCGGAATAATGCGCGATAAAATCGGCAAACATTTGCTCGAGTTTCGCAGGCGCAAAGACGCGGCCTTCCGCCTCGATCCCGCGCGCGATCATTGCCCGGGCGCCGCCGCCGATCAGATTGCGCGCGGTCTCGTAGGCGACCTGCGGCAACCCCTCTCGCGCGAACACCACGTTGAGGGTGTCGACGAGATCGGGAGCGGTATCGATCAGGGTGCCGTCGAGGTCGAAAACGATGGTCTGAGCGGGCATGGCCGGATCGCTAGCGCTCGCCCGCGGTCGATGCAAGGCCAAGACAGACCCATTAACCGCAGGCGATTTTCGGCTATCCAGGCCCCTGTGAAGGGGGCTAGAAAGGCGGCACGGTATCCCCAGTCCGCCGATAGATTTTCCAGCGGTGCCCATGAACGCCGATGCCCAGAAACGCGCAGCCGCCGCTCGCGCCGTTGAATTCGTACAGCCCGGCATGCGGCTCGGACTCGGCACCGGGTCGACCGCGAAGCATTTCGTCGAACTGATCGGCGAGCGCGTTCGCGCCGGTCTCGATATCGTCGCGGTGCCGACCTCGGAGGCCACCCATGCCGACGCCAAGCGCTGCGGCATCCCGCTGACCACGCTGGACGAGACCCCCGAGCTCGACCTGACCGTGGACGGCGCCGACGAGATCGCGCCCGACCTGAGCCTGATAAAGGGGGGCGGCGGAGCGCTATTGCGGGAAAAGATCGTCGCTGCGGCCTCCGCGCGCATGATCGTGATCGCCGACCGGAGCAAATGGGTTGGCGCGCTTGGCGGCTTTCCGCTGCCGATCGAGGTGACCCCGTTCGGGTTCGCGGCGACGCGGCGGGCGGTGGAGAAGGCAATTGCCGCGATTGGGCGGCCTGGGGTGTTAAATCTGCGGCTTGGCAAGGACGGCCATGCTTTCGTCACGGATGGCGGTCACTGGATCATCGACGCCGCGCTCGGCCGGATTGACGATCCGGAAGCGATGGCACATGCGCTCGCGGGTGTCCCGGGCGTAATGGAGCACGGTTTGTTTGTCGGCCTCGCGCAGATGGCGATTATTGGCGGTTCCGATGGCATCAAGATCGTCGAACGATCCTGATGTCCTGAACCAAACGGAGTTATGACGATGCGTTTCATGCAGACTACTCACTACGCTATCCGCGTGGCGACGGTTGCCGTCGTACTGGCGCTCACCACTCCGGCCGTTTACGCCCAGCAGCCGTCGGCTGCGGCGATCGCAACCGCCAAGGAAATCGTGGCCGTCACGGGCGCCACCACATTGTTCAACCCCTTGATCCCCGGCGTGGTCGAGCAGGCGAAACTCCTGTATCTCCAGCAGAACCCGGCGTTGAGTAAGGATCTCAACGAGATTTCCGCCAAGCTGCGCAACGACTTGGCGCCGCGTTTCCAGGAACTGGTCAACGACGTTGCGAAAAATTATGCGACTTCGTTCACGGAGCAGGAACTCAAAGACATCCTCGCCTTTTACAAGACGCCGGCAGGCGCGAAGCTGATTTCTGCTCAGCCCAAGGTGGTCGATGAGAGTCTTAAATTCGCGCAAACCTGGGCGAATACTCTTTCCGAACAGGTGATTGCGAAGATGCGCGATGAATTGAAAAAGAAAGGCCACGCGCTTTGATGCGCGATTACCGGAGCGTAGTCCGGCGGGCTGAACCGGCGGAGGAGCGATAGCGGCCGATGGCGGAACACGACGTCGATCTTTTTGTCATCGGCGCGGGCTCCGGCGGCGTGCGCGCCGCGCGCATCGCATCGAGCTATGGCGCAAGCGTCATAATCGCGGAGGAATACCGGGTCGGCGGCACCTGCGTGATCCGCGGCTGCGTACCGAAGAAGCTGCTGGTCTACGCCTCGCGATTTTCCGGCGATTTCGAAGACGCCGCCGGTTTCGGCTGGAGCGTCCCCGATGCCACGTTCCATTGGCCGACTTTGATCGCCAACAAAGATCGTGAGATCGCTCGTCTGGAAGCGGCCTACACCGCTACGCTCGAACGCTTCAATGTCAAGCTGGTTAAGAGCCGCGCCGTGCTGGAGGACGCCCACACCGTGCGGCTTTCGACCGGCGCGCGCGTGCGCGCGCAGACGATCCTGATCGCGACTGGGGCGAGGCCCTATCATGGCGCCCAGATCGCGGGCCTCGAGCACGTCATTTCCTCCAACGAAGCCTTTCATCTCACGCAATTGCCCAAGCGCGTGTTGATCCAGGGCGGCGGTTACATCGCGGTGGAGTTTGCCGGAATCTTCGCCGGGCTGGGCTCGCAAGTGACGCTGGTCTATCGCGGCGAAAATATCCTGCGCGGTTTCGACGACGACGTGCGCGAGCATTTGCGCCGCGAGATGGAACGGCGCGGCATCAAGATCATTACCAAGCAGACCGTGGCGGCGGTCGCGAAGGTGGATCACGGCTACGACGTGGAATTGTCGGATAACGAGCAGATAATGGCTGACTTGGTCATGTTCGCCACTGGCCGTAATCCGAATGTAACCGGACTCGGCCTCGAAGCGGCGGGCGTCAAACTGGCGGCGAACGGCGGCATCGCGATCGATAGCTACTCGCGCACATCGGCCCCCAACATCTACGCGGTCGGCGATGTCACCAACCGGATCAATCTCACACCGGTCGCGATCCGCGAGGGCCATGCTTTCGCCGACACGGTCTATGGCGGCAAGCCGACCTCGGTCGATCACAGCAACGTACCGACCGCGGTGTTCTCCGAGCCCGAACTCGGCGTCATCGGCTTGACCGAGGCGCAGGCGCGCGAACGGCTGGCCAAGGTCGACATCTATAAGACCAGCTTCCGCCCGATGAAGGCGACGTTGTCCGGACGCGACACCCGCGTGTTCATGAAGCTGGTGGTGGATGGCAGCACCGACCGCGTGGCTGGCTGCCATATTATCGGGCCCGACGCCGGCGAACTGATCCAGCTGGTCGGCGTGGCAGTCAGGATGGGGGCGACCAAGGCCGATTTCGACGCCACCATGGCGGTGCACCCGACCGTGGCCGAGGAGCTGGTCACCATGCGCGAGAAGAGCGCCAGCTACAGCCAGGCTGCCGCGGAATAGCCATTTGCTTGCGCATGATCTTGTCCGAAACCGGATTCCACTTTTCGGGATCATGCGCGGCTACGGTAGTTTCTCGAATATCTGGCCTCAGACCGGGGCTCTCGTGTATAACCCCCGCTCATGTGGAGTATTTCGTGATGTCCGAGCGTTGGACGCCCGATAGTTGGCGTAAGAAACCGATCCAGCAGGTCCCGGAGTATCCGGACCGGCAGGCGCTGGCCGATACCGAAAAGCAGCTGGCGACGTTCCCGCCGCTGGTTTTTGCCGGCGAGGCGCGCAGCCTGAAGAAGGCGCTGGCCAAGGTCGCCAACCGCCAGGCTTTCCTGCTGCAAGGCGGCGACTGCGCGGAAAGCTTCGCCGAGCATGGCGCCAACAACATCCGCGATTTCTTCCGCATGTTCCTGCAGATGGCGGTGGTGCTCACTTATGCCGCGGCCATGCCGGTGGTGAAGGTCGGCCGCATCGCCGGCCAGTTCGCCAAGCCGCGCTCCTCGCCGACCGAGAAGCGCGACGGCAAGGAGCTGCCGAGCTATCGCGGCGACATCATCAACGACTTCGCCTTCACCGAGGACTCGCGCCGTCCCGATCCGCGCCGGCAGGTCGAAGCCTATCGCCAGTCGGCGGCGACGCTCAATCTGCTGCGCGCCTTCGCGCAAGGCGGCTACGCCAATCTCGCCAGCGTGCGGCAGTGGATGCTCGGCTTCGTCAAGGACTCACCGCAGTCGCGGCGCTACGTCGAATTGTCCGACCGCATCTCGGAGGCGCTCGGCTTCATGCAGGCCTGCGGCCTCGACCTCGAGAGCCATCCCGAGCTGCGCACCACCGATTTCTACACCAGCCACGAGGCGCTGCTGCTCGGCTTCGAGGAAGCGTTCACCCGCATCGATTCCACGACCGGCGACTGGTACGCCACCTCCGGCCACATGCTGTGGATCGGCGACCGTACGCGCCAATACGATCACGCGCATATCGAATATGCCCGCGGCATCAAGAATCCACTCGGCCTCAAATGCGGACCTTCGCTCAAGGCCGACGATCTGCTCCGCCTGATCGACATCCTCAATCCAGACAATGAAGCGGGCCGCCTCACGCTGATCGGCCGCTTCGGCGCCGAGAAGGTCGGCGAGCATCTGCCGGCGCTGGTGCGTGCCGTGAAGCGCGAGGGCAGGGTGGTGCTGTGGTCATGCGATCCGATGCACGGCAACACCATCGCCTCGGCGAGCGGCTACAAGACGCGGCCGTTCGACCTGATCCTGAAGGAAGTGCGCGGCTTCTTCGAGGTACATCAGGCCGAAGGCACCTATGCCGGCGGCGTGCATCTCGAAATGACCGGGCAGAACGTTACCGAATGCACCGGCGGTGCCCGCGCCATCACCGATGCCGATCTCAACGACCGCTATCACACGGTCTGCGATCCGCGGCTCAATGCCGAGCAGGCGATCGATCTCGCCTTCCTGCTGGCCGAGCTGCTCAAGAAGGAACGCTCGTCCAAGCCGATGCCGGCGGTGGCCGGGCTCTGATCTCGAGGAAGCATTCGGCTGCGTCCGGTGTTAGTATTGGCGTGGCAAGCCGCAAGGCTCGGCGCAGCTTGCCACCTCGTCAAAATAACATCCGAGCCAGGGGAAACGCCATGAACCGCCATCTCAAGTGGACGGCTAAACTTGCCGTCGCGCTATTCGCCGTACCCTTGTTCTCTTACGTTGCCGCCGCGCAGATCGCGATATCGGCCAACGACAACAAGGTAATCAACGTCGACGGCAAGAACGTCATCGTGCAAAACCCGCCCGCGGACACCGTTACGATTATCGACCTCGGAGCCAAGCCGCCCAAGGTCATCGCCGAGTTGAAGGCACCCACCAGCGTCGTCGGCCCGCCGCAAAGCGTTGCCATTTCACGCGATGAAAGCATCGCGCTGGTAACCGGCGCCATCAAGATCGATCCCGCCGATCCGAAGAAGACCGTCGCCAATAACCAAGTGACGGTCATCGATTTGAAGGCAAAGCCTCCGGCGGTGATTGCAACGCTTGAAGCGGGCGCCGCGCCGTCCGGTCTCTCGATCAACCCGGCGGGAACCTTGGCGCTGGTTGCCAATCGCAACGATGGAACGGTATCGATTTTCACCATTTCCGGCAAGACAGTGACACCGGCCGGCAAGATCGATTTCGGCAATCCGAAGTCAGGCCCAAGCCATGTGGCATTCACGCCCGACGGCAAGATGGCGCTGGTCAGCCGCGATGGCGACCACCGCATTTCGGTGCTCAGTGTCGACGGCAACAAGGTCACCGACACCAAGAAATTCATGGTCGCCGGCTTCCGCCCCTACAGCATCGCCATCAGCCCGAAGGGCACGGTGGCCGTGTTGAGTAACCAGGGCGGCGGGCAGGGTGACAACGACGCACTTTCGGTGATCGACCTCAAGGTGAATCCGCCGCGCATCGTCGACACGATTTCCGTCGAGCAAATTCCCGAGGGCGTGACGATGTCTCCCGACGGAAATTTTGTAGCCGCGATCATGCAGAACGGCTCGAACAAGCCGAAGGCGCATCCGAACTACCACAAGGGCAGCGTCCTCTCGGTCTTCCGTATCAACGGCACCAAGCTGACGCTGGCGGCCAAGGCCGAGTCCGGCGCCTGGGGACAGGGCGTGGTGTGGAGCAAGGACGGCAAGACTCTGCTTGCCCAATCGATGGCGGACAAGTCGCTCGACGTGTTCTCCTTTAACGGCAAGACGCTGAAAAAGACCGGCACAATCAAGGTCAATGGCGGCGCGGCGGGTATTCGCACCGCGTTGGACTGACCTGCGGCGGATATCGCCGTTCACGATTGCCGTCAGGAGGGGCAGGCGCTAGATCATTCCCTATGAGCGCCCGCCCTTCCGATAGGCTCGCGATCGCCATCGCGCAGCTCAACTCGACCGTCGGCGACATCGCCGGCAATGCCGAGCAAGTCCGCCGCGTGCGCCTGGAAGCCGCCGCGCAGGGCGCCGATCTGGTGGTTTTCCCCGAACTGTTCATCGCCGGCTATCCGCCCGAGGATCTGGTGCTCAAGCCGGCATTCCAGGCCGCCTGCCGCTCGGCGGTCGAGGCGCTCGCGCGCGAGACCGCGACGCCGGGGCCGGCTTTGCTGGTCGGCACGCCCTGGTTGGAAGGCGGCAAGCTCTACAACGCGGTCGCTCTGCTCGATAGCGGCGCCATCGCCGCGCTGCGCTACAAGGTCGATCTGCCCAATTACGGCGTGTTCGACGAAAAGCGCGTGTTCGCTCCGGGGCCGATGCCGGGGCCGGTGAATTTCCGCGGCGTGCGCCTGGGACTGCCGATCTGCGAGGACATCTGGGGCGAGGAGATCGTCGAATGTCTGGCGGAGACCGGCGCCGAGATGCTGGTGGTGCCGAACGGTTCGCCCTATTGGCGGCAGAAGGGCGACGTGCGCATCAATATCGCGGTGGCGCGCGTCACCGAGCAGGGGCTGCCGACCATCTATGTCAACCAGATCGGCGGACAAGACGAACTGGTATTCGACGGCGTCTCGTTCGGCCTGCACACCGATTGCTCGCTGGCGTTTCAGCTCGCCGGCTTCCAGGAAGCCGTCGTCACCACGCAATGGGTGAGGCGCGACGCCACCTGGCGCTGCGAGAATGGGCCTGTGGTCGCCAGTGTGGAAGCCGACCGCGCCGACTATGCGGCCTGCGTGCTCGGCTTGCGCGACTATGTCGGCAAGAACGGATTTCCCGGCGTCGTGCTTGGACTTTCCGGCGGCGTCGATTCCGCGCTGTGCGCGGCGATGGCGGTCGATGCGCTCGGCCCCGAGCGGGTGCGCTGCGTGATGCTGCCCTACAAGTTCACCGCGCAGGAGTCGCTTGACGATGCCGCCGCCTGCGCCAAGGCGCTGGGAGTGCGGTACGAGATTTTGCCGATCGCGTCCG
>JAANCK010846892.1_pt1 | contig 10333 bp, 6 predicted proteins | sample 7277841 | NCBI WGS metagenome assembly JAANCK01 (sample SAMN14222788, study PRJNA588281) | permafrost metagenome | isolation source: Arctic cryosol methane SIP | place: Canada:Nunavut | collected 2015-07 | reverse complement strand
GCCCGGAACGGTCAGCGCCACGGTGATGAGGTAGCCGTTTGGCGTCGCCCGCCAGGAACCATGCGCCGCTGTGGCGATCGCGGCGGTGCCGCCGACGGCGCGGATCTGCAGGCCGTTCCCCGCGGGATCGGGCACCACCAGCCAGCCATGCGCCGGCTCACCGGCCCGCTGCAGGTAGAGCTGGATCCCATCGGAGTGGATGAGATCGGACTCGTTGTCCAGGTGGAGCGGCGCGGTCCCCGGCGCGCGGAACGTATTCTCAGACTTCGCAACGGCGACCGCGAGGTAGAGCGCCTGTTCATCCCACGCCAGCCACGCTTCGGCGGAGAAATCCTCGGGGCCGCCATACGGCTCCTCGGTGCGGCGATACTGGTCTTCATGGTCGAGACTCAGCGGGCTCTGGTCGACGAATCCCCCGAGCGTGCCATCGAGCGCGGGCGGGGCGGCGACGTGAAAGGCCGTCACCACCGGCGCCACGTACTTCTGCAGCGCGTTCACCGCGGAAAGCCCCAGCGCGCCGGCCAGTATCTCCCGGCGCAGCCCCCGAAGCGCCACCTGGTTCGCGCCATCCTGCACCTCCCACCCTTCGCTGGTCTGGCGATGCACGGTCTCTCCGGCCGCGGTCGTCACCACGATCTCCGCGGGCGCGAACCGGGCACCGATCAGTGCCGGTGGATCGAATGCGATGACGGTCGCCAGCCGGACGTAGCGCGCCTGCTGTCGCCGCACCAGGAAGCTGCGGGGACCCACTTCTCCCGGGCGCCCGGGGCCCACGGCACGGAGCAGTTCGCCAGTCCCGTCGAAGATGCCCTGCAGCGTGCGACCGGCGGATGCGACGCTGCTCTGCCAGCGGATCGGTCCCGCCAAGTCAGGCAGGAAGCGTTCCGCCCCGGCGGCAAAGGGGTCGGCCAGTTCGGCGGGCTCCCAGTGGCCCGGCGTGAGGATCTCGATCTGCCCTTCGGGGTGCCAGGGGAGCTCCACCAGGTGCTCCTGGTCGTCGGCGAATTCCACCACGTCGACGAGATGGCCCGGGCCGGCTACCACAGTCCGGGTGAACTTGGCGAAGCGTCCCCGCACCCAGCCCCACAGGCCCGGCGCGTCGAACATTTCGCAGCGGGCATCTCCCATTGGCTGGGAGATTTCGTCCACCCGCGGCGCATTGTGGGCCATCGTGGAGCGGTACCACTGCAGATCCGGGGTGACATAGGAGCCGGTGCCCGGGTCGGCGAGCCAGTGCACTCCGCCGGCATGCAGTGTGAGGTGCAGGCGGTCGGGATGGCCATGACCGCCGCCGTACTCCCCGCATTCGAGGCTGACGTAGCGATCCTGATCCCGCAGCAGGGCAAGTCCCTGGCCTTCGAGCAGCGTGCTTTTCGGCACCCAGGTCGCGTCGACGCCGGGAAGCTGGGGCAGCATCGAGAGCAGCATCCACCACGACAGGCAGGAGCGATCGCGCCGAGTGGGGGCCTCCTCTCCCGCCTCGTGGAGGTACGAATCGAAGGTCTCGGCGACCGGAGCGGGGAGCGCGTAGAGCTGTCGCAGCCAGATGCTCATCTCCGTTGCAGCACCCAGCTGGTCCTTCGCCAGGAGGTCCGCGACGCCGCGTTCCCACAGCTCCAGGTACATCGGTTGTGCGAGTGAGATCCCGAACCGCGCATCCTTTCGTGCGGGGAAGGTGCCATCGGGCAGCGCGGACCGCGCCGGTGCGCGGAGGGCGGCGGCGAGCCGTGCCTGACTCGCCTCCTCTGCGAAGAAGTCCACTCCCGCCAGCCGCGCCCACGCGGCCCCGATGAGCAGGCCCCGAAGGGCGAACAGGTGGTAGTTCTCCCCTTCATACCACATCCCGTCATCGCCGAAACCGTCGACCAGGTGCCCCACCAGACCACGCCGTCCCTCGATCGCCCGCTCCGCCAGCGCTTCATCCTCGAACCAGACGGCGGCCGCGATGAGCGCCGCGTTGTGCCAGGTCTGCCGGTTGGAAAGGCCCTCATCGAAGTCGCCGATCAGGTTCGAGGCCTCCTCCGCCAGGGTGTCGGCGGCACGGATGCCCTCCTCATCGAGCGCTCCCGCCTCACGCAGCATGAAGGCCGCGGCGAGGTAGCTTGTGAGCCACACGGACTCGAGATAGGTGGAAAAGAACAGGCGCGCCGGGCCGAGGACGTTGTCGGCGTTGGGATAGCCGAGGTAGCGTTCGCCATACTCGCGCACTTTGGCGGCGGACCAGGCGAGCAGCTCCTCATCGCCGGTCATGAGGCCGACCGTCGCCAGTTCCGCGATTCGTTCACCCAGCCAGAGATGCTGCTGCCATGCCCAGCGGGCGTCGTGGCGCGCTCCCGTCAGGCGTTTGCCGCACCGGGGGCAGAGGTGACTCGAAGGACTCCACGGATCGAAGCTGAGCGGCGTCCGGTCGTCGGGACAGAAACCGCCATCGGAGGAGAGCATCCCCTTCAGCGCGGGTATCGCGGGATCGCGCGCGACGACGAGATGCGCCCGCGCCAGCAGGCGTTCCGCGAGTTCACCCAGCTCTGCCGACTCGGCGACCAGTTCGCGCCGAGCCTCGAGTTCCTCTCCAGTCAGCATCGTTCCACTCCAGTCGCCGACCACGAGGCGGGAAGCAGCGTCGCTCCCGCCTGTTCAGCGGCCCGTATCCCCGCGTCGATATCATCACCCATCAGGAAGAACATCGAACCGCCGGCACCCGCGCCCGCGGCCTTGCCACCCAGTGCCCCCGCAGCCTGCATCGCCGCCTCGAGCTCGGCCATCTCGTCGGTTCGCATCCCGGCGTCGAGCCGCTGCTGGCAGCGCCAGTTGTCGGTCAGCAGCGCCGCCACCCGGGGAAGATCGGCGGCGAGCAGCGCTTCCGCCATCCGCTCGGCGATCGTGGTCAGCTCACGCAGTGCGGCCGAGACCGAGGCGTCGCCCCGCTCGTAGGCGGCCATCACCCGCGCAATCGTCTCCCCCGATACCCGCGAGCGGCCGGTGTAGCAGATCAGCGTGCGCCGCTCCAATTCGCCCAGAAACGCAGGATCGAGATTGAGCCGGTTGGTGCGCACCTCGTCGCCCTGAAAGTTCAGCCGATGGAATCCGCCGAGGGCCGCGGCATACTGATCCTGGCGCCCGCCGGGATGCCCGGCTTCGACGACTTCGAGGTGACAACCGTGGGCAGCCACGTCCTCGGGGCTCAGCTCCTCGCCCCGCGCCGCGGCCAGCACGGCGACCATGGCCACATCCATCGCTCCCGAACTCCCCAACCCGGAGCCGAGAGGAACGTCCGAGCGAGTCCGCAGCGTGCCGGGCCCCACTGGAAACATGCGGAGAGCCGCACGATGCAGCGTGAGATTCGTCGGCCGATCCAGATCGGTGGCGCGATGCACCCGCGCCGACTCCTGCAGATCCTCGGCATGCACCAGAATCCCCTGTCCACCGCCCGGCTCGAAGCTGGCGTAACCTCGGAGCCCGATCGCCGCGTTGACCACCACGCCCCCTTCTCGCGACGCAAAGGGCGGCACATCGGTCCAGCCACCGGCGAAATCGAGCCGCACCGGCGCACTCGCACTCCATCCGGTCATGGCGTGACGCTCCACTGGCTCACCGTTGCGAGTTCCCCCCGGAGTCCGAACTGCACCCCGTGGACTCGGCGATTGATTCCCTGCAACCCGCGGGAATGATAGAGAAAGGTGGCGGGGAGCGAGTCGCGAAAGAAGCGAAAGAGAGCGAGTCGATCGCTCGGCGGCGTGAGCCCGGACAGCGCGCCAAGGGGCCGGAGATAGCCGAGGCCGAGATCACCGGGCGCGCCAAGCAGGGCGGCCTCGAAGTCGTGGCTCCTGCCGTAGACCCGGTCGAGAAAAGCCGAAAGCTCCAGTTGGCGAATGGTTGCGGTGATCCCGGCGTGGGCGAGCTGGGCCTGAACCATCTGTTCGAGTGCCGCCTCACCCGAGCCAACGGTCAGCAGCTCGAAGCGAAGCGGCGCAGCAGTCTCGGCCGCGGGACTGGCGGGGGTCGTGCCCACGGCGACAGCGGAACCGCGATCGAGCGTGTCCCACCCCCCGACGCCGGGCGGCACCGGCCCGGTCGCCGGCGTGCCGAAGCCATAGGCGAATCCCGCGACCAGCGCGGCGCGATCGAGGGCGGCGCCCACGCGCGCCCGGGAGCCGAGTGTGGCAAACGGGGCGCGACGGGTGTTGAAGACGATTCCCATGGTGAGCAGCAGGGGGTAGTCCATCACGGTGAGCCGGGGATCTCGGCGCACGAACTCGGCGTGGGCCGGCTGGATTCCGGCGACATCCAGCTCGCCGGAGGTAAGGGCAGCGAGCTTGGTCATCGGCTCATCCACCACGGCGATCACCAGCCGCTGGAGCAGGGGCGGGCCGCCGAGCGAGGCAGGGAACTCGGGGTTGCGCTCGAAGACCCAGCGGCGATTGGGATCATGCGAGACGAACCGAAAGGGACCGTTCCCGATGGGGTGCTCCTGCCAGCGCGCCTGCCGGAGCCGGGCCGGCGGCACACTATCCAGCAGATGGGCGGGAAGGAGCGCGAGATCGGTGAGCACGTCTGGGATTCCGCCAGGAGGCGCGGAGAAGTCGAGTTGCAGCGTCGAATCATTGAGCGCGCGTACGTCGGTGAGCACCGTGAGCTCGGACTGTCGGGGATACCCGGTCGCAGGATCCCGGGCCCGCTCCAATGTCCATGCGGCATCCCTTGCCGTCGTGGCAATGCCATCGTGCCACCGGAGCTCGTTGGTGAGGGTAAATGTGAGACGCCGCCCGTCTGCCGACCACTGCCACCGCCGGGCGACGAACGGTTCGACGCGCATCAGACTGTCGTAGCGCACCAGCGTGGTGAGCAGCACGTAGCGCTGTACCTGACGGGCGAGCGGATGCACCGTGAAGAGGGGATTGATGCTCTGCAGATCCGCACCCGAGGCATACATCACGGTGTCGCCCCGCCGCGCCGCTGTCGAGCCGCAGCCCGTGAGTGAAACGAGGTAGAGCAGGCAGAGCAGGCGCCGCAGCATCGCGGAAAGGTGTGGCCCCCTCGCCGGAAAGCAAACACCCGCCGAGAAACCCCTCACGCCAAGGCGCCCCGCTGTGATACCACTCACTCCCCGGACCCTCGACCGCTGGCGGCAATCGTGGCCGGCGCGCACATTCCGGCCATGCTCACCCGCCTGCTGCGGCGACTCCTGATCAGTCTCGCCGTCCTCCTCGGCGTTGTGACCCTGACCTTCGTATTGCTGCATCTCGCTCCCGGCGATCCGGCGGTGCATCTCGCGGGACCCGATGCCACGCCTGCCCAGCTCGACGCCGTGCGGCACCAGCTCGGACTGGACCGCGCGCTCCCGCTGCAGTTCGCCGACTGGCTCCAGCGCGCGGTGCGAGGCGATTGGGGAACCAGTCTCGCGACCGGCCGACCGGCCAGCCAGATGCTCAGCGAGGCGTGGCCGGCCACTGCACTGCTGGTCACCCTCTCACTCGGCGCGAGCTATCTTCTCGGCATCGGCATCGGCCTGATTCAGGCGCGGGCCCGTCGGCGGACCGACACGCTCCTCTCCATCCTCTCGGTCACGCTGTTCGCGATCCCGAGCTATTGGCTCGCCGTCATGCTGGTGTGGATCCTTGCCTACCAGCTCCGGGTGCTCCCGGCGTTCGGCGCCGCGGGGCTCGACGCCGAGTTCCTCTCGCCGATGGTCAGAGTCGGCGACCGGCTGCGGCATCTGGCCCTGCCGCTGCTCACCCTCACACTCATCGGATTCGGGGGCGCCGCGCGGTTCGTGCGAGGGGCCACCTTCGACCTCCGCACCGAACCTTTCATGCTCGCGGCGCGGGCCCGCGGCATCGGGGAGACTCGGCTCCTCCTCCGGCACCTGCTCCGCGCCGCCCTCGGCCCCGTCGTCACGCTGCTCGGCCTCTCCCTGCCGGCGCTCTTCTCCGGTGCGGTCTTCGTCGAGGGAATATTCGCCTGGCCCGGAGTGGGCCGAGTACTGATCCAGGCGGTATCGGCCCGCGACTATCCCGTCGTCATGGCGGCCGCAACCGTGAGCACGGCGCTGGTCGTGATCGGGAACATGCTTGCGGACGGCCTGCGCGCCTGGGTGGACCCGCGGGTGCGCGATGCCTGACAATTCGCCGGCGCGCTACGGAGGCCGGCGCCCGCGCCTGCGGGACGATGGCCGGGCGGTCTGGGGGATCGCGATCCTCGGCCTGCTCGCACTCACCGCCATCGCGGCACCGCTGCTGGCCGGGCACGATCCGCTGGCGCAGTCGGATGTGGTCGCGACCCGCTTCACGCCGCCCCTGCACGCCGATGGGCTGGGCGCCTTTCACCTGCTCGGCACCGATCGTTTCGGCCGCGACGTCTGGAGCCGGCTGGTCTTTGGCGCCCGCATCTCGCTCCTGACCGGGCTCCTCGCGACGCTCATCGCCATCGGCCTCGGCGGGGTGGTCGGGCTGGTCGCTGGCGTCTGGCGCGGCCGCACGGGGACCGTGCTGCTGGCGATCACCGACTTCGCGCTCGCCCTGCCGAGGATCGTCCTGCTCCTGCTCCTCGCCGCCCTCTGGCAGCCGGGCGCCACCCTGGTCGTCGTGGTGCTGGGGCTGACCGGATGGATGGGGATCGCGCGACTGGTCTACGGCGAAGCTACGGCAATCATGGCGCGGCCCTTCATCCTCTCAGCGCGAGCCCTCGGGGCACACCCGATCCGGATCGCGTGGCATCACGTCCTGCCGGGCACGTGGACCCCACTGATCGTCGCGGCGGCCCTGGGCATCGGCAACGCGATCACCCTCGAAGCGGGGCTTTCCTTTCTCGGCCTCGGGGTGCAGCCACCGGCACCATCGTGGGGCAGTATGATCGCGTCGGGGCGGGATACCCTGGTGAACGCCCCGTGGGTCGCAGTGGCGCCGGGGATGGCGCTGGTCCTGGTCGTCGTCGCCTGCACGCTGGTCGGGGACGCGCTCCGCGATGGAATGGAAGACCGGCACGAGTCGTGAAACTGGTGGGGCGATCCACCCCACGCTGCCGTTCGTAGCCATATGACGCCAAATCCGGAGCGAACGATGCAGGCTCTCTCGATGGACTATCAGCTCACCATCCCGGCGATTCTCCGGCGGACTCGCCAGCTGTATGGCGACAAGCCGGTCAGCAGCCGGCGCCCCGATGGTTCGGTGCGCCGGACCACCTATGGCGAACTGCTGGGCAGAGCGGCCCGTCTCGGCGGCGCGCTGCAGAGACTCGGAGTCGGGGCGGGTGATGTCATCGCCACGCTCTGCTGGAATCACGACCGGCATCTCGAGGCGTACTACGCCGTCCCGTGCATCGGCGCGGTGCTGCACACCCTCAATCTCCGCCTGCATCCGGATGAACTGGCCTACATCGCGAACGATGCCGGAGACACGGTGCTCATTGTCGATGCCGACCTGATTCCGGTCCTGCAGCAGTTCCAGGTGCGAGCGCCATTCACGCAGGTGATCGTGATCGGCGACGGCGCCACTCCCCTTCCGCCGGGGATGCTCGACTACGACACCCTCCTCGATGACAGCGATGCGATCGACCTGAGCGGCGAGGCGATTGCGGAGTCGAGTCCGGCCGCGATGTGTTACACCTCGGGCACCACCGGCAGACCGAAGGGGGTAGTCTACTCGCATCGCGCCCTGACGCTTCATTCCTACGCCCTCGGCATGACCGACAGCTTTGGCCTCCGCGAATCCGATGTGGTGCTCCCGGTGGTACCGATGTTCCATGCCAACGCCTGGGGCATTCCCTATGGCGCCGCGCTGGTGGGGGCGGGCCTGGTCCTTCCCGGCAAGCAGCTCGATCCCCGCAGCCTCTGCCAGCTCTTCGCGAGCGAGCGGGTGACCTTCACCGCGGGTGTCCCCACGATCTGGATTGGTCTGCTTCACCTCCTCGATGCGGCACGAGGGGAGTTCGATCTCTCCTCTATTCGGCTGATGCTCATCGGCGGCGCGGCGGTGCCGGAGTCGCTGCTCCGCGGCTTCGCCGAGCGCCACGGCATCGAGGTGTTGCAGGCCTGGGGGATGACTGAACTCGCCCCGATGGGCACGGTGGCCCGGCTTCCCTCGCGGCTCGCGGCATTGCCGCCTGACGAGTGCTACCGGGCCCGCACCCGCCAGGGGACCCCCGCGGCGTTCATGGAGATCCGCGCGCAGGGCGACGCGGGCCTGATCCCCTGGGACGATCGGGCCGTCGGCGAGCTGCAGGTGCGCGGACCCTGGGTCGCCTCCGGCTATCACGGCTCCGGCGCGGGCGACGCGAGCTTCACCGACGATGGCTGGTTCAGGACGGGGGATGTGGTGTCGATCGAGCCGCATGGTTCGATCCAGATTCGGGATCGCGCCAAGGACCTGGTGAAGTCGGGAGGAGAGTGGATCAGCTCGGTGGCGCTCGAGACCGGGCTCATGTGCCACCCGGCCGTGCTCGAGGCCGCCGTGATCGCGGTGCCGCATCCCCGGTGGCAGGAGCGACCGCTGGCCGCCGTGGTACTCAGGCCGGGCCAGTCCTCTACCCCGGAGGAGCTGACCAGTCACCTCGCCGCCAGCTTCACCAATTGGTGGCTGCCGGATGCCATTGTCTTTCTCGACGCGCTCCCGAAGACTGGTACCGGCAAGTTCCTGAAGACCGCCCTGCGGGACCGGTTCAAGGACTACTACACTTCGGCATGAACCTGCTGCTCGACCGGTCGGCACGCCCGGTCATCGGTCACCGGGGCGCGGCATGGTACGCGCCGGAGAATACGCTCGAGAGCTTCCGCCTCGCGCTGGCCCAGGGCGCGGACGCGATCGAATTCGACGTGCGCCGTTCGGCCGATGGCGAGGTCATGGTCTTTCACGATCCCACCCTCGACCGCACTACGGACCACGGCGGCCTCCTCGGTGCCCTCACCGTCTCCGAATTGAATCGCCTCGATGCCGGCTTCCACTATGCGGAGCCCGGCCTCGCCGAAACACCGTTCCGTGGGACGGGAGTGCGCATCCCGATGCTGCGCGACGTGATCGCCGAATTTCCTGGAGTGCCACTGCTGATCGAGGTGAAGGAGGTGGAGGTCGCGGCGGCGGTTGCGCGCGCGCTGATCGAAGGGGGTGCTGCCGATCGCGCCGTGGTGGCAGGATCGGATTGGCGGGCATTGCGGCCCTTCCGGGTGCCGCCCTTCACGCTCGGCGCCTCACGCCGGGATATCGCACGACTCAAGTTCGGGGTTGCGGCGCCTGACAGCGCCTGCCGCTCCTATGCCGTCCCGGAGGCCCATTTCGGCCTGCCCATCCCGACGCGGCGCTTCGTGAGACGAGCCCATGCGCGGGGAAGCAGCGTTCATGTGTGGACGGTGGATGATGCCCGATCCGCGGTCGCACTCTGGCAACGAGGAGTCAATGGCATCGTGACCAACAAGCCGGATGTCATTCGCACCGCCCGCGACCTCTGAGCCCTGAGCATGCCGAAGACTCCCGCACCTGACCCGCTCGGCCCATCCGATCTCGCACTTCTCGGCGACGCCATCGCGCGGCTCGAGCGCGGCTTCGCCTCGCTGCCTCCGGATGAAGCACCGCTGCCCGACCGCGCTGCAGTGCGGGCCGTGCTGAGCGAAGTGGCGCTACGGATGCAGGACAACTTTCCGTACTTCCATCCGCTCTACGCGGGACAGATGCTCAAGCCGCCCCACCTGGTTGCCCGGCTCGCCTATGCCCTGGCGATGCTCGTCAATCCGAATAATCACGCCCTGGATGGTGGGCGGGCGAGCTCGGCGATGGAAAAGGAGGCAGTGGCCGCGATCGCCACGATGTTTGGCTGGCCCTCCCACCTCGGCCATCTCACCGGTGGCGGCACGATGGCCAATCTCGAGGCGCTGTGGATCGCCGGGCAGCTCCGGCCCGGGACCACGATTGTCGCCTCTGAACAGGCGCACTACACCCATGCGCGCATCAGCGGCGTGCTGGGACTGCGGTATCGCGCCTGCCCCACCGCCAGGGACGGGGGAATGGATCTGACGGCGCTCGATCGGATCCTTGCGGAGGAGCAGGTCGGCACCGTCGTCGCCACGATGGGCACGACCGCGGTGGGAGCGGTGGATCCGCTCCCCGCCCTGCTGGCGCGCAAGACAGAGCACGGATTCCGGATCCACGCGGATGCGGCGTACGGCGGATACTTCACCCTCGCCAGCAATCTTGCGCCCGCGGCGAGCGCCGCCTTTGCGGCCCTCGCCGAGGTGGACTCGCTCGTCATCGACCCGCACAAGCATGGACTGCAGCCATATGGCTGCAGTCCATGCTTGTGCGGGTCGATGACGAGCGAGTCCACCTCGGCGAGGGCCGCAAAGGCGGCG
>JAANCK010002719.1_pt1 | contig 10340 bp, 13 predicted proteins | sample 7277841 | NCBI WGS metagenome assembly JAANCK01 (sample SAMN14222788, study PRJNA588281) | permafrost metagenome | isolation source: Arctic cryosol methane SIP | place: Canada:Nunavut | collected 2015-07 | reverse complement strand
TTCTCTTTCCGAAGCGCAGCGATGGCCTGAGCCGTGCTCGGCTTGATGGGGTCCGCGACGCCGACAAAGCCGGCGAGGCGTCCGTCTATCGCCACGTAGATGACCGTTGCCGCTTTGGCACGGACGGATTCCGCTGCCGCGTCCAGGCTCGCAACGTCGACACCGTTCTCCAGCAGGAACTTCGCGCTGCCGCAGACGACCTTGGCACCGCTCACGACGCCCGTGACACCTTTGCCGAGTGGCGAATCGAAATCGGCCACCGGCAAGAGCGAGAGCTTGCGCTGTTGCGCCTCGGCGACGATGGCCGCGGCCAACGGATGCTCGCTCGCCCTTTCGACGCTGGCAAGCCTCTTTAGGACATCATCGGCCTGGAAGCCATCGACTGGCTGCACGTTGACGACCTTGGGACGGCCCTCGGTCAGGGTCCCCGTCTTGTCGACGACGAGTGTGTCGACCTTCTCCATGCGCTCCAACGCCTCGGCGTCGCGAATGAGCACCCCTTGCTGCGCGCCGCGCCCGACCCCGACCATGATGCTCATTGGCGTCGCCAGGCCGAGCGCACAGGGACACGCGATGATGAGCACCGCAACGGCCGCGATGAGCGCGTACGAGAAGGCGGGGCTGGGTCCCCAGAACATCCACGCGATGAACGTGAGCACCGCCACCGCAATCACGACCGGGACGAACCAGCCTGCCACCCGGTCCGCCATTCGTTGAATCGGCGCACGACTGCGCTGTGCCGTCGACACCATGTGAACAATCTGAGAGAGCAATGTGTCAGCACCGACCTTCTCGGCACGCATGACGAATCCGCCGGTCTGGTTCAGCGTCCCAGCGGTCACCTTGGAGCCGGTGCCCTTGGCGACCGGCATCGGTTCGCCCGTGACCATCGACTCGTCGACATTGCCCTTGCCTTCGGTCACCTCGCCATCGACCGGCAGCTTCTCTCCAGGGCGGACGCGGAGCAGGTCGCCGACCTGAACCATCTCAAGCGCAACCTTCTCATCGGTCCCGTCGGCCTTGACCCGCAGGGCTTCCTTGGGCGTGAGGTCGAGCAGCGCGCGGATGGCGCCGGACGTCCTCTCACGCGCCTTCAGCTCGAGCACCTGGCCGAGCAGCACGAGGACCGTGATGACCGCCGCCGCCTCGAAGTAGACCGGCACAGCGCCGCCCATCGGTCTGAGCGCTGGCGGGAACAGCTCCGGCGCCAAGGTGCCGACGATGCTGTAGAGCCATGCGACGCCGGTGCCGAGCGCGATGAGGCTGAACATGTTCAAGCTTCGGTTCTTGACCGAGGCCCAAGCGCGGACGAAGAAGGGCCATCCGCCCCATAGAACGACAGGCGTGCTCAGCACGAGCTGCACCCAGTTCGACGCCTGTGGGCTGATGAAGCTGTGCAAGTCGAAAAGATGGCTTCCCATCTCCAAGACGAACACCGGCACTGTGAGCGCCAGCCCGACCCAGAACCGCCGAGTCATGTCGACGAGCTCCGAGTTCTCCACGACATCCGCCGTCGCAACCAACGGTTCGAGGGCCATGCCGCAAATGGGACAACTGCCCGGGCCCATCTGGCGGATCTGCGGGTGCATAGGGCAGGTGTATTCGACCTGGCTCTGGTCGCCTTTGGGGGCAAGCTTCGCTGCCGTCGGCGCATGCACATCCGGACCTGACTTGGCATGCGTACAGCAGGCCGAGTGGCCGTGTTCCGGCCCCTTCATCACGGTGCCATCCGGCATCACGTGGGTGCCCTCGGCCCCGTGGTCATGCGAGCGTTCAAGAGTGGTGCTGGTGTTCGGCATGGCGCTTTCCCTGTTCCTGTTCAGCAGTGTCGACCTTTCCATCGTTGGAATGTCAAGGGGTGCGTTACCGGACCGCAGGGAACTTTGCAATCCATAGGCCGACCGCAGCCAGGCAAGCCCAGCAGGCCCAGAACAATGCCCGTTCCCACCAAAGGGGCGAGCCTTCGCGATGCTCAAGCCGGTACTTCAGCGTCATCCCTACGCCGTGGACGAAAACCCCCACGGCGAGCAACGGGAACGCAAAGGCGCGCAGCCACTCCGGTGATACCAGTGCGAGGCCCGCGCCAAGAACGATGGCTCCGAGACCTGAGGCGAGCTCGGCTCCCTTAGTGGCTGTTGGCAGGCCGCACACGTTCGCCCCTCGACAAGCGAGGGATGAACCGAGGCGTTTCAGCTGCGTAGACTCGCCATCGATCGCCAAACGCCCGCTCCGAGTCGCGCTCCTCGCTGATGGCGAGGTGCACGTACATCGCCACAAGAACCGGGAACATCGCGACAGTGATCAACGTCGGCCACTGCAGCAAGAACCCGAACATGATGAGCACGAACGCAACGTATTGCGGGTGGCGAATGCGCATGTAAGGCCCCATCGTCGCAAGGACGTGGCTGCGTTGTGCGTGGAACAGGACGTGCCAGGACTTGGACAGAAGCGCGAACCCGGCGAACAGCACCGCGAAACTGAACAGGTGCAGCACTCCGAAGTGAGGATTGCCCTGCTGGCCGGTCAGCAACCACCAGAGGTGGCCGGAATCGTGGCCGAACAGGTTGGCGTCGGATAGTGCGACCCGAGCCATCCGGAGAGGAGGTAGATGGTCAGTGGAAAGCCGTACATCTCTGCGAACAGCGCAACGACGAACGCGCTGTACGCGCCGAAGCTCCGCCAGTCGCGGGTGGTCGTCGGCTTGAAGAAGCTGTATGCGAACCCGATGAACACCAGGGAGTTCACCAGGACCAGCCCCCAAAGGCCGTAGTCGTTGCCATCGCTATGCATGGCGGTCCTCGGGCGGCAGCGCGTGAGCGGTGGTACTTCCCCCGTGTCGATGCTTCCCGTGCATGAAGTAGTGCATGAGGGGGCACAAAAGAAGCAGCAGAAAGGGAAGCGCCCCGAGCACATGCGCGCGATGCTCTGTCGTCAGCAGAAAACCTCCGACGAGCACGGCGACGACGAGCGCGGCGCTGGCCGGAGAACGCCAAAAAGGCGGGTGGGTTGGGGCTGGCAACTCCATGTCAGCTCCGTGCGCCTACTTGGTCGGAGCCGCGGGAGGCTCGCGGTCCATCATCATCGTCATCATCATTTCCATCATGTCCATGCGTCGCTGCATGGACTGGTGGCTCATCGGCTTGTCGCCTTTCGCCGAGCCCTTCTTGGCTCCTGGCATCGACATCCCGCCCTTCATCTCGCCCATCATGGCCATGCCGCTCTGCATGGACGCCATGTGCTCTTTCATCAGCGAGTTGCGTTCCTCGGGCGTCTTGGCGGCCTGCATCTTCTGATGCATCTCCATCATTCGACTCATGTTCTGGTCGTACTTCGTCGTCTCGACGGCAGCCGTCTTCTCTGCGGGATGATGGCCGGCGTGCTCAGCTTCCGTCGCGGCGAGCACTGAATAGCTAGAGACTGCAAGCGTTGCTGCTGCGATGACTGGCAGGATGTGGCGCATTGGGTGTCCTTGGAATGCATTCGGGAGCGAGAGCGCTTCAGCTTGCCCGGCCTCGGCCCGGGGAGCCTTGATGCATATCAAGCCGGGAGCACGATGCCCCCGCCTAGATGCGGCTAGCCGCAGCAGCACCCGCTGCGCTTCGGTTGAGCGGCGGTGAGCTGAGCCGAAGGATGCGACAGCTCGGCCGGTGTGTAGCCTGCCTGCTTGATTGCGGCACTCAACCTTGCCGCGTCGGCGGTGGACCCGACGTCGACCAGGTGCGTCGCCAGGTCGATGCTGACGCTGGCGCTTGGGTCCACGCCCTTGATGGCTTTCGTGACGGCACTGACTCAGTGTCCGCAAGTCATATCGTCGACTTGAAAGGTAGTCATGGTGTTCCTTCAGGTGCTTTTGTGCGAAAGTGACTCTGAACCTTGACACCATTGGAGAGTCAACACCGCCGTGCCTTTGACCCTGTCGTCCGCATGGCGCTTGACTCTCCCACTGTTGGAAGGTTGAGAATGCCGCGCATGAATATCGGCGAAGCCTCCTCTGCCTCCGGTGTCTCGGCCAAGATGATTCGGCACTACGAGTCGGTGGCACTCGTGCCGACGGCTGCCCGGACCGAGTCGGGGTATCGCCAATACAGCGACGCCGACGTCCATACCCTGCGCTTCATTCGTCACTCGCGAGACCTCGGCTTCTCCATTGCCGAAATCGGGGAGCTCGTCGGCCTCTGGCAGAACCGCCGACGCCCGAGCCGCCAGGTCAAGGCACTCGCGGCGTCGCACATCGAGGACTTGGAGCGGAAGGCTCAGGAACTCCTGGCCATGAAGGCCACCCTGGAACACTTGGTCCACTGTTGCCAGGGAGACGATCGACCGGAATGCCCCATCCTTGCCGAGCTGGCGGGGGATGCCACCGATGACCTGCCACGCGCGGCCCGAAAGCGGGGCGCCGCTCTCGGGGCAAAGCGCCGCAGCGCACCGCGCAGCTAAGCCTTGTGCCTACATTCGTTTCACGTCACCGTGCTAACCTGACTTCGGTGAAAACATTTCGCACCTGGCTCCTGGTATTGCTGGCCGTCCTGCTTCCCGTCCGCGGTGCGGTGGCGGCGGCAATGCTTTGCGCGCCAGCCGGTGTGGGTCATCAGCAAGAGCTGCGCGTTCACGAACAGGAGTCGGCGCAAGTGACGATGGATTCGGCCACGCATCATCATGACCACGCTGACCACGCTGCCCAGGCCCAGTCGCGGCACGATGACCATGGGTCGACCTCGGGCACTTCCGACAAGTGCAACCTGTGCTCTGACTGCTGCTCTGCTGCACCGCTGGTGAGTAGCCCGCCGACGGTTCCTGTCCTGCTGGGCGTCACTGACGCATTCTTCCCTGGCATTTCAGCTCCCGCACCGAGCTTCGTCTCGGACGGCCAGGAGCGTCCTCCCCGAACCATCTGACCCCTGCTAGGCCTCCGCTGCGAGGCCTGATAGCCCTCGTGCGCATGTCGCACGGGTCTTGGCTGGCTTATGCGCCAGCGGTTCAGATGGTTCGAATCAATGAAATACTCCCACAGCACGGCGCTCGCCGTGGCGTTGGCAATGCCGCTGCTCGCCTTCGGTCAGCCATCGGCGTCCACCCCGCCCTACCAGTCCGCGTTCGCTGACTACAAGCCGTATCAGGACGTCCCCGCTGGGAACTGGCGTGCGCTGAACGACGCAGTGCGCGACGCCGGTGGCCAGATGGCCCCCGGCATGGCGATGCCGCCGGCGTCCGCGGCCGCACCGGTCGCGGCTTCCGCGCCTGCGAAAGCGACCTCCAATGCTCCGATGAAGGGGATGGACCACATGATGCCGGGAGGCATGAAGTGATTCGCCTCACCGCAACCGCTGCGTCCGTCGTCCTGCTCGCAGGCTGCGCCTCGTTTTCACCGGACGGAGGGTTCGGCAAGGTTGCCGACCTTACAACGGAGCGCACCGGGCAAACGGCGCTCTGGCAGCGTTCGGCCTCTGAGACAGAGACGGTGCGCGTGCGTGTCGACGAGTTGCTCAAGCAGCCCCTCACTGCAGACAGCGCGGTCGAGATCGCACTCCTCAACAACCGCGGCCTCCAGGCGAGCTTCTCGGAGCTCGGCATTGCAGAGTCAGACCTCGTGAGGGCGGGCCGCCTGAGCAACCCTTCGTTCAGCTTCAGCCACACGAGCGGTGGCGGCATCGTCGAAATCAACCGCTCCCTCGTCTTCAACGTGCTCGGTCTGCTGACCATGCCGTTGGCCAGACAAGTCGGGCAGCAACGATTCGAGCAGGCCCAGTACCAAGCCGCGCTCGAAGCCGTCAGCTTCGCGGCCGAGACGCGCACCGCTTTCTTCAACGCGGTAGCGGCACAGGACCTGGTCAGGTACTACGTTCAGGTGCGAGAGGCGGCAGAAGCGTCGAACGAGCTGGCACGCCGCATGTTTCAGGCTGGCAACTTCAACAAGCTGGCGCAGATGCGGCAGCAGGCGTTCTACGCCGACGCCACCTCGCAGCTGGCGAGGGCCCAGCACCAAACCGTCGCAGAGCGCGAGCGCCTGGTCAGGATGCTCGGACTGTCCGGCAATCAGCTGAGCTTCAAGCTCCCCGAGCGCCTCCCCGAGCTGCCCGGCACGCCCGCCGAGCCGAAGGACGCGGAACAGACGGCCATGGACAAGCGTCTCGATGTCCTGATGGCAAAGCGCTCGACGGACGCGACCGCGCAGTCGCTGGGCCTGACCAAGGCCACCCGCTTCGTGAACGTGCTGAACGTCGGCTACGCGAACAAGAGCCAGACCGGCGAGAAGCTGCAGAACGGCTATGTCATCGAGCTCGAACTGCCGTTGTTCGATTTCGGCAGCACCCGCATCGCCGGCGCGGAAGCGACTTACATGCAGTCGTTCAACCGCTCAGCGGAAGTCGCGATCAATGCGCGTTCGGAAGTCCGGGAGTCGTATTCGGCCTATCGGACAGCCTACGACCTCGCGAAGCACTACCGGGACGAGGTCTTGCCGCTGCGCAAGCGGATCTCCGACGAGAACCTGCTGCGCTACAACGGGATGCTGATCAGCGTGTTCGAGTTGCTTGCCGACTCACGCGACCAGGTCATGAGCGTGACCAGTTACGTGGAAGCCCTCCGCGACCACTGGATTGCCGAGACCAACCTGCAGAGCGCCATGACAGGGCGCTCTCCCGGCAGCACCGCAATGGCGAGACCCACCGGCGGCACAGCCGGGGACAGAGCCTTGCACTGAAAGATTCACGATGAACGACCGCAGAAACTTTCTTCGAACTGCTGGCGTCACCGCGCTTGGTGCAGCGACCGTGACTCGCATCGGGGCGGCGTCCTTGCCCGAGGCCGCCACGCAAACGTCGACAACGATGCAGCCGCCGCCTGCTCCGAGCAGTGGGCGACCGTACAGCCCCGTCGTCACCCTCAACGGCTGGTCGCTGCCCTGGCGCATGAAGGATGGCGTCAAGGAGTTCCACATCGTCGCGGAGCCGGTCGTCCGCGAGCTCGCTCCGGGGATGAAGGCGAACCTCTGGGGCTACAACGGGACGAGCCCGGGCCCGACCATCGAAGCCGTCGAGGGTGACCGGGTGCGGATTTTCGTCACGAACAAGCTTCCGGAAGCCACGAGCATCCATTGGCACGGGATGCTGCTGCCGTCGGGAATGGATGGCGTAAGTGGGCTCACGCAACCTGCCATCGCGGCAGGCAAGACGTTCGTCTACGAGTTCGTGCTGACCAAGTCGGGCACGTTCATGTACCACCCACACGCTGACGAGATGCTGCAGATGGCGATGGGGATGATGGGCATGTTCATCGTGCATCCAAGGGACATCCGCCAGTTCAAGGTGGACCGTGACTTCGTGTTCCTGCTTTCGGCGTTCGACATCGAGCCCGGTTCGGCGACCCCGAAGGTCAACACGATGCTCGACTTCAATCTCTGGGCGTGGAACAGCCGCGTGTTTCCGGGCATCGATCCCTTGATTGCCAGGACGGGCGACCGTGTGCGGATCCGGGTCGGCAACCTGACGATGACAAATCACCCGATGCATCTGCACGGCCATCACTTCGAGGTGACCGGCACCGACGGAGGTTGGGTTCCGAAGTCGGCGCGCTGGCCGGAGGTGACGACTGACGTCGCAGTGGGTCAGATGCGTGCGTTCGAGTTCGTCGCCAACGCGGGGGATTGGGCCTTCCACTGCCACAAGTCGCATCACACGATGAATGCGATGGGCCACGACGTGCCGACCATGATTGGCGTCGATGCCCGAGGCGTGGCCGAGAAGATAACGAAGCTGGTCCCGGACTACATGCAGATGGGCGCCAGCGGTATGCACGAAATGTCCGAAATGGAGATGCCAGTGCCGAACAACACCTTGCCAATGATGACCGGCTCCGGTCCGTTCGGTGGCGTCGCAATGGGCGGGATGTTCAGCGTTGTCAAGGTTCGGGATGACGTCAAGCCCGGTGACTTCAAGGACCCGGGATGGTTCAAGCACCCCGCGGGCACGCTGGCACGCGAATACACCGGTGAGCTCGACCCGCCTGTTCGTGGCCAAGAACCGAAGGCCGACGCGACCACGCTCGACGCACGCAAGCCGTCTGGTCATAAGGGTCACTAGCCTTCACAGACTCACCAACTACTAACCACTGACCACAAATGAAAAGACTACATCGCCTGCTGCTTGCAGCACTTTGCGCTCTGGCTACGCAGTCCGCTCTCGCTCATGGAAAGCTCCTGTCATCGACCCCATCGAACGGTTCGACCGTGGCCACGGCGCCTGCCGAGATTCGCATGCAGTTCAGCGAACCTATCGAGATTGCGTTCACATCGGTGAAGCTCCTTGGGCCGGAGGCAAGGGAGGTTGCGACCGTGATGGCGCGAGCCGACAAGGCGGACGCGCGCGCCGCCGTCGTTCCTCTACCAAGCCTGGCATCCGGGGTTTACCGGGCTCAGTGGTCGACGATGGGCCATGACGGCCACCCCGTCAAAGGCGAAATCGCTTTCACGGTCAAGTAATGGATGACAGCGGCCTGCAGGGCCTGCTCATAGCCGACACGGTGGCAGTCAACGTCGGACTCGCTCTGATGATTGGCTCGCTTGCTGGCAGCGCGTGGTTGCGTCACGCAGTGTCCTTATGGGCCAACCACGTTCGGCTGCGCTCCCGCACGTGGTTCCGGCTGGGCACGGCGCTAACAGCTATTGCGACTGGCGTCGGGCTTTGGTTGCAGTCTTCCGTCATAGCTGACGTGCCGTTGATGGACGCTTGGCCGGTGACTGTGACGATGGCAACGGCAACACACTCTGGACACGCCTGGGCGGCTGGCGTCCTCGCGCTCGTCGTTGCAGGGCGTGCTGGTTGGTCAATCGGTTCTTGGAGGGCGCCCTTGTACTTGATTGGGCTCGCTGCGCTCGGCACTGCGGCATTCGCATATTCGCGCAGTGTCGTGTCGCATGCTGGCGCGCTCGGGGACCTTGGTCCTGCTGTGTGGGTTGACTTCGCCCACCTCGTGTTGGGCTGCACTTGGGCAGGTATGGCCGTTCTTGCGGGATACGTGGTCTTGCCGAAGCTGATTCCGGAGGGCATCGATTCGCATGAGGCAGCCGGGTGGATTTCGGCGCTCTCGACAACCGCTACATGGGCACTGGCCGGAATCGTGCTGACCGGCCTCTTCAACGTATGGCGTGGCGCGGGTCCATTGGACCGGCTCGCAGGATCTGTCTATGGCACGACGCTATTGATCAAGCTGGCCCTGGTGCTGTTGGCTGCGTTGCTGGGCGCCTGGAACCGCTTTCGTGTCATGCCGTTGCTTCTGCCGTACCTCACGGCCGGTGCAGGCGCACTTTCTGACCACAAGCGTTCGTTCGTCCGGATTCTTCAAGTCGAGGCTGTCGTCCTTTCCGGCGTTCTCGTCGCAGCGGCCTTCTTGAGCACAAGTGAGCCCCCAGACGCCGCAGCCACGACTCCTCAGTCCAAACCCTCTTCGGAGAAAGCATGAAAACCTCGCTCATCACTATCGCCGTTACGGTCTGTATGGCGATTGCAGGCGTTGCCAGCGCGCAGCCGCCAACCGCTGCGTCGCCAAATGCATTGGCCTCAGCCAATACGGTTGAAGGCGAAATCAAGAAAGTCGACCTCGATGGGAAGAGGCTCACCTTGAAGCACGGAGACATCAAGAACCTTGGCATGCCCGGAATGACGATGGTGTTTCGAGTCGCTGACCCGAAGATGCTCGAAGGCTTGAAGGCTGGCGATACGGTCCGGTTCACTGCCGACCGCGTTGACGGGGCTCTTACAGTCACGGCTATCGAGCCGAAGATATGACGCGTGGCGATGCCTTCGCCGCTGCTCGGTGAAGCGTTGCTGGTTCGCATTTGAACCGGCTTGCCTAGGAACCAAGCAACTCGTGCTGTGCTGTGGTGGGGTTGAGCTGATCAGGCGCCACGACCGATCGCTTTTTAGAAGGTCCAATCGTCTCGCACGAAGTCTGCACTGGAGCGTGAACATGGCGTGGCCCGGTGATGCAATGGCGAAGGGGGCCGGCAGCCGCACAGCCGCTTGCCGACGCCCCGTATAGGACGCCTTCAGTTGCCGCCCACCGGCACGTGACTCTGTATCGTCCTCATGACGGCCGGGTCGTCCCAAGTGGCCGGCCCTCGTTTGCGCGCGATTTCCCGCCCCTCCTGATCGATCAGGAGGGTGATCGGGATCCCGGCGGCGCTCAAGGTTCTTGCCTCGTGAAAAGAGTCGAAATACGGATGCAGGTGTTGAATGCCGACCTGTCTAAAAAAGGCCCTGACAGCCGGCAGGCCTTCACCGTCGATCGAGATCGTCACGACCTCGAAAGTCGCCTGCGCTGCCCCCATGCTTCGTAGCACTTCG
>JAANCK010488035.1_pt1 | contig 10345 bp, 11 predicted proteins | sample 7277841 | NCBI WGS metagenome assembly JAANCK01 (sample SAMN14222788, study PRJNA588281) | permafrost metagenome | isolation source: Arctic cryosol methane SIP | place: Canada:Nunavut | collected 2015-07 | reverse complement strand
GTAGCCGGTTCGGTCATCGAGACGAAAGCCGCAGCGACAGCCAGCGCAATGACGGCCGGACGGAACCCGGCCGCTACCGGGCTGTGGGTGGGCTCGGGCCGGGTGTTGCGGGCGCCGGGACGGCGCTGCACTGCGCTATCGATGTCGGTCTTGTAGTCCACGGATTGTCTTTCCTGGAAGTGACCTCCCTGGCGGCCGCTGGGAGCTCGGGCGAGGGCAACGCTCCCAACCCGACAGTGAAGGTTTCACGGTAGCACAGCGTTACAGGGCGCGCAATGATGAGCGCCCGCATAGCCGCTGTTGCTACCATTGCACGACCACCCTCGAAACCCCGCGCCGGATTCCCGCTTTCCGCGCCTCCCGATGAATATCTTTGTGAGCATTGCGTCGTATTGCGATCCGGTCCTCGGATTCACGCTGGCCCGTGCGTTGGCGACGGCACGCTGGCCGGAGCGGCTGCATTTCGGCATCGTCGATCAGAGCCCGGCCGGCTCACCCGAGCCCAAGCCGGCGGAGTTGGCGCCGGCCCGGCTGAGCTACGTGCGTGTCGATCCGCTCTATGCGCGTGGTCCGTGCTGGGCCCGCGCCCTGGCGATGTCCCTGTACGACGGCGAGCCCTGGTTTTTTCAGATCGACTCCCACATGGACTTCGATCCGCACTGGGACGCGACTTTGATTGACCACGCCAAATCGGTGTTGCCCGGCCGCCGCGGGGCGGTGCTGTCCTCGTACCCGAATTCCTTCGTGTTCCAGGAGAACCGGCCGGTCCGGCGCCCGGCCACGGACAAGATCCTGGCGCATGTGGTCAAGCCCGGGAGCGTGTTCGATCCCGACCATCCGGTGCTGTCCTTCGAAGCGCATCCGCTGGACCGCGACCAGCCGGTGGCGGGATTTCATGTCGGCGCGGGCTGCCTGTTCGCGCCCGGGGCTTTCGTCCAGACTTTCCCTTACGACCCCTGGTTCTATTTTCACGGCGAGGAGCAGGCACTGGCGGCGCGGCTGTTCACCCATGGCTGGGACATATTCCACATCCCCGGCCTGCCCGTTTACCACCTCTACAACAATGCCGATTCGGGCTTGCCGCCTCGCCCCCTGCATTGGGACCCGGCGCATGACACGCAGCGCCAGAGCACTTGGTGGACGCTGGAACAGCGCTCACGCGCCCGGCTCGCCGATCTGGTGGCGGGACTGCCGATGGGCGTCTACGGCCTGGGGCCGGCGCGCTCGATGGCGCAATACGCCGCCGTCAGCGGCATCGATTACGCCGCCCGAACCCTGGCGCCGAGTGCGTTCGTGCCGCAGGAGCGCCAACTTCAGCCCGGCTGACGACCGAGCGCGTCGAGGGCCAGGCACAGATCGTCCCAGGCCCTGGCCTTGTCGGCCGGGTTGCGCAGCAGGTAGGCTGGGTGATAGGTCACCACCACCGGGATCTCGCCGTGACGATGCACGCGGCCGCGCAGTTTGCCGATGGGGTCGTTGCTGCCCAGCAGCGACTGCACCGCGAAGCGTCCCATGGCCAGGATGATCCGGGGCTGCAGCAGCTGGATCTGCCGGCGCAGGAACGGCTCGCATTGCGCGACCTCCTGCGGCAACGGATTGCGGTTGGCCGGCGGCCGGCACTTGAGCACATTGGCAATGTAGACCTTGTGCCGGCGATCCAGCCCCAGCGCCTTGAGCATGTTGTCCAGCAATTTTCCGGCCGAGCCGACAAAAGGCTCGCCCTGCAGGTCCTCGTTCTCGCCCGGGGCTTCGCCCACCACCAGCCAGTCGGCCTGCCGGTCGCCGACACCGAAGACAGTTTGGCGCCGTCCAGTGCACAGCTGGCAGGCCTGGCATGCGGCCACTGCCTGTCGCAATTCGTCCCATCCCATGAGTTCGACCGGCGACGATTCCGCGACCATCACCTCTGCCGTCCTTGTCACAGCCGGCTCGGCCGCGGGTCGGGCTCGTGGGCGCGCAAGGTCCGGCGCCGGCTCTTGCACCGTGGCCGGGTCGCGTCGCTCGGCGTCGGCAAGCACCAGGGGCTCGTACCAACGGATGCCCATCTCGGCCAGCATGGCCCGTTGCCGCTCATCGAGACGCACTGTCATAGCTTCAGGCTCATCACGACCGCATCTTCGCGCCGCCCGCCCGCGGGGTAGTAACTCTTGCGCTCGCCGACGCGGCGATAGCCATGCTGCTGGTAAATGCGCTGGGCCCTGGCATTGCTGGCCCGCACTTCCAGCCAGAGCCACTGGGCTTGCTGGGCGCGCGACCACAGAGCCAGTGCGTCGAGCATCAACCGGCCCCAGCCCTGGCCCTGATAGTCGGGCGCCACCGTGATGTTGAGAAGGTGAACCTCGTCCACTCCCTTCATGGCGACGAAATACCCGAGCAGCTGGCCGTCGGCCACCAGCACCTGCGCCTGGTAGCCCGATCGCAGCGAATCGGTGAAGTTGCGGTGCGTCCAGGGATGCTGGTACACCCGCCGCTCGAGGTGGACGACCTCGTCCAGCCGGGCATCGGTCATGGGCTCGAACTGCGCTTCGGCGGCTTTGAAAACGGCGCTCATGTTCTGCTGGCTGCGGCCCGCCGCAAGGCGGCGCGTTCTTCGGTCGTCTGGGCCACTTTATCGCGAATGTACAAAGGCAGCGCAGCGGCCGCCGGGCCACCCTGACCGTCAGCCAGCAACGCAGGGGCCAGCCGTAACAGCGCGGCCGCGGTCGGCAATGCGTCGATGTGGACGGCGGATGGCCAGCGCTCGCCACAGGCGCTGAACGCATTGCCGACCAGGGTCCACCGGGGCGGGATCACCACGCTTTCCGGCCGTCCCAGCGCGAAGCCGCCTTGCCGGGTCCAACGCCCCGCATCGGCATCGTGGACATAGTGGGCCCAGTAAACCTCGTCCATCCGGGCGTCCAGCACCGCCACCACCTCGGTCACGGCGGCGCGCCAGTGCGCGTCCTCGGCCACCGCCATCAGGGTATCGATGGCCAGCACTGGCACGCCAACGCCGAACGCCAGTCCCTGCGCCACCGAACACGCGGTGCGCACGCCCGTGAAGGATCCCGGGCCGCGTCCGATGACGATCGCGTCCAGGTCGGACAACGTCAGGCCGGCGCGTGCCAGCAACCCCTGAATCGCCGGAATGAGCGCCGCCGAAGCTTGCGCGCCGCCCGCACCGCTCTGTTCCAGCAGCCCATGCCCACCCCCGTCCCCGCGCTGGACGGCGACGGAGAATATCTCGGTGCTGGTATCGAAGGCAAGCAGATTCAAGCGACGGCTTTCATGCAACCCACCATTATCGAGGGACCGGATAATCGCCGCATGCCACTGTTTCGCTTTCTTGCCGGCGTCCTATTCGCGCTGCCGGTGCTGGGCCAGGCCCTGCCCGCCGAAGTCGAGGCGGCCTTGGCCAAAGCCAGGTTCCCGCGTGACGCCATCGCGATCGTCGTGATCGATGCCGACGGCAAGGCACCGGCACGCCTGAGTCACCGCGCCGACGTCCCGGTCAACCCGGCCTCGGTGGCGAAACTGGCCACCACCTTCGCGGCCCTGGACCTGCTGGGTCCGGCATTCAGCTGGTCAACGCCGGTTTATGTCGACGGCAGCGTCCGCGATGGCACGCTGCAAGGCAATCTATACATCCGGGGCGAGGGCGACCCCAAGCTGGTGGCCGAGCGCCTGTGGCTGATGCTCAGGCGCGTGCAGGGCCTCGGCATTCGGGTCATAACCGGCGACATCGTGCTGGACCACAGCGCCTTCGAGACGGTGGCGTCCGACCCCGGCGCTTTCGATGGCGAGCCGCTGCGCCCGTACAACGCCGCGCCCGACGCGCTTCTGCTCAATTTCAAGTCCGTCATCATGACCTTCACGCCCCAGGGCCGTGAAGCGGCGCTGTACCTGGAGCCGCCACTGGCCGGCGTCCAGTGGCCCGCGGCCGTGCCCCTGACAAGCGGCCCCTGCGCCGACTGGCGCGGCAGCCTCAAGGCGGACTTCAGCGACCCGTTGAGTCCGCGCTTTGCCGGTGGCTACCCGGCGGCCTGCGGTGAACAGGTCTGGCCGCTCGCCTATGTCGACCCGCCCAGCTACGCAGCGCGGGCGGTAGCGGGGCTGTGGCAACAAATGGGTGGCCGTATCGCCGGCCAGGTGCGCGACGGCAAGGTGCCCGCGGGCTTGGCGCCGGCATTCGAAATGCGGTCGGCGCCGCTGGCCGAGATTGTTCGCGACATCAACAAGTTCAGCAACAACGTGATGGCGCAGCAACTGTTCCTGACCCTGAGCCTTCAGCAAAGGGGGCTGGGTACGCTGGAGGGCTCGCGCGAAGTCATGCGGCAGTGGTGGCGCGACCGGGTCGGCACCGGAACGACGCCGGATTTCGGCAATGGCTCGGGCTTGTCGCGCGACGAACGCATGACGGCGCAGCAGCTGGCGCGGCTGCTGCAGACCGCCTGGGCTTCGCCATGGATGCCGGAGCTGGGGTCGTCGTTGCCGATCACCGGCACCGACGGGACCTTGCGCCGCTTGCGCGGCAAGAGCGTCGGCCAGGCCCATCTCAAGAGCGGCAGCCTGCGCGACGTGAGCGGCGTCGCCGGCTATGTGGACGGCGCCAGCGGCAAGCGCTACGTCCTGGTGGCGATCGCCAATCACGCGCAAGCGGCCGCGGCCCGGCCGGCCATCGAGGCGCTCATCGAGTGGACGGCGCGCGACCGATGAGCGGGCTGTTCGCGACCGAATCGATCGGCTATCTGGCCGCGATCCTGACCACCTGCAGCTTCGTGCCGCAGGCGTGGCATACCTTCCGCACCCGTGACGTCAGCGGCATTTCACTCGGTATGTACTCGGTGTTCGCGCTGGGCGTGGCCTTGTGGCTGGCCTACGGATTGCTGCTGGCCGCCTGGCCGATCGTGGCGGCGAACGCCATCACGCTGGCGCTGGCCCTGGCCATCCTCGGCATGAAGCTGCGCTACGGCTGAGCGAGCGATTGCGTACTGCCCAGTTGCGGTGCGCTACTTCACCAAATCTTTGCCTGCCGGCCGGGCTTCTTGAGGGCAAACCCCGGTAAATCCGGGGCCACAAGAGCCACGGGGCCCGCTACGATTCCGCAGTCCATAAGAGGACGCCCGTCCATCATGTAACTGGGAGACATCGCATGACAAAGAGACTTGGCCTCGCGGCCATATCGGCCGCTGTTCTGCTGGTTGCCTGCGGCGGCGGCGGCGACAGCGTCAATCGCGGCGACCTGCTGGAAGCACCGCAGGACCTTGCCACGATGACCGCCGCGCAAATTGACGCCAGTACTGCCCAGAGCGGCCTGCAACCCCTCACCGGGAAGGCGCAGTGCGACGTCCGAGTGGTTGCGCTGCACTACTCGACCGTCGGCGTGAACTCCGAAGACGCCGATGCCTCGGGTGTCTTCCTGGTCCCGGCGGGCGCTTGCGCCGGCGCCTCGGCCCCGCTTGTGGCCTACGCGAAGGGAACGGATGTGCAAAAGCCCCGCACGCTCGCGAATCCCAGCGACCCGGAAACGTTCGCACTTGTCTCGATGTACGCCGCCCAAGGTTATGCCGTGGTCGCAACCGATTACCTCGGCTATGCGAAGTCGAGCTACGGCTACCACCCGTACCTGCACGCCGATTCGGAAGCGTCGAGCATTGTCGACTCGATCCGGGCCGCGCGCAAAGCCGCCGCGCAGGAATCGGTGCCGCTGTCCGGAAAAGTGATGCTCACCGGCTACTCACAAGGCGGCCACTCCTCGATGGCCGCCCAACGCGCCATCGAGCGCGACGAGCCTTCGGAGATCAACTTGGTGGGCGCGGCACACCTGGCAGGGCCGTACAACCTTTCGGGAAGCTTCAAGCTCACCAATGCCATCGCCGGCTACCAATTCTTCGTGCCGTTCCTGGTCACTGCCTGGCAAAAGGTCTATGGCAACGTCTACAGCAGCGTCACACAGGCATTCAAGCCGCCCTATTCGGACTACATCGAAAACCTGTTGCCCAGCCCGACACTCAACTTCACCACACTGGTCACCTCCGGCAAATTGCCCGGCGGCGATCCCAATGCGGCGCGCGACGCAATCTTCCAGCCGGCCTTCATCCAGGACGTCCAGTCCAACAACAGCAATCCGCTGTATCTGGATGCCAAGAAGAACGACCTGCTCGGCTGGAATCCCAAGGCCCGGACGCTCCTGTGTGGCGGCGCGGGCGATCCCACGGTGCCGCCGGCGGTGCACATGAACATTGCCCAGGCCGACTTCAACAGCCGGGGCCTCGCGAATGTGACTTCCGTCGATGTCGACCCGTCGATTCAGGCCACCTTCGGCGTGAATGGCGCCGCGCCCACGGACCCGACGAGCGCGGCCTTCGCCACCTACTTCGGAAACTATCACGGCACTTACGAGCCGCCGTTCTGCGATGCCCAGGCGCGGGCCTTGTTCAATACGCTGCGCTGACTGGCGAAGCGCATAGGAAGAAAGCCCCCGAGGGCGCTTTCTTCCTTGAGTATTGCCGAATCAGAAGCGGTTGTGGATAGCGTTATAGGCAGAGCTGCCGAACTGGCGCTGCGCGGCCGGACCGGGATACACACGGTCCGCGAAGACGTACTGGTTGTAGTCGACGTTGGCCAGCACCGTCGTTGGGGTACACAGCGCCGAATTCACCTGTCCGGTGCCGATGCCGATACCTGGCCCCGGGTCCACCGACGTGCAGACCGGATCGACCGAATTGGACATGCCGTAGTTGGTCGGCGTGGAAATCATCAGGTTGTACAACAGCGCCGAGTCCACGTACAAGACGTTCTGGCCCAGGTCGACCATGCTCACCAGCAGTTCCTCGTTGAACTTGGTGCTGGCTGTCGTCAACAGGCTTTGCTGCGAAGTGGCCGTGGCCCAGGGCGTGCGTCCCAGGTCGTAACTACCCACCACCATCACGTGCTGGGCGCCGGCATCGACCAGCCGTCTCACCTGGGCGGCGAAATCACGACCGGCCTGCTGAACCGCCGCGATCATCTGATCCTGGGTCTGGGTGCCAGCCGTCACCTTCGCCATCTCGGCAATGATGTCGCTGGTGCCGCCTTCCACGATCAACAGGTCGTTGGCACCGATCGGCCCGCTCGCCAGGAAACCGTCGATCTGCTCGGTGACGGTGGGGGTGGCGCTGTTGCCGGCCGCATCCGGCTTGCTGCTGATCCGCACGTTGCCGGTGGCAAACGAAGTGCCCCCGCTCGCCGCGGTGTTCAGGGCCAAACCGTAGTTGAGGGCCACCTGCTGCGTCCAGATATCGAAGCCGCCATCGTTGACCGTGTAGCGGCTGCCGCCCTGGCCCAGGTCGCTGATGCCGGTGCCGAACACGACCAGGCGCGCCGGATGGAACTGCGACTCGATGGTGCCGGAGCCGCAGGCTGCCGTGAGAAGCGCAGCGACCGACGCCAACGCCATCGAGGCGCGGCGTATCCAATGAAATGACATGAAGGGTTCTCCGCAAAAAGCTGGACGTAGTGTAGCGAGCCGGTGCCGGGCTCAGGCGGCGGAGGCTCTATGCAGCCGGTCTCGCACGCCCGCCCAGTCCGGTTCGTCGGGCGGCATCTCAACCCAGATCAACCGAACGCCCTGGTCGTCGAACTCGCGCAGGACGGCAAACAACTGGCGCGCGGTCTCGGCCGCGTCGTCTGGCATGCGCCGCCGCAGCACCTTGTCCGACCGGGTCAGCAGGATGGCCCGCGAGTAGACGGCCATGGCCGGCGCATCGGTGCCCAGGACGTCGAGCGCCGCCTGCAGCGCATCGGCATCCATCAGCCGAACCCGGGCCCGCGGGGCGTAATGCGAGACGAGCGTTCCCGATGCGCGGGGTGCCGGCTGCGCCAGGTCCTGCGGCAAGCGCAAGGACTGACCGCAGGCGGCTTCCACCTGGTCTCGGGTCAGCACGCCGGGGCGCAGCAGGACCGGTGCGCCGCGCGTGCAGTCGACGATGGCGGACTCGATTCCCACCCGGCAGGGTCCCCCGTCAAGCACCAGCAGCTGGTCGCCGAACTCGGAACGCACATGCTCCGCGGTGGTGGGGCTGACCCGGCCGAACTTGTTGGCGCTCGGCGCCGCCAGGCCGGCAATGGGCGGCTCGGCGCGGGCGCACGCGAGGAGCAATGCGTGGGCCACCGGATGGGCCGGGCAGCGCAGGCCGATGGAGTCCTGGCCGCCGGCCGCCGCCGCAGCGCGGTCGTGGCGTCGCGGCAGGATCAGGGTGAGCGGACCGGGCCAGAAGGCCTGCATCAGCCGCTGCGCGAAATCGGGCACCTGCGATGCGAAGCCGGCCACCGCCGAGGCGTCGGCGACGTGGACGATCAACGGGTGGTCGCCGGGCCGGCCCTTGGCCGCGAAGATCTTTGCCACGGCCGCTTCGTTGCAGGCGTCGGCGCCCAGGCCGTAGACGGTCTCGGTCGGGAATGCCACCAGCTCTGCCGAGGCCAGCGCCTGCACCGCCTGCGCGACCACGGCCGCAGAGGTTCCGTCGAGAATCATCTTGCGCTCAGAAGGCCGGGATGCCGAGCAGCTCGGCGGCCTGCAGCGCGGTGCCCCGCACCGCCTCGGCCGTCGACGCCGTCACCGTGAGGTGGCCCATCTTGCGGCCCCGGCGCGCGCTGAGCTTGCCATACAGGTGCAAGTGGATACCGGCCAGAGCCAGCACCCGGTCCCAGGGCGGCGTCGTTTCGGTTTCCCCACCGACCAGCCAAAGGTCGCCCAGCAGGTTGAGCATGATCGCCGGACTGTGCTGCCGCGGCTGGGGCAGCGGCAAGCCCGCCAGGGCCCGCACCTGCAGCTCGAACTGCGAGACGTCGCAGGCATCCAGGCTGTAGTGGCCGCTGTTGTGCGGCCGCGGCGCCATCTCGTTGACCACCAGCGAACCGTCCTGGAGCAGGAAGAACTCCACGCAGAGAACCCCGACGTAACGCAGGCCTTCGGCGATAGCACGCGTCGCCTCGATTGCCTGGCGTGCTGTTGCCGCTGGAAGGCAATCGGCATGGGCCTGGGTCACGGCCAGGATGCCGTCGCGATGCAGGTTCCACTGGGGCGGCAGGTTCACGAGGCGCCCATCATGGCTTCGCGCCACGATCACCGAGCATTCGGCGGCCAGCGGCAGCAGCTTTTCCAGCACGCAGGGAACGCGACGCAGCGCTTCCCAGGCGGAGGCGAGTTCCTCCCTCGTAGTGACCCGGGCCTGGCCCTTGCCGTCATAGCCCAGGCGCGATGTCTTCAGGATGCCGGGCAGCAACGAGTCGCCGACAGCGGCAAGCTGCTCGGCGGTCTCGATCACCGCGTGCGGCGCAACCGGCACACCGCAACGCTGGAAATGGGCTTTCTCCTGGGCCCGGTCCTGGGCGATCGCCACGGACTCGGCGGAAGGCGACACCGGGCGGTGCGCGCCCAGCGTCACCAACGCCGGCGCCGGCACGTTCTCGAATTCGGTCGTGATGGCGGCGCTGCGCTGTATCAGCTGGGCCAGCCCCTGCTCGTCGAGGTAGTCGGTCCGGATGTGGTAATGGCTCACCAGGCCGGCGGGACTGGCCGGGTCGGGATCGAGCACGGCCGTGAAGTAACCCATCCGCTGCGCCGCGTGCACGAACATGCGGCCGAGCTGGCCGCCGCCCATCACACCCAGGGTCGCGCCCGGCAGCAGGACGGTCATGAAAGCGACCCGCCGGATCGGGACGGTGCTGTTGCGGGGGGCAGGGCAGACTGGCGCGCGGCCTCGGTCTGGCGCGAGCGGAAGGCTTCGAGCCGGGCGCGCAAAGCCGGATCGCCATTGGCCAGCATGGCGACGGCGAACAGGGCTGCGTTGGCGGCTCCGGCGATGCCGATGGCGAAGGTGGCCACGGGAATGCCCTTGGGCATCTGGACGATGCTGTGCAGCGAATCGACGCCCTGGAGATGCTTGCTGGCCACCGGAACGCCCAGCACGGGCACGGTCGTCTTGGCCGCCAACATGCCCGGCAAATGAGCCGCGCCGCCGGCACCGGCGATGATCGCCTTCAAGCCGCGCCCGGCCGCCGCCTCGGCATAGGCGAACATGTCGTCGGGCATGCGATGGGCCGAAAGCACGCGGGTCTCATGGGTGATGCCGAATTCCTGGAGAATCGACACCGCGTGCTGCAGGGTATCCCAGTCGCTGCTGGACCCCATCACCACGCCGACCTGGATTGCGCTCATGACGCGTTCGGTCCAGCCGCCTCATGCAAGGGGCGTCCGATCGGCAGCAAGCGGGGGCAGCGGGCGTGGGGGCTCATTAAAATTCCCAAAGGTTGAATTTTAGGGTTTCAACCCGAGTTAGGCGCAATGATCAACGTCACCCTGGAAAACTTTGAAGCCGAGGTC
>JAANCK010791813.1_pt1 | contig 10357 bp, 10 predicted proteins | sample 7277841 | NCBI WGS metagenome assembly JAANCK01 (sample SAMN14222788, study PRJNA588281) | permafrost metagenome | isolation source: Arctic cryosol methane SIP | place: Canada:Nunavut | collected 2015-07 | reverse complement strand
TTAGTGATCCGGTGGTTCTGTATGGAAGGGCCATCGCTCAAAGGATAAAAGGTACGCCGGGGATAACAGGCTGATCCTGACCAAGAGTTCACATCGACGTCAGGGTTTGGCACCTCGATGTCGGCTCATCGCATCCTGGGGCTGGAGCAGGTCCCAAGGGTTCGGCTGTTCGCCGATTAAAGCGGTACGTGAGCTGGGTTTAGAACGTCGCGAGACAGTTCGGTCCCTATCTGTTGTGGGCGGAGGAGAATTGAGTGGAGGTTTCCTTAGTACGAGAGGACCGGGAAGCACTGACCTCTAGTGTACGAGTTGTCCTGCCAAGGGCATCGCTCGGTAGCTACGTCGGGAAAGGATAATCGCTGAAAGCATATAAGCGAGAAGCCAACCACAAGATGAGTTCTCCCTGAAGACCCGTGGTAGATGACCACGTTGATAGGCTGGATGTGGAAGAGTAGCGATACTCGTAGCTTACCAGTACTAATCGGTCGTTTGGCTTGACCATAAATGCCTTGATTTGATGTTGTCTGCAGTGTGCATCCCTGCAACCCGTATTCAACGCCGTACCCCTGAAACCAATATCAAGTTTCCGGTGGTCATAGAGAGAGGGTCACACCCGTTCCCATTCCGAACACGGCAGTTAAGCCTCTCATCGCCAATGATACTGCGCGGGCAACTGTGTGGGAAAGTAGGACGCCGCCGGGATAAAATTTATGGAAGGCCCTCGAGCAATCGAGGGCCTTTTCCTTTTCGCCCGCCTCTCAATCGCCGATCCGTTTGGCCACGACCAGATCCTGATAGTCGCCGCGCTCGCCGCGCCCGCACCAGCTTCCATAACGGATCGACGTGATTGCCAGCCCGGCCTCGGCGAACACTTCTAGGATCGACGCCTCCTCAAGGCCGACATCGGCCTCGGGGTTGCCCGCGTCAAGCATGCGGAAACCCGCTCCCGATGTGCGCAACGGCATGTGCGCCTGCCCAGAGTCGATCAATGCCCGTGACTCGTCGTTAAGCAGAAAGAAGGTTGCCGCCAGCGTTCCCTGCGGGCGCAATACTCTCGCGGCCTCGCGTATGTAGTTCGCCGCGGCCGGCGGCAGGAGATGAGTAAAGACCGATCCAGCATACGCAAAGGAGAACGCTGCGTCGGGATACGGAAACCGCAACAATGCGGCGTCGAGCTCTCCGCCTCGGTTGTACTCGGAGTTCGCGACATCGATCAGATCAAAGCGAAAGTTGGGGTGCCCCGCCGTGATGTTCTCTTTGCACCACGCAATAAACTCCGCCACGACATCGAAACCCGCGAACGGTGTAGAGGGCAGGAGATACGTGGTCAGTGGAAGAGCGACCCTCCCGATTCCACAACCGATATCGAGGAAAGCATCCTCTGGCCGAAGGCCCGCTTCCGAGATCAGTTGAGCTACTGTCGCTATACCGATCGCCGCGAAGTCGCCGAGTCCGACAAGGTTGCGGATGCTGGGCGGAAGCGGCGCATTCCAGCGAGACCGGCGAAAGGCGTCGAGCGGGAAAAACACAGCCCGTCCTGCCCACAGACGAAGACGAAACGGGATCTTGTAGTAAATGCGCCGTGCGATCTTGTGCAGTTGTGGTTGCATCGATTGGTGCCCAGGGACTCAGCGCCGGTGACGGTTGTGCCTCAACAGGAAAGGGAGTGCGGACCCAATTGCATTCAGCGCGGCGGCGTCGGCACGAAGAACGATGCGCTTGAAAAACTCCTCGGGACGGCCACGAAACGATGTGACGTTCCGATACTCGTGATTGCCGGGAGCCATGCTGGAAAAGTAATAGTTCGAGAAGCAGATCCTCGCTTCATCGGACACTACCCGCTGCACCGAGTGCCAACTCGTGTCGTCTGTGGACATCACGACGAGTCGATTGCAGCGTGATTCGATGATCGTAGGCCGGTCGAGCGCCGCGGTCCATAGTTCGAGATTCCCGCCTCGATCGATCGACCAATCTGGCGAGACGTAGTACAGGAGGTTCAGTACTCGGTAGAGACGCTGGTCTCCGTCGTGTGAATTGTCGATGTGTGGATTGAGAAAGTCCCCACGCTCCATTACCGAGATTCCAGAGGCATACAAGGATGGGTCGGCCTCCATGTAGCGAAGCCCCGTAATTCTCGCAATAACCTCGATTACTTCGGGTTGTTGAAACGCAAGCAGGTGTTCGCCAATCGCAGGGTTGTACCGGTCAATCTCCACTCCGACCCATTTCTTTTCGCGGAGCGACTTCTTCCTCATCAGCGAAGATCTCGGCGGAATGTTGCGATAGGCCCGAAGAACGCTGTCCGCAGGGAGCAAGTCATCGATGAAGAAGTGACGAACAGGGAATGCGGACAACCAGCGCTGGCGCAACTCTGTTTCGGAGCCCGCAAGACGTGCAACGATCTGCCTCCCAATTACCGAAGCCGCGGCGCCGAAATCGTAAGGCATCGATTGATTATAGTCGCCCGTTGGGCATCGCAAGGCGAGAGGGCTATCGTGGGTCCGCTCGCACCAAGCACCAGGTGTCCAGCGGGGGCAGGACACCTGCGGCGCACCGACGGAGTGCAAAACACGGGCAACTCGCGAGCCCCCGGCGCACCATTGATTCGGCTTGAATGGTTTCTGCCCTCGCTGACGAACGCTCCGATTTTTCCGCACCGAACCTATGATCGCCACCTGATGTGCAGCCACCAGCTCCCGATCGGGCAGTACGCGATCGCTCTTGCGGCCGAGAAAACACACTGCTGAGGCGCCATCCGCCGCCCATGGGCGCTTCACAAAGTACAGATCGAAGTATTCCCACAAGAACGAAAACGCTTTCCCGGCGAAACGAAGAACCCGGGCCGTCCAGCACGACGTCGCGAAGAAAGCCGACGATGAAGTACTGGGTCGCCCATGAGAGGACGACTCCCGGTCCGCTCGCCGGCCGCTCTCGATTACCTCGAATTGCCGAAACAGCCGCCGGTGGCCCTAGTGCGTGAAACGGGTGAAGTCATACCCGCCGCCATGGACTTGCTGCATGAACGGCGTGACGGCGAAGACCACTCCTCGGGGCTTGAGCACACGGTGTAACTCCTGAGCGCAGCGTTGAGGATCTGCCACATGCTCCAGGACCGCGACCGCAACAACTGCGTCAAACGTCTCGCCGTCGAAGGGGACGTTGTGCGCATCGCAAACAACGTTCACCACCGAGGTCAATGAGACATCGCTGACGATCAACTCGGTCTCAGGCCCAGCAAGCTTCAGAACGGGAACGCCGTCAACGAGTGGGAACCGGTGTGTCGATTCGAGGTTGTCGCAGCGATACTCGGCCCCATCCACGACCCGGCTGCCGCAGATCGGGCATCGTAAAACGGCCGCGGACGAAAGGCGAAAAAGACACGGGTGAACTGGCGCAAGTATACGACCCTACAATCGACGCTACAATCGCCGCATGGCCTCCAACGTAGAGGAACTGCGCCGTTGTCACGCCGAGATCGTCCGGCGTCACGGCGACTGGACGGCGCATACGATCCGACTGGTCGGCGACTTCTATACGTTGAATGACCGCAAACGCATCGCGTCGAACGCCCTGCGCCTTCGGCGATTCTTGCAACTTGCCGCGGACCTCGCCGAAAAGCCTCTCGATCAGTTGCGCGTGCTCGACCTCGCCTGCCTCGAAGGGATGTATGGCATCGAGTTCGCGTTGCACGGAGCCGAAGTGGTTGCCGTCGAGATTCGCGACGACCACATCGTCAAGGCGCGCTTTGCCGCCGAGGCGCTCGGGCTCAGTCGCTACGAGGTGCGAAAAGACGATGTTCGCAACCTCTCTCCCGACCAATACGGCAACTTCGACGTCGTCCTTTGCATCGGGATTCTCTATCACCTCGACAGTCCCGACGTCTTCGACGTCATCAAGCGGATGTCGTCAGTCTGCTCGCGCCTGCTCATCATCGACACCCATATCTCGAACTTGCGCGGGAGGCGTCTCGCGGTCGACGGTCAGAACTATCGCGGCCGGAAGATCTTCGAGCACCTGCCGTGGACGACAGCTGCGCAGCGCGCGAGAAAGCCCTGGGCCTCGATCGACAATCCTTCCAGCGTCTGGTTGAGCAGCGCATCGCTGGAGAGCGCCCTCCAGGACGCGGGGTTCACCTCCGTGTCCGACTGCGGCGTTCCGGCGCTCCTCGAGCCGCGCGTCAACCGCGCCACGTTTGCCGCTGTGAAGGGAAACCCGGTCGCGCTCCGCTGTACGCCGGGGGAAAGTGCCGCATCTCTCCCCAGGGTTATGGAAACGTCGATGACCGAGATGGCAACGCGGCACGTCCGATCGGCGGTCGGGATCGTGCGGACCAAATTGGGCGAGTGGCGCCGCCGGAGTGCCAAGTGTCAATAATCTCCCTATTTTCCCCCCTGTTGATCAGCTAGAAATCCCCCCTCTGTGGGCGATGTGATGGACCGTCAGGTCCGGTTGAGAATGATGCGCTCGTGAGAGCGTCTCCCTTGAGTGCTGGTTCTGCTCCTCGTGGTGGGTTTGTCTCTGTTTTGTCTCTGGCAGTGGTTGGTGCCCAGGGACTCAGCGCCGATGACGGTTGTGCCTCAACAGGAAAGGCAGTGCAAACCCGATCGCGTTCAGCGCGGCGGCGTCAACGCGAAGAACGATGCGCTTGAAAAACTCCTCGGGACGGCCACGAAACGATGTGACGTTCCGATACTCGTGATTGCCGGGAGCCACGCTGGAAAAGTAGTAGTTCGAGAAGCAGATCCTCGCTTCATCGGACACTACCCGCTGACCGAGTGCCAACTCGTGTCGTCTGTGGCCATCACGAACAGTCGATTGCAGCGTGATTCGATGATCATAGGCCGGTCGAGCGCCGCGGTCCATAGCTCAGGGAGCAAGTCATCGATGAAGAAGTGACGAACAGGGAATGCGGACAACCAGCGCTGGCGCAACTCTGTTTCGGAGCCCGCAAGACGTGCAACGATCTGCCTCCCAATTACCGAAGCCGCAGCGTCGAAATCGTAAGGCATCGCTGGATTATAGTCGCCCGGTTGGGCATCGCAACGCGAGAGGGTTATTACGCTCCGGGTTGCGCCAAGCGACGGGCGCGCAGCGCGGACCAGGAACCTGCGATGCGCCAACGGAGGGACCACAGCAACTCGCGGGCTCTCAGCGCACCGTATAATTCGGCGTTGAATGGCTGTTCGCCTTGTGGATGTCTCGTGCCCTCGCTGCGGCAGCCCCGATTCCCAGCGGATCATCACTGGCCGCGATCGTCTCCGCCATCTTCCGGGAGCGTACTACGTGAGCGCGTGTGCCGCTTGCGGTCTGTGGTTCCAGTCTCCCCGCCCCGAAGTGGCCTCGATTCCTGATCTCTATCCCCTGGACTACGGTCCGCATCAAGCCGTGGCCTCGCCGAAGCTTAGCGCCGGTGAGGTGTGGGCTCTGCGTCACAACCTCGGATATACCCACCTCAGCGAGCCCGCTGAACACGTCAGCGCGTTCCGGCGTTGGTTTGGCCGCTGGAGGGCTGATGACGACCTGCGTCCGCGTTTCGTCGATGACGGCTTGCTTGTCGAGATCGGCGCCGCGTCTGGTTCCCGTCTGGCCGCCCTCCGGGAACTAGGCTGGCGGAAGGCGGAGGGAATTGAAATATCGGAAACCGCCGCTCTTCAAGCGCGCAGCCGGGGCGAGAGAGTTCACACCGCTGCAGTTGAAGAAGGGATCGAGCTCTACGATGACGGCTCCATCGACACGATTGTGACCAGCATGGTCGTGGAACACCTCGTCAATCCATTTGCAATGATCGAGCGATTCTCCGCGAAATTGAAGCCGGGAGGGGAACTGCTTTTCTCCACGATCGTCCGGGATCGCATCGACGCCTGGATCTGGAAGACTTACTGGCGTAGTCTCGAGCTTCCACGACACATGGTCTTCTTCAAAAAGAAGGATCTTGACGATCTACTTGCGCCGTCGTTTCGGACTGTTCAATTTCATTACCAGGCCGCACCAGTTGATTTCACTGGATCCGCGCGCTATCGGGCAGAGGAGCAAAAGCACTTGCTCGACTCTCTGTTGATACGTGCCGGCGACCGCATCCTGAAATACCCCGTGATCGCGTTATCGCTGGCCCATCAAACGTCGAGAGTTGTTGTAAGGGCTGTCCGGCGCTGAGTCGGGTTCTTCCCCGCGCTGCTACTCAAGAGTGGTCCTGCGGCACGTATCAGCACGCCTCTCGAACCCCAACATCGGCAACTAGCTGAGCAAGGTCCTGGATCTCGCGGGAGCGCGCCGCGAAAAGCAATGTTCCGTAACAAATTGCAGCTGCCGCCGAGCCGGCCGCAATCATCGGAAGGGGTGCCTCGAAAAGGCGAGACGCACCCCAGGCGCAAACGGCTGCCATCGCTGCAAACAGACTGATGCGAGCTCCGCTCGACAGGAGATCCGAGAATCTGGCGCCGCCCATCTTTCGAAAAACGACGATCCCGTTCACGACCAACCCGGCAAGAAGGTAACAAGCGTTGGCCATCCCCACGCCTGGGGCTCCAAACTGTTTGGCCAGGAGGGGGAGATAAATGAAGTAACCGATGGTCTCCAGAACGCCGATCCAAACCGGCGTGATGGTGTCCTTCATGACGTAGTAGACCCGAGCCTGCAATACGCCGAGGCTTCCGCCGACAACGCCCAATAGGAACCAGGAAACGATCTGCGCCACCGTCTTCGTATCGGCGGCTGAGAACTGACCTCGCTGAAAAGCCAACTGCAGCAGAGGAATCCTGAGAACCCACCCGGTTGCGAGAGCGGGGAAAAGAAACAGCATGACGATTCGTTGTCCCCAAACCAATGTATCTCTCAACCTGCCCATTTCCTGATCGGCGGCGAGGCTTGACATCCGCGGATAAAGCGCGGCGGCGATGCCCGATGCGAAGACTATGGTCAGGAGTCCGGCAATCTTGCTGGCATACTCGACATGCGACAAACTACCTGCGGGAAGCAGCGAGGCGACACGGCGATCTGCAACGATCGTGGCGCGAAACACGAGCCCGCCGCAGACGAGTGGCAGAAGCAGTGCACCCATCCTTCGAAGGCCTTCGTCCTTCAGTGAAAGTACCGCCCTGTAGCGCCCATTGAATACCGGCAGAAGCCAAAGAAGCTGAACTACATTTCCCGCAATGGCCGCTTCTGCGATCCCGAATATTCCGTGAGCCGGGCAAAGCAACACCGCAGACCCAAGCATTACGGCGGCGCCGGCGATAGGGGCAATGGCAGTGTGTAGAAAGCGTTCCTGCGCTTGCAGAAATCCGGTCAAAGCGGTAATCGGAAGGGTCAGCATCATTGCAGGCATGAGCAGATCCATGAGAGAAACGGACAGGTTCCTTGTAGATGAGCTCAGGCCAGGCGCAAGCAACCGCATCAGTGGCACTCCGAATACATGCGTTGCCAGCGCTCCCACGGCGATAACGATGAACGTGAGATTGAATAGCGTGCTGGCCATTCGCCAGGTAGGTTGGGCGCCGCGTGAAAGCATCGATTCCACGAACACAGGGATCAAAACCGTGCCCAGGCCGCCGACCACTACGGCGACGAACATCGCTGGCAGCGTCATCGCGGCAACATACGCATCCATTTCGGCATTGGAGCCAAAACGAAACGCCAGGTAGGTTTGAGTGCCAAAGCTCAAGAGAAGAGCGAGAATTGACGAGCCGGCGAGCAGGCCTGCGGCGCCCACGAGCTTCCTCATGAACGGATCTCGAACGCCTGGTCGCCGTGTAGCAGCTGCGAGACCAGATGCGTACTCTCTCTTACGAGTGCAAAGAGAACATGACCTTTTGCCGCCTTTCGCAGCCAAGGAAGGTAGCCTCGCTGGCGGCGCGGCATCTGACGGTCCGAAGCACGGGAAACCATCGCCAGGAAACGCATCGCGACTGTGTGCGGCGAATACAATTCCCAGATGGCCGGCTGAGCAACGCAAAGATAAGCCGAGCGCGCCTCGACACTCCGAAGCCGCTCGATCGTGGTCATTAGTTCTGCTTCGCTGGAAAATAGTGCATGCGCAACCCCAGCTTCGGCTGCCGTCCGCTCATACTCAGGAGTACGCGTCACGAGCGCGGGAACGCCCCAGGTGATACTCGCAATCATTCGATTATTGCTCTTCAGCCGGTCGGTCTCGGTTCCGTCGTGCGGCAGGAGTGTCAGTGCACAACTCTGAAGAATCCCGACAAACGTTTCGCGCGCCCAGGGAAGGAAGAGCGTACGGGGAAAGCGATTCGATAACTCTCCAATTCGCGCAACATTCGTAACCGCGACGAGCTCAACGTCCGGTATTCCCTCGATTACTCTGGCGTACCGAGTGAAGAGCGCAATGTTGGCCGCGTTTCCAAACCAGAGAATGCGCAGGGGATGACCGCTTGGCGGTGAGAGCATAGAAGGAGCGTTTGGAAAGTAGTCGATGGTATCGGGGATTATCTCTACCAGGTCCGCGTCATAGTCTCGCGTCAGAACAAGGCGATGACCTGCGGTATCAGTGGTCACGATGTCGGCGACCTCCAGCACCCGGCGCAGGACGCTCGGTGGTGCTGAGTACCAGAGATCGCGCCCCACATCGTCAAGGTCAAAGATGACCAGGGATCCCTGCGCGCGCCACGTTTTCATCATCGCGATGGTCTTCCGGCTGGCCCTTTTTTGAACCAGCACGACATCAGCGTGGGGACCTGCATCGCCGATGCGCGCGTCGTGACCTAGCGAGACGAGCGATCGTTGCAGAGTGTGTGCGCGAATACGTGAACTGGCTGCCGAATCATCGTATCCAGGGAAGATTGCGATGCGCATCAACGAAACCTGCCGATGACGGAACAGACTCTCTCCACATCCTCCCTGGTAAGCGAGAGCGTCATTGGCAATGAAAGCAGGCGCGCGCTCGCGCGCACGGAGTTCGGGCACGTCCCTCGGGCGTACTCGTACATTCGATAGCTTGTGTTGTCTTCGTAATGGACGCCAGCCGAGATCGACTCCGCGGCCAGCGCCGCCAGCAGGTCATCTCGACGATCGACCATAATCTGGTAGAGGTGCCGGGAGGGCACACAATCGCCGGGAACTGAAACGCGCTCTACGTGCGGGAAGTGTCCGAGCAATTCGTCATACCATGCGGCGACTTGGCGTCGACGCCAGTTGTCTTCATCAAGATACTTGAGGGCGACGAGAGCCATGGCCGCCATGACTGAGTTGCCATGGTACTTGAAGCCAACTTCTTCCACGTCATACTTCCACTTGTACGCGCCGTCCGTCGTGGTTCTCGCATATGTATCTTTGTTGATCCCCATCCACGACAGCTTTCGGGCATGACTGTCGAAATCCGCCGAAGAAAAACAGACCATTCCTGAGTCCGCGGTGGGCAGGTTTTTCACCGCGTGATAGCTGAAAACGGCCGCGCTTGCCTCCCGGCCGACGTGAGCCCCGCTCTTCCAGCGAGTGCCCGACATATGTGCGCCGTCGAGGATCAGGTCCAGCCCGCGGTCCTGACAAAGGGAAGCGACGGCAGCGAGCTGTCCGGTGCTGCCTCCCATCCCTACGAACATTACCGCTCGAGTTTTCGAAGTAATTCGATCAGCCACCGATTGGGGATCGAGGCAAAGATAGCGATCGACATCCGCAAAAACGGGGCGGAGCCGTTCATAGAGGATTGCATGATTCGTGGAGACGAAGGTCAGCGGAGTCGTGATGATCTCATCGCCGTCCCGCCAGCCGCGGCTGTCTTTCAGCACACGAACGGCAAGATGCAGCCCTGCGGTCGCCGACGATACGTAATGGCTGTTTACCAGGCCTGTATAAGCGCACCAGGCTTTTTCGAATTCGATGGTCTTGAAGCCCAGCCCGGTCCATCCTTTCTCCAGGCACTCCCTGATCGCTTCCAGCGTTTCGTCGACCCGGAACGCCGGCGAGAAGAGCGGGATCGGTTTCATAGCGACAAGGCTGACGGAGTCGCGGGGTGACGTCAAGGGCAATTGACCGCGAAGTGTTCGAATCGCTGCGCAAGGACGCACTTCTGGGTCCAGAGGAGGTCATCCAGCATGGCGGGAGACGTTGCAGGGCCAGCTCGAGGCGGCGAAGAAGGGTCTCCGTATGTCCCGCCAGGCGATGGAACAACTGGCGGACGCCGGCGCGGCGCGCTATAAGCTCTACTTCGTGAACCCGGCGCACGACGAAGTGATCCGTCCGCGGCCGCTGACGATGGGAATCGCGCCGCGCTTCAGCATCGGAATCGCGTTTTTCAATCCGGGAGCGCATTTCCGGGAGGCGCTCGCTTCGGTTTTCGCGCAGACGCGGAGCGATTGGGAACTGATCCTCGTCGACGACGGATCGACGGACGGCTCGCTTGAGA
>JAANCK010191686.1_pt1 | contig 10369 bp, 8 predicted proteins | sample 7277841 | NCBI WGS metagenome assembly JAANCK01 (sample SAMN14222788, study PRJNA588281) | permafrost metagenome | isolation source: Arctic cryosol methane SIP | place: Canada:Nunavut | collected 2015-07 | reverse complement strand
GCCGCCCTCGCCGTCGCCTTCGCCGCCCAGGCCCAGGACTACCGTTCCCAGGCCATCAACATGATGAAGCGCGATTTCCACGCCCACGGCATCGCCACCATGGACCGGCTGGACGAGGATACAGTGCAGCGTATCTGCAACCTCAGCGGCAACAAGCCGCCCAAGGGAATCGCCGAAACCCTGCAGCACGATCAGCTGCAGGGCATCAAGTACCCGGCGGACGGAAAATTCCTCGGCGACTGGAAATCCGGCGAGAAGATCGCGCAGCGCGGGCGCGGCATGACCTGGAACGACAAGCAGGGGAAGACCTCGCGCAATGAGCCCAATGGCGGCAGCTGCTACAACTGCCACCAGATCGACACGAAAACGACTTCGTTCGGCAGCATCGGCAACAGCCTGGCCCATTTCGGCAAGATCCGCGGCTACGGACCGGATATGCAGAAGTACGTCTACGGCAAGATCTACAACGCCAAAGCGTTCAACTTGTGCTCGAAGATGCCGCGCTTCGGCCATTCCGAAACGCTCACCGAGGCGCAGATCAAGGACCTGGTCGCGCTGTTGCTCGACCCGAACTCGCCGGTCAATAAGTAAAGGGCTGTAGCAGGAGCCATGTTGTTACGGCCTGACTTAGGCGAGCACGAGGGGAGGGATCCCCTCGTATGGTTACAGACTCTGATGCGTCGCGGAGCGTGAACCGGCGCGAGTTCCTGCATGTCATGGGCATGGCCGCAGCCTGCGGCCTGCCCCTGGCGCAGTTCTCCGGGCGGGCGCACGCGCAGAATGCGGCGCATTTCTACGACCTGCCGCGCTTCGGCAACGTACACTTCCTGCATTTCACCGATTGCCACGCGCAGCTGCGGCCGATCTGGTTCCGCGAGCCGAATGTAAACCTCGGCGTCGCGGACATGGCGGGCAGGCCGCCGCACCTGGTGGGCGAGGCGCTGCTGCGCCAGTTCGGCATCAGGCCGGGCACGGCCGAAGCCTACGCCTACACCTACCTCGATTTCGAGCGCGCCGCGCGCACCTACGGCAAGGTCGGCGGCTTCGCCCACCTCGCCACGCTGGTGAAGCAGCTGAAGGCGGGCCGTCCGGGCGCGCTGCTGCTCGACGGCGGCGATACCTGGCAGGGCTCGGCCACCGCGCTGTGGACCCAGGGCCAGGACATGGTCGATGCGCAAAAGCTGCTTGGCGTGGATATAATGACCGGGCACTGGGAGTTCACGCTCGGCGCGGAGCGCGTGCGCCAGATTGTGGACCAGGATTTCAAGGGAAAGATCGATTTCGTCGCGCAGAACATCAAGACCACCGACTTCGGCGACCCGGTATTTCCGCCCTACGTGATCAAGCCGGTGAACGGCGTGCCGGTCGCCGTGATCGGCCAGGCCTTCCCCTACACGCCGATCGCCAATCCGCGCTACATGATGCCCGACTGGAGCTTCGGCATCCAGGAAGAGGCGCTGCAGAAGGCGGTCGACGATGCACGCTCCAAAGGAGCGCAGGCGGTGGTGCTGCTGTCGCACAACGGCATGGACGTGGACCTCAAGCTCGCCACGCGGGTGCGCGGCATCGACGCCATACTGGGCGGGCACACCCACGACGGCGTGCCGGCGCCGGTGATCGTGGGCAATGCCGGCGGCAAGACGCTGGTGACCAATGCCGGCTCCAACGGCAAATTCCTCGGCGTGCTCGATTTCGAAGTGAAAGCCGGCAAGGTCGCCGACTTCCGCTACAAGCTGCTGCCGGTGTTCGCGAACCTGCTGCCGGCCGATGCGCCGATGGAGGCGCTGATCCACAAGTCGCGCGCGCCCTACGCAGCCAGGCTGGGCGAGCAGCTCGCGCTGACCGAGGGCCTGCTATACCGGCGCGGCAATTTCAACGGCACTTTCGACCAGCTGATACTCGAAGGCCTGATGGCGGAAAAAGACGCGCCGATCGCGTTCTCGCCCGGCTTCCGCTGGGGCACGAGCCTGCTCCCGGGCGAACCGATCCTGATGGAGCACCTGATGGATCAGACCGCGATCACCTACCCTTACACCACGGCGACCGAGATGAGTGGCGAAACCATCAAGATCATTCTCGAAGACGTGTGCGACAACCTGTTCAACGCCGATCCCTACTACCAGCAGGGCGGCGACATGGTGCGCGTTGGCGGCCTCGCCTATACCTGCGACCCGAACGCCAAGACCGGCGCGCGCATCAGCGGCATGTCGCTCAAGGGCAAGCCGATCGAGGCGGCAAAGCTGTACAAAGTCGCGGGCTGGGCGCCGGTATCCGAAGCGGCGAAGGCCGCAGGCGGCGAGCCGATCTGGGACCTGATGGCGCGCTACCTGCGCGGCCGCAAGTTGATCAAGCCGCTGCAGCTCGAGCTGCCGCGCCTCAAAGGCGTCGCCGGCAACGCCGGCATCGCCTGAGCCCGGCGCGCGGCGCGCGCCCACCAGGGTTCCGTTGCAATATGCGTTTTGCAACGGACTAACACAGACGAGCATGAGGGGAGGTCCCCCAAGGGCACTTTCCCGTCGAGCGGGATCAAGACCTTCGGGGCGTATCCCCTCATATACCAATGTGAACCTAGGCAGCGGCGCCGCGCAGCACCCAGTCGCCGATGGCCTGAAGGATTTCGGGCGAGTCGCCGATCGCAGCCGTCACCTTCAGTTCGATCTGCGGGTGCTGCGCGCGGATCTGCGCAACCAGGCGCGGCAGATCCTGCTTCAGATGCCCGCCCTGCGCCATGAACAGCGGCACCAGGACCATGCGCTTCGCGCCGTTTGCCGCCGAGCGCGCCACGGCCTCGTCGAGCGTGGGGCTCATGAAATCCTGAAACGCGAGTTCGACCTGCACCCCGGGCCGCTCCGCCTGCAGCCGGCGTTTTATGTTGTCAAAAGGCGCCGCCCATTCCGGGTCGCGCGCGCCGTGCGCAAACAAGATGATCGCCTGGTCGCTCATGTCGGTTCCTGATAGATATTGCGGCAATGGGTTTCGGTGACGAAGAAAGTGCTCAGCCAGCCCAGCAGCGCGAACGCGAAGATTACCGCAAGGCCGGTGCGCCAGTCACTCGCCGTATGCGCGGCGCCCCGGCTGGACAGATCCAGCGCCAGCCCGACCAGCGGCTGCAGCAGCGCCGGGCCGATAAAGCCCCCGGTATTGACCACGCTGGTGGACATGCCCGAGAACGCCGGCGGATTGACTTCCTTGGCGCAGGGCCAGACCAGCGAAATGCCGCCCATCGACACGCCCATCAGCGCAAACAGCGCCAGCGACGCGGCCAGGGGAAGCTGTGCGCCCCAGAGCCAGGGCAGCCAGAGCAGCACATAGGCGCATCCCAGCGCGCGCATCAGGGGCGCGCGCCGGCCGATGCGATCGGACAACGCGCCGATGGCAACGGCGGAAAGGGCAAAGCACAGAATCATCAGGCTCACATGCCAGGCGGCGAGCTGGCGCTCCATGCCGTGCGCCTCGCGCAGATAGGGAATGGCCCACAACCCGCCCCAGGAAAGATAGGAGCCCACCTGGCCGAACATGATCAGAAATCCGGGCCAGGTGCGGCGGTTGGTGAGCACTGTCTTAAGGGCTGCGCGCCAGTTCTCCCGCGCCGGCGGATGCTCCGGCTTGCCTTCGAGCTGTTGCATCGACGGCAGTCCCAGCTCGCGCGGATTGTCGCGCAGGAACAGCCAGGTCAGGAGCGCGAGCAGCAGCGACACGCCGCCGACGGCGACAAAGACGCTGCGCCACGAACCGTGCGCCGCGACCCATGCCAGCGGCACCGCCGACAGCAGTCCGCCCAGATTGCCGATGAACATAAGCAGACCGGTCATGGTGGCGAAGCGGCGCTCTGAAAACCAGGCCGCATTGAGCTTGAGCACCGAGACGAAGGCCACCGACACTCCCAGGCCGACGAGGAAGCGCCCCAGAATCGCCAGCCCGAAATTCGGCGCCAGGCCGAACAGCACCGAGCCCGCGCCGCCCACCAGCGCCCCGGCCGTGAACAGCTTGCGCGGCCCAAGCGTATCGGCGAGAATGCCCGAGGGTACCTGCATCGCGAAATAGACGTAGAAATAGGTCGCGGCCAGCAGCCCCAGGGACGCGCTGGACGTGTTGAATGCGCGCTGCAGTTCGCCCGCGATCGCGCCGGGCGCAAGGCGGTGGAAAAATGCCAGCACGAACGCCATCGCGCCCAGCGCAAAGGCGGTCCAGCGCAGGCGCTGGACACGCTTCAGGGGATCGGTGATGATTCGCTCCTGTCAATGAACGGCGCCAGGCCAGGGTCTCAAGGTCTGTTTGCATTCGGCGCATGCCATTCTATATCGGGATATTCGTGGAGGACACGCCATGAGCAACATCACACGCCTGCGCCACTTCGTGCTGGACCTGACGCGCGCAGTCGAGAAGCACGGCCAGGACGAAGCCGCCATGCTGCGCGAAGGAAAAAAGCTGCTCGACGGCCTGATCGCGCATGACGACTGGCTGCCGCAGGAGTTCGCCCAGGACCACCCCGACAGCTACCGCCAGTACCTGCTCTACTGCGATCCGCTGGAACGCTTCTCCGTGGTGAGCTTTGTCTGGGGACCCGGGCAGATTACGCCGGTGCACGACCATACCGTCTGGGGCCTGGTGGGCGTGCTGCGCGGCGCGGAGAAATGCGAGGAGTACGAACACGCGGGCGCGGGCCGGCCGATGCGCAAGACCGGCGAGCACATCGTCAAGCCGGGCGGCATCGATGCAGTCTCCCCGACCGTGGGCGACATTCATACGGTATCGAATGCGCTCGCTGACCGGCCCTCGGTCAGCATTCACCTCTACGGCGCCAACATCGGTGCGGTGAAGCGCCACGTCTACGCGCGCGATTCCGGCGCCATCAAGCCGTTCGTGTCCGGCTATTCGAACACCATGGTGCCGAACCTGTGGTACGGCTCGACGGAGAGCGCGTAGAGGTCATTTCAGCGTAGCCGAAATGACCTCCGATTTAGGGGAGCACGAGGGGAGATATCCACTCGTTTTAATATAAACGCATAGGCCGCCGCCGGCACCTACCCCGGCAGGTGCTGCTGTGATTTAATAGACGCCTGTCCATACCCAATGTCCGGAGGCGGCTGCATGACCCATACCTACGCAGAACTGAAGCACAAGCCCCTGGCCGAGCTGCGCGAGATCGCCGCCGGCATCACGCACGAGGCGGTGCAGGGCTACACACAGCTGAACAAGGACCACCTGCTGGTCGCGCTGTGCACGGCACTCTCAATCGACATGAAACAGCACCACGAGGTGAAAGGCATAGACAAGGCCGCGGTCAAAGCGAAGGTCAAGGAGTGGAAAGCCAAGCGCGACGCGGCGCTGGCAGCGCACGACCGCAAGGCGCTGAAGCTCGCGCTGGACCAGATTCACCAGCTCAAGCGCACCATGCGCAAGGCCATGGTCCAGGAACCCGTTGCAAAATAAATTTTGCAGCGGTCTGACCTGGGGGCGCATGAGGGGACTTGTCCCCTCATATTGCAACAGGCCCTGATCCGCCCTTGAAAAACATCCGCCGCCTGCGCGAGCTCGTCGTCGGCCTGACCGTCCTGGCGCAGCGCCATGGCCGCGACGAGGCGGCGATGCTGCGCGAGGGCGGCCCGCTGCTCACCGCGCTGATCGCGCAGGACGACTGGCTGCCGGACGCATTCGCCGCGCCGCACCACGCGCACCACCAGGAATACCTGCTGCACTGCGATCCCCTGGGGCGCTTCTCGGTGACCAGCTTCGTGCTCGCGCCCGGACAGAAGACGCCGGTGCACGACCACACCGTCTGGTGCCTGATCGGCGTGCTGCGCGGCAGCGAGCATATCGACGAATACCGCCACGAGGGCGCGGGTGCGCCGATGCAGAAGACCGGGGAGCACGTGTGCCGCGCGGGCGACATCGAAGTCGCCTCGCCCGATCTCGGCGACATCCACGTGGTGTCCAACCCGCATCACCTGCAGCCGGCGGTCAGCATCCAGCTGTTCGGCGCCGATATCGGCGGCATCATGCGGCGCACGTTTTCGGTTGCGAGCGGCGATGCGCGCGCGCTGGTCTCGGGCTACGCCAACCAGCTGCTGCCCAACCTGTGGGACCGCGCGCTCGAAGCGCACGGCTGAGTCCGGGCGCGCAGCTGCCGGCGGGTGCATGCGGGCGCTACAGCACCTTGCCCGGATTCATGATGCCCTGCGGATCGAGCGCCGCCTTGATCCTGCGCATCAGGTCCATCTCCAGCGCCGACTTGTAGCGCAGGATCTCGCCGCGCTTGTACTGGCCGAGGCCATGCTCGGCTGAAATCGAACCGGAAAAACGCGCGACGCTGTCATGCACCACGCGGCTCACCTCGGGCGCGCGCGCCATGAACGCCTCCTCGTCGGCGCCCGCGGGCGCAGCGATGTTGTAGTGCAGATTGCCGTCGCCGAGGTGGCCGAAGCTTACCAGGCGCACGCCCGGGAACGCGCGCTGCAGTTCGGCATCGGTGGCGGAAATGTACTCGGCGATGCGCGAAATCGGCACCGAGATGTCGTGCTTGATCTGCTTGCCTTCGTGCACCTGCGCCTCGGGGATGTTCTCGCGCAGCGCCCACAGCGCCGCCGCCTGCGCTTCGCTCCGGGCCACCGCTGCATCGAGCGCGATGCCCGCCTCGGCTGCATCGGCGAGCGCAGCCTGCAGCAGCGCGTCCAGGCTCGCCGCGTTTGCGGTATCGGACAGTTGCACCAGCACATACTGCGCATAAGCCTGCGCGAACGGCAGCCGTGTCGCGGGATAGTGCCTGGCGACCAGCTCCAGGCAGAACGCGGACATCAGCTCGAAGCCGGTAAGCCGGTCGCCGCAGGCGCCCTGCATGCGCGACAGCAGCGCGAGCGCGCTGGCCGGGCTCTCCAGCGCCACCAGCGCGGTGGCCCGCGCCTGCGGCTGCGGAAACAATTTCAGCACCGCCGCGGTGATGACGCCCAGCGTGCCTTCGGCGCCGACGAACAGCTGCTTCAGGTCATAGCCGGTATTGTCCTTGCGCAAGCCCCTCAGGCCGTCCCAGACCTGGCCGTCGGGCAGCACCACTTCCAGGCCGAGCACGAGATCGCGCGCGTTGCCGTAGCGCAGTACCGCGGTACCGCCGGCATTGGTGGAAAGATTGCCGCCGATTTCGCAGCTGCCTTCGGCCGCAAGCGACAGCGGAAACAGGCGGCCGGCTTCGGCAGCGGCCTGCTGCACATTCGCCAGCACGCAGCCCGCTTCGACGGTGATGGTGTTGTTCACCGCATCGACCGCGCGCACGCGATTCATGCGCGACAGCTTGAGCACGATCTGCGCGCCGGCCGCATCCGGTGTAGCGCCGCCGCACAAGCCGGTGTTCCCGCCTTGCGGCACGACCGCGGTGCGCGTCTGCGCGCACAGCCGCATCACCGCAGCGACTTCCCCGGTCGTGGCCGGCTTGACCACCGCCAGCGGCCTGCCGAAATAGCGTTTGCGCCAGTCGGTGGCGTAAGGGGCGACGTCCTGCGCATCGGTGATCACCGCGGCCTGGCCGACGATAGCGGCGAGTTGTTCGGTTAATTGCGTCATGGCTTCAATCGTGTGTGCGAGGCTGCGATTCTAGCGCGAAAAACAAAGGCAACCGCGCGGGTTGCCTCTAAAGTCTGCGGCCGCCAAGCGCGCCGCATTGGTTGCGGGAAAAAATTATCCCGCCTGCACCTGCTCGATCAACCATCTGGCCGTGCGCAGCAGGCGCGCATCGCCGCCGCGCGGACCGACCAGCTGCACCCCCAGCGGCAGGCCGTTGGCGCCGCGCATCAGCGGCAGCGTAATCGCAGGCATGCCGCACAGCGTCCAGAAGGTGCAGAACACCGGCGATCCGGTCGACTCCAATCCGCGCGGCGCGGTGCCGGTCGTCGCGGGAGTCAGGAAGGCGTCGAAGCGCTGCTCGAACAGCTCCTGCAGCACCGCATTAAGCGCCGGAATCTCGTCCAAAGCCTTGTTGTAGTCCACTGCCCGCAGTTTGCGCCCGCGCTCGATCTGGCCGCGCAGAGACTCGCTCAGCTTGTCTTTGCCCTGCTCGTATTCGGCTTCGAAGTTCAGCGCGATATCGGCTTCCATGATCGTCTGGTGCGCCTTCCACGCATCCTTGAACGCAGGCGGAAAGCGGAATTCCTCCACCTGCTCGCCCAGATGCGACACCAGTTCGGCAAAAGCTTCATGGGTCTCGGCATCGGCTTTATTCCACAGCGGCGTCTTCACGAAAGCGAGCTGCGGCGTAATCGGCGGTTCCTGCATCGCCGTTGCGCGCAGCAGTGGTTTGGCGCGCGGCCGGGTATCCGGATCGCGCTCGTCGTGGCCGATGATTTGCTCGGCCAGCAAGGCCACGTCCTCTACGCTGCGCGCGAATACGCCGAGCTGGTCCAGGGCGCGCGATTGCTTCAGCACCCCCACCCGCGGTATCAGGCCGAAGCTCGGTTTGAAGCCGATCACGCCGCAATAGGCGGCCGGCCGGATCATCGAGCCGTTGGTCTGCGTGCCCAGCGCCAGCGGCACCATGTGCGCCGCCACCGCGGCGGCGGAGCCGCTGGAAGATCCGCCGGGCGTATGCTCCGCATGCTGCGGATTGCGCGTCTTGCCCGGTGCGTAGGTGGCGAGTTCGGTGGTGACGGTCTTGCCCATGATGACCGCGCCCGCAACGCGCAAGCTCCGCACCACGCTCGCATCCTCCGACGGCGTGCGCCCCGCGTGCAGCACCGTGCCGTTCTCGGTCGGCATGTCCGCGGTATCGATGACGTCCTTGATGCCCACCGGAACGCCGTGCAATGCGCCCAGCGGCTTGCCTTCGCGCTTCCACTCATCGGCCGCACGCGCCTGCTGCAAGGCGTAGTCCGGATCGAGAAAGGCCCAGGCTTGCACCCGGTCCTCCTCGGCCCGGATGCGCGCGAGGCAGGACGCGACCAGCTCCTCGGAGCTGATTCTGCCTTCAGCTATGGCGTTTGCCGCTTCGACGGCACCGAGCTCGTACAAGTCCATCGTCGTGATCGCTTTCGGCAGCAGCGCTCAGTGCCCGTAGAGCACGCTGGGCAGCCATAGTCCGATCCCGGGAAACTGGTAGAGCAGGAACAGCGCGAACACCTGGATCGCCATGAACGGCATCATGCCGGCGAAAATCTGGTTCAGCGTCACATGCTTCGGCGACACCCCCTTGAGATAGAACGCCGCCATCGCCACCGGCGGCGACAGGAACGCAGTCTGCAGGTTGAGTGCCACCAGCAGGCCGAAGAACAGCGGATCGACGCCGAATTTCGGCAGCAGCGGAATGAAAATGGGCATGAAAATGATGATGATCTCGGTCCACTCCAGCGGCCAGCCGAGGATGAAAATGATGAACTGCGCGAGGAGCATGAACTGCACCGGGCTCAGGCCCAGCGACAACACCCAGGTCTCGACGATCTCCTGGCCGCCGAGCAGGGCAAATGCGGCGGAGAAAATGCTCGAGCCGACGAACAGCCAGCACACCATCGCGGTAGTCTTGCCGGTGAGGAAGGACGAATCCTTGATGATCTGACCGAGGTCTTTCAGCGTCACCAGGATCACGCCCGCGGCGCCGCCGGTTCTCGCGCGCCAATGGTTGATGAAGCGATACACCGCCGCGAGCAGCGCCCCGCCCAGGGCGCCCACCGCCGCGGCTTCGGTCGGCGTGGCGAGGCCGAACACGATCGAGCCCAGCACCGCCAGTATCAGCAGCGCCAGCGGAAAGAACGAAGTGAGCAGCATCTTGAATACTTCCAGCCGCTCCCAGTTCCACATGACATACAAACCGGCCAGCCCGGCGGCGCACAAGCCGAGCATGACCCAGAACCATATCGGCGCCGGCAGGCGTTCCGCCTCGGCGGCGGCCGGTGCCTTCGCCGCGGCCGGCGCGACCGCCTTCTCTGCTTGCACAGGCGCAGGCGCAACGGCCGCGTCCGCCTTTGCGTCCCCTGCTGGCGCGGCTTCCGCCGTGGCCTCCTCGGCCGGTGGTTCCTGCAGACCTGCATCGTCACCTTCGCCCGCGCTGCCGAGTCCGCTCGGTTCCTCCACCACGTTGGTCGTGTCCACGCTGCCGGCCTCGACCAGGCCGGTGGTATCGACGACCTCGGGGGTCGTCGATACCCGATAGGTGATGCCCAGCACCGCCACGGCAAATGGCAGCGGCAGCAGCGTAACGATCAGCTGCCCGAGCACTTTCCGCTTCGGGAAACCAGTATCAGTGGCAAACGCACGCGACAGCCCGACCAGTGCATTTCTGCCGTGCCTGACCAGCGACTGCGCCAGCGCCGGCAGTTGCACCAGCCGCTCGCTCTGGGGCAGCGGCGGCATCAACGACGGCTTCCACAGCGCCAGCACGGTGAGGTAGCCG
>JAANCK010180401.1_pt1 | contig 10370 bp, 6 predicted proteins | sample 7277841 | NCBI WGS metagenome assembly JAANCK01 (sample SAMN14222788, study PRJNA588281) | permafrost metagenome | isolation source: Arctic cryosol methane SIP | place: Canada:Nunavut | collected 2015-07 | reverse complement strand
TGCGAGTGCGGCGCCGTGGTTGCCTGATGAGTGGGTGACCACGCCGCGTTGCGCCACGTCGGCATCGAGCGCAAAGACCGCATTGCACGCGCCGCGGAACTTGAATGCACCGACCCGTTGCAACTGCTCGCATTTGAAATGAAGGCGGGCGCGGCTGATCGCATCCAGCGATCGTGACGTCGCAACAGGTGTCAGCCGCGCATGCGCTGCGATGCGCGCCGCTGCGGCAAGCACATCGGGGAAGCGGGGCGGAGTATCGTCGGCGGCAGTCATGCGCGCATGCTAACGCAGCAGCAAGTGGCTGAATGATTCAGTCCGTCGTTGTCCGCAGGCCGCAGGATTAAGCACGGATTCAATGCAGCGGGACGATGCTGCCTGTGTATCGCAGGCAAACGCCAAGGGGATGTCCGTCATGTTCCGCAAACTGCTGCTTCCAATGCTCGCTGCCGCCATGCTCGCCGGCTGCGCGACCGATTATCGCTATCGCGGTGGAAATGGCGATTACTACTACGGTTCGCCGCGGGTCGAATACCGCTATCAGGGGATCGGTGGCTATTACAACGGTTTCGGACTCGACTATGGCTATGGCGGCAGCTACTACGACCCCTTCGGACGGTTGATCTACGGTTACCCGGGGGGCTACTACGGCGGTTCCTACTACGGCGGCAATGGCTGGTATCGACCGCGTCCACGCCGTGATCATGGTGATCGCGACGACCATGACGGCCACGATCACAACGACGGCGATGGCAACCATCATGATCGGCCGCCACCGTGGCGCGACTTGGGCGGCCTGCAGCACCGCGATCAAGATGTAAACGGTTTTCGCAACCGCGACGATCGCCAGCAACCGATGCGCAGCCCGCGTCCCATGTCGTCTTCGCCGGCACCGATACGCCCACAGCGCGCTGATCCCGGTGCGCCGCCGAGCGCACCGAGGTTACGCGAGCGCAGCGATTCGTCATCGCGACATGGCAGCTCGGACGGCAATGCGTGGCGGTCGCGTGGCGGGAACCGTTAGTTGTCAGGAATAATCGTGACGTTGATCACGAATGCCGCTGCCATTCGTCGGAGTTGGCCTGACCATGCTTGTCAGTCTGCGACCCGAACAAGGTAAGCTTTCTTTGCCGGCGATCTGTGGGGACCTCCGGATCCCCCCTGTTCCGTTACCCTGCAGTCGCCGGCGCCTCTTTCACCAGCCCATTCGCGTGCTGGATCCCGAAAAATCCCGATCGAAAGCGCGTAAGAAAAATGGGGGCCGACTGTCCCCCGACAATCGGCCCCCGAGCGTCCTCGTCGTGCGCAGAACCAGCCCCTGTTCCATGCTGGTTATCGCTTGTGGCGTGCCACGCCGAGTGCTGAAAGGAATTAAGCAGGAACCGTGCCAAGTGTTCCCGATTCGGCATCGGGACTGCGTGCCGGCGTGCGCGGGCCTACAATCGCCGACCCATGAATGAAAGCTTCTACAGCTTCGATGTGATCGTGATCGGCGGCGGCCATGCCGGCACCGAAGCCGCGCTCGCGTCCGCACGCGCCGGCGCGCGAACTTTGCTGCTCAGCCACAACATCGAAACCGTGGGCGCGATGAGCTGCAACCCGGCGATCGGCGGCATCGGCAAGGGCCATCTGGTCCGCGAGATCGATGCCCTCGGCGGCGTCATGGCCAGGGCCGCAGATGCGGCCGGCATCCAGTGGCGCACGCTCAATGCCAGCAAGGGGCCGGCAGTCCGCGCGACGCGCTGCCAGGCCGACCGCAACCTGTACCGCGGTTTCATCCGGCGCGCGGTGGAGTCGCAGCCGAACCTGACCGTGTTCCAGGCGGCGGTCGACGACCTGCTGATCGAAAACGATGCCGCCCGTGGCGTGCTGACCAATACCGGCTTGCGCTTCAAGGCGCCGGCCATCGTGCTGACCGCGGGGACGTTCCTCGCCGGCAAGATCCACATCGGCGAAACCCAGTACGCGGCCGGACGCATGGGCGATCCGCCGGCGACCACCCTGGCGCAGAAACTGCGTGAGCATCCGTTCGTGATCGACCGACTCAAGACCGGCACGCCGCCGCGCATCGATGGGCGCAGCCTGGATTACAGCGTGATGGTCGAACAACCTGGCGACGACCCGCGCCCGGTGTTCTCGTTCACGGGCAGCATCGATGATCATCCGCGGCAGGTCAGCTGCTGGATCACCCATACGTCCGAGCGCACCCACCAGATCATCCGCGACGCGCTGCATCGCAGTCCGCTGTATTCCGGGCAGATCGAAGGCGTGGGGCCGCGTTATTGCCCGTCGATCGAGGACAAGGTGGTGCGTTTCGCCGAAAAGGCCAGCCACCAGATCTTCGTCGAGCCCGAGGGACTCGAGGTCGCCGAGATCTATCCGAACGGCATCAGCACCTCGCTGCCGTTCGACGTGCAGTTGGACCTGGTGCGCAGCATTGCCGGTTTCGAACGCGCGCATGTCACCCGCCCGGGTTACGCGATCGAATACGACTATTTCGATCCACGCGGGTTGAAGGCCTCGCTGGAAACCAAGGCGATCGCAGGACTGTTCTTCGCCGGCCAGATCAATGGCACCACCGGCTACGAAGAGGCAGCGGCGCAAGGCCTGCTGGCGGGCGTGAATGCCGCGCGCCTGGTGCAGGACAAGCCGGCCTGGACGTTGCGCCGCGACCAGGCCTACCTGGGCGTGCTGGTCGACGACCTGATCACCCAGGGCACCATCGAGCCGTATCGCATGTTCACCAGTCGCGCCGAATACCGTCTGCAGCTGCGCGAGGACAATGCCGATGCGCGCCTGACCCCGATCGGGCGCGAACTGGAACTGGTCGATGAGGCGCGCTGGCGCCGATTCGACGCCAAACGCGAAGCCGTCGAAGCGGAAACCGCGCGCCTGTCCGCGCTGTGGGCATCACCCAACAACGCGCTGGGCGCGGCGGTGGCGCGGCATATCGGCATCGAGGTCAGCCGCGAAACCAATGTGCTGGATTTACTGCGTCGTCCCGAACTGGATTACGCGACGCTGACGCAGGTGCCCGAACTCGGTCCGGCAGTGGACGATGCGAAAGTTGCCGAGCAGGTCGAAATCGAAACCAAGTATTCGGGTTACCTCGCGCGCCAGCGCGAGGACATCGCCCGCCAGCAACGCCACGAGACCACGGCGATGCCTGCGCTGTTCGATTACGCCGCCGTCGACGGGTTGTCGGCGGAAGTGCGGCAGAAACTCGAACGCGTGCGCCCGCAGACAATCGGCCAGGCGCAACGCATCCCGGGCATGACCCCGGCGGCGATCTCGCTGCTGTTGGTGCACCTCGAACGGCAGCGGCGCGAACGCGCGGCCTAGGCTTCAAGCTCGTCATGCCCGCGAAGGCGGGCATCGTTTCGCGGACGAATGTCCGTGCATCCAGCGCCCAGTTTCAGGATTCAACGACCATGAAACATACATCGATCGCCACCGGTTTGCTGCTGCTTACACTGCTAACACTCACGGCCTGCAAACCGGCCGCACAAGAAGCACCCGCGGCATCCGCCAATCCGAATGGCGACTACAAGACCAGCGTCTGGGTACTGCCCGCGGCCGCGGGCTCGTCCTCGCCGGACCTCAGTCTTGCCGCCGATGGACGCCTGCTGCTGAGCTGGGTCAACCAGCAGCAAGGGCGGCGCACGGCGCTGCAATTCGGGTCGTACACCGAAAAGGGCGGCTGGCAGAGCCAGCCGCGCACGGTTGCGGTCGGCGCGTCGTTGCATACCGGTTGGGCCGACGGCCAGCATCTGCGCGCGACCGCGGACGGCGCGCTGTGGATGCAATGGCTGCAGTCCGGTGCCGCCGGCCCGCAGGCGCGCGACGTGGTGCTGGCTCGTTCGCGCGATGGCGGCTTGAACTGGCAGCAACTGACCCAGGTCAGCACGCGCGACAGCGCAGCCGAGCACGGGTTCGCCGCGTTGTGGCCGCAAGCCGTCGATCGCATCGGCATGGCGTGGCTGGATGGTGCCGAACCGCCGCAGAACGAAATGCCGCAGGGCGAAGCGGCGCAGGGCGAAGCGCACGCCGACCACCACGGCGGTGAACGCACCGCGCTGCGCGGCGTCGATTTCGACATGGACCTGGCGCGCAGCAACGAACACGTGGTCGATGCCCTGACCTGCGACTGCTGCCAGACCGACGTGGCAATGACCGGCAAGGGCGCGCTGCTTGTCTATCGCGGTCGCAGCGCGGACGAGGTGCGCGACATCATGGTCGCGCGCCGCCAGGGCACCGTGTGGACCACGCCACGCATGGTCCATGCCGATGGCTGGAAGATCGAGGCCTGTCCGTTGAATGGCCCGGCGATTGCCGCCGACGGCAACAACGCGACCGTGGCCTGGTACACCGAGGCCGGCGGCGAGCCATCGGTTCGCATCGCCCGCAGCACCGACGCCGGCGATGCCTTCGCCGCGCCGGTGGTCGTCGACAAGGGGGCCGCGGTGCTGGGGCGCGTCGACGTGGCGGTGGATGCGCACCAGGCATGGGTTGCCTGGTTGCGCGAGGCCGGCGGCGCGCAAACGCTGATGCTGGCGCGCTACACCCCGGACCTGTCGCGCGAATTGCAGCGGATTGAAGTCGCCCATCCCGAAGGCCGCGGGCATGCCACCGGCACGCCGAGGATGGTGGTCGATGCAAGCGGCGCCTGGCTGGTCTGGACCGATGTCATCGATGGCGTGGCGCATCTCAAGGGTGCCCAGGTCACCCGCTGAACCTGGCATCCGCGCGCGCCGGATGTCCTGTTCGGTAGCGGTTTCTCGCTAGCAACGGGAACGCCGCCCGAGTCCCGATGCCAGGCGCGCGCTGGTTCCGTCGCTGGCCACCATGCTGCTCAGGCTGGCGGGATGTTCGCCATCCACTCCGTCGCATCAAGCATCAAGCGAGCGCGTGAGCGCCTTTGCAATACGCCGGCGCTCCAGGTGGGTCGCCGGGAAAATGCGGGCCAACGTCGCGTCTGCCTTGTGCAGTGCATCCGTCGCGCCGGCATCCGCCGATGCCAGCAGGGCGAAACCCAGCGCGGACTGCGCCATGCCGTTTCGCCACGATCCGGCTTCAGGCGTGTTCGCAGCATCCTCGACGGCAGCGCGCGCCACGGCGATGGCGCGTTGGTTCCGACCCGCCAGGCGCAGCACGTCGGCGACCTTGGTCATGATTTCCGAAGCGAATGGCACCTGGTCGTATCTCGTGCGTTCGGCGAGCACGGCTTCCGCTTCGGCAACGGCGGCATCGACCTGTCCCAACGCTGCCTGGGCGCGAGCACGCAACAGGCGCGCCTCCATCGGCTGCAGACCGGAGGAGAGCGCGATCTGGGTGCCAAGCAACTGCACGGCTTGTTCGGACTCGTGGAGGGAAGCGACGGCGTCGCCATGTTGCCAGGCGAGCTCGGCGGCGGACATGTGCATCTCCGAACGCAGCCAATCTGCGTCCGCCGGAAGCGCGTCGTAGTCCACACCCGCCAGATCGGCGAGGCTGTCGGCGGCGGCAACCACATCCCCCATCACCAGCTGCTGATCCACCAGCATCGCGGTCGTGCGCGCATAGTCGATCAGGGGCATGCGCGGACTGCTGCGCGTGGCGATGCGGAGTTGTTGCAGCCGCGGGACTGCGTCCCGGATGCCGGCATCCGTGAAGCGCCGTGCCTGCAGGATCAGGATGGCGGTCTTGTTCTGATGCGGCCCGCTCGGCCCGTAGTGCGATTCCCAGAACCCCAGGTTGCCCAGCAGGAGCTTTTCGGCGCGTTGGAGCTTTCCGCTTTCGGCAAGTTGTTCGGCGTAGTCGACCAACGAGCCCTGCGTTCGCAGGTCCTCGGGGCCGTTTTGCGCGTACGCCAATGCCAGGCGCTCGCCGCTGGTTGCCAGCGCTTCGCGATAGCGCCCGAGCTTGGTCAGCGTAACGCGTTTCAGCGACAGCATTTCGATCCGTTGCAGAAGGGCGTGCTCGTCCTGTGTCTGCGGCAAATGGGCCAGTGCCTTGAGGCCTTGCTCGACGAAAGGCAGTGCCGCCACCGGATCGGTATCCACCAGGTGTTCGCCTTGCATGCGTGCGATGTCCGCCTGCAAGTCCTGTCGTGGCGGATCGAGCTGGTTGTCGGCCTCGATGGCTTGCGCCAGGAAAGCATTCGCGCGCGGCTGGTCTTTTAGGCTCCAGAACAGATCGGCGACGCGGATCAGCAGTTCGGTGCGTACTTCCGGATCGGTGATGATGTGGCGTTGTGCGATGTCAACGGTCTGTTCGACCTGGGTGGACATGGCGCCATCGGCGTTGCCGGGGCCACTCATCAAGGTCGACAGCATGTGCAGGTAGGTGTCGCGCACACCAAGCGCACCCTTGGCATATTGGCTGGCCCGTGCTCCGGCATCTTCAGCCAGCTTGCGTTCGCGTTCGGCGAGTCGCGCTTGCGCACGCGCCTCTCGCGCCTGCCACAACGAAACCCCGGTGCCCACCAGCAATGCCACTGCGACGGCCGCTGTGGCTGCCGCGGTCACGGCATTCCGGCGCATCCACAGTTTCGCGCGGACGATCCGATCCGGCGGCGCGATCCGCAATGGCTTGTGCTCGCGCCAGCGCTGCAGGTCATCGGCCAGCGCGTCGGCCGATGGATAGCGCGACTCGGGATCGCGTCGCAGGCAGGCCTGGACGATGTCGGACAGGTCGCCGCGAAGCGCTTTCGCCAACGACGTCGGCGAATGGCCGCGCAATGCGGCTTGCTCCGCGCTGGCCTGGGCCGCGGCCCGGGTGAGCGGCTCGGGGGCGCGTTCCAGTTGCTGCAACTGGCGAGCCACCGGTGTATCGCGGGTCAGGCCAAACGGATGTGCGCCGGACAGCAGCCGGTGCAGCACCACGCCGAGTTGCCAGATGTCGGTGGCGGTGGTGATCGGCGCATCGTGCAGTTGTTCCGGCGAGGCGTATTCGAAGGTCAGCGCGCGATCGTGGGTGGCGGTGACGTTGGCGCCCTCAAGCTGCTTGGCGATGCCGAAATCCAGCAGCTTGACGCGCCCCTGGGCGTCCACCAGCAGGTTGGAGGGCTTCAGGTCGCGGTGCACCACCAGGTTGCGGTGCGCGAACTGCACCGCTCCGAGCACCTGTGCGAACAATGCCACGCGTTCGTCCAAGCCGGCATTGCGCGCATCGCACCAGCGGTCGATCGGCACGCCTGCGACCAGTTCCATCACGAAGTACGGTTCGCCTTCGCTGCTGATGCCACCATCCAGCAGTGTGGCGATATTGGGGTGTTGCAGCTGCGCAAGGATCTGCCGCTCGCGCAGGAAACGCTCGCGCGCAGCCGGCGAATCGGCGCTGGTGCGGATCAGCTTGAGCGCAGCCTGCTGCGAGTAAGCACCGTCGTTGCGCTCGACCCGGTACACCGCGCCCATGCCGCCGCGGCCAAGCACCGCGTTCACCTGCCAGGCACCGATGCTGCGACCAAGCATCGGATCAGGGCCGTCCTCGTGGGCTTGTTCGCCCAGCGCCTTGCCCCACACGGAGGCATCGCCGCTGAAAGGTTGCGCGGTGCCGGCGTCGGCATCCAGCAGCGCCTGCACCTGCGCGCGCAGTGCGTCATCGCCCGCGCACAGCGTACGCAGCGCGTGCCCGCGTGCGTCCTTGCCCAGCTCGGCGACCTCGTCGAAGATCGCCAGCGCACGCCGGCGTCGCATGGTGTCCGTGTCGTCGCTCATCGGGACATCTCCGCCAGCAGGAAGGCGCGTGCCTTGCGCCAGTCGCGGCGCAAGGTGCGGTCGCTGATATCCAGCATCTGCGCGATCTCGATTTCCGAATAGCCGCCGAAGTAACGCAATTCCACGATCTGTGCGGCGCGCTCGTCGAGCCTGTGCAGCGACGCGAGCAGCTGGTCCAGAGCCAGTACCTCGATAGCCGCTGCATTGCCGTCGCCATTGCCCTCGCCATTTCCCAGCGATGCGGTCAGCGTCAGCGCATCCTGGCCGCCGCCACGCTTGTCGGCCTTGCGCGCCCGTGCGTCGTCCACCAGCACTTGTCGCATCGCCCGCGCCGACAGCGCCAGCAGGTGGTTGCGATCCATCGCGGCGAGCGGCGCGCCGCCGGCCAGCTTGAGATAGGCCTCGTGTACCAGTGCGGTGGTCTGGAAGGCGTCGCGCATGCGCCGCAGTTGCGATCGCGCGGCGCGCTTGAGTTCGTCGTAGACCGCCGAATACGCCGCGCCAAGCGCCTGCGCGTCGCCCGCCCGCGCCTGCGCCAGCAACACGGTCACGTCGGCCTGGTGCAGTGCGGGATCCATGCGGTGCCCTGCGGAATGGGATTGCGGGTTGTCCGGTTGCGCGACCGAGTTTCGCATAGCTCCATCACGACGGTATTCCCCGGAAGCGAATGCACGGGTGCGATGCCGGCACCGCGTGCCACCACAACGTCCCACCGCGAACGTCCCACCACGAACGTCCCACAGACCAAGGAGATCCACCATGCCATCCACATTTGCGCCGCCGCGGCGTTCCCCGGCCATCCCCGTCACCATCCGCTCGCGCGCGACCATCGCACTCGCGGCGGCATGCCTGGCGACAGGCGCCGCCATCGCGGGCAACCCGCCTGAGCTCGCTGCCGAGCAACTCGCCATCGACCGCACCAGCAACACCGGCGTCGGCGACGCCATCAACCAGGAATTCGCGCAGGTATTCGAGGTGTACGACACCGGCAGGATCACCCATGTGATGTTGCCGCTGAACTGCCTGAGTTCGCCGATGCCGGTCCTCCGGGTCACGATCCAGAAGGTCCGGGCGGGCATGCCATCGGGGCGCGTGCTGGCGTCGCAGGATGTGCCTGGTTATGTGCTGGACACCTATCCCGCGCCGACCGGCGAGCTTGGCCTGCGCATGGTCCAGTTCGACTACCCGGCGCGCGTGAAGCCGGGGACGTATGCCTTCACCATCAGCGGAATCGGCGGACTTTGCCAGATCTGGTACGGGCCGCTGGGCAACGCCTACACAGGTGGGGATGCGTACCTGAGCAACCAGCCCGGCAGCCAGCCTGGGGTGCCTGCGGCATGGAATTTCCCGCTGGGGCGCGACCTGACCTTTCAGGTGTTCCAGCAACCGAACTGATCGCGGTTGGGCCGCTTGCGCCGCCATGCGCAACCGACCATGCCGTCATCGGCGCAGCCGGCCAAGTTCTGCCAGCTCCGGTAGCCATGCTGCCTTCTCTGACAGGATGGCGATGGCGACATCCAGTTCCTTGCGGGCTTCGGCGCGCTGGTTCGATGTCAACAGGGCGCGGCCCAGCACGCCATGGGCCAGACCGGTATCGCGATGATCCGCGCTCAAGACGCTGGTGAACATGGCGATGGCTTCGCGTGCGTGGATGACGGCGGCATTGGCGTCGCCGGTCGCCAATTGCGCGCGCGCCAGCGTCATCAGGGCGAAGGCTTCGCGGCGGCTGCCGGGCATTCGCGCATGCGCGCGTGCCTGGGCCGTTCGCGCGTGTGCCAGCGCGTCGCCCGGCTTGCCGTTGGCCAGTTCGGTCACGGCCAGCATGGCCAGTGCCGTGATCGCGGCTTCGTCCGGGTCGCCGTTTGCCTGGAGGTCGCGCCAGCGCAGCTGCGCAAACTCCAAAGCCTCGCGGTTGCGATGCTGCGCCAGCAGGTTGTCGGTCAGTTCGTTCCGCGCGCTGGACAGCGCGATGACGACGGCGGCGCTTGGAGCGCGCCGCGCAGTCGCTTCCAGCGCGGCCATCGCTTGGCGCAATTGCGCCTCGCCTTCCTGCAGCCTCCCGCCACGGCTGTAGAGCGCGGCCAGGCTGGTGCGTGCGGTCAGCAGGCTGGTGTGGTCGGGCGGCAGCACCTTGCTCCAGACGACGATGGCTTCGCCGATCTTGTCGATGGCGCAGGCCATGTCACCGAGGTAGTAACAAGCCACGCCCCAGTTGTTGATCTCGGTCGCCAGTTCGTTTTCCTGTCCTGGTGGCAACGCGCGATAGATCGCCACGGCCTGCGCGTGCAGACCCAGGGCCTCCTTGTTGCGACCGAAGTTTTCCATTTGGCTGGCCAGGCTGCCCAGGCTCAACGCGATGTAAGGATGGCCCGGCGGCAGGATGCGGCGCCGGATCGCCAGCGCCTCTTCATCACGCGCGATGGCGTCTTCCGAAAGTTCCGTGGCATGGGCATAGCCGGTGGCTTCCCCCGCCACCGCGCGCAGGCCGAATCCCTGGCTGGTGTCGAAGGTGGCGGCCTTCAGCCGGCCATCGTCAAAGCTGAACGATTCGCTCTGGCTGTATTCCAGGAACAGTTCCCCGTCGTCGGCGCCCTTGAGCGCGCCGTCCACGGTTTCCTGGACTTTGCCCCGGTCCATGCCGGTGCGGGAAAAAAACAGGTCGGTATCGGCCATGGG
>JAANCK011348025.1_pt1 | contig 10384 bp, 11 predicted proteins | sample 7277841 | NCBI WGS metagenome assembly JAANCK01 (sample SAMN14222788, study PRJNA588281) | permafrost metagenome | isolation source: Arctic cryosol methane SIP | place: Canada:Nunavut | collected 2015-07 | reverse complement strand
GTTCAAGGGCAGCACATCGCCCTGATCGACGACGTCATGACCACCGGTACCAGCCTCGATGAACTGGCGGCAACCATGATGCGCGCGGGTGCACGGGACGTGACGTGCTGGGTGGTGGCGCGGACGCTGCCGCCCGGATGAAGGGTGCGGGTATCCAGCGTTCCCTCAGGCCGGTTTCCTTCAAACCCGGCTGGTTCGCTCTGCGTATGCACGGTGGCGCAATGACAGCCAGGCCGCGCCTCCCCCCAGCACAAGGCCACCCCACACATCCACCGCCACATGCTGTCGGGTGGCGAGGGTGGAATAAATGATGCCGACACACCAGATCCAGTTGATTAGCCGACTCCACCGCGGCGCGCCGAATCGGCGCAGCAGGTGATCCAGCCAGATGCCCGAAAAAATGGCGGTGGCGACATGGAGCGAGGGGAATGCATTGCCTGCAGCATCGACGTTTTTAAGGAAACCCACTTCAGGATACCGGGCCCAGTCAATATCGGCTGGAGGGACCGCGGTGGGCCAGAAGTAGAAAACAATCAGCCCCGCCAGGCAGGTTCCGGCCATCGCCATGCCATAGCGATAGAGCTCGGGGCGTGTCGCGAGCAATGCCGGGGGCAGGGAAACATACACCCACAATGAGACATACAGCGGCATCGCCGACGGCTGAAAACTGATCATTTGATCCACCCAGGTAACGGGCATCACCGTGGTCGGGTAGGCCGGGGCTTTGAGCACATAGAAATACGCACCGAAAAACAGGCCGATAAACAGCGGCGTGCCGATCCCTTTCAGAACCCCATGCTGGGTGATAACCGCTGCAATCTGCCGGTACCAGGGCGTTGGCTGACTGTTTTTCAAGGCCTGTTCTCCGGAGTGCGGCAGTGCCGGCTCATGCGTTGTGTGGCGGTCATGCAAGGGCATCACGCAAGCTGACACAACGCAGCCGGGCGGCGGTGGCCGACTCCAGCACCGCAGGCAGCACGTCGAGAATGACCGGAATGCCACGCGGTGAACGTGCCGCATTGCCATCGTGCAGCAGCAAAATAGCGCCCGCCCGCAACCCACGCAATAGTGCATGTTCGACCCGCCCGGCGTCACCGATCCGGGTGTCGAAACCCCGCGCCGACCAGCTGGCGAGCGTCAAGCCGAGCCGCGTCAGCACGGGGTCGAGAAAAGGATTGCGCAGGCCGGCAGGGGCACGAAAAAACACGGGGCGCTGACCGGTAATCTGGCTGAGGGTGTTTTGTGCGGCCTGCAGTTCGCGCATGAAACCCCGCGGGCCCAACAGGGCAAAAGAGTGGCGGTGGTGCTGGCTATGGTTTTCCACGGCATGACCACGGCGTACGATTTCCCGGCAGACATCCGGATAGCGCGCGGCTTTTTCGCCCACACAGAAAAAGGTGGCGTGTGCGGCATAGCGATCCAGAATATCCAGCACCTGCGGGGTGACGAGGGGATCGGGGCCGTCGTCGATGGTCAGGGCAATTTCATGTCTGGCCGTGGCAGCGGCGGGCAGCCGTGTCCAGTTCGGTCCCAGCCAGTTGCTGCGCGGCCACAGACCGGCGGCGGTCAGCACCAGATGGTTGATGACCACGGCGCCCAATGCCCAACCCCATTGCGCGGGGTCGGCGATCACGGCCACCAGCGCCAGAGCATGCAGCGCGACGGATGCGCGGATCAACAGGGTGGGGTGCCAGGCTGGGTCACGCATGACTGGATCCCGCATCGGATTGCCGGGCAAAAATCGCCGAGTAAATCAACGCCAGAATGACGCCCGGCGCGACGGTCACGCCCATCGCCTGCAGGATGGACACGTTGGAAAACGCAAGCAGGCCAAACCCTGCGACGGTGGTGAGGTTGGCAAACAGCATCGAGGCCAGCGTGCGCGGCAAAATGGGCGTGCGCGGATCGGGCCGATCAAAAAACAGGGCGTAATTGGAGCCCACTGCGACCACCAGCAACAAACCCACCAGATGCAAAATAATCATTTGCTGGCCGAATACGCTTAATCCCGCCGTGACGGTGATGACCGCAGCGGCCAGCGGCGCGATGATGCGCAGCACGCGCATGGGCGAGCGAAACACCACCAGCAGCAACGCGATAATGGCAACCAGCCCGCCGAGTGACAGCACAATGGCTTCATGCAGGTAGCCGGAATACAGGCGATCCGACTCGGCCTTCATGTCCACAAACAGCACATCGGGCATTGCGTTCAACACGGCGCGCATATGATCCGCGTCGATGCTGCTCCCCTCGGGCGCGGTCAGCGGCAACAAGGCACGCCATTGTTCCCGTTGCTGAATGAGCAGGGCGTCGACCGCCATCGCCATCGAGGTCTGCTGCAGGTCGCTTGCCTGCAGCAAAGGCTGGCTGCGCGCGGCGGCAGTGTCGGCCAGAAACGGCGTAAACAGATGTGCGCGCACCGGCAAGCCTTGAACGGCTTGCGCCAGGCGGGTTTCCAGCAGCGGGCGCGGAGGCAGGCTGGCCTGGCGTGCGCGTTGCGTGGCCAGGCTGGGCAGATAACGGCTGGGGCTTTCGAAGCCGGCGAGCTGGCCTTGCTCGACTTGTGTTTGCAGCAGCGCGGAAACCCGCTCGGCGGCGCGCAATACGGATTCCTGGTTGGCACCGGATACGACGACCAGATAGCGCACATCCGGCGCGCCCATGTCGGCGCGCAAGCGGGTATCGAGCTCCACATCCGCTTGCGACACCGGACTGAGTGACGCGATGGTGTCGTTCCACAAACTGGCGCGGTTAGCGACCACGATGGCGCACGCCGCCAACAACAATATCGCTGCAGGCCAGCGCAGGGCTGCCGCGCGCTGCACGACACGGGACAGGGTGAGACCGACCGCCGATACATCGTGAATGTGAAAGTTGGCGGGCAGCAGCGAAGGCAGGACGAAGCGCGTCACCGTTGCGGCCACGACCAGTCCGGCAATCGCATACAAGCCGAGTTGCGCCAAACCGGGAAAGCCGGACAGCAGCAGCGAAGCAAAGCCGGCTATCGAAGTCAGCACACCGAGGCGAATGGTGGGCCAGAAGCGCGTGACCCAGCTTTGATGATCCGCACGGTTCTGTTCCGACTGCACGAACAGGTAGATTGAATAGTCCACCGCTTCGCCGATCAGGGCGGTACCAAATCCCAGGGTGATGCCGTGCACCGCGCCAAAGCCCAGGCTGACCGCCGCAATGCCCGCCAGCGCACCGCTGACAACGGGCAACAACCCCAATGCCAGGGCGCTGAAGGAGCGATAAACGAGCAACAGCAGCGTTGCGATGAGCGCTAGGCTGATGATGGACAGGCGGCTGACCTGGCGCTTGATGGTGTCGCGCGACGTCACCGAAAACACGCCGGGACCGGTCATCAGCAGGTTGGCCGATGCGGTAGCGCTGGGAGCCTGGTCGAACGCCTGCCGAATGGCGGCCATGGCGTGTTGCTGGGCGTCGGTGTCGCTTCCTGCAGCACGCGTTTGCATCAGCATCAAGGCGCGCGTGCCATCGCGCGATGCCCATGCCCCCTCCACCAGCTTCGGCTGGCTGCCGCTGTTGAGCTGCTCAAGCAATTGCAGCATTTCCCCGGTCGGATCGCGCGGCAGCAGGGTTTTGACCAGCAATCCGGCAGGCGAGGCCAGCAGATCGATACTGTCGATCAAGGCGGCATGCAGACCGTCTGCGCTAAAGCGTGCAGGCGTCACGGCCGGGCTCAACAGGTAACGATTGTCGAACAGGAAAGCACGGTCGCGCTCGGTGTTGACGGGTTCGCCATTATTGACGCTGACAAACGCAGGGTCGGCGCGCAGACGCTGGGCGATTTGCCGGGAAAGCCGGGCGCGGGTGGGGGCGTCAGCGCCTTCTATGCCCACGAGAATCAGGCGCGAGGCGAGGCCGTCGCTGAGTTGATCCATCAGCAGCTGCTGCTCGGGCGTCGGTGCGCGCGGCAAAAATGCCGACAAGTCGGTTGTGAAGTGGGTGCGGCTGATGATGCCGACACAGGCCAGCAAAAAAATCAGCCACAGCACGATGGCTGCAATGCCGCGGCGGCGCGGGTGGATCATTGCGGCGGCGCCCGCTTTTCGATGGTCATCAACGAACTGTCGCCATCAGCCTGGGTAATCTCGACGCTGCGCACCACGTCCTTGACCCCCTCCATCCGGATGCGCGCGATGACGGTGCCGACCTTGGGGTCGAGCGGGGTGAGCGTCAGGGTCCAGCGTTCAGCGCTGCCGTCCAGCGCCAGGTGATACACCCGCTCCAGCGCTTGGCGATCTCCCGCCAGGGTGGCGCGGATGCTCTCGATCATGCCAGCCACCTCCGGGTAGTCCTTGAGCTGCAGGACATGTTTGCGGCTGCCGCGTTCCAGGGTAAGCGTGTCGCCGTCGAGCACCATGGTCTCGGGCTTGGGTTTGAGGGTACGTTTTTCCAGACGGGCCGGCGCGATGAACAGCAGCTCGCCGGAAGACTCGACCGGCTGGTCGAGGATGGAAATGAACTTTTTCTCGGTGAAGGTAGCCGCGCCTTGCGGGTGCTTCGCCAGACCGTCCATGAGCTGGGCGATGCTCAGCGGAGCGGCCTGAACGCCGGGGCTGGCCAGCAGCGCCAGCCAGACCAGGGCACACATTCGAAAGGGAGGGCGTGTGAGTCGGGTCATGTTTTAGCCGGATCCGTGGGGCGCCAGAAATCAAAGAAGTTGAACCAGTTGTAGGGGGCGGCGCGGCAATGGCGTTCCAGGCAAGCGGCGTAGGCCGCCACGGCGGACTGGATGGCGGCATCGCGGTCGGCGCGCTCGATATGAGTGAAATCAGCCAGCGCCTCGAAGTGAATGGCATACCGGTTGCCGCCCAGATACAGCCCGGTCATGAATACCACGGGCCGCCTGAGCATCGCCGCCAGGCGCATGGAGCCGAGCGGAAATGCGGCTGGCCACCCCAGAAACGGCAGCGTCAGCGTGGGGCCCTCGTCCAGCGCGCGATCCGCCAACACGCCGAGCACCACGCCGTCATCCAGGCGCGCCTTCACCTGCAACATGGAATCGAGCTGCCCCAGCGGAATGATGTCCTGTACCGCCGTCGGGCTGATGGCGGCCAGCGCAGCGTTGATCTGACGGGCGTTTTCCTCGTACATCACCATGGCCACCCGCAAACCGGGCTGTTGCCGGCCGACCGCGCGCACCAGTTCGAAACTGCCCATGTGCGCCCCCATCAGAAACAGCCCCTGTCCATTGGCGTAGGCGGCATCAAATACCTCCCGCCCGTGAACCTCAATCTCAAACAAGTCATAGCGGCCATTGAGCAAATACACCCGGTCGTGGATGCAGGTGGCGAAGCTGTGGAAATGGCGAAACTGCTCGGACAGGCGTGGTGGCCGCCCGAGCACGCGCTGCAGATACACGCGCGAAGCCGCACGGTCGCGAGGCGAAAACAGCAGGAAATACAGGCTGATCCCCGCCAGTACCCAGCGCGACAACGGTCGTCCCAGCGTCAGCGAGATCCAGCTCATCACGCGCAACATCAGCCTGTTGCTGCGCTCCGGGCGCTTGGCCCACTCAGCCTGATGATCGCGTTCAGCCTGCTGATCGAGCCCAGCAGGGGTCATGACGGCGCCCCGTCTGCTACGGCAAAAGTCACGATGCCACTGGCCACCACGCGTTCAGCCGCCTTCAACTCAAAGCGGAACACGCCGGCTGCCGTCGCCGAATAATCGAGGCGCAGACTTTCGCCGGGCTGGACCGGGCTGAGAAATTTCGCCGACTTGATTTGCGCCGCCGCGGCCGCCCTCCCCTGCAACGCGGCCAGCGCAAGCAGCGCCTCGTCCAGCAACACCACACCGGGCAGAATGGGCTGACCGGGAAAATGCCCGGCATAAGCCGGGTGATCGGCTGCGATGGCCAACGGCAAGGAAAGCATCGTCATGCCGGCAGACCGTGCGCGGTTTTTGCCTGCAGGCTGGCCAGCAAGGCGTGCGCCTGCTGACTGGGCAATTTTCCGGTGGCGTTGCGCGGTAGCGCGTCGACAAACAGCAACGGGCGCGGCAGAAAAATGGGATCGATGCGTTCGCGCAGCGCCTGCATCAGCGCGGCCGGGCTCAGCGTCGGCGCCACCACCAGGGCGACCAGGCGATGCACGCATTCCATTTCACCCGCAGCGTCCGGCGGCAACACAAACACCCCGTCCTGCACCCCTGGGATCGCGTTGAGCTGATAGTTGAGATAAGCCAGCGACGTGCGCTTGCCCGCAATGTTGACCAGATCGGCATGCCGGCCGTGCAGCAGGAAATGGCCCGGGCTCGCTTCGATCAGCTCGATCACATCGTTCAGCCGGGTCGGCGTCTCGATGTGTCCGCCCTCGGCCCAGACCACCTCGCCCTCACTGCGCAGCCGAACGCCCGGAAACGTCTGCCAGGCCGCGCCTGCCGTGGTGCGGCGCGTCGCGATCTGGCCGGTTTCGGTGCAGCCGTAAATTTCCAGCAACGGGCAGCCGAGGCGGCGCTCGGCCTCGGCCGCCAGATTGGTCGACAGCGGCGCGGTGGCGGATAGCAGCAGATCAGCGGCAGGGAGCTCAGTCGACGCCGCCAGCAGCGCCCGCAGGTGATACGGCGACGTCACCAGCACGCGCGGCCGCGGCAGTTGTTCCAGGGCCGTGCAGATATCGTCCGGGTAAAAGGGACTGCCGTCATGCAGCGCAGCGCCGCATTGCAGCGGCAGCAGCACCGTGGTTTCCAGTCCGTACATGTGTTGCGCCGGCACCGTGCCCACCAGCGCATGCGCCGGCGTGATGCCCAGGCGCGCGCCCTCTGCCTGCACATTGCGCACCAGACTGCCCCAGTGTTTGCCATGCGGCGTGGGCATCCCGGTGGAGCCGGAGGTAAAAACCAGGGCGATCAGCTGGTCACAATCGATCTGTGGAATACAGGGTTCGGCCACCGCTTGCGGGATTGACGCTGGATAGCGAAACACGGGCAGGTCGACGTCGCACCCATCCTGATCGGCGATGCAAAACACATCCGGCGCGAGCCGCTGCATCTGCCGCACCATTTCCACGGTGTGATTGGGCGGCAGCACGCTCACCCGGCCGCTGACGATGCAGGCCGCCAGCGCAACCGTGAACCGGTAGCGATTGCTGCAGAGGTTGAGCACATGCCGCCCCGCTGGCAATTGGGCCGCAAGCTGCTCAACCTCATGCAAAAACTGTCTAACGCTGACCGCCATGCCGCCGCGCCACGCCACCGTGGCATCGACGCAGGAATGGGTCATCAGCGGCAGAGTCGACATGGCCGACTTAACGCAGGCGCGACGACGCGCCCGAGGTCGTGGCCGGCCTGTTCCAGAAAGCACGCACGCCAACCATGATGCTGTGCTTCTCCATATTCGGCAGCTTGCGCAGACGCACCGCGTATTCAAGCGCGAACATCAGCACGATCAGCGGGAAAGACAGGAAGTTGGCAAAAACCGACCACGCCTCGATGCTGGCGCAGCAGAACAGGACACTGGAAACCAGACTCATCGCCAGAAAAAACACGGTCCACGCCCACGTGATCTGGCGCGTATAGCGAAGCTCCTCGGGCGCAAGGCTGCTGCGATGCACGGCTTCGGCAAACTGGGTGCAAAGCGGGGGCCGCCCGCGCATCAGCGTCGTGCCAAATACCGCAGCCAGCATGAGATTGGTGCCGACATGCTGAAGGAAATACACCCAGCTGAAATTGCGTTGCAGCGCGCCCCAGAATAGCGCCAGCAATACGCCCACGGCCGCACACAGCAGCAACATAAGCAGCCGTTTCGGCGAACGCCAGCTCAGCCACAGCAGGATCGCCAGCGATGGCGTCAGCGAGACCGCCACGCCAAGTGACGGCCAGGTGGCGGCGACCGACGGGGTCGAGCTGTAATGGGCCAGCACGGGATACGCGATGATCCCGGCAGCGATGGCGAACCAGCGAACCGCGCGAACCCAACTCAACTGCATGGCGTCAAACTCATTTCGTCCGGTTGGCCGCGATATGCCGGGTGAGCTCAGCCAGCGAGCTGAAGATGCGGGTGTTATCCGCACTATCCGCGCGCAGCGAAAACCCAAACTGTTTGGACACCACCAGGGCCACTTCCAGAATATCGATGGAATCGAGTCCCAGCCCCTCACCATATAACGGCGCATCGGGCTGAATGTCTTCCGGGCTGAGGTCGAGATTGAGCGCAGTCACGATCAGGCCGGCGACCTCGCGTTGCAGCGCCTCGTTGGATTCGGTGGGATTGGACTCAGACATAACAGTTTCACAGCGATAATGGATGGGGCAACCCGAACCTGCCAAGTTGCACCGCCTATTATATTCGGTAAGCGCGCTGACTGAGTCCGGCTTGTTCCGGATTGCGGCACAACATGCTGATCCGGGTGGGTGGAGCGAGGGAACAGCCTTGTTCCGCCTGCCTGTACGACACACGCAAAACCGGACGCCCTGTCGTCCCAGACGTGCAGATTCCACGGCCCCATCCGGAATCTGCACCCTGCTTTTTCCGACCCGGCATGACACTTGATTGGGACAGGACTAGAAAAAACCCGGCAGGCTTGCTATCATTCTTGTTTTTCCCCGTTTCCCGGAAGCCTTTTTCAATGCCCTACGTCAAAATCAAAGAAAACGAGCCGTTCGATGTCGCACTGCGCCGCTTCAAGCGCTCCATCGAAAAAGTAGGTCTGCTGACCGAACTGCGCGCCCGCGAGTTCTACGAAAAGCCCACCGCCGAGCGCAAGCGCAAGCTCGCTGCCGCAGTCAAACGCCAGAGCAAGCGTCTGCGCGGCCAGCAACTCCCCCCCAAGATGTATTGATTCTGCGGCCACGCAGAACACCGCTCGACTCATGTCGCTGAAAGCACGCGTCACCGACGACATGAAGAACGCCATGCGCGCCAAGGATTCTGCGCGCCTCGGCACGATCCGTTTGCTGCTCGCTGCGATCAAGCAGAGAGAAGTCGACGAACGGATCGAGCTTGACGATGCGGTCATCAGCAGCATCGTCGAAAAACTCATCAAGCAGCGCAAGGACTCGATCAGCCAGTTTCAAACCGCCGGTCGCGACGACCTGGTGGCGCTAGAACAGGCTGAACTTGTCGTGCTGCAGGCCTACCTGCCTGAACAACTGTCCAGCGCCGAAGTCGAGGCTGCGGTGACCGCCGCGATTGCCGAATCCGGTGCGTCGAGCGCTAAGGATATGGGCAAGGTCATGGGCTTGTTAAAGCCCCGCCTCGCCGGCCGTGCCGACATGGGGCAGGTATCCGCACTGATCAAGGCACAACTGGCGGGCTAGGCACCACCCGGCATCTGCCCGGGCTTTTCATGCACCATCCCCTCGGTATGCGGCAACCATGATCCCGCGCGACTTCATCGATACCCTGCTTGCCCGCGTTGATATCGTTGATGTCATCGATCGCCGCGTGTCGATGAAAAAAGCCGGCCAGAACTACCAGGCCTGCTGTCCTTTCCACAGCGAAAAAACCCCCTCTTTCACAGTCAGCCCGACCAAGCAGTTTTACCATTGCTTCGGCTGCGGCGCGCACGGCACGGCGCTCGGTTTCCTGATGGAATACGAGCACATGAGCTTCCCCGACGCCGTGGCTGCGCTGGCGCAGGACGTCGGCCTGCCGGTGCCGGAATCGGCGCAGGAAACCGAGCGCCCGAAACCGCCGCCCGCACTATGGGATGCACTGGAGCAGGCCGCACAGTTCTACAAGCAGCAACTCAAGAAGACCCCGCGTGCCGTTGATTACCTGAAAGGACGCGGGCTCACCGGCGCCATCGCCGCCCGCTACGGTATTGGCTACGCACCCGACGGCTCACCGCTCAAGCAGGTGTTCACCGATTACACAGCCGATGCGCTGGCAGCCTCCGGCCTCGTCATCGACGGCGAGCGCGGACGCTACGACCGCTTCCGCGACCGCATCATGTTCCCGATCCGCAACATCAAGGGGCAGATCATCGGCTTTGGCGGACGCGTGCTCGACAAGGGCGAACCGAAATATCTCAATTCGCCGGAAACCCCGCTGTTTCACAAAGGTTCGGAGCTCTACGGCCTGTTCGAGGCGCGCGCAGCGATCAAGGCCGCCGGCCGCGCCATCGTGGTCGAGGGCTATATGGACGTGGTGGCGCTGGCGCAACACGGCGTGGAATTCGCCGTGGCCGCACTCGGCACCGCCACCACACCCATTCATGTGCGCACCCTGCTGCGCCATACCGACCGCCTGATCTACGCCTTCGACGGCGACAACGCCGGCCGCAAGGCCGCCTGGCGCGCGCTGGAAAATTCGCTGGAAGCCCTGCAGGACGGCAAGGAAATCAGCTTCCTGTTTTTACCGGAAGGCGAAGACCCCGACAGCACCATCCGCGCCCAGGGCCAGGCTGCCTTCCTG
>JAANCK010509401.1_pt1 | contig 10393 bp, 9 predicted proteins | sample 7277841 | NCBI WGS metagenome assembly JAANCK01 (sample SAMN14222788, study PRJNA588281) | permafrost metagenome | isolation source: Arctic cryosol methane SIP | place: Canada:Nunavut | collected 2015-07 | reverse complement strand
GGATTCCGTCCGGGCATGGGCAACGTGGTGCCCGACCGCCTGTTCTGGGCCCAGCCCGAAGGCGAAACCGAAGAACTTACCGAGGAAGAAGCGAAGGCCCTGCAGGTCTTCGACATGCCTGCCCATGACACCAAACACTGATCGCAACCAGACCCTGTTCGACCGGGCCCGCCAAATCATTCCCGGCGGCGTCAATTCGCCGGTCCGCGCCTTTCGCGCGGTAGGTGGCACGCCGCGTTTCGTGCAACGGGCCCAGGGCGCCTATTTCTGGGACGCGAATGGCCAACGCTACATCGACTACATCGGCTCGTGGGGCCCGATGATCCTGGGCCACGGCCATCCGGCTGTGGTCGCGGCCGTGCAGAAGGCGGTGCTCGACGGCTTCTCGTTCGGCGCGCCGACCGAGCGCGAAGTGGAGTTGGCCGAGGCGATCATCGCCCTGTTGCCCTCCATCGAGATGGTGCGACTGGTGAGTTCGGGCACCGAGGCGGCGATGAGCGCCATCCGTCTGGCGCGCGGCGCCACCGGGCGCAGCAAGCTGATCAAGTTCGAAGGCTGCTACCACGGCCATGCCGATGCCTTGCTGGTGAAAGCCGGTTCAGGCCTGGCGACCTTCGGCAATCCGACCAGCGCGGGCGTACCGCCCGAGGTGGTGCAACACACCCTGGTCCTGGAATACAACAACCTGGCGCAGCTCGAGGAAGCCTTCGCGCTGCACGGCAATGACCTGGCTTGCCTGATGATCGAGCCGATCGCCGGCAACATGAACTTCGTGCGCTCCAGCGTGCCGTTCATGCGGCGCTGCCGCGAGCTGTGCACCCAGCATGGCGCGCTGCTGGTGTTCGATGAGGTGATGACGGGCTTCCGCGTTGCGCTGGGCGGCGCACAGAGCGTTTACGCCAGTGCAATCCCGGGCTTCCGCCCCGACCTGACAGTAATGGGCAAGGTGATCGGCGGGGGCATGCCGCTGGCCGCTTTCGGCGGACCCCGCGCCATCATGGAACAGCTCGCGCCTCTGGGACCGGTCTACCAGGCCGGCACGCTGTCCGGCAACCCGGTCGCGACCGCCTGCGGCCTGGCGACGCTGCGGCAGATCAGCAAGCCCGGCTTCTTCGAAGCCCTGTCCGCCAAGACACGCAGCCTGGTCGACGGCCTGAACGGCGCTGCCGCCGCCGAAGGGGTTGCGTTCAGCGCCGATTGCCAGGGCGGCATGTTCGGGTTCTTCCTGCTGTCCGAGCTGCCGCAGAACTATTCTCAGGTCATGAAGAGCGACGGTACGAAATTCAACCTGTTGTTTCACGGCCTGCTCGATCGCGGCATCTACATCGCGCCGGCCCTGTACGAGGCCGGCTTTGTGAGCGCGGCCCATACCGACGCCGATATCGCAGCAACGATTTCGGCGGCTCGCGAGGTCTTCCGCACCCTGAAATAACCGCGAAGCGATACCTGCTGTGCGCTTCGGCCCACGCAGTGGCACCAGGACAGCGCGGAACAACGTGCAGCGCAGTCCCCTCATGAAAAAGGCCGGGTCCCCCGGCCTTTTTCATCTGTTCAAACCCAATTTGGAAACGCGCAGCGTTTCTAAATTGACTAATGTCGGAAGTGGCGCACCCCCGAGAAGACCATCGCCACGCCACGCTCGTCGGCGGCGGCAATCACTTCATTGTCGCGCATGCTGCCGCCGGGCTGGATGACGCAGGTCGCCCCGGCGTCCACCACCACGTCAAGGCCGTCGCGGAACGGGAAGAACGCGTCGCTGGCAACCACTGTGCCTTGCAGCGACAAACTCGCGTGTTCGGCCTTGATGCTGGCGATGCGGGCCGAGTCGAGCCGGCTCATCTGCCCGGCGCCCACGCCCATCGTCATGCCGTCCTTGCAGAACACGATGGCGTTGGATTTGACGTACTTCGCCACCTTCCAGGCAAACAGCAGATCCTGCAATTGTTCCGCTGTCGGTTGTTTTTTACTGACGATCTTGAGGTCGGTCAACGTCAGATCATGGTTGTCCGACGTCTGCATCAGCAGGCCGGAGCCCACGCGTTTGATGTCCATGGCGTTACGGCCGTTGGCCCAATCGGTCGCGCCGCCCGGCGGCAGGTCGAGCTGAAGGATGCGCACGTTCGCCTTGCTCTTGAATACTTCCAGGGCTGCGGCGCTGAATGCCGGCGCCATCAACACCTCGACGAACTGCTTGGCGACGGCCTGCGCCGTGTCGGCGTCAACGGCGCGGTTGAAGGCAATGATGCCGCCGAAGGCCGAAGTCGGATCGGTCTTCAATGCCTTGGCGTAGGCCTCGAACGTGCCGGCCCCCAGCGCCACGCCACAGGGATTGGCGTGCTTGACGATCACGCAGGCGGGTGTATCGAAGCTCTTGACGCACTCCCAGGCCGCGTCCGCATCCGCGATGTTGTTGTACGAAAGCTCCTTGCCCTGCAGCTGCCGGGCCGTGACCAGTGAGCCCGGCGCGGGATGCAAGTCGCGGTAGAAAGCCGCCTGCTGGTGCGGATTTTCGCCGTAGCGCAGGTCCTGCAGCTTGACGAAGCGGCCGTTGGCCTGCGCCGGAAACGGGCTGCGGCTGCCATCGTCCTGGATGCTCGAGAGGTAATCGCTGATCGCCGCGTCGTAATTGCTGATGCGGTTGAAGGCCGCCACCGCGAGCGCGAAGCGGGTCTTGTCGGACAGCTTGCCGGCCGACTTCAGTTCGTCCAGAACGCCCTGGTATTGCGAAGCATCGGTCAGTACCGCGACGTCCTTCCAGTTCTTGGCGGCCGAGCGCACCATGGCCGGGCCGCCGATGTCGATGTTCTCGATCGCGTCTTCCAGGCTGCAATCGGGTTTGGCGGTGGTGGCTTCGAACGGATACAAGTTGACCACCAGCAGGTCGATGGTGGCGATGTCGTGCGCCTTGAGCACAGCCATGTGCTCGGGCCGGTCACGCCGCGCCAGCAGGCCGCCGTGCACCTTGGGATGCAGGGTCTTGACCCTGCCATCGAGCATTTCGGGAAAGCCCGTGACCTGAGCCACCTCGGCCACCGGTAACCCCGCCTCCGCCAGCATCCGGGCGGTGCCGCCGGTCGAGATCAGCCCCACGCCCAGCGCATGCAGCGACCGGGCCAATTCGACGATGCCGGACTTGTCCGAAATAGAAATCAATGCATTCATGGTTTGAGCAGCCTGTGTTCGACGAGCTTCTTGCGCAGCGTGTTGCGATTCAGTCCCAGCCACTCGGCCGCCTTGGACTGGTTCTGGTCGGCCTTCGCCATCACGACTTCCAGCAGCGGCTTTTCCACGACCTTGACCAGCATCTCGTACATGCGATCCGGCTCCGTGCCGCGCAGATCGCGGAAATAGCCTTCAAGACTGGTTCGCACGCATTCTTCGATGTGTTTCTTGCTCATCGATGTTCCACCAAGTTACCCGCCCGCCTGACTGTAGCGACGGCCACAGCCACAGGGCAAGCCGGGAAAGCGCTCAGTGCCGCGCTCAAGCATCCGCCTCCATCGCGTCCCGTTCGGGGTCCGACGCCGCCCAGGGCAACCTGTCGGTGCCAGCGCCGAGCTCGTCGAAAAACCCGGCCACCGCGCGCGACTGCCCGTCACTGTCGTCGATCAGGTTCATGCGGGCGCGAAACTCGGCACCGCCCGGCAGCCCTTTGACGTACCAGCCGATGTGCTTGCGGGCGCTGCGCACACCGGTAAACTCGCCGTACAGCGCGCAATGGTCGTGCAGGTGCTCGAGCAGCAGCCTCTTGACCTCCGCCACCGGCGGCGGCGCCAGCAACGAGCCGGTCGACAGGAAATGCGCCACCTCGCGGAAGATCCAGGGACGTCCCTGGGCTGCCCGGCCGATCATGATGGCGTCGGCCTTCGTGTATTGGAGAATGTCCCGGGCCTGCCGCGGCGTGGCGACATCGCCGTTGGCGACCACCGGCACCTGCACCGCCGCCTTCACCGCGGCGATGGTGTCGTATTCGGCCTGTCCGCCATAGCCCTGCTCCCGGGTGCGGCCGTGCACCGCCAACATCTGCACACCGGCGCCCTCGAAAGCGCGCGCCAACTTCACCGCGTTCCTGTGCGCCTGGCACCAGCCGGTTCGCATCTTGAGCGTCACCGGAACCCCGTGCGGCGCGCAGGCGTCCACGACTGCGGCGGCGATTGCGACAGCCAGCGATTCGTCCTGCATCAACGCCGAGCCGGCCCACTTGCTGCACACCTTCTTGGCGGGGCAGCCCATGTTGATGTCGATGATCTGGGCACCGCGAGCTATGTTGTAGGCGGCGGCCTCGGCCATCATGGCGGCATCGGTCCCAGCGATCTGCACCGCGATCGGGCCTGGCTCGCCCTGGTGGTCGGTGCGACGCGCGGTCTTCAGTGTGTTCCACAGGTCGCGGCGCGAGCTGATCATCTCGCTGACGGCGTATCCGGCGCCGAGCCGCCGGCACAACTGCCGGAACGGACGATCGGTGACCCCTGCCATCGGCGCCACGAACAGATTGTTCGCCAGGATGTGGGGGCCGATGTTCATGCTGGGCGGAGGCGGTGCTGCTGAAAAATGAGGCACGATTGTATGCCGTGCCGATTTCAGTGACTGAAACAGAAGATTCGTGGTGGCGGTCCGGGAAGCGCCGGCCGCTGCCTATACTGGCTGAGCATGCAGGAATGGCTCGATACGATTCTGGCGTTGTTGGCACTGCCCCGCTACGGGCTGTCCACCTTGTTCATCGTCGCCTTCATCTCCGCCACCTTGATGCCCCTGGGTTCGGAGCCGGCCTTGTATGGGCTGCTGCGGCTGAATCCCGACATGTTCTGGCCGGCCATTCTGGTGGCGACCGCCGGCAATACGCTGGGCGGCGCCGTCGACTGGTGGATGGGTTACGGAGCCCACAAGGTGGTGGACAAATACAGTCATTCGCGCACGCACGTGAAGGCGATTGAATGGCTCAAGCGCCTGGGACCCAAGGCCTGCCTGTTGGCGTGGCTGCCCGCGGTGGGCGACCCGCTGTGCGCCGTGGCGGGCTGGCTCAAGCTGCCGTTCTGGCCCAGCCTGGGCTACATGGCAGTGGGCAAGTTCCTGCGCTATCTGGCCATGACCGCGGCGCTGCTGTACGTGTTCCCGGCTTGACCCGCGTCAAACGTTGAACAGGAAGTTGAGCACGTCGCCGTCCTTGACGACGTATTCCTTGCCCTCGCTGCGCATCTTGCCGGCGTCCTTGGCGCCCTGCTCGCCCTTGTACGCAATGAAATCGTCGAACGCGATGGTTTGCGCTCGAATGAAGCCGCGCTCGAAATCGGTGTGGATCACCCCGGCAGCCTGCGGACCGGTGTCGCCGATGTGGATGGTCCAGGCCCGCACTTCCTTGACCCCCGCGGTGAAATACGTCTGCAGCCCCAGCAGCTTGAACGCGGCGCGGATCAAGCGGTTGAGGCCCGGCTCTTCCTGGCCGATTTCGGCAAGGAACATATGCTTGTCCTCGTCGCTCATGTCGGCCATCTCGGCCTCCATCTTGGCGCAGATGGCGACGACCGGGGCGTTCTGCCTGGCGGCGTACTCGCGCAGGTTGTCCAGGTAAGGATTGTTTTCGAAACCGTCCTCGTGGACATTGGCGACAAACATCGCTGGTTTGGCCGTGATCAGGCACAGCGGCCTGAGGATCGCGCTTTCCTCGTCCGTGAACGTCAGGCCGCGCGCGGGCTGACCTTCGTTCAGCGCCGCCTGGACCTTGGTAAGTACCTGGACCAGCTTGGCTGCCTCCTTGTCGTTGCCGGACTTGGCAGCCTTGACGGAGCGCTGCAGGGTCTTGTCGACGGTGCCCAGGTCGGCCAGGCACAACTCGGTCTGGATCACCTCGATGTCAGAAACCGGATCGACCTTGCCGGTCACGTGAATGATGTTTGGATCGTCGAAGCAGCGCACCACATTGACGATCGCATCGGTCTCACGAATGTGCGCGAGGAACTGATTGCCCAGGCCCTCGCCCTTGCTCGCGCCGGCGACCAGGCCCGCGATATCGACAAACTCGACAATGGCCGGCACGATGCGCTCGGGCTTGACGATCGCGGCCAGCTGCGCCAGCCGCGGATCGGGCAGTTCGACGATGCCGACGTTCGGCTCGATGGTGCAGAAAGGGTAGTTTTCCGCAGCGATGCCCGCCTTGGTCAACGCATTGAAAAGGGTGGATTTCCCCACATTCGGCAATCCGACGATCCCGCACTTCAAGCTCATGGCTGTTCCAGAAATTCAAGCCGGAAAGTGTATGCGATGGCCGGCCGCAGGCGATCGGGCCGCTGCCGCGCAGCAGGCGCCTGCTGCGCCGGTCAGCCGGGATGCGACGTGGCCGTGAACGGCTGCCCCACCCGCAAGGTCTGATCGAATCCGTTCAGCACGATCGCGTTCATGCCGAATGCAGCGGCGCCCTGCAACTTTTCGTTGCGGCGGTACCCCAGCAGCGTCTGCAGCACCTGCGGCGTGACCTCGGCGGTGGCCGGATCGACGTTGGGAATCGGGCAGCGGCCGCACGGCTTCACCGGCCGCAATTGCACTTCTTCGCCGGCCGCAATCCGGATCGACTCGAGCTGGTCTTCCTCGTGTGCGGCCAAGCCCGCAAGGACGATGTTCGGACGGAACCGTTCGATGCCCACTGCGCCATGGCCGGCCGCGCTCAGCCGGCCGTTCAGCCCGTCGAGCGAGGCCTGGCTCACCACCAGCAGCGGAAAGCCGTCGCTGAACTGATTGGCCGCCTCGCGGCCCTCGGTCCATTTCAGGCTGGACAGCCGCCGCTGCTCCGGATCGAAGCGCACCAGCCGCAACGGCTGGCCGAGGAAATCGGTGAACCACTGCGCAGCGACCGCGCCCATGTCGTACGCCGCTACCTCGTCCTGCCAGATGCGCACTTTCACCGGCTCCTCCACGGCCTCGATCTGCAGGTGCAACGCCAGCATGCCGGGCGCGCGCAGCACCACCTCGTGGTGCTTGATCTGCGGCCGCACCAGCGCCATGCGCGGGAGCTGGCGCTGCGTGACGAAACGTCCCTCCGCGTCCGCCACCATCCAGGCGCGGTCCAGGTCCAGCCCGGTCTCGGTCAGCACCGCCTCCTGCACCTCGACGCCGGCGCAAGACTTGACCGGGTAGACAAACAGCCGCGCGATTCGCGCCGGAAGATCGGATGTCGATGAGCTCATGGTCGTGGATTCGCGCGCCGGGTCGCCGCAGGAGTATGGATCAGCGGCGATTGTGCGCGCCTCCTACAATCCCTTGATGGCGCTAGCCCCTGATGTCTGTATTCGCGGTGCCGGCATCGTCGGCCGAACCTTGGCCCTGTTGCTGGCGCGGGAACGCCTACGGGTCGGCCTGGTGGGCGACTGCGCACCGGCCGTCGGCGCGACCAGCGATGTGCGCGCTTATGCACTGAACGCGGCGTCCCGGGAACTGCTGGAACGCCTGCGCGCCTGGCCCGATGATCAGCATGCCGCGCCGGTGCTCGCGATGGAAGTCCATGGCGACGATGGCGGCACCGTGCGTTTCGATGCCAAGGCGCAGGCGGCGCCGGCCCTGGCATGGATCGTCGACGTTCAGGCACTGCAAGGGCGGCTGGCCGAGGCGTTGCGTTACCAGCCACAGGTCGAGTGGCTTCCGTCTCCCGTGGCGTCAGCGCTGACGGTGATCTGCGAAGGCAAGGCGAGCGCCGCCCGGGCCGAATTCGGCGTGCAGTTCGATGCCGTCCCCTATGCCCAGCATGCCATCGCCGCCCGCATCCACTGTGAAAAACCCCATGCGCAGACCGCCCGGCAATGGTTCGCCGGCGGCGAAATACTGGCCTTTCTGCCCCTGGGCGACTCCTGCGGCGGCTCTGACGGGAACTCGGTGGCGATTGTGTGGTCAGTCCATGAGCAACGGGCACCGGCTCTGCTGGCGCTGGACGACAAGGCGTTCGAAGCCCAGCTGGAAGCGGCAAGTCATCATGAGCTGGGCCGATTGACGCTGGCCACCGAGCGGGCAGCCTGGCCACTGCAGCTGGCGAGCGCCGACCGCTGGTGCGGACCGGGCTGGGTGCTGGCCGGGGACGCGGCCCACACGGTGCATCCGCTGGCCGGACAGGGGTTGAACCTGGGCCTGGCCGATGCGCGGGAATTGGCGCAGGTGCTGCACCTGCGGGAGTATTGGCGCAGCGTTGGTGATGTGAAGCTGTTGCGGCGCTTCGAGCGTGCGCGCAAGGCCCATGTGGCGGCGATGGGCGCGACGACCGACGGTCTGCAACAATTGTTTGCGCAACGGTCCGAGCCCTGGACAACGCTGCGCAACTGGGGCATGAAGGGATTCGACCGAAGCGGTCCGCTCAAGCAGTGGGTGGCGCGGCGAGCCATGGGACAGGAATGATGTGGAAGCGGGAACAAAGATGAAATTCAACAAGATCGCAGCCTTGGCAACCCTGGTGGTTGCGAGCCTGCTGGCCCCCGGCGTGCAGGCGCAGGAGGCGGCCATCCGCAAGACGCTGTCCGAACGGCTTCCCCAATTGCCGAAGATCGACGAGATCCGCAAGACTCCGATGGCCGGGGTCTACGAGCTTCGAGTCGGCCTGGAGCTGTTCTATACCGATGCGGACGGCAACTACCTGATCCAGGGCCGCATGATCGACACCCATGACCAGCGCGACCTCACGGCGGAACGGCTGGACAAGCTGATGGCCATCGACTTCGCGGCGCTGCCCGTCAAGGATGCGTTCGTCATCGTCCGGGGCAATGGGAAGCGCAAGCTGGCGGTCTTCGAAGACCCGAACTGCGGCTATTGCAAGCGCTTCGAGCGCGAACTGCAGAAGGTCGACAACGTCACTGTCCACCTGTTCCTGTTCCCGATCCTGGGCCCGGACTCGACCGACAAGGCCCGCAACATCTGGTGCGCCAAGGACAAGGGCAAGGCCTGGCAGGACTGGATGGTGCGCGACCAGGCCACGCCGACCGCCAGCTGCGACACGGGCGCCCTGGCCCGCAACGTCGAGTTTGGCAAGAAGTACAAGATCGGCGGCACGCCGACGCTGGTGTTCGCCGACGGCAGCCGGGTACCCGGCGCGGTTGGCGCGCAGCAGCTCGAAAAGTTGCTGGCCGACGCCAAGTGAATACGCGCCAAGGCGGCTGACGCTGCTGCGCCGGCGGGGCCGCCGCGCAGCGGCCGCCTGCGCACAGCTGTCCGGCCGCCTTCCTTGCGTATAGTCGTCCCATGCCCCGCACCCCCTCGCCTCGCAGTGCCAGCGTCCACTACCGGGTGGAAGCCGCTGACCTGTACGCGCATCTTTTTCGTATCACACTCAGCATCGATCAGCCCGCAGCGCAGCAACAGGTTTCGCTGCCGGTGTGGATTCCAGGCAGCTATCTGGTGCGCGAGTTTTCCAAGAACCTGCAGCGCCTGGCTGCGCGCCAGGACGGACGCGCCGTGTCGGTGCGGCAGCTCGACAAGTGCAACTGGCAGATCGGCTGTGAGCCCAGCCGGCCTTTGCAGCTGAGCTATGAGGTTTATGCCTTCGACCACTCCGTGCGCACGGCCTGGCTGGACACTCAGCGCGGGTTCTTCAACGGCACCAGCCTGTGCCTGCGGGTACACGGCCAGGAAAGCTCGGTCCATTCGCTGGAACTGGTGACCGTCAAGGGAATGCTGCAGTGGCAGGCGGCGACCGGCCTCATGCCGCACAAATGCGGCAAGCGCGGCTTCGGCACCTACCTGGCGGCCGACTACGACGAGCTGGTCGATTGCCCGGTGGAGATGGGCCCCTTCTGGAGCGGCGAGTTCAAGGCCGGCGGCGTGCCGCACCGACTGGTGGTATCCGGCGCCACCGAATCTTTCGACAGCGCGCGGCTGCTGCAGGATTTGCAGAAGATCTGCGAGACCGAAATCCGTTTCTGGCACGACCGCAAACGGCCCCCGCACAAGAGCTACCTGTTCATGCTCAATGCCGTGGACGACGGCTACGGCGGGCTGGAGCACCGCAACTCCACTGCCTTGATCGCGGCGCGGCGCGACCTGCCGCGACTGGGCGATGCGCGCGTGAGCGACGGCTATCTCACGCTGCTCGGCCTGATCAGCCACGAGTATTTCCACACCTGGAATGTCAAGCACCTGCGTCCGGCCGAATTCACACATTACAACGATGGCGGCGAGAACTACACCGAGCTGCTCTGGTTCTTCGAGGGCTTCACCAGCTACTACGACGACCTGCTGCTGCGCCGCGCGGGTCTGATCGACGACGCCAGCTACCTCAAGCTCCTGAACAAGACCATCAACCAGGTGCTGCAGACCCCGGGCCGCGAGATCCAGGCGGTGGCCCGGGCCAGCTTCGACGCCTGGGTCAAGTACTACCGCCAGGACGAGAACACGGCCAACGCCACCGTGAGCTATTACACCAAGG
>JAANCK010420911.1_pt1 | contig 10394 bp, 12 predicted proteins | sample 7277841 | NCBI WGS metagenome assembly JAANCK01 (sample SAMN14222788, study PRJNA588281) | permafrost metagenome | isolation source: Arctic cryosol methane SIP | place: Canada:Nunavut | collected 2015-07 | reverse complement strand
GTCTCGGAGTGCAGGGCATCGTCGACGGGCACGCGATCGTCGCCGGGCGCGAGCTGCTGCTTGCCGATTGGTCAATGCCGATCACCGGTGAACTGAAAGCTGCCAAGGACGAAGCCGAAACTCTCGGCCGCACCGCGATCCTTGCCGGATGGGATGGTCAACTTCGGGCTCTGCTCGTCGTCGCGGACACCGTCAAGCCCACCAGTGCCGAAGCGATCACTCGCCTCCGAAAGCTCGGGTTGAACCCCGTCCTGCTCACCGGCGACAACGAACGAGCAGCTCACGCCATCGCCGAACAGGTCGGGATCACCGACGTCATCGCTGAGGTCCTCCCCGCCGACAAGGTCGCGGTCATTCGCCGTCTGCAACGGGAGGGCAAGGTCGTCGCCATGGTCGGTGATGGTGTCAACGATGCTGCCGCACTCGCCCAAGCGGACCTCGGCATCGCCATGGGAAGCGGCACCGATGTCGCCATCGAGGCGAGCGATCTCACGCTGATGCGCAGCGATCTGCTCGCCGCCCCAGACGCCGTCCGTCTCTCACGACGCACCCTGGCAACGATCAAGACCAACCTGTTCTGGGCCTTCGCCTACAACGTCGCCGCAATTCCGCTCGCCGCGGCCGGGCTGCTCAACCCACTGATCGCCGGCGCCTCGATGGGGCTATCGAGCATCTTCGTGGTCTCCAACAGCCTCCGTCTGCGTCGCTTCCACTGACGCCAGAGTTGATCTGAAAGAGATCCAGCTTCCTTGCCGCAGCTCGATCCGCCCCGGGCACCCGGCGCAGTGCGGCGACGTCGCGGTCGTAGACGCGGCTCGTCGGATGATGAGCAGGCGACCGGCCGCTGGTCGACCATCCAAGCGATCGACCGCTCGCGCCTCGAACGCGCGCCGAACCCGATGCTCAAGTCGCTGCGCACGAATCCACGCCGGCTCGAGGGTCTGGTTACATATGACCCATGACGTCTGAGAACACCGAACTCGCCCCGGCCGCCGACCTCGCCGCAAGGAACACGACTCGTCATCCCAACGAATCCGACGAGTATCGGCGCGCCCGGCAGCAGCTTCTCGTCGAAGAGATCGAACTGCGCCGCAAGCAGGAGCAGGTCTCTGCGCTGCGACGGGACCTTCCGCTGGGTGGCGAGGTGCCTCGCGAATATCACTTCGTGGACGAAAGCGGGTCTGACGTGACGCTCGAGGACCTTTTCGGCGATCACGACACACTTGTGGTCTACAGCTACATGTTCGGCCCACAGCGAGAGAAGCCGTGCCCGATGTGCACTTCGTTGATGGGTGGCTTCGACCACAAGATCGCCGACATTCGTCAGCGCGTCTCGGTCGCGTTCACCGCACGATCACCGATCGATCGCTTGATCGAAGCCAAGAAGTCGCGGGGCTGGACGGACCTTCCTGTGTACAGCGACCAGACTGGCGACTACACGAGGGACTACGTCTCTACCGACGACGCCGACATGCCGGCGTACAACGTGTTCGTCCGTCGCGAGGGCATCATCCGGCACTTCTGGAGCGAAGAGATCGGTGGCGACATGGCTGATCCGGGCCAGGATCCGCGAGGCCTCGAGATGGACCCACTGTGGACCGTGCTCGACACCACGCCGGCGGGCCGTGGCGATTGGTATCCGAAGCTCACGTACTGAGCACCTTCCAAGCGGTCACCGTCGCGATCTTCGCCGAGACCTGTTGCGAGCCGCTATTGGAACAGCCTGGTCATCGGGCGCGCTGGGTTCGACGTTTCGAGCCGAGCGCGGCCGGGAACGATCGAGCGACGTCCAAGTCTTGAAGGAGCTGCGGTCCCATGCTGTTGAGATCTGCCCCGGTGAAACTCTACTGGTACCAAGAAGCGTCGCCGGATGAGCGAGCGGAGGTGGCTGCGTGGATAGCCGTGAACGACTGTAGCGACATCAAGATCATCGGCATCGACCGCGCGGTAGTCCTGGCTTTCGCATCGGAGTCGAGGCTGCACGGGTGGGGTACCAGCGAGATGCGCAATCACCACGACGGCGTGATGGGCGCGCTTGCCGAAGCCGTCGCTCGGCTTCGCAAGATGCAGGTACACGGGACGGGTGAGAGAGGCGAGTGTGGCTAGCCCAACCCGGCAGCTCGAGCTGGAAACGGACGTTTATCGAACGTTGCCACTGGACATTCTGTTCGCAATCGGCAACTCATGAGCGAGCGCCGCTGAACCGGAGGTCATTTCAATGGGAGCACTGAGCATTCTTCTCATCGCGGCAGGAGCGATCATGGCGTGGGCCGTGAAAGACACATCGAGCGGGTTCGATATCCACATGATCGGGATCATCCTGCTCGTGGTCGGCATCGTGGGTTTGATCGCCTCGCTGGCGCGCGGCTCGATGTTGGGCTTTCACAGCGTGCGGGAAAGTCACGTTTCCGGTGACGGCCACACCGTCATCGAGAGCGAGCGCACCAACTTCTGAGGCGTCCGAGATCCTCAGCGCGCCCGCAGCGCTGCAAGATTATGAACATGTCGGTCCCCGCTCTTCGTGTACCCGATGATGTTTTGGTGCACCTGCGTCGGGCCCGAGACCATGCCGACCGATCGTATCCCCAACCGCTCAACCTCGACGGCATGGCTGCCGTTGCGTGTCTTTCGAAGTACCACTTCCTCCGTCTGTTCAAGTCGACATATGGAGTCACGCCGATGGAGTATCTGTCGCGGCGCCGCATCGAGCGGGCGCAGGACCTGCTTCGGGCGACGAACCTGACCGTCACCGAGGTCTGCATGGCGGTCGGCTTCTCGAGCCTCGGTTCGTTCAGCACGCGGTTCCGGGCTGTCGTCGGCGAGACCCCGAGCGAGTTCCAGCAACGGTATGCCAGCGGTGCTCCCCACATCCCTGGATGCTTCGTGTTCATGTGGGGCCTCGCTGAGCGCGGTGTTTCAGGTTCCGCAATCGGCGAGAAGCGTGACGGTGGCAACCAGTCGTAGCGTGCGCGGCATGATCACCAACATCTCGATCGTCAGCGTCTTCGTCAAAGATGTCGACGAGTCCAAGCAGTTCTACACCGACGTGCTCGGCTTCGACGCGAAAGACGACATCACCCTGGGAGACGGCTACCGCTGGTGCACGGTCGTACACCCGAACCAACCCGAGCTCATGGTGAACCTGACCATCCCCGGTCCGCCGCATGCGCCGCAACTCGTCGAGGCGATGAAGCGAGCCCTCGATGAGGGTGGCATGCACGGCCTCGGCCTGAACGTCGACGACTGTCAGGCCACCTTCGAAGCGCTGAGCGCCAAGGGCGTCGAGTTCATCCAGCCGCCATCGCAGCGTCCATACGGCACCGAGGCGTTGTGCCGCGACAACTCCGGTAACTGGCTCGTGCTCATCCAGCCCAGCAATCGGACGGTCAGCGCCGCCGACTTCGAGCAAGAAACCGCAGAGCCCAACTGATCCATCTTCAACGAGGCGTGGTGTCATCAGGGCGATCCCCGGCCCACGCCTTCCGACCGTGCCGACTTCGTTACGTTGTTGTGCGGACGCGAGATCGGAGTACAAGGTCCCTTGCGTCGCTGTCCGTACGGTTGGGTTGATCCGTCGTTGGTGGGGAATTGGAAGTTGACCATCAGGACGATGTCGTCATACGTGACTATCCGGGTGCCCGGTGATGCCACCGTCGTCGAACGTCAGGAGGAATCGATCGGCCCGGCGCGGCCGAGGCCGTTTCGCCGTTTGAAACCCATCGATCCAAGATACCCTATGGGGTATGTGTATGGAGACGATCTGCCCGATGTGTCAACGACCGAGCTGGGCCGGGTGCGGCGCCCACGTCGAGCAAGTGCTCGGCCACGTGCCAGCCGCAGAACGGTGTCGCTGCACCGACGACGCAACGAGCGGGAGGTCGCAAAGATGAACGACGGTTGGCATGGTGACGGGTGGGGTGGCGGTCATTGGATCGCGGCGATCGTGATGATGCTGCTGTTCTGGGGAGTGATCGCCGCGATCGTGATCACCGTGGTTCGTTCGGGTAGATGGTCACGACACGACCACGCGGGGTCGTCTACTACTGCGTCCACCCATGAAGCCGAGCGGATCCTTCACGAGCGATTTGCGCGCGGCGAGATCGATGCGGACGAGTACACCCGTCGTCACGACCTGCTCAAGGAACGCTCACGGTGACGAGCTCGCGCAACACAGTCTTCGGCATTGTCGTCGTCGCCGTCATTCTCGCCGCAGCGTCAGTGCTCGCGTTCGCAGCCGCGGGCGGCGCATTCGACCAAGGCCGCGACGGGCGGACCGGGGCGTCGTGTGTCGTGCCGACACTCCCTGGTACGGTCGTCGACGCAACGTTGATCAACATGGGCGGACCGATGATGCAGGGCTCCGGCCGTTCGATGATGGGCGGCATGATGCGCCTCTCGCTTGATCGCAACACGGTTTCACACGGGCAGGTGTCGTTCCTCGCCATCAACGGTGGCAACATCAACCACGAGCTCGTCATCCTGCCTCTTCCCGTCGATCAGATCGTTGGCACTCGGACCATTGGCGCCGACGCCAAGATCGACGAGAACGGCAGCCTCGGCGAGGCGTCCAACACCTGCGCCGCAGGCAGCGGCGACGGGATCGCGCCAGGCGCATCGAGTTGGGTGACCGTCAATCTCCCCGTAGGAAGGTACGAGGTGGTCTGCAACCTGCCCGGCCACTACGCCGCCGGAATGTACGCCCAACTCACCGTCAACTGACCCGCACCACTGGCTGCGGTCGGCGGGCTTAGGTTTTGTTCGTGGAAGTGACCGGCCGACACGTGACGCAGCGGAATGGCTGGGCATGGTGCGCGCTCGCTGCTGTTCTGTTCGGCACGGCCACTCCAGCAACCAAGCTCGTCGTCGATCGCATCGGTGCGGTCACCCTGGCCGGTCTGTTGTACCTCGGCGCTGCAGTCGCCGTCGCCCCGTTCGCGTTCCGTGAACAACGATCGACGGCTTCGCTCCGTCAGCGATCGCGGCTGTTGATCGCCGTCGCGTTCGGGGGCGGTCTCGCGCCGGTCCTGCTCGTGGTCGCGCTCGATCGCACTCCCGCAGGGACGGTGTCGCTGTTCTTGAACCTCGAACTCGTCGCGACCGCCATCATCGCTCGCGTCTTCCTTCAAGAGCACATCGGTCGCCGAGCAGGACTGGGCATCGTCATCGTCGTGCTGGGCGGCGTGATCCTCGCGGGCTCCTCTGAAGCAGGTGTTGCCGTCGGCGCAATGCTTGTCGCGGTGACGTGCGTGTGTTGGGGGATCGACAACGCCATCACCGCCAGCCTCGACAGCTACACCCCTTCGCAGATCACCCTTGCCAAGGGCGTCGTCGCCGGATCGGTCAATCTTGCGTTGGGCCTCATCCTCGACGGATCACCCGCGGCACGGTTTGTCGTCGCAGCGCTTGCAATTGGCGCTCTGGGTTACGGCCTGTCGATCACGATGTGGATCACCGGGGCGCGACTGGTGGGCGCAGCACGCGGTCAAGTCATCTTCGCTCTCGCCCCGTTCATCGGAGCGCTTCTTGCATGGCCCGTCAACGGTGACCGACTCACGTCGACGACGGTGGTGGCGTTCACCGTGTCGCTCGTCGGTGTGATCGTGGTCGCAACCAGCCACCACGGCCACTACCACCGCCATGAACCCATGGAGCACGCGCACCCGATCGATCCGAGCGACCCCCACCACCGTTCAGAGGCGATCGAAGTGCTCTCCGGAACGCAGCATCGCCACCTCCCTATCCGCCACGAGCACGAGCACCTCCCCGACATCCACCACCGCCACACCCACTGATCGAGTAGGTCTCATCAGCCGAGGCATGTGTTGCGGGCGACGTACGGGATTTCTAGCTCTCGTAGGACAAGTCCGTGACCCTCTGAGCGCTCAGCTCGGCGGTGCTCCTTCGAGTACGGCCCCGCTGGCTGCGAGTGCGGCGAGACACTCGGCTCCGCGACCGACGTCGACTGCCGCGGTCAGCGCGCCGAGCACCCTGATCGAGTAACCGAGTTGCAATGCATCGATCGCGGTTGCGGCGACGCAGTGATCGGTGGCGATGCCGACGATGTCGAGCGACCCGATCGACGCACCGCGCAGCACCTCATCGAGACTGCGGCGTTCGGACTGCTCGAAGCCCTCGAAGCCCTCGAAGCCGGAGTACGCGGCCTGGTGGGATCCCTTGCGAATCACCACGGTCGGCAGGCGACCATCGACGTCGGAGAGCGCAGCTTCGAGCTGCGGATGCCATGTGGCACCGATGGTCCCGGCAACACAGTGGCGGGGCCACGAGTCGCGATAGTCGGGCGATTCCGAGAAGTGTGGGCCTGGATCCACGTGCCAATCGCCGGTGACCACCAAGAGGTCATAATCGTCGATCGAGCTCCTGAGGTGGTCGCCGATGAGGCCGGCCACCTTCCCGCCGAACCGCACTCCCAACGTCGCCCCCGGCTGGTCATCGCAGAAGTCGCGTTGCACATCGACGATCACGAGGCAGCTGCGTGTGACTGGCTCCATCCCCGCACAATACTGCGACACAGGGTCGCGCGAAACGGAGAACTCTTGACACATTTCAGTCGACCACCGAGAATACTGTTCACAACCGAATTTCTGGACAGCACGGCGGCGAAGGACACCTGTAGCACATGACCGCGACCTACGAGGCCCTTGATCCGTGCAGCGACGAGCCGAGCGTCGAACGCATTCCGCTCGCCGACCGGCCAACGCGTCTCGACGGTCTGCGTGTCGCTCTGATCCAGACGATGCCTCCAGGCTCTGGTCTCGAGCCCGTCATCGATGCGTTGCGGGCTGAGGTCGTCGCCGTGTGTCCAACAGCGCGGCCCAGTCACTACATGCGCAAGAACTTCATGGTCACCGATCCAGCCGAGATCAACCAACTCGCCGCCGATTTCGACGTTGCCATCGCTGTCGCCGGTCCTGCCGGAACGATGGTCCACCTCGCGGTGGTGCTGGCCGCCGAGCTGGAAGGCCGTGGCGTGCCGTGCCCAGTGGTCCACTTCGAAACCCTGCAGGCGGCGGCGAAGCATTCCGTCTCGACCGGCGGCGCACCGGTGCGGATCTGGCCGATCGGTAACCCGCCGAGCACCGCTGAGGCAACAGCCGCAGCGGCTCGGGTGGTGGTCGCCGACCTCACCAAGCCAGCAGAGGCCAGCGAGCAGCTCACCGGTTGGCGCAGTCCCGTACCCCGCGAGCGGATCGCCGTCCGCGGCTCGCTTGCCGAGATCAATGACAGGTTTCTTGCCAATGGATGGACGGACGGCTTGCCGATCGTCCCGCCAACGCAGGCCGAGGTCACGGCGATGCTTCGCGGCACGAGCCGCGCCCCCGACACCGTCGTCACCGAGACGTTTCGTCCGGAAGGTCGACCGATCACGGTCGAGATGGTTGCGATCAACGCGGTCATGGCGGGCGCGAGACCCGACTACCTCCCGGTGATCCTCGCCACGGCATCCATCTTCGGAGACATCCAGTTCGAATCGATGACGCGCAGCGTGAACTCCTTCGCATTCGCCCAACTCGTCAGCGGCCCGATCACCCGCGAGATCGGCATGGTCGGCGGGCTCAATGCACTCGGACCGGGTCATCGGGCGAACGCCACCATCGGCCGAACGCTCAACTTGATGGTGCGCACCCTTGGCGGGGCACAGCTTGGGGTCAACACGACACCGGCCCAGGGAAGCGCCGTGTCGTGGGCATTCGCCTTCGCCGAGAACGAGGCAGGAAGCCCGTGGCAGCCCTTCCACGTCGACCTCGGGTACGACGTGGATGACAGCGTCGTGAGCATCCTGCTCGGCGGCTGGGCGCACAACGGCAACTACTACTACGGCGGTCTCGACGATGTCGCCTCGACGTTGCAGGACTTCGAGGTTCCACAGACAGGTGCGCTGGTGATGTTCACCGAGAAGCGCGCTCAGCACCTCGCCGCCGAGGGGTACACCAAGCAGGGGGTGATCGACTACCTCCATGAACGGGCAACGATTCGGCTCGGCACGTTCCGCGCCAGCGGGTTCTTCCCGATGATGCGCAACGACATCCTCGGCCTCGGTCCATCCTCCGCCCCCAGTTGGCGCGCCGACTATCTCACCCGCCCCGACGACAACATCGTGCCCGCCTACCCGCCCGGCGGAATTCGCGTTGCGGTCGTGGGCGGTGACGTGTCCTCGACCATGCAGGCCTGGAAGCTGCAACTGCATCGCAGCGTGTCCGTCGACGAGTGGCGTTGATGTCGTGGTCGATCGGGCGGTGGAACACAACGCTCGGAACGGTCTGACCAGGTACCCTCACCCCGATGCGTGAGGAAACACCATGACGATCTTCGATGACCTACGTGCGAGCCATGAGGTACAGCGGTCGCTGGTACGTCGGATGACGCACGCTCGCGTGTCACCTGATGGCCACCGGCTCGCGTTCCTCGCCCTCGCCAACGAGCTCGACGCACACGCGACAGCCGAGGAGCGCCACTTCTACGTGCCCCTGCTGATGGACGATGCCGGCCTCAGCGTCAGCCGACACGCCTTGGCGGATCATCACAAGGCGATGAAGCTGGTCGACGAGCTCCGTGGCGTCGACCCGACAACCGACCACTTCGCTGACCTCGCCAAGCAGCTCTCCACCGAAGTGCGCGACCACCTCGACGAAGAGGAACACGGCACGTTTCAACTCGCCGGCAAGCTCCTCACCAAGACCCAACAGAAGCAGCTCGGTGCGCTGTATCGAGCGGAGTACGCCAAGCGCGGCGGCCCGTACACCGTGTAGCTGATCGCTCGGAAGGTTCCTGGAAGGCGCGTCGTGCAGATTGCGGCCCGATGAAGACCCGATCAATGCTCCGTGCAGGAGGAATCGTGGCGCTCGTGTCGGTCATCGTCGGTGCCGTCGCCCTCGGGTTGGGCGGAGGCACGCGACAGGTGGTCATCGACCCGCATCCGGTGATCCCCCCTCCCGACAGTGGTGCCGCTGTCATCGCCGCGCTCCGCCAATCGGGTGGCCGTTCGCTGCTCGGGATCCGCATCTCCGACAGCAAGCACTATGTGGAGGTTGAGTTCCTCACCGGTCCTGGTTGCTCGGGTCAACTTCGCTCAGGTGACGCCTGGCCGACCGGTTACGCGCAATGCGCGAGCAACGTGAGAGTTGTCGGACGGGTGAGCGGCCTCGGTATCACCGCGTCGGGAGCCTCTCTCGTTGGCGTCGAGTTCGAGGTCGTTCGCTCGTGCTTCGAGCTGTTGAAGCCCGGCATGGGATGGCCACCAGCGCCGCCCGAGTGCACCCCTAGCGAGCCGTAGCGCCTCTTGCGCCGGACCGCAGCTCCGGCGTCGGAGCGGCCACGCAGGTATGGATTGCCCCCTCAGGCGGGGACATTCGATGCTTGCGGTGACACCGAGCCGATTGACCCGGCCATGACCGCGTAGCTGACCCAGCCGACGCCCAAGGCGAGCCAGCAGGACACCGCGCGGTAGAGCAGGGCGGCGACGATCGCCGCCGAGGTCGGCACGCCGCTTTGCACCAACGCGACTGCGATCGCCGACTCGACGATGCCGATGCCGGCCGGAGTGAAGCTGAGCGATGCGGCGCCGAGCGTGGCTCCGTAGATGATCACGAGGTGTGTCCAGGGCACGGGCACACCCAGTGCGCTGACGCACACTGCGAGGCACGCGGCGTCTGTGACCCAGTTGATCGCCGAGTAGACCGTTGCCGTAGCTCCGGCACGCCACCCGACGCGGAACCCCGCCATCCGTTCGAACGCTCGAGCCACGACTGCCGGGGTGACGCCGTCGGTGCCAGGCTTGGTGCGGCGCAACCGATCGATCACCCGCTGGGCGATGTGTTGGGCGTGGCTCCGCACCCTCGGCGACCGCAGCGAGATCAGCAGCACACCGATCGGGACGATGCCGAGCAGCACGGCCACAGCCCCGACGACCGACGTTGCCCCGTCACCCGTGACACCCGCACCGACGCCGAGCACGATCGCCAGGACCGTGGTGGAGATGATGCCGCACGTTGCCAGCGCCCAGGTCGCCGTGGGCACATCGGCGCCGCGCTTCTTCAACTGCATGAAGGTGAACGTGGTGCCCGCCGTACTGCCGGCCAATGGCAGGGTGACCGACACCGCGTTGCCAGCAAGTGTGATCGCCATCATCGAGCGCAGTGGCAACGAGAACCCAGCCGCCCGCAGCACGCGCCGCTGCTGGAGCGCCGCGGTCAACATCGACAGTCCGGCGAGACCGATCGCCGGCACGAGCCACATGCTGTTCATCCGACGGATGTCGAGGTCGATCGAATCGACGAGGGTCGGCCAGCGGTGGAACGCGAACACAATTGCGATAGCAACTGACGTGATGACGATTGCCGATGTCGCCCTTCGCGGGACGGAGCGTCGCTTGATGC
>JAANCK011053989.1_pt1 | contig 10405 bp, 7 predicted proteins | sample 7277841 | NCBI WGS metagenome assembly JAANCK01 (sample SAMN14222788, study PRJNA588281) | permafrost metagenome | isolation source: Arctic cryosol methane SIP | place: Canada:Nunavut | collected 2015-07 | reverse complement strand
GTCGACCGGTATCCGCCAAAGACCGCGGAGGAGGGATCGAGCATGGGCGTGCCTCCTGGCTTCGACCCGCCCGCGCGGCGCACCGGGGTGGATCGGCGGCTCGACCGTATCAACCAGCTCGACGCCGGCGCGCTGGCGCGGTTGGACGGCCTCGATCCCATCGGCGCGGGGCCGATCTCCAGAGCGCTCGAAGGGCATCCGGTCATCCGGAGCGGGCGCCCGATTCCTGCGGTCGTCCCGGTCTTCGGTGATGGGGCCGACCCGGTCCTCGCGGGGGTGTCGGCGGCCGCCCTGACCCGTGGGCTGACGTCCCTGCTCGAAACCAACACGCTCGATCCCGCGCATATCGACGCGCTCGTCCACACGTCGTTCGCGGCGGACGACTACTCCCGCACGTTGCGCGACATCCTGGCCGGCGGCGGGATCACTGACTTCCTGGGCGACCGGGACCCGACCCAGATCCCCGCTTTGCCACCACGACTGGCTGAGGGATGCCTCAACGGCATCCGCGGCGCGCTGGGACGGTTGGGCAGCCAGGTCCAGGCGACCCGCGAGGCCGTGGAGTGGGCGCGCCTGCATCCGCCGACGGTCACGACTGCCGAGTTCACGGCCCTGACCCCGGCACGTGGGTGCCCCGGGGGCCAGGTCGTGCTCACCGGTCCCGGCTTCGGGCCGGAGGACCCGCTGGTGTCCGTCTACTTCACCGGCGCCAACGGCGGCCCCCTGCGCGCCCGGGTGGAGCCGGGTGGATGGAGCGACGCGAGCATCACCGTGACGGTCCCCGATGGCGTCGCCACCGGCCCCGTCGGGCTGGTCCACTTCCAGGGTGGTGGGCCGCAGGGCGGTGACCCCCTGGGCGCGACTCTGGATGTCATCGCCGAGGTCGACACGTGTCTCGGCGCGGCCGGGGCGATGTTCGGCCGCACTCTTGAACGGGCCGCGACCGGGGTGTTCGCCGGCTTGCCCGGCCTGCCCCCGATCCCCGGCTCGCCGGGCGACCCGAACTGGTTCGTCGGTGGCCGCCCGATCGTCCACGCCTTCACGATCGACAGCGGTGCCGGCCCGGGCCCGGAGGCGTCGATAGCATCGGGCGCTGCGTTCACGCTTCGCTGGGACGTCGAGAATGCCGACTCGGTCGTCATCGTGCCGACCCGAAGCCCGGCCGGTGACCGCACCCAGCTCCCCATCCCCAGCGGGGTGCTTGACCCGGTGTCCGGGTCGTGGTCCTCGGGCGCCATCGCGGTCGACTGGGCGTGGGCCGGCGGCTACGAGCTGCAGGCCACCAACGCGTGCAGCATTGGTCGCCCCACCACGGCGGAAGTCACCGTCAGCGCGACACCGGCGAAACCGTCGTTCCTCTGGGGGGTGGCCCTGGCGGCCGCCCAGTACGAAGGCGGCCTCCAAAACGACTGGAGTGCGTGGACGTCGCGCACCAACTCGGTCGAGCAGATGGCGAAGATCGCGGAGATGGGTGAGCCGTCGACCCTTCTGCACCCGGTGCCTGTCGGAGTCGCGATGCGCCACGAGGATCCGATGTCGGCGGGCCAGGAGATCGGCCGAGCGCACACCATGAGGATGGGGGCGTACCGCTTCTCGTTGGACTGGAGCCGAATTGAACCGGTGCAGGGCCAGCTCGACACGCAGGTTCTCGACCAGCTGTACCTCCCGATGCTGCGGACCATGCGGGCAGCCGGGTTGGAGCCGGTGGTGACGCTGCACCACCTGAGTAACCCACTCTGGGTGCTGAACCCGCCCGAGCGTCGGGTGACCTTTCCGACGTCGTCGATGGTCGAGGACGGCCCGTTCCTGGCGTCGTTGCGCGGCTGGGAGTCGGTGGCGACCGTCGACGCGTTCGTCTCGTTCGTGTCAAGGGTCGTCAGCTACCTGACGACCCGCCTGGGCCCGGACGCGCCGACGTGGTGGATCACGATGAACGAGCCGATTGGGTCGATCGGTGGGAGTGGGTACGCCGCGGGCATCTGGCCGCCCGGGTTCACGGCCAACGGGCCGAAGCTGAAAGTGGCCTACGAGAACCTGGTTCGGGCGCACGTGCGGGCCCGCAACGCCATCAAGGCGATCCAGCCGGCATCCAAGGTCGGGGTCGCGCAGAACATCGCGGTGGCGATGGCATCGCCGGACGGGTTCTCGGTCGGTGACAACCAGGGGGCGGCGACCCAGACCGAGTACTTCTACGCGTGGCACTCGCTCGACGCCTGGCACTTCGGGACCTACGACCTCGACTTCGAGCGTCGGCCGGGGGCCCGCCACAACGTCGCGTCGGTCGGCCAGTTCTTCGGCATCGCCCCGGGCGACTGGCAGCCGACGATGGACTTCGTCGGCGTCAACTACTACCGAAGCTGGTGGGTCTACCAGACCAGTGTCGTGCAGACCATCGCGGCGATGGGCTTCTCCGGCGGGGTCCCGATGTCCTGCCTGCCAGCCGCTGAGGAGACCGCCCACCTCAACGACCTGCAGTGGCGGATCGACCCGGGTGCGTTCCTGCGGGTGCTGCGCCGGATCCGGGACTCCTACGGGCTGCCGGTTCTGGTGACCGAGAACGGCATGGCCGACGCAGAGGACCGCCAGCGCCCGTCGTACACCACGGCCCATGCCGACGTCGTGCGCCGCGCCCGGGCCGAGGGGGTCGACGTGCAGGGCTACCTGCACTGGTCAGTCACTGACAACTGGGAATGGCACATGACCTACCAGCCCGAGGCGCGCTTCGGGCTCTACCGCGTCGACCGGGACGCGGTCGACGCGGCAGGCCGACAAACGCTGCCCCGCCGGCCAACCGAGTCGGCGCTGGCCATGGCCTGCCTGTCCGCAGGTCTGCCGGCCGATGTCGCCGTCACCCGGTTCGGGTCGTACTCGGACGACGGCGGGACCATCGTCGCGCCGACCGCCAGCGCGTGCCGGGTGTGGTCGGGCTCGACGCCGGACGGCACGACGTGGACGCTGCTGCTGGCAGATTTGTCCAACGCCCGGATGCTCGGTTGGCTTCGCGACTCGGCCACGACTCGGTGGGTCGCCCTGGACGAGCTCGCCGGTGCCCCGAGCACCGGCGTATCCGGCGCGCATCGTCGCGGCTGGGGGGTGCCGGAGCGCGAGCTGTCTCTGGCTCCGTCGGGTGGCGACCTCACCGGGACGATTCGGGTGCTCGGATCCACGGCCGCCCCAGCCAGCCAGCCCGTCACCCTGACGCTTGACCCCTTCGTCGGGACGTGGCTCACGGGGGAGTGGCCATTCGTGCTCCTGCCGTTCGGCGACTGGGAGCGAGGCCGCTGGGACGACCCCGCACCCGCGGCGGCTGCCTCGACCTACGTCGGGCGATGGCTGACGCCGAACCACCCACGCCTCGACGGCGACTGGGCGGTCGTGCACCCAGGCGTCCGCACCGGCAACCAACTGGCCGTCCAGTTCGGCGCCGTCGCCACAACGACACTGTCCCCCACGGCAGCGGGCCTCGAAGGCACTCTGGTCGACCTGCGGGTGTTCATCCCGGGCTTCCGGCCCGGTCGGCCGACCCGGCCGAACCTCGGCGGCCACCCCCAGCTTGCGTCCGTGCTGGACTCGGGCCCGGTGCTCTGGACGCGGGCTCCCGACGGCCTGGGATGAGCCTGCCCTGGTCATCCGTGGCAGCCGGGCCGCTGAGTGACCTCAGATGGCCTGCTCCCGACGATCGCGGGTTCTGTCGTGCGGAACGCCCACATCGACCATCCGGCTGCGGCGAAGCAGCAATGGGAAGGCGAGTCAGATGAGGGCAAGGCCACCGTGCGCAGAGCAGCATCGACCACGCCAGCGGTGACAGGCCGGCACCCCGCCCTCCGTTCCGGCTTCGTGGAGTCGGGGCTGAGTCAACGCGGCGCGCCGCCCGTCGTGCGATGGCGCTGTTCTGGGGTTGCGGGTCAATTCCCTTCGAGAGGGAAGAGTCGTCAAGGCTCGGCTAGCAATCCGCGGTTTCCACAGCGACCGAAATCGTGCCGGGTAGCAACGGTCCAGCCTGCGACAGCCACGGTGGGGTCGCAGACGGCCACCGTCCGTGCTACGACGCTGCGTTCGTTAGCTTCGTGCATGGACGCACCAGCCCTCAGCCGATGGGTTCGGAGTGCGTTCGAGGCGGGCACCAGTGAGCACCCCCGCGTGGCGGCCAAGTACTCCGCATCGGTCGTGCTGACCTCGTTGGCGGCGTACGTCGGTGGAGTAGGAGCCAGTAGTTGCTCAAACGTGGTGACGCAGTCATTGGGCGCTGGTGCTGAAGGTGTCTGTCTCGGCTCGTTGCATGCGGCGCAGACTGGTCAGAACCCCGCTGGCGTGGCGGGCAAGGCGTGGAGGCTCAGACGCCGCTGCCTGCCAGGTGGCTGGTTGACGATCGGTGGTGGCGGCAGCGGTGGCGCAGAGCTCGATCTGCGTCGCGCCGGTTCTGCCAGCCCAGTAGGGGGCCCGAGTCTTGCCGTCCTCGGTCCAGTCGCCGGGCTCCCGGTCACGCTCATGCATGGCGAGTCCCTCTCCGCTTTGGAGCGTCCGGTGGAGTGTCGCTTGGGTCGGCATCAGATCCGGTCTTGGCTGGGGCGCGGCTGGTCGCTGGGCGGTCCCCGTTCCCCGTGCGCTTCGCCGATTCTGCTGCCTGGGCCAACACCGGACCCTGCCCTGTGGCCGATCCTGAACCGCTGGTCCGCGGTGACGTCGGTACTGAGTCGATCGAACCCTCGACGCCGGTGCCCCCGCTTGCGCTTGGGTCGCCAGCTGACTCACCGAGTTCGGTCCGCACGTCGGAGGTTGAAGAGCGTAGCCGTCCGTCTATGAAGCGCTTCATGGAGGCCGCGAACTCCTGGTCCGCTCGCTCCAGGTCCTCGGCGGCCCGGGTGGAGTCATTGAAGTAGGCCAGCTTTGTCCAGTAGGTGTTAACAATCGCGAGAAGCCAGGCCGTGTTCGGGCCGAGGCGCTCCATCGATTCGGTGGGTGCCCGCACGAACGTCGAGGCGAACGAAGCGGCGGACAGACCGGCGAAAGTGATGGTGGCTGCGGTGTTGGGCGGGTCGGCCACGAACGCACTGAACAGGGCGGCCACGAACCCGCCGATGCCAAGGGAAAACGTCAGCACCAGCATCAGCGTGTAGTAGCGAAAGACGGTCGAGAGCCGTTTGCTGACGCGTTTCGCGCTGGCGCCCGTCTGCTGGATCAGATCCAGCGAAATGTCCAGCGCCTTCTTGTTTGCGACATCCTGAAGGGACTGGTCTGCCTGTCGAAACAGGTGCACGACCGGGTTCTCGACCGCAGGATCTATCGCCTGCTCAATCAGAATCGTGTGGGTGCTGGGGTCGACGACCCGAAGAACCGGCACCCCACCTGGTGTCTTACCGACGCTCACGTCCAAGACGCGTGCCGACGAGGGAACGCGCGCCGACACGCCTTCATTGCCGGCTACAACGCCCGCGCTCTCATGTCGTGATGACCCTGGTGGGTCTGGAGGCGCCAGTCCCATGGAAACCTCCTGAGGGTCCCGTCATGATCCTGTCCCAAGTGCAGGATTCGCATGTCCATGTTGATACAACTCCGTCAGGTTGGACAGGGCCAAGAGCGTCGTACACCTTCCTGAGCCTGTGACCTTCCCCCTCACGGTCGATACCAAGGCGCTGTCCCTGCTCGTCATGCCAGCAGCAGAGGTCTCCCGAGCCTGAAGCGCGAGAGAGGAAGCACCGCAGGTACCGCCACGATGACTGCGTGGCACAGCCGGCCGAGGTGCGTCACATCGGCACCCCTCTCTGATGTCAAGGGGTGGGTTGGAGTGCCCTTGAAGTCGTGGTCCTTCGTGGTGTCGCGCGAGGGAGTTAGCGTCTTTGGTGCGGGCCATATTCGCGTTCGAGTCGTCCGGGTCGAGGGCGCAGACACGGGCCCGGTAACTGCTAAGTCACAACGTCGGCGGGAGTCCACCGTTAGGCGACCTCAAGGACGGGGGCCTCGGTAGATGGGCAACGTCCGCAGGTTGTTCGAGGTCGTCACATCATCGACGGTGCGAAGGTACGCTCGTCCAGAGGCGCTGGTGCGGACTTGGACGGGAGTACGTTCGATCTCGTCCACGACGAACTGTGCGCCGTGGGTCTCAATAGCGTCGATCACCTCGGAGACGGTGCTCACCCAGCGCGTCCCGTCAACTGCCAGCCCGCTGACGCCACCGATCCGGCGTCGCCGGTGTCCGTCCTCGTGCACGGTCACCCAATACACCGAGTCGATCGCTTGGCCCGTGGAGTTTGTTGCCCGGGGCTCGCCCCAGACTCGTACGCGAACCCGGAACTCGCCTGAACCGTCGCCGCGGCGATCGTCGTTGATGCGGAGGTAGAGCGGCCGCTCGGCCTGCGTCGGGTCGCCCTGAGGCATCGATGGCAGTAGGAAACGAGTCCGAGGGATGCCGTCGCCGACCTCAAAGTAACCACCAAGGTAACCGACCAACTCGAATTTCCGAGCGGCCGGGTCTAGGCCGGTGTGGAGCGGCCAGCTCGCGTCATCGTTGAGTTCGTTTGGATCCCAGCCCGCCGGACCGCTCTGTCCTGCGGCGGCAAACGCGTGGATCGTCCCAGTTGCGGTCAGTTCGTAGTCGTCACCATGTCGTAGGGCAATGCCAGCCGAAACGTCCCGATCGCTCTCGCGGACGATGATCTCGGTGTCGTAGATCAGGGTGGTGGGGACTGGCGGCAGGCTCGGCGGAGGTACCACTGACCTCGTCTGGTTCACGTCGGTGGAGAACAGGTCAATGTCGGTGTTGGGAGCAATTGCTGACCCGGTCACGGCCCGGCAGACGTCGGGCAGGTTGGCCAGCACGAACTGCGGGACGACCGCACCGGGCCATGCGGCGAAGTCCGTAGGTGCCGTCGGGAACCCGGGTGTCGTGACAGGGTGGCCTGCGTCTCGCCGTCGTTTGTCGTGGAGCCAGGCGAGGGCTAGCCCGGCAAGGTAGTGGAGCGGGCGATCCAGATTCACCGACGCACCATTGTTCTCAGAGGGCAGGTCTCCATGTGCTGCCTGGAGAAACTCGTCGTGGTTCGAGTCGAGCAAGCCGACGAGCGTCTCCTCCTCATCTGTACCGGCCCCCAACAGCACTGCGACCGCGGAACAGAACGGACTGACGGACATCTGCCACGCAGTGGAGCCGTTCGGTGGAGTCCTCACTCGCCAGGACTGGACGAGCGACAGATAGGTCTCGACGACTGTTGGATCACCGCCGTCGAGTGCAGCCAACGCGAGGTACGGAGGGAACCCGGGCGTGCTCTTGGCGGCGTTCGCAAACTCGAGCGCCGTCATCCACAGCCTGTATCGGGGCTCGGGTGGTGCTCCCAGGAGGAGGGCAGCGACGGCTACCTCCCCTGCGCCCTCGTCGTTCAACACGTCAAAGCAGTCACGATGGGCGTACGCGCCGACAGCTGATCCGACGGCGTCGGGGCCGACAAGTTGGAGGAGCTTGAGGGTAGCTTCGCCAGCGGTGAGTGCCGGCTCGATGAACAGCCCTCCTGTCGCCGCCGCGGTTACCGATGCCACCCCCACCGCGAGTGCTGGGACCGCGGCCGGGCCGCCGACGCGCGCAATCGCCTGGAATGCGCCGATTGGTCCGCTGAGGTTGCGCCAGTACCCGGCCCGCTGGAGTGCCCCCTCGAAGTCCGCACGGGCGAACAGCCCGGTGCCGACGATGCGACCGAGCGCCGTCGCCATCGCCTGCTCCATCGCGGGCAGAACACCGGCGGCTCCTCGCGAGGTCAGTCCGCCGGACGGGCGTACCAGCAAGTAACCATGGTCGGCCAGGTAGTCGCCGAGGTTCGTCGCTTGCTGACGGACGCGGCGACGTGTCCCCGCGACGTTGACGAGGGCGTGGACGATGCCATAGGAGGCAACGAGTCCGACGAGCTCGTCCGCCGAAGGCTCGTAGCCGCGGTGGTCGTCCTCGTACCTCGGCTGGAGGGTACTGAGTGCTTGTGATTGTTCCGGCGTGGCAAGGGTGTCGATAGTCGACTTGTTTCGCAACGCGACATTGCGATGGTCTGTCGCGGGAACGCAGAAGAGGTAGTTGCCATCGGGCCCGACGAGGAATTCTTCCGCGATGGGCGCCGGGCCCCCGTCGGCCTCTCGTATGTTGGGCGCGACGGGATCCCACCGCAACGGATACCCGGCGAACTCTCCTGGTCCGAACTTGTACAGAGCTGCGAAGGAATCCAGTGCCAAGTCAATGATCGCGCGAGCATCCGGATTGCCGAGCGCATGCTCGACGGACAGCATCGCCAGCAGGCGGCCCGACAACAGCAACGGATTCTCCCGCTCATGTCTCACCACGTTCCATCGTTGGAGAAGCTCCAACTGCTCCTGTCCCAAGTGTGCCAGTGAGGGGCCTGTCAGTTTGTCACCGAGATAGGTTGTCAGCGTGATGAAGTTGCAGCGAAAGTGGCGGCTGATGGCGAAGTGCCTGGAAAGCAGGCTCGCTCGCATCGAGCTGTAGAGCGCCTCGTGCTCGGCCGATGTAGCCATAAGGCGAAAGTATGTACCGCGTCGCGGGGGGGATGGAAGGGTCCGGATCGGTCGGTCGCGGGGCTGTGACCTACCTATTTGTCACTGGCGTGACCGGCATGGCGTGTGGGACAAGTTCCGCCCATAGACTGAGATCGTAGTTCTTCTCGCCACCGTCTCGGCAAGGGCGTACCTGACGTCATGCCCGGACGCCACACGTGCCCGAAGCCGGTGCACCGATTGCGGCGGACCGTGACCGCCAGCGTCGTCGGTCGCCCCCCGAACGGTTCGTGTGCCAGCTCGCGGACCGCCGTGTCATGGGCACGCTCCTGCTCACCGCATCGGTGACACCAGTCATCGGACTCCACCACCCGACACGCCAGCACCGCCCGAGTCGGTTCGAGGCGTTGGCCGGTCACCTCCAGACCGAGCTCATCAACGCAGGCGAAGGTGGTCAGGTCAGGACAAGCGAAGATGGCGTCAGGCATGTCGAGGCCTCCCCCGATGGGCGGTGTGAGAAATTCCATCCTCAGGGAGACCTCGACGCCTATCTCGGGACCGACGCGCCGACCAGCGCTACACCCTCATCTGTGATTAGGCACTTTCGCTCTATTTGGGCGACGCGGAAACCCTGCGTCGAATGGAGGAGCCGCGACCGAGCTCGCCCATCGACTCCGCGAAGTGCGAGCTTCTAGGGTGCGTCTCATCGCCGCCTGATAGCCCTCCAAGTCATACGGACTAGCTCATCGACGTGCAGTGCTCTCCGGAGCGGTCAGGGAGTCGGGTTGCGGCACACGTGTTCTGGCGTGCGTCCGGGCAGCACGGTGGACCACTCCTGTGGTGTGAGGTCTCGGCCGGCGATATCGCAGGCAGCCTTGATCCAGGCGTTGGGGCGCAGGTTCCAGGTCTGGATGGTGCCGTTGAAGCCGGCCAGCACCAATGTGGCGTCGTCGGCGGTGAACCCGATGGCCATCCGGCCACTGACGGGGACACTTCCGAGGAAGGTGCCGGTGTGGGCGTTCCACAGCCCAACCTGGCCGTTGTGGCTGCTGGCGAACAGGTTGCTGTCGTGCGAGTAGGCCGAGAGGTCGCCGCCGTAGGCGTGGGAGGGGTCCGGGGAGGCGATCCACCGCGTGCTCTGGTTGGTCTGGAACCCGACCGCGCCGTTGACGTCGACCACGGCAATGCTGGTGCCGTCGGGGGCGAAGAATGTCTCGTGGGCCAGCGACCTCAGTCGGTGTCCGTTGCGGTAGTCGAGCAGGACCCGCTGGTTGGCCGACTCGATGGCGACCGCGTGCTCGGCGGGGTCCAAGGCGAGCCTCTCGACGGGGCCGTCGATGATTGGCTGCGCTGGCGCTATGTTCCGATTCAGGGAATGGGCGTCCAGGACCTGCACGTGGCCCTGGATGGTGCCGATGACCACCTGGCCGTCGGTGGTGTACTGAGCTGCCGAGACGCCCTCGGCGGATGACGGCCGTTGCATCAGCCTGCCCGTGCCGGGGTCTATGAGCTCCACCGCCTGGTCCCCTGCCGCGCCGATTAGGGCCAGGCCGTCGGGGCTCCAGGTCAGGGACCCGCCGTAGACGTTGCTCCCCTCCGGGAAAAGGCCCTTCACCAGGCGTCCGGTGTCGACATCGCGCACGTCCACACGGGCGTCGATGTTGGCCAGATAGGCGACCCTGCGGCCGTCGGGGGAGACCTGAACCGCAACCGTGTCGTTGGGCAGGCCGGCCTCGGACCGCGTGGTGAGGAACCCGTGAGCACCGGTGAGGTCCCAGGCGAGGAGCACTCCACCCTTTTCGGTCCCGTAGACGGTGTTCCCGTCTGGGCTCAGCGCCGCGAGGTTGCCACCCCAGGTCTGCGCGCGGAACACCTGTGTCGGGCGGGGGGCGTCGCCATCCGGGGAGGGGAACACGTG
>JAANCK010130597.1_pt1 | contig 10406 bp, 8 predicted proteins | sample 7277841 | NCBI WGS metagenome assembly JAANCK01 (sample SAMN14222788, study PRJNA588281) | permafrost metagenome | isolation source: Arctic cryosol methane SIP | place: Canada:Nunavut | collected 2015-07 | reverse complement strand
TGTGAACGTAACCGTGTTCGTCCCCGCGGTGCCGCCCGCCGTATACCCGGTGAACGTGGCAGCGCGGATCTTGGTCGCTACCTGAACGGCCGTATCGCCTGCCGTGACGTTGACCGTGAACTGTGTCCCGTTGATCCACACGTACAGCGGGACGGTTGCCGTGGCGCCGGCCGTGACAGTCAGCGCCGCGGTCGTGAGCTTCTTCGACGTCCAGCCCAGGCTGAACTGGGTCGCGATGCCCACGTTGCGGCGGAGCAGGTTCAGACCGATCGTGCCCTGGTTGCTGATGCCCCAGGCGCCAGTGAACATGCCGCCCGAGGTGTCCTGCTGACGTGACCAGTTCTGCCGGACCTTGTTGCCCGTGTTCGGCATCCTCACCGTGTACAGCGTGTACTTGGTGGGGTCGTCGATGTCGGCGTCGTTGAGCGGGAACTTGACGAAGTGGAGCGTGTCGTCGTCGGTGTTGCCGTTCTCGACGAGCGTGAAGATCCCAGTCTCGGTGAGGATGGCCCCGTAGGCCACACCCGGCAGGTTGTCGAAGATGACCTGGAACTGGTTGAGCGTCTTGTCGAACCGCATGAACGCGCACGGGTCGTTGTCGGTGAAGTAGTAGATCGAGTTGCGGCCTTTGGTCCCGGTGTCGACGCCCATCACGGTGTTCGTCGTCCGCATGTACTTGTCGAGCCCGTACGTGCCGCCGACGAGCGGCGTCTGCCCGGTCGGTGTTGAGGTTCCGCCCGCGATCAGGGTCCATGTCGCACCGCTGTCGGCGGACTTGTACCAACGGTTAGCGAGCGACGCACCCGCGTCGCCGGTCGTCGCGTAGACGTTGCTCCGGTTGAACGGGTCGAACCTGACGCTGTGGAAGTGGACGACGTCCATGAGGTTCAGTGCCGCGGTCCACGTCACTCCGGCGTCGGTGGTCTGCATGATGTTGACGCCGTACGTGAGGTCGCCGTTCACGACATACTCGGCGTAGACGAAGGTGTTGTCGTCGCCCGGCTTGCCGTCCATGCTGTGGCAGCCGTACATGCCGTGCAGGGTCGCGATCTCCGAGATCGTCTTGTAGTCCAGGGTCGTGATCCGCAGCCGCGCATCCTTGGCAGCGGACGTGGACGGTCCCTGGAGCAGCATCCGACGGTTCATGTTGCTGACCTGGAATGTGGGGTGGAAGTCGAGGGTCTTCTCGAACTTCCACGTCTGCCCCCGGTCGTCGCTGGAGTAGACAGCGTTGGTCATGTCGATGCTGAACAGCTTCGGGTTGCACTGGTTCGCGGTCAGGGTCGTCCGGTACTCGTGCTCGAGGAACGCGGGCCACTCACCCGCCGGCCGGATGCCTGTCCGGTCCGTCTTGTTCAGGTACAGGTCGCCTACTGTCATCATCGGCGCCAGCGTGGTCCCGAACCACCGGTTCGTGTACTTGTCCATGAGCGCGTTCATGTCAGCCAGCGACGGTTCGTTGCCTGCGCCGAAGATGTCGGTCAGGTCGAGGACGAGGACGTACTTGAGCTGCATCACCTTGCCGTTCGCGGTGGCGGCGTCGACATAGTTGTGGTTCACCTGGAAGTTGAGGGCGGTGTTCGGCGTCGTGTAGTTCGGGGTCACGTACACGTTGTTGATCTCGTACCACGTGTTGGCGACGGGATTACCGACGTACTTGCCGCCACCCGCGCCGCCGAAGTTGGACGAGATGTAGACCTGGAGCAGCGAGCACGCACTGTTGGTCACGCGCAACATAGCCTTGTAGTACATGACGTGACCGACCTTGAACGCGGTCGGCAGGACCGTCTTCGTGAAGGGTCCGAGGTATGCGCCGTTGCCGGTGTTCGTGAGCACGTTTGAGGCGGCAGCGTTCGTGGCTGCGTAGATCGTCCAGCTGGTCGTGCTGCCCATGTCCCCGTTCGGGACGAGGTTCGCGGCGGGGAGCCCGGCCGCACCGGAGGTGGTGATGGCCGATGCGGCGGCGGCGATAGCGGACGCGGACGCGTTGCCCGCCTGGGTCGTGGCGAGCCCCGCCTGAGTGATGGCCGTGCCAGCCTGTGTGGTAGCGGTCGACGCAGCATCAACCGCCGACGCGACCGTCGCGGCGTACGAGTCGAGCAGCGCCTGCACGGTCGGGGCTGCAGCGATCGGGTCCAGCGTCGCCGGGTCAACCTCCACCAGCGCCGCGTAGTCGATCGTCGTCAGCGAGTCCGGCACGACCAGATAGCGCCAGCCGTTCGCGCCGCCCTGGACACGCTCCGACACCTTCCATACCCACGCTGACGTGGTGGGCGCCACGGTGATCGTCACATCTTCGGTGGCGGAGAGTACCGCGCTGAACGGTTTCGGGAGGACCGCATTGGCGCCGACGGTGCGACGGGCGGACGGCCTCCATTCGAGGTATCCCGTCGACCGGGCGTCGTCCCCGGTGCTGGTCGGGTGCAGCACGCCCAAGCGCACAGTGGTCACGGTGTCTCCTTCGTTGGTGCGGGTTTGCGGGCGGTGCACCCACGCACGGCCGTCACGGTCGCCGACGCCAGGCCTCTCAGGTCTGGTCGGCGTCGGATCACTCTGGCGGCCGTGGTGGAACGGTCAGGGGGTCGGCTCGTCTTCCGGGTGCGCTGAGACGAGTCCGTTGTCCCGGTGCTCGACCGCCACGTCCGGGCCGTTCGTCAACTGCCAGACGTGCCGCAGCGCCGTCAGCAGAACGACCGACGCGCCCCAGTAGCCGGCCGCGGCGAGGATGTTGTGGATGACGATCTGCCCGAACCGCTCGAACAGCCCGGCGCTGATCACGGACAGCATGCAGAGCATGGACGCGACGAGGATCCTGCCCTCCGCGCGCCTCCACCAGAAGTACCGGAGCATGTAGGTGGCGAGCATCGTGACGAGCAGCCCCGCGACCAGGAAGTTGCCGATGAACAGTGCGATGAAGGCGGGCGTCATCTCAGGTGCTTCTCTCATGCTCGCCTCCGGGGTTGTGAGAGCGCGGCGCTCAGCGCCTCCGCGATGTGGTTCTCTTTGCTGCGGTTGAACAGCCAGTCGGACATCTCGTTCGTCGTCCTCGCACGCTCAAGCGTGACGGCCAGCTTGAGTTCGGCGTTCTCTCTTGCGCCGCGGGTCTCGCGTCGGTGCTCGGCGACCTTCCGCGAGCGCCACCCGAGCCATTCCCACATCCTGGCGATGATGTTCGGACCTCGAGCGCTTGCCATGGCAATCACCTTGGTCTCTTGGTTGGGAGTGCCGCGAGGACTTGCGCGAGCGGCGTCGCTACCTCGTTCAGCAGCCGGTCATTGGCCGACTCCAGGGTCTCGATCGTCGACGCCTGCAGCTGGATCGTGGCCTTGAGGTCGACGGTCTCCCGTTTCGGCACGATCCAGCCCCGCCACATGGCGATGAGCGCGAAGATGAGTAGCCCCGGCGTCCCGATGTTCAGGACCGTCGTGACCGTGTCCTGCAACTGGTCTAGCGTCATCGCCGCACCCCCCGGATCGGTACGTCAGGAGAGCGAGGCGGTCGGCGGGTTGCCGATGCCCGGCTTGGTGGTGATGGTCCCGTCGCTGTACCGCGTCTCGATCTTCCCGTCCTCGTACTGCACGGTGGAGATGCTCGTCACGGGCTGCACCTCGACAGGTGTCACAGATGCCACAGGCAGGTCCGTCAGTACGACCTCGGCCACGGGTGAGCCGTCGATGGTGCGCGTGTCGGTGCGGGCCAGGATGACCAGCAGCGGGGCGGTGGTGATGACAGCGGAGACGATGCGGAGCGCCAAGTCAGCCTGGCTCGCGGTGATGATCGAAGTCCCGACGAGCGCACCCACGAGAGCTGCCATGGCCGAGTAGATCACCGGCCACTGCGGCGCCCTGGTGACGATCGCGGCGAGGATCAGGGAGGCGACTGTGCCGGCGGCGGTGATGACCGCTGTCCACTGCGCGACCTGCGTCGAGAAGGCGGGCGAGACCGCGGCGATGAGGACTCCGACGATGAGCAGGAGCCTGTACAGGGCCTGGCGCCGTGCGGGCGTCAGGTAGGCGTTGATCTTGCTGGCGAGGTCGGTCATGGTCAGATTCCGTTCTTGATCGGTGCCCAGACCGCGGTGGCGATCCGGGCGGCTGCGGCGTCGTCGAGGTTCACGGTGACGTTGGTCGTGGTCGGGTTCGTACCGGTCTGGAGTTCGGCGACGACCTTCGCGACCTGCTCCTGGAGCTCGGCGAGCCGCGCGATCATCGACTGCGGACCCGCGTCGCCACCGCCGGAGAACACCGCCTGCCACGTGCTCATGAGCGCGTTGTTCTGCGCGACGGTCAGACCGGAAGCGTGGACTGCGGCGGCGAGGTCAGCGAGGGACTGGCTGACCGACTTCTCGCCGTCCTTCATCGAAGAACCGCCGATGAGAAGGGCCGCATAGATGTTGTCGAGCTTGTTCGCCTGGTCAGGTGTCATGTCGTCCTCCGGTGCGATGTGTACGGGCAGGCCTAGCGCCTCGCTCGTGAGCTGCTGGAAGCGGAACAGGAACGTCGCCTGCCCCGCAGGGGTCTGGTACTCGGCCAGCGTCATCGTCGCCGGGACGACCTTCTCCCGGTCCGCGCGGCCGCCTACGAGCCCGTCGAGGTGCGCGAGGAACTGGCTGATCTGGTTGCGGACCGCGAGCGCCTTGCCGCCACCCTCACGGTCGATGACGTGGTTGTGCTGGTCGAACGTGTCGTCCTTCACGCCGTTCTTGTCGACGTCGAAGCCTCGGACGTACGACAGGCAGTCGAGCATCCGCCACAGGATCGACGCCACGAGGTACACGGCGAGCCCAACCGCGCGACCGTCCGGGTAGCGGTACACGAAGTCGCCGGCGTCGCCGTCGTCGACGTGGGTGCCACCCGACAGGGGCGAGCCAGACGGGCTGCCCTGGACGAGGTAGACGACGATCCCGGGGAAGATGATCGCGAGCAGCATGCCGACGATGGCAGCCTTCGCGGTCATCGATCCGTTCAGGTTCGACCCGAGGTTGGGTCCGCCGATGAAGCGGGGGAACGCAGGCATGTGTGCTCCTAGAACTTGATGATCGGAAGGCCCGCGGAGTAGGGCGGCATGTTGTTGTGGGGCGCGCCCAGACCTGACGATCCCGTGGCGGTCGCTCCGCCGCTGTCCACGTTGTACGCCGCGCTTCCGGCGGTTCGGGTGTTGATGAGGCTCGTGTTGATCAGGGTCGAGTGGGTGTGCGGACCGTTCTCGTCGGCCGTGAGAGCATGCGCCGCCTCACCGCCGGTCGCTGCGAGCGGGTACGTCGCGCTGCTGCCGAGGTCGAACTTGCCGCGGTCGTCCGGGAGCGCGAACGTGCTGCTGCCGTCGCCCGCTCCGTACGTGACGCCGATCGCCGCGAACAGCCGCCAGTACACGGCCCGGCTCAGTAGGGACCCATCTCGCAGCTTCCAACCGTCCGGAACGACCGGGCCGGCGAAGATCCCCTTCATGCCGGCTGGGATCGTGGCCCCGGCTAGGCCGACGATCCAACGAGCTGTGCCCTGGACCTGGACGAGCACCTGAGCTCCGACCCAGACGGCCTCGGTGGACCGGTCGATGACCTGCTCCACAGTCTCACCGGGGAACGTCACGCCGGTCCGTGTCGAGGTGCACGTTGTCACCACGCCCCAACGCTGCTCCGGGACCCGCTCGTGACGACCCATTGCAGCCGTAAGGCCAGCGACCTGCGAGTAGAGCTTGGCAAGCATCTCGACGAGTCCGGCCATCAGGCGACCTCCCGCCACTCGGCCGACACCTGGAGCCCGAGCTCGCACGTCAGGTCCATCTTCTGCACCGTGTACCGGCGGGTCGTGTCGGTGTTGTGAGCCACGAGCGAGCCGAGGGTGACCTCGGGTACCCAGGCGTGCGTCACGGACTGGCTGGAGGCCGCTGTCGCCTGCTCCAGCAGGGCTGCCGAGAGACGCGTCGTGAGCACGGTGACGTCGGCGGCGTCCTGGTCGCGCATCGGTTCTGCGTCGATCCAGAAGTGCCCGTTGTTCGCGTACGCGTACGGGCTCGTCGGGTAGATCGAGTCGAGCGTCACCGTGGCGGTCACCGACGCGACCGCGTCTGTCGACCTGGTGGATCCGGAGATCCGGTTCGGCACCGAGAAGTCGTCCTTCGTGACCGTCCGCTCGGGCCTGACGATCAGCGCCGCACCCGTCCCGAACCGGTACGCCTCCGCGCGCTTGCTCGGGTCCAGGTACGGTTCGCCGACGATCGCGCCGTTCTGGTCGGCGTGCAGCGACCAGTAGCCGGCCACGCCGAGCAGCCCGTTGCACACCTTCATCTCCGAGGTGCCCAGGTCGTAGTTGAGGGCCGACGAAGTCACCGCGGCGGATGGGGTGATCGACCAGCGCGTGACGCCGGCAGCGACCAGGCGGGCCACGAGCTCGGTCGTGGGGGTGATCCCGGCGGGGTAGCCGACCGGGCCTGAGGTCTTGAGTCGCTGGGCCAGCATGTACGACACGTCGTACAGCTGCAGGTCGACCGACTGCGGCACGTCGTCGTCGAAGACCGTCGCCGGCGCCTTGATGAAGCACGGCGGGCACAGCGGGTAGGACTCCTCGACCCCATCGGCACCGGCCACGATGTACCACGGGTGGACCAGGTACTGCGACCAGTTCGGAGCCGTGACGCCTGACCACTTCATGCGGCCGCCCCAACGGACGTCGGCGTTCACCGAGCCCGACAGGCTGCACGACTGGACCCCGGTCAGCAGCCCGGCCGGGGCGAGGTTCGAGCGCAGCAGCCGGTACTCGAACCGCTCCGAGCGGTACCCGGTGCGCCAGTTACTCGCCATAGTCCACCTCGGAGAACGGCAGCGTGAACGGCTTGCGGGCCGTCGTCCCGGCGCCGCGGTCCTGGCGGAGCAGGCCCCAGCGGACGAACCGGCGGCGGCCGTCGGGGTCGCGGTAGCAGCCGACACCCTTGGCGTTCACGATCGCGGCCAGCGCATCGAGATCGGCGACCGGGGCATGGCCGGTGAGGGTTCCCGTGAACGCCTTCGCCACGCCGTCGTAGAGGACCTCGGTCGTACGGCCCGAGTACTTTCGCGACGCCCGCTCGAGGCCCTCCTCGGTCGAGACCTTCGGCTCGGTGAGGATCGCCACCGCCAGCGACAGGCCCGCGCCACCGTTGACCCAGGCCTTTGCTGATGTGGTGTTCACGTGCTGCGCGGCCGAGATGACGCTCACCGACGGGAGGGCCGACACGGCGACCACCGAGTAGGCCACGTCGGCGTTGAGCGGCGGGACTGGGTCGGTGAAGCTTCCATTGACCGCGACCGACGACAGCGCGAGCAGCGGGACGCCGTTGCGGTAGATCACGTTGAACGCGGCCGCGGGCTCGGCGCCCGGAGTCGGGTTCGTGACCGTCCCAGAAACGGCACCCGTGGCGTCAGAGTAGGTGACCGACAGCGACGGGGTCGCTGGCTTCGCGTACGAGACGGCGATCGTCTTCGTCGCCTCCGCCGACCACAGGCCTGCCGAGTCCTGCGTCTGGTAAGCCACCACGTAGCTCGTGGCGTCCTGGACCGGGGTCGCGAACGTGTACGTCAGGAACCGGGCCGAGTCGGCCGGGCCGAGCGTGACCATCTCCAACGTCACCGCACCGAGCCGCAACGACCAGCGGGCGCCCGTCTGGGAGCTGCCTTCGGCGTCGAAGTAGCCGCCGGTGGCCGTCAGCACCGACGTGGTGCACGTGCTGGATCCGGTCAGCGCCGCGGTCGGCGTGGTGCTCGTACAGAACGTGGCCAGCGCCGACCAGTTGGAGTACGTCGGGGCGGTCCCCGCGTACGCACCCCACGTCCGAACCTGCCAGCGCACCATCCGGTTGTTCGCCCAGGTGTTCACCGGCGCGGCCCAGCTCGAGGCGGAGCTCGTGATCTTGCCCGTGGAGACCATCGAGCTCCACGTCGCGCCGCCGTCGGTGGAGTACTGGTGCTGCACCTCGCGGGCCGTCTGCGCGGACGCGTCGATCGGGTTGTGCGTCCAGCCGAGGGTCGTGATGTACGCGGCGTCGACGTTGGAGCCGGACTGCTGCGGGCTGCTGACCGTGAGCCCGGTCGGCGCGTTCGGCCGCGCCAGCAGCTGCACCACCAGGGAGGTCGAGTAGCCGCTGTACAGCGTGGTCGGGCCGGTGCCGAACGTGATCTTGGCTCGGACCCGGTACTGGTGGGTCTGGGAGGTGTTCGGCGCCGGGTGTGTGTATGTCGCAGCCGCGCCGGCGGCGATCGTGGCCAGCGGCGCGCCGTCCCAGACCCCGTTCGCGGCGTGCCGTACCTCGACCGGAGTATCGGCCGCGTAGGTGCTGGTGTTCGTCCAGGTGACCGTGATGTCTCCGCCGCCGGTCTTCGTGGCGGTGCAGCCAGTGGGGTCCGCGGGGGTCGTGTAGACCGGGCCCGCGATCGCGCTCGAGGTGGATCCGGCGCTGTTGACCGCGTCGACGTAGTAGCGGTACTTCCGGTCCGCGCTCAGGCCCGTGTCCGAGAACGACGACGCTGTGCCCGCCGGCGACCCGACCACCGCGTTGGCGGCGGTGTTGTCGAGGCGCCACACGTTCAGCGAGTCGTACGGCGCCGACGGCGTCGGGTTGTCGGTCCACGCGAGGTTCGTCTGCGCGTCGGACACCCGGGTCGCGGTGAGCCCGGTGGGCGCAGCCGGGGCCAGTGGGCCCAGGGTGGTGACGGCCGTGACCGTGGGGGCTGACCCGTTGTACAAGCCGGTGACGGCGAAGTTCAGTGTCGCCGTGGTGTTGTACGCCTGTGAGCCGGGGACCACGGCCAGGATCAGCGTCGTCCCGCCAGAGGAGGCCGTCAGGGTCGGCGTCTGAGACCCCGACCAGGTGCCGGAGTAGCTGATTACGATCGCGTCGCCGCTGACGTTGTACTGGTTCTGGATGTACACGGCGACGTTGACGACGTTCCCGCTGGTGTACCAGATGTCGTACCCGATCCGGAACCCGTTGCCTCCGGCATAGCTCCAAGCGCCCCAGTTGGTCACTGCGAGGCCACCGCCTTCCGGGAGTAGACCGAGCTGGTCGCCACGTCGGCGGTGAGCGCGTCACGGGCGACGGTGGACATCCGGGCGATGAACGTCCCGTCGGAGTCGACGAGGGTGATCGTGTCCGGGATGCCGTAGCCGCCGGCGACGAGCTGGTTGATCGACGAGCCGCCGAAGACGCCCGGATTTGACCCCACGTCGAGCGCGGACCGGGTCGCCGACACCATGCGACGGGCCGCGGCGACGGGCGCGTTCGAGGCGTTGAGGATGCCCTGACCGAGTGCGTCGCCGATCGCCTGGCCGGAGTACAGCGTCCAGCCCTTCCCGGAGAACGGGCCCTCCTTCGCCGGCGAGTGCGGCAGGAGGTTCTGGACCCTGGCGAGCAGGTCCTTCATCGCCCCGGTGGCGTTGTTGATCATGCTCGTGATGCCGTCGATGAGGCCGCGAATGATGGCCTTGCCGGACTCGTACAGCCAGGAGCCGGCGCCGGAGAAGAACCCGACGACCTTGTCCTTGAGCCCGGAGACCGTGGTGACCACGTTCGAGATGGCGGTCGAGACCGTGCTCACGATGCCGTCCCACACGCCTCGCAGGGCCCCGGCGACAGCGGCCCACGCCACGTCCCAGGCCCCGCGGATCGTGCCGAGAACCGAGGTGATGACCGACCAGACCCGGGTCACGGCACCCGACACGACGCCGTAGACCTGCTCCCAGACGAGCGAGAGGTACCCCACGATCGCGGCCCAAGCGATGCTGGTCACCGTCGAGATCCAGGCCCAGGCTGACGTGACCGTGTTGACGATGGTCGCGACGATCGGCGACAGGAACCCCACGATCGCGTTCCACACGGACTGAACCGCCGCGAGGATCCCGTTGAGAGCGCCTGTGACCTGGGCGACGATGAAGTTCCACACGGTCGTGAGGACCAGCTGGATCGTGGCGTTGGCGAGCTGGATCGCGGTCACGATGAAGTCCCACACGGCCGTGATCAGGCCACCGAACAGGCCCCAGAAGCCCTGCCATATCGCGAAGATCGGGGCGAGCATGTTGGCCACGACGATCCCGAGGAACCCGAGGACGCCCTGCACGGTCGTCACGATGTTGTTCCAGATCGCGGTCCAGACGCCGGCGAACCAGGCGCCGATCCCGACGAAGAAGTTGCCGATCGCCGCAAGCCCGGACTGGACCGCGGCAGCGATCGAAGCCCACACGCCCGACATCGACGTGCCGGCGCTGTCGACCGCACCACCGAGGCCACCGGACCCGAGCCACTGCACGGCCTGCTCGATCCAGTGGATTACGTCCACCAGGACGTCCGAGAGGGTCCCGATAGCCCCGGACAGGAAGGCCATCGCCAGAACCTCACCGTCGAGGATGGTCTTCAGGACCGGGAGGAGCGCGCTGATC
>JAANCK011025972.1_pt1 | contig 10409 bp, 8 predicted proteins | sample 7277841 | NCBI WGS metagenome assembly JAANCK01 (sample SAMN14222788, study PRJNA588281) | permafrost metagenome | isolation source: Arctic cryosol methane SIP | place: Canada:Nunavut | collected 2015-07 | reverse complement strand
GCCTTCACCCGGTCGGGCGAGAACGGCACCCGGCGGATGCGCACGCCGGTGGCGTCGAAGATGGCGTTGGCGATCGCCGCCGCCACCGGGCGGATCGACGGCTCGCCGGCGCCGGAAGGCGCGATTTCCGGATGGTTGATCAGCACCACGCTCACCTCGGCCGGCGTCTCGGTGATGTCGAGGATCGGGTAGCTGATCCAATCCACGCTGGTTACCGATTTGCTGTCGAAGGTCACTTCCTCCCACAGCGTACGGCTGATGCCCTGCACGATGTTGCCCTCGATGCATTTCACCAGCCCGTCCGGATTGATGATCTGCCCGCAATCGTGCGCCACCGTGAATTTGCGCGCGAAGATCTTGCCGGTCGAGCGGTCGATATCGACCTCGGCGACGATAGCGACGCGCGTGCCGTTGCGTTGCGAATAGGCGATGCCGCGGCCGGACACCTTGGCGCCGGTCTGGCCCTTGCGTGGCGAGGCCCGCGTGTCCCACTTGGCCTTTTCCGCAGCCGCCTTGATGACGGCGACGTCGCGCGGCTCCTTGATGTGACGCAGGCGGAACTCGATCGGATCGGCGCCAACCGCCGCCGCCAGCTCGTCGATGAAGCTCTCGCTGGCGAAGTGGATTTGCGGTCCGACCGGATCGCGCAGGTGCGACGAGCGCAGCGGCGAGGAGCGATCGAGCAGCGGCGGGATGGTTTCCCAGCCCATGCGCTTGTTGTCGAAGGCGTAGGATTCAGCCGGCACGCCGAATCCGTCGCCGGATTTCAACGCCACGCCCTGCGTCTGGCCGGCCAGCGTGTCCCACGGATGGCCGCCATTGGTGTTAACGTCCACCCGCGAAAACCCCTTGCTGGAGAACTCGTAGGCGGTGACCTTACCCGACGCATCGAGCGCGGCGCGCGCCTTATGGATGGAGGCGGGGCCCTTGGGGTCCCAGCCGGTGCCCTGCTCTCGCGTGTATTGCAGCCGCACCGGTCGGCCTACGGTTTTCGCCAGCACGGCGGCGTCCATGGCGCAGTCGTCGGCGTCGTTGCGTCCATACGAGCCGGGACCCATCGTCCAGATCACATGTACCTGGTCGACGGGAATGCCGAGCGTTGCCGCCAGCCCGCTTTGCATGAAGTGGGATTTCTGCGTCCCGCTCCAGCAGGTGACCTTGCCGTCCTTGATCTCGACCAGCGCGCAGGCCGGGCCCATGCTGGCATGCGACTGGAACGGCCATTCATATTCAGCCGCGATGATCTTGGCGGCCGACTTGAACGCCTCGTCGACGTTGCCGTTCTGCTTTTCCACCTGCGCCTTGCGCACGGACGCCTTGCGAATGTGGTCGTAGAGCGAAGCCTGCTCCGGGAACGGCGGCTGCACAGTCGACCACTCCACCTTCAGTTTGTCAGCCGCCTTAATGGCATCCCATTCCTTGTCGGCGACCACGCCGAGGAAGCCCTTGTCCCAGACCACCCTGGCGCCCGGGATATCCTTGATCGAGGCTTCGTCGACCTTTACCGGCACGGAACCGGCCACCGCCGGGCGGATCATGCGGGCATGCAGCATGCCCGGCACTTTCACGTCGGTGACGAAGTTCTCTATCGCGAACACTTTCGGCGCCACGTCCTCGCGCTTGATCGGCTTGCCGACGATCTTGTGAGTCTTTGGATCCTTCGGCTGCGCCTTGCCGGGTGCGTAGAGCGGATTGCCGTATTTTTTGTTCCAGTCAAGCTGCACGTTGAAATATTTGCCGCCGATCATCTGCGCATAGGAAACGCGCTTGGACTTGTCGCCGGCGACGCTCACCACGCCGTCATTGACGACGAGCTTGTCGGCCGGCGTCGACAGCAGCCCGGCCGCCATCTCGACCAGCACGCGGCGCGCTTCCGCCGCCACCATGCGCAACTGTTTGCCGCCGAGCTGGATGCCGGTGGAGCCGGAGGCGCCGCCTTGGTTCACCGTCAGCGCGGTGTCGGCCATGACGACCTTGACCGCCTTGAACGGCACGTCGAGCTCCTCAGCCACCATCTGGCCGATGGCGACGGCGAGTCCGTGACCCATGTCCATCTTGCCAAAGAAGGCCGACACATTGCCGTCGGCGTTGACCGCGATGTATGACGACAGTTGATCGGGCATGAGCGGCGGCTTGGCGCCAATAATCGCACCTTGCGCGAAGGCCTGCTGCATCGACAGCAGGGTGTCGAGCGAGATCGCCGCGCCTACGGAGACGACCAGCGCACCGCCGCCGAGCAGCACCGAGCGGCGGGAGAAGGATGAGGTCTTTTCGAATTTTGTCATGGCGCTCTCCCTCAACCCATCATCTCGGCGGCACGCTTGACCGCTTTCACGATGCTGATGTGCGTGCCGCAACGGCACTTCAAACCGGCGAGCGCGTCCTTGATCTCGGCTTCGCTCGGCTTCTTCTTGCCCGCCAGGAAAGCGGCGGCGGTCATCAGCCAGCCGTTGATGCAGTAGCCGCATTGCGGCACCTGCTCCTCGATATAGGCGGTCTGCAGCGGATGTGGTTTTTCGGGCGTACCGAGGCCGGCCAGCGTGGTGATCTGGGCCTTGCCCACGGCCGACAGCGGTGTCACGCAGGAGCGGATCGGCTGGCCGTCGAGATGCACGGTGCAGGCGCCGCATTGCGCCAGCCCGCAACCGAAATGCGGATTGTTGAGGCCGATATCGTTGCGCAAGGCATAGAGCAACGGCATATCGGGATCGGCCTCGATCGTATGGGCCGTGCCGTTGACGGTAAGGGTGAACTTCTGGTTCATGGCGTGAAACTCCCTAGCGCATGATCCCGAAAAGTGGGTACCGGTTTTCGGAATAGATCATGCGCATCAATAAGATCCCTATGCACGTAAAGGCCCGGCGCGGGAACCACCCGCGCTTGCGTCTTGCTGACGCTTGCGGGCCCAAGGCTAGTCCCGCACACTGGGCTAAGGAATACCCCGCAGCATAAAAATGATGATATTATTGCGGGAATAGACGCCATACCGCATGGTCCCGAAAAGTGGGTACCGGTTTTCGGATCAGATCATGCGGAAACAGGCGCAACGATAAACGGAGGAACCGCACCATGCCGATCGCTATCCCCAAGTGCACTGCACTCGCCGCCATCGTTACCGCCGTCATTGGCGCACTGACATTTTCTGCTGCAGCGCAAGAGAAAGTCTGGCACCACGGCTTGATTAATGCCAAGGCCGACGCCGGCATCCTGCTTATGGTGTCGACCCGCGACTTCGCCGCCAAGCAGGGTCTCAAGTTGAAAGTCTCGCAGTTCAAGGACGACCAGATCGCGCTCAAGGCGTTGATCGCTGGCGAGCTCGACAGCTTCGAGGGCGGGCCACAGGGCGTATTCGCCGCCGACTCCAAGGGGTCCGACGTGAAGATTCTCGGCTGCCATTGGATCGTGGTGCCGCACGGCATCTACGCCACCGAGGCGATCAAGAAGGTCGAGGACCTCAAGGGCAAGCAGATCGCGGTGTCGGCGCCCAATACGATGCCCGACATGCTGGCGCGCTCGGCGCTGGCCAAATACGGCATTTCCGACAAGGACGTGAAGCTGGCGGCGGTCGGCGGCGACCGCGATCGCTATCAGGCGCTGATCGGCGGCGTGGTCGAGGCCGCCGTGGTGTCGAACGAATATGAACCGATCGCGCCCAAGAATATTCATCTGCTGGTGGCCGGCCGCGACGCGGTGCCGAACTTCCTGCGCGTGTGCATCTTCTCCAGCGCCAAGAAGCTGGCGGAGCGCGGCGACGACGCGGTCAAGTTCCTGGCCGCCGAGATGAACGCGCTGCGCTTCGCGCTCTCGCACCGCGACGAGACGGTGGCGCTGACGCGCGAACTCATCCACGCCAAAGCCGACGATAAACGGCCGGCTTTCGTGTACGACGACGCGATCAAGCACCATGCGGTCGATCCGACGCTGCCGATCCCGGCGGAGAAGATTCTGTGGATCCAGGAGCAGATGGTGAAGGCCGGCAAGCTTGCCAAGCCGCTTGATTTGAAAACCGTCAGTGCGCCGGAATATCGCGAAAGGGCGCTCAAGCTGGTGGGCAAGTGAGATAACGTCATTCCGGGTTCCGGCCTTTGGCCGGCCCCGGAATGACGACGTTAAATACGGAGTTTCTGAATGGGTGAGGTAACTTTCATCGACGTGTCCAAGCGCTTTTCGATACGCGTGGACGGTGAGCTGCATCATGTGCAGGCGCTCGATCGCGTCAGCTTCACGGTGAGCGACGGCGAAATCGTGGCGTTGATCGGGCCGTCCGGCTGCGGCAAGACCACGGCGCTGCGCGTCGCCATGGGGCTCGATCCGTCGAGCTCAGGCCGCGTCACCGTCGACGGCCGCGAAATCAACGGCTGCGGGCACGACCGCGGCATGGTGTTCCAGCACGCCGAGCTGCTGCCTTGGCTCTCCGCCATGCAGAACGTGATGTTTGGCCTGGAGATGAAGGGCATGCGCGGGCAATCGCTGCGCACGACGGCGGAGAAATATCTCGATCTGGTCGGGCTTGGCAATTCGAAGAACCGCCGTCCGCATCAGCTCTCCGGCGGCATGAAGCAGCGCGTCGGCATCGCCCGCGCGCTCGCCATCGATCCCAAGGTGCTGCTGATGGACGAGCCGTTCGGCGCGCTCGACGCACAGACGCGCGAGTCGCTGCAGGCGGAGCTCCTGGACGTTCACGCCCGCACCAAGAAGACGATTCTGTTCGTCACCCACGATCTCGACGAGGCGGTGCTGATCGCCGACCGGATCATCGTGATGAAAGACGGCCGCGTGGCGGACATCATGAAGGTGCCGCTCGAGCGTCCGCGCCCCGATCTTTCCATCGTGCGCGGCATGACGGAATTCAATGAGACCCGCTACAAGGTTTGGCGCGCGCTACACGATGAAACGACGGTGCATTAGCGCATGATCCCGAAAAGCGGGAACCGGTTTTCGGAAAAGATCATGCGCCAGGGAAAAAGATAATGGTCGACATCGCCGACAAACAGAGCAAAACCGCCGCCCCGCCCGCGATTGAGCCGGCCGAGCGCAAACCGCTGCCGCGCTGGGCGATCACCTTCGCCTCGGTCACCGGCATGATCATCCTGTGGGAAATCTTCGGCCGCCAGGTCAACCCGGTGTTCGGCTCCTATCCGAGCGCGATCGCGGTGGCGTTCTGGGATCTGCTGGTCTCCGGGCAATTGTGGACGGCGCTGTTCGAGAGCCTGCGGCCGTTCGTGATCGGCTATGGTCTGGCGATCGTGATCGGCGTGCCGCTCGGCCTGCTGATCGGCGGCTTCCGCGTGGCCGAGGCCGCGCTCGGCATCTATGTCACAGCCGGCTACGCCATGCCGCTGGTCGCGCTGGTGCCGCTCTTGATCCTGTGGCTGGGCCTGGGATTCGCCGTGAAGGTCGCGGTGGTGTTCCTGATGGCGCTGTTTCCCATCATCATCAACACTTGGCTCGGCGTGGTGGCGGTGCCGAAGACCTTGATCGAGGTCGGCAAGTCGTTCGTGGCGCCCGATCTGGTAATCCTGCGCCGCATCGTGCTGCCGGCGACGCTGCCCTACATCATGGCCGGCGTGCGGCTGGCCGTCGGCCGCGCGGTGGTGGCGATGGTGATCGCGGAATTCTTCACCACCATCTCGGGGCTCGGCGCGGTGATCATCAACTCGGCCAATAATTTCGACACTGCCACCATGTTCGTGCCGATCATCATTTTGATGCTGATGGCGATCGGCCTGAACAGCCTGATCGGCTATGTCGAGGGCTGGGTGGCGCCCTGGCAGGCGGAAATCGCGGGACGCAATCGGGAGTAACCTGATCCGTCATCCTTCGAGGCTTGCTTCGCTCGCTCCTCAGGGTGACGAAACGACCGCCCGTACCGCCTCGATCAGCCCGCGCACCTGGGCTTCCGAAATATTGCGCGTGATGAACACCACGCGGCTTTGCCGGTTATCGTCCGGCCAGCGCTCCAGCTCGACCGGCGGATGTGCCAGGTGCTGCACGAACTGCACCACCACCGGTCCGTTGCAACCCTCGACGTCGAGGAAGCCCTTCACGCGCAGCAGGTCGGGCCCGCGCAGCTGCATCAGCGTGTCCATGGCCTTGGCGAATACCGGCCACGGCATCGGTCTATCGTCCGTCAGCACGAAGCTGCCGATGCCGTCGCTGTGCGCGCTCTCGGCGACGAAGGCGTTGTGCATGTCGGTGGCCGGCTCGATCAGCCGGCTGGGGGCGAGTTCGCCGTTGATCGCCTGGTCGATATCGGCGCCCGGATTGAGCACGCGCAGTTGCGCGGCAAGCGCGTCGGCCGCGCCTTCGCCGGCGATGTCGGTCTTGGTGATCACCAGCCGGTCGGCCAGGATCGCCTGCTTGCGCGCCTCCGACGACCAGCCAAGCGTGTCGAGCCCGGTTTCGGCGTCGACCACGGTCACCACCACCTCGACATGGAACACCTCGCCCAACGCGCGGTCGGTGGCGAAGGTCTGCAGGATAGGCGAGGGATCGGCCAGCCCCGAGGTCTCGATCACGACGCGGCGGAAATCGGGAATCTCGCCGCGCTCACGCTCCACCACCATGCGGCGCAGCGCCTGCTGCAAATCGCTGCGCGCGATGCAGCACAGGCAGCCATTGCCGAGCAGCACGGTCTCGTCGGCGCTGGAACGGATGAGCGCGTCGTCGATGCCGGTGGCGCCGAATTCATTGACCACGACGGCGGTGCCTTGCCCCTCGGGCGTGCCGAGGAATCGCTTGAGCAGCGTGGTCTTGCCGGCGCCGAGAAAGCCGGTCACCACCGTCACCGGCACGCGGTGGCCGCGCTCGCGCTTGAGCCTGCGCCCGAATTGCCCGGCGGCGGGCGAGGGGAAGGGTGAGCTCATGGCCTCAATAAACACGGCCGCCGCGACGCAGCCAAGACCTGGCGTGGCAAACATGCTGATTCGTGGTATAATTGTAATATGCCAAGACCAAAACCAGCGTCGACCGGTCGCGCCACCAAGCGTGGAGTGACCATCGGCCGCGAGCGATTTGCCAAGATAAGCGCCGTGGAAGGTATAGAGCTGAATACCGGCATGCGGGCGCGGGCAGCCGAATTCGACCGTGGTGGGCTGACGCCAGCAAAGCGACGCCGTGCGATCATCCAGGCATATAGCAAGGGTTGACGGCTCCTCATGTCGAGGCCAAAGCCGATCCGTATTGCTACCCGGGCACTGGCGTCTTCAAGAATCGGTTAAACCTACGCAAGCAGTCTGATCTAAATGCATTCGAGGTGGAAATCACCGTGCAGCGCGCGAGTGAGCCGTTGCCCGCCGGACGACTGGGCTAAGCGCATTATCGTGCTATTCATCGTCATCTATTCCAGGATGTCTACGCCTGGGCTGGGACCATCCGCACGGTGCGAATATCGAAGAGCGGCAACGCCTTCTGCTATCCAGAATATATCGATCGTGAAATGCGTCGCCTGTTCGCAAAGCTCGTCCAACGTAAGCATTTACGCGGGCTGTACGCCGATGATTTCACGGCCGAGGCGACCAATTTTTTGGCCGAGCTTAATGCCATTCATCCGTTTCGCGAAGGAAACGGGCGCACACAACTCTCGTTCCTCATGCTGCTCGCCGATCAAGCGGACATCCGCTTCAATTGGAACGGCTCGATCCAAAGAAAATCATGAAGGCAATCATTAAGAGTTTCGGCGGCAACGAAGCGCCATTGCTGGCCGTGCTCGGGCGCCTCGTCGAATAGCCGCTAAAACTCCATCTCCAGCGTGTATAGACCGCCGGTGAAGCGATCCATGGTGTAGACGATGCCGCGCTCGTCGACGAACACGTCGTTGAGCTGCACCGCGCCGGCCGGCGTGCCTTTCGGCGCCGGCGGCACGAAGGCGGCGATCTCCTTCGGCTGATAGGGGTTGGCGATGTCGTAGGCGCGCAGGCCGCCGTTGAAGAACGTTCCGAGCAGGATCTGGTCCGACTGCCAGGCGGTCGGCAGCGGCGGGTTTTCGTGCAGATTGTGCGCGCCGAAACGGCCGCCGCGGTCCTTGTAGGCGTCGAGCGGCGGCATCGGGCAGGTGGCGATCGACACCGGGTTCTTCTCGTCGCGCATATCGAGGACCCACACCAGCTTCGGCCAGTCCTTGGCGTTGTTCTCGGTCGACTCGTCGGTGACGATCAGCAGCCCGCGGTCGAACAGCGGCAGCGCGGTGTGCATGAAGCCGGTATAAGGTGGCGAGTTGGTCCAGTGCGAGATCGCCTTCGGCTTCGACTTGTCGGCGATATCCATCACGAACATGCCGCCGTCGATGTAGCAAAGATACATGCGGTCCGGCCGCTGTTTGTAGACATTGGTGTTGTGGGCGCGGTAGCCCTTGTCGAGCGCATGGCGCGGCGGCGGGGCGGCGCTGTCGCCTTTCATGGTGCCCGGCATCCACCAGCGGCCGATCTCCACGGGCTTCGATGGATTGCGCACGTCGATGCAGCGGTAGAACTGGTCGTCGAGCGGATGGCTCGGCTGGAAATCGGGCGCGCCCGAAGCCATGTGCACATATTCGCCGTCGCAGAACCACAGCTGATGCACGCCGCGCGAGGTCGCGCCCGAGCAATCGAAGAACGAGATCGAACGCGGATTTTCCGGCACCGACACGTCGAACAATTCGATCCCGGCCGGCTGCTGCCCGGCCTTCTGCGTCTGATAGGCCACCGCCATGATGTTGTTGGCGGAGCATTCGAGCGAATTCGAGCGCATGAACGCCTGCGGCAGTTCGGTCTGCACCACCGCCTTGGGATTGCGCGGATCGGAAACGTCGACGCCGGTGAAATTCTTCGGCGCGCTCTCATGCGCCAGCCAGATGATCCGCCTGCCGTCCTTGGCGATGGTGATCGACATGCCTTCGCCCATGCCGCCGAAGCCGCCGAGATCGTTCTGCGCGAGCAGCTTGAAATTCCAGGTGGTGGGCTCGCCGCTCTTGTTGAGCGGGTTGTTGGCAGCGGGCATTCCGTTCTCCGTCTTTCAGTGTGGAAAGGCCGGCGCGGATGCGCCGGCCTCGAGGTCGATCGATAACGGCCTAGGCCATGGCCTTCTTCATGAAGTCCTTGCGGAACGCCTTGTTCCAGTCGGGGATCGCCTTGATCTTCTTGGCCGCCAGCAGGACCTCGGCGTGGTGCGTCATGTATGGCTCCAGATCGTTCGGCCAGCCGGGTCCGACTTCCACGCGGCCGATCGCCTTATGGAAGGTATCCTTCGACATCTTGTAGCCCTTGGAAGTGTAGAACGAATAGATCACCTCGGCGATCTTGTCCGGATTGCTCTTGAAGTCTTTTTCGACTTCGAGCCAGGCCTTTAGATAGGCCACCACGGTGTCGGGATTCTTGTCGACGAATTCCGGCGTCGCCGCCATGAACACCGGCAGCTTGTCGAATGAGTAGAAGTCCTCCAGCGTGTTGACCAGGCCGTCGGCCTCCGCGATGGCGTTGTAGGGCTCGATATTGACCATGGCGTCGACAGTCTTGGCGGACATGGCGGCCACCATGTCGTTCACGTTCATGCGGATTTCCTGGTAATCGCCCTTGTGCAGTCCGGCCTTGGTGGCGATCTGGTCGACGAAGATGTTGCCGGTCGAGGAGCCGGTCTGGTTGGCGACCTTCTTGCCGCGCAGGTCGGCGACGGTCTTGAGGCCGAGATCCTTGCGCGCCATCACGCGCGCGGTCTTGCCGACATATTCGATCTTGGCGATGGCGATCAGGCCGCCTTTCTCATGGCCGATGATGAAGGACGGGCCGGCATAGGTGCCCATATCGACCTGGCGCGCCACCATCTGCTGCATGGTGAGATTGCCCGACGGCACCGCGAAATCCTCGACCTTGACGCCGTGCTTGGCGAGCAATCCTGATTTCATCAGGTAATAAGTCGGCATGCCCCACATGTTGGTCTGGTAGCCCTGGCGTACCGTGGCCAGCTCGGCCGCGGCGGGCTTGACGCCCAGTCCGAGCGCCAAAGCGCCGGCGCCCGCTCCCGCCAGCATGGCGCGGCGGTTCATTCCCTTGTGCAGAATAGTCATCGTTCATCCTCCCTTTTTGCTTGCGCATGATCTTATCCGAAAACCGGTACCCACTTTTCGGGATCATGCGCTCTCGTTGGTGTTGGCATCGTGGCCGAGATAGCGCAGCAAGTCCTTCTGGCATTCGAGGAATTCCACGCTCAGCGGATCGCGCGGGCGCGGCAGCTCGATTCTAATTTCGGCTTTGACGGTGCCGGGATGCGGGCTCATCACGATCACCCGATCGGCCAAATACACCGCCTCGGACACGTTGTGCGTCACATAGATCACCGTCTTGCGGGTTGCCCGCCATACGTCGGCGAGCAGCCGCTGCATATCGTCGCGCGTCAGCGCGTCGAGCGCCGCGAACGGCTCGTCCATCAGCAGCACG
>JAANCK011067296.1_pt1 | contig 10412 bp, 11 predicted proteins | sample 7277841 | NCBI WGS metagenome assembly JAANCK01 (sample SAMN14222788, study PRJNA588281) | permafrost metagenome | isolation source: Arctic cryosol methane SIP | place: Canada:Nunavut | collected 2015-07 | reverse complement strand
GGCCTGGACTGCATGCGCGCGATCTGCGCCAGCGCCGGGGCGCACCTCGTCCCGGGCGCATGGCTGCTGCTCGAACATGGCTACGACCAGGCCGAGGCCTGCCGCGCGCTGTTCGCAGCGCAGGGATTTGCGGAGGTGCAATCCTGGCCCGACCTGGCCGGAATTGTACGCGTGAGCGGCGGGCGCGCCGCGGCTGCGGATTTGAGATAATCCGCGTAAATCTTTTATCGGACAAAGGATGACCCGGCCATGAGCAAGCATGCACCGGCGCCGCAAGCGCGCAATAAGCTGCCCCATGGCGTCACCCCGTTCGCTCAGGTGCAGCACCTGAGCGGCCTGGAATTCATGCAGGGCATACTCGAGGGCCGCTTCCCCCCGCCGCCGATCGCCGCCGCGCTCAAGTTCGAGTTGACGCAGGTAGAGCAGGGGCGCGCCGTGTTCGAGGGCGCGCCGGAATTCGCCTACTACAATCCCATCGGCAGCGTGCACGGGGGCTATGCCGCGACCCTGCTCGATTCCTGCATGGGCTGCGCGGTGCATACCACACTGCCTGCGGGGCAGGCCTACACCACGCTGGAATTCAAGATTAATTTCGTGCGCGCCATGACCGAGCAGACCGGCCGCGTGCGCGCCGAAGGGCGGGTGATCCACCCGGGCAAGCGTGCCGCCACCGCCGAGGGAAATCTGTACGACAGCCGCGGCAAGCTGCTGGCTCACGCGACCACCACTTGCCTGGTTTTCCCGCTGTAATTGCCCTTGTCCGGCATTTGACCGCCGCCCGTCCGGCCGGTAGAATGCAAACTTGAGCAATTTACTCAAGTATTCACTAAGGAGTGGTAGATGGACACGCAGGAACGGATCAAGCAGCAGGTGACCGGACATCCGGTGGTGCTTTACATGAAGGGCACGCCGCAAGCCCCACAGTGCGGTTTTTCCGCCAATGCAGTGGCGATGCTCAAAGCCTGCGGCGCGAAGGAAGTGTTTACGGTAAACGTGCTGGAAGACGCTGAAATCCGCCAGGGCATCAAGGCCTATGCCAATTGGCCCACGATCCCCCAGCTCTACGTCAAGGGCGAGTTTGTCGGCGGTGCCGACATCATGGGCGAAATGTACGAGTCGGGCGAACTGCACAAGCTGCTCGGTGCCTGACACGAGGTTGCGGCGCGCCCGCCGGGCCGCGGTTCCATCCTTGCACTGATTCCGAAGCTGCCGGCCGCGAGGCCGCTGGCGCAGCGCGCAAAACGGCCCGCCGGCCGCCGCGCCGGCGGGCGGACGGCCATGGCCTGAGTGCGGTCAAACCCATGTCCACCAGGATTTCCGATCTTCATATCGCGCGTGAGGAGCTGCTGCCCGCGCCGCGGGAATTGCACGCCGAGCTGCCCGCAGGCGAGGCCGAGGCAGCGCACGTCGCGCGCGCGCGCGCCGCGGTGCAGTCCATCCTGCGCGGCGAAGACCGGCGCCTGCTCGCGATCGTCGGCCCCTGCTCCATCCACGATGCCGCGTCCGCGATCGAATACGCGCGGCGCCTGCGCGAATACGCGTTGCACGCGGACGACGCGCTGTGCCTGGTCATGCGCGTGTATTTCGAGAAACCGAGGACGCGCCTGGGCTGGAAGGGACTGATCTACGACCCGGACCTCGACGGCCGCGGCGACATCGGCGCCGGTCTGCGCCGCGCGCGCGGCATCCTGCTCGAATGCGCGCGCCTGGGCGTGCCGGCGGCATCCGAAATCCTCGACCTGGTGACGCCGCAGTATTACGCCGAGCTGCTCAGCTGGGGCGCGATCGGCGCGCGCACGGTGGAGAGCCCGCTGCACCGGCAGATGGCGTCGGCGCTGTCGGCGCCCGTAGGTTTCAAGAATGCCACCGACGGCAGCGTGCAGACCGCGGTGGACGCGATCCTGGTCGCGGCGCAGCCGCATACCTTTCCCTCGATTTCCCTCGATGGCAGGGCGATCATCGTGCAGAGCACCGGCAATCCCCATGGCCACCTGGTGTTGCGCGGCGCGGATGCGGGGCCCAACTACGACGCCGCGAGCGTGCGCCGCGCCGCCGCGGTCCTGACCGAGGCCGGTCTGCCGCCGCAGCTCATCATCGACTGCAGCCATGGCAACAGCGGCAAGGACTATCGCAGACAGCCGGAGGTCGCTGCCAGCGTGGCGCAGCAGATCGCCGCGGGATCGCGCGCAATCTGCGGCGTGATGCTGGAAAGCCATCTGATCGAAGGCAAACAGGCGATCGCGGGCAGGCCGGATGCACTGCGCTACGGCCAGAGCGTAACCGATGGCTGCATCGGCTGGGAGCAGACGGTCGCCGTGCTCGACCGGCTGCGCGATGCGGTGCGGCGGCGCAAAGCCGGACCGGCCTGAGCGCTCAGATTTCCGCCAGCAGCAGGTCGATCATGCCGGACGCCTGCGCCGCATAGCTGCCGCCGAACAGGTTGGCGTGATTGAGGACGTGGTAAAGCTGATACAGCGTCTTTCTCACGCGATAGCCCGCGTCCAGCGGCGCGTGCGCGCGGTAGGCGGCGTAGAAATCCGGCGCAAAGCCGCCGAACAGTTCAGTCATCGCCAGGTCGGTCTCCCGGTCGCCGTAATACGCGGCGGGATCGAATATCACCGGCGCGCCTTCCAGCGTAAACGCGGCATTGCCGCCCCATAGATCGCCGTGTAGCAGCGCGGGCAGCGGCGCGTGGCCGCCGAGCAGCCGCGGCAGCGCCTGCAACAGGGTTTGGCCACTGTCGTACAACGCAGGCTTGCCCTGCGCGCGCGCCAACTGCGGCACGAGGCGCGCTTCGCCGAAAAAATGCAGCCAGGAAGCGCCGGTCGGGTTGGCCTGGGGCGTCGCCCCGATGTAGTTGTCGCGGTGCCAGCCGTACTGCCGCCCGGCGAGCGCGTGCATGCGCGCGAGCCCTTCTCCGAGCCTGGCGAAATCGCGCGGCGCGCCAGGCGCCAGCGCCAGCCATTCGAGCGCCAGGAAACTGTGCCCTTCCGCCGTGCCGCTGCAGATCGCCCGGGGCACGCGCAACGGCGAGCGTGCCAGCGCATCCAGTCCGTCGGCCTCCGCCGCGAACACGTCGGCGCTGGCCGCGTCGTTGACTTTGACGAACCAGCTGTGGGTGCCGTCGCCGACGCGGTAGGCGCTGTGGATGCAGCCGCCGCCGACTGCCTGCGCGTTCTCCAGCACCATGCGCCGGCCCAGCGCTGCACCGAGCCTGGCGCCGACGGCGGCGAGCAGCGCGGCCTGCACCGGCCCGCCTAGACGCCGATGAGCCGCGTGTTGGACAGCGACAGGCGCTCGACCAGGATCGCCATGAAGGCGCGATCGAATTTGTGGCGGCAGATGTCCGAGGCGCGGTCCAGGTCCTCGTTGCGGATGGTGATTACGCGCGCATCGCTCAGCGTGACCACGTCGGCGCTGCGCGCGCTGCCCGTGTCCCTCGAGATGTAGGCCATTTCGCCGAAGCATTCGCCGGTGCTGAGGATGTTGAGCAGCTTGCCCTGTTTCATCACCTTGACCTCGCCCGAGGCGAGCAGGCAGAAGAAGTCACCGGTCTGCCCCTCGAACATCAGCGGCTTGCCCGGCTTGCAGTACTCCCAGCTGCTGATGCGCATCACTTCCCACAGCTCGGCGTCGCTGAAGTGCGCGAAGAACGGCAGCCCGCGCAGGATGTTGAATTTCTCGCTGTCGGCAAAGGATTCCTTCTTCTGCTCCACCGCTTCGCGGCTGATCACCGCCGAGAGATCGTCGGAGAACTGGTCCCAGTCGGCGTAGCGCTGCTCCAGCTCCTTCTGCATCGCGCGGCGCACGATCGCGTCCACCGCCGCCGGAATTTCGGGGCGCAGGCTGGAGGGCGGCTGCGGCTCGACGTTGGTGATCTGGTACATCATGCTGAAATTGTTGCTCGCCTGGAACGGCAGCTGCCCGGTCAGCAGCTGGTACATCACCACTCCGAGCGAGTAGATGTCGGTCTGCAGATTGAGCGGATGCTCCTTGATCTGCTGCGGCGACATGTAGGCGGGCGAGCCGATGCCGCTCACCTGGGTCACCATGCTGGTGGTGATCAGTGCCGAGCCGAAATCGGAGATCTTGATGTCGGTCTTGCCGTGCAGCAGGATGTTGGCAGGCTTGATGTCGCGGTGGATCACGTCGGCGCGGTTGGCGAAGTCCAGTGCCCTGGTGCACTTGAATATGATTTCGACGATCCGGTCCAGCGGCAACAGCGCGTCCGGATTGGTGTACGGTTCGAGCGTGCCGCCGTCGACGTATTCCATCACCACGTAGCTGATGCCCTCGTCCACCACCGCATCGTAGATCTGCACGATGTGCGGATGGGTGAGTTTGCCCGCGAGCGAGGCCTCGGTGATGAACAGCTTGCGGAACAGCTTGCGATTTTCGTCGTCCCCGATCGTGTCCGGAAACACCACCTTGATCGCCACGTCGCGATCGGAAAAAGGGTCGTGGCACAGATAGACCTCGCTGGTGGCGCCTTCGCCCAGCCTTCTGACCACCTGGTACTTGCCGATCCTTTCCATTGCCGCGCCTCAGCGCAGGCGCGCGCGCGCGCGCTTCACCGCCGCGCGCACGCGCGCGGGTGCGGTGCCGCCGGCGTGATTGCGGCTGGCAAGCGAACCCTCCAGCGTCAGCACCTTGAACACGTCGGCGCCGGCGAGCGGCGAGAATTTGCGCAATTCAGCCAGGCCGAGCGCGGCCAGATCGCAGCCGCGCGCATCTGCGGCGCGCACCGCGCGCGCCACGGCTTCGTGCGCGTCGCGGAACGGCAGGCCTTTTTTCACGAGGTAGTCGGCGAGATCGGTCGCGGTCGCATGGCCCTCGAGCGCCGCGGCGCGCATCGCCGCCGCGTCGACTTCAATGCCGGCGACCATGTCGGTGAAAATTGCGAGCGTGTCGGACACCGTGTCGGCGCTGTCGAACAGCGGCTCCTTGTCTTCCTGATTGTCCTTGTTGTAGGCGAGCGGCTGCGCTTTCATCAGCATCAGCAGCGCCATCAGGTTGCCGGCGGCGCGGCCGGTTTTGCCGCGCGCGAGTTCGGGCACGTCCGGATTCTTCTTCTGCGGCATGATCGACGATCCGGTGCAGAAGCGGTCGGGCAGGCGGATGAAGCCGTAGCGCGGGCTCATCCACAGCACCAGCTCCTCGGACAGGCGCGAGACGTGGATCATGACCAGTGCGGCGAAGGCGCAGAATTCGACGGCGAAATCGCGATCCGACACGGCGTCGAGCGAATTGGCGCAGACGCCGTCGAAGCCCAGTTCCCTCGCCACCATGTCGCGATCAATCGCGTAAGAGGTTCCCGCGAGCGCGGCCGCGCCCAGCGGCAGGCGGTTCACGCGCCTGCGGCAGTCGGCAAGCCGTTCACGGTCGCGCGCGAACATTTCGAAATACGCCATCAGGTGGTGGCCGAAGGTCACCGGCTGCGCCACCTGCAGGTGGGTGAAACCGGGCATCACCGTGCCCGCGTGGCGCTCTGCCTGGTCGAGCAGGCTCGCCTGCAGCGAGCGCAGCTGCGCGTCGATTGCATCGATCATATCGCGCAGCCACAGGCGCACGTCGGTGGCCACCTGGTCGTTGCGCGAGCGCGCGGTATGCAGCCGTTTGCCGGCGTCACCCGCGAGCGCCGTCAGGCGCCGCTCGATGTTCAGGTGCACGTCCTCGCTCGCGAGCGACCACTTGAATTTCCCGCCGCGAATTTCCGCGAGGATGGTGCGCATGCCCGCTTCGATAGCGGCAAGGTCGGCTTTGGAGATCAGCTTGCACGCGGCGAGCATGCGCGCGTGCGCGAGCGAACCGCGGATGTCGTGTTCCGCCAGACGCTGGTCGAAGCCGACGGAGGCGGTATAGCGCAGCACCCGCTCGGCGACCGGTTCGGCAAAACGCCCCGACCAGGCGGCGCGCGGCTGCGGCTTGTTGCGTGTGTTCTTGCTCATTGCGCTGATTGCAGTCAGAATCGAAACAGTCCGGCGCGTCTGCGCCAATTAACATAGATTTTCAATGCCTTATCTGTGTCAAGTATAGAGCAAAACGCAGCTTCGGACTCCCTGCCGGATTTCCGCAATCTGGGCGTGGCGCTGCGCATCCTGCTGCTCGGCAATGTTGCCGGCTTCGCTGCGGCGCTGCTCCTGTCGCGCGATGGCGCGCAATTCGCGCCGCAGTTCGCGCAGTCGGCGGCGGTGCTCGAGCCGGTGCTGCTCGCATCGCTGGTGTCCCTGTACGCGCTGTCGACATCGCTCGCGCGCCTGCGCTACGCCTGGGGCGTGGCGGCGGTGATGCTGCTGGTGGCGGCGTGGAGCGCGCTGGCGCTGCAGCTGGGCGCGCTGCTCGGGGGAGCGCCCGCGCCTTACGACCTGCTGCGCGCTGCGCTGCTCGGTGCGCTGCTCGCGGCGCTCATCAGCGCCTATTTCTTCTGGCGCCGGCGCGCCTATTCGCCGGCGCTCGCCGATGCGCGGCTGTACGCGCTGCAGGCGCGCATCCGGCCGCATTTCCTGTTCAACAGCCTCAATGCCGTGCTGTCGCTGATCCGCAGCGAACCGCAGCGCGCCGAGGCAGCGCTGGAAGATCTGGCGGAGCTGTTTCGCGCGCTGATGCAGGACAACCGGCAGCTGTCCACGCTGGCCGACGAGCTGGCGCTGTGCCGGCAGTACCTCAGCCTGGAGCAGCTGCGCCTGGGCGAGCGCCTGCGCATCGACTGGGAGGTCGAGGACGCGCCCGGGGACGCGCGCGTGCCGCAGCTGCTGCTGCAGCCGCTGGTGGAAAATGCGATCTACCACGGCATCGAGCCGGGCCTGGAGCCGGGCACGGTGCGCATACGCATCGCGCGCGAAAAGAACGAACTGCGCCTGCTCGTCGCCAATCCCTATCACCCCGACTACCAGCATCGCGCCGGCAATCGCATGGCGCTTGCCAACCTGCGCGAACGGCTGGCGCTGCATTTCGACGTCGAGGCGAGCCTGGAAACGGAAGTGGTCGGCGACAAATTCGAGATTCGCATCGTGCTGCCCTACCGGAGGCAGGAGTGAGCGGCGCATTGCGCGTGGTGTTGGTCGACGACGAGGCGCCGGCGCGCGCGCGTCTGAAGGAACTCATCGCCGATTGCGCGCCGCAGGTGAGCGCGACGGTGGTGGGCGAGGCCGCCAGCGGGCGCGAGGCGCTCGAGCTGCTCGCTTCGATCGCGGCGGACCTGGTGCTGGTGGACATCCGCATGCCGCAGATGAGCGGCATCGAGTTCGCGCGCCATGCGCTCGCGCTGCCCGCGCCGCCGGCCATCATATTCGTCAGCGCCTACGACGAGTACGCGATCAAGGCGTTCGAGCTGCGCGCGCTGGACTATCTGCTGAAGCCGGTGCGCCGCGCGCGCCTGCTCGCGGCGCTCGAGCGCGCGCGCGCCCTTGCGGCCCCCAGCGGCGAAGCGCTGCGCGGGCTGGAGCGCGCGCCGCGCCGGCACCTTCCCGTGGCCGAGCGCGGGCGCATCACCCTGGTCCCGGTGTCGGATATCCTGTTTCTGCGGGCCGAGCTGAAGTACGTCACCATCCACACCGCGCAGCGCGAATACCTGCTGGAGGAATCGCTGACCCACCTGGAGCAGGAGTTTGCCGAGGCCTTGGTGCGCGTGCACCGAAACTGCCTGGTGGCGAAATCACGCATCCGCGGATTCGAGAAAGGCGAAGTGCAGGACGGCGAACAGGGCTGGGTGGTGCTGCTCGACGGCTGCGCCGAGCGGCTCGCCGTGAGCCGGCGGCAATGGCCGGTGGTGAAGGAACTCGCCGCCGGCTAGGAATCCGTTGCAAATTGACATTTTGCAACGGCCGATACAGGGGAGTATGAGGGGAGTCGCCGCGAAGCAAGTCCCCGCAGGGGATTTCCCCTCATATTGAAACAGACTCTAAGCCGGCCCGTGCCGCTTAGCGGCGCTCGCGCAGGCTGGCGAGCGCGGTGTCGATGCGCTGGTCGATGAAATAGCCGTAGTAGTCGCTGCTGCCGAAGCCCACCACCGGCTCGGCCAGCGCCTGCCCGCGCCGGCCGAACAGCATCACCGTGGGCATCATGCTGATGCGGCTGCGCCGCGCGAATTCCGCCTGGGTAGTCCTGTTGCCGTCGAAATCCACCAGCGCGGCGGCGCTGTCGACCACGATCTCGCGCATCATCACCTTCGCCTGATAGTCCGGGTTGCGCTGCATCGGCAACAGGAATTCCTGTCTGGCGCGCTCGCACCAGGGACAGCCGGTCTCCGAGAACAGCAGCAGCAGCGGTATCCTGCGCGCGGCCGCGAGCCTTGCATCGGTCGCGAGATCGTGCGCCTGCGTCATTTGCGCGGCTGCCGGCGCGGCGACGAACAGCGCGGCGAGGCATGCTAGAATCCAGTACACAGGCACCGAGCGTGCTGCCATAGCAGAAATCCCGTCTTGAAACATCCAGAACGCATCGTGATTGCCACACGCCAAAGCCGTCTGGCGCTGTGGCAGGCCGAGCATGTGCGCGAGCGGCTGCGCGGATTATATCCGGATTGCTCGGTGGAACTGCTTGCGCTGTCCACGCGCGGGGATGAAATCCTCGATACCTCGCTCGCCAAGATCGGGGGCAAGGGCCTGTTCGTGAAAGAACTGGAACTGGCGCTGGCGCAGGGCCGCGCCGATCTGGCCGTGCACTCGGCCAAGGACGTGCCGATGGAATTGCCCGCGGGTTTCGCGCTGGGCGCAATCCTCGAGCGCGAAGACCCGCGCGACGCCTTCGTCTCCCGGAAATTCGACAGCCTCGACGCGCTGCCCGCCGGCGCCGTGGTCGGCACCTCCAGCCTGAGGCGCGAAGCGCAGCTGCGCAGCCGCTATCCGCTGCTCGTCGTCAACAGCCTGCGCGGCAACCTCGATACGCGCCTGGCCAAGCTCGATCGCGGCGAGCACGATGCGATCATCCTTGCCGCCGCCGGCCTCAAGCGCCTCGGACTGGGGGCGCGCATCCGCTCGGTGCTGACGGTGGAGCAGAGCCTGCCCGCCGCGGGGCAGGGTGCGCTCGCGATCGAATATCGCGCAGAACGCGCGGACATCGCCGCCTGCCTCGCGCCGCTCAATCACCGCGCCACCGAACTCGCGGTGCGCGCCGAGCGCGCGGTGAGCCGCGCCCTCGGCGGCAGCTGCCAGCTGCCGCTCGCCGCCTACGCCAGCGCCGGCGCCGCCACCCTCGAGCTGCGCGGACTGGTGGCCAGTCCGGACGGAACCGACATGATCACGGCGGCGGTCTCGGGTCCTTCCGGGTCGCCCGAGGAACTGGGCGTGCGCCTCGCCGCCGAACTGCGCGCGCAGGGCGCCGACCGCATACTCGCCGCGCTGCTATGAGCTCGACGGCGCTGGCCGGGCGCCGCGTCGTGGTGACGCGCCCCGCCGGGCAGGCGGCACATCTCGCGGCGCTGATTCGCGCCGCCGGCGGCGAGCCGCTGCTCTACCCGGCGCTGGCTATCTTTCCGTGCGGTGAGCCGGCGCAGCTGCACGCGCTGATCGGGCGCCTGGAAACATTCGATCTTGCCATCTTCGTGAGCGCCAATGCGGCGAGCCACGGGCTCGCGCTGGTGCGCGCGCGGCGCGCCTGGCCGCCGGACCTGCGCGTCGCCACGGTCGGACGCGGCAGCGAACGTGAGCTGGAGCGCCACGGCTTTTCCGGCGTCATCGCACCGCGCGAGCGCTTCGACAGCGAGGGCCTGCTGGCCTTGCCCGAGCTTGCCGCGATGCAGGGCAAGCGCGTGGTGATTTTTCGCGGCGAAGGCGGGCGCGAACTGCTGGGCGAGACGCTCGCCGCGCGCGGCGCCGCCGTCGAGTATGCCGAATGCTACCGCCGCGGCCGGCCCGATGCGGACCCGGCGCCGCTGCTTGCCCGGTTCGCGCGGCGCGAGCTCGATGCGTTCACGCTGACGTCGAGCGAAGGCCTGGCCAACCTGCACGCGATGCTGGGGGAAGCCGGGCGGCAATGCCTGCAGGGCACCCCCATATTCGCGCCGCACGAGCGCATCGCCGCTGCGGCGCGCGCCCTGAATGTGCAGACCGTGGTGCTGACCGGCCCGGGCGACGAGGGCCTGGTCGCGGGGCTGGCTGGTTTTTTTGCTAAAGTGTGATACTCAGGCTGTGATACCCAAGCGATCGATACTGCCGCCATGAACGAAAGCAATGCCGAACCGGACCAGAGCGCTGCCGAGCCGATAGCGCCTGCGCCGCCGGAGGAGCCGAGCGGGCGCAGCGCGCGCGAACCGGCACCGCTCAACTGGCGCCTGCCGCTGATGCTGGTGCTGCTGGCGGCGACTGCGGTGGTCGCGTGGCAGTGGTACGACACCCGTGTGCGCCTCGATGCGATCCGCGAGGAGCTGGCGCAGCGCCTGCGCGCGGGCGACAACCTCGCGAGCGAGAGCCGCG
>JAANCK011628544.1_pt1 | contig 10424 bp, 7 predicted proteins | sample 7277841 | NCBI WGS metagenome assembly JAANCK01 (sample SAMN14222788, study PRJNA588281) | permafrost metagenome | isolation source: Arctic cryosol methane SIP | place: Canada:Nunavut | collected 2015-07 | reverse complement strand
GGCGCCCGTCGGCTCGGAGGCGGGTGGGGAAGGCTCGGGACTCATGAAAGACGTTTCTGCCACCAGAGGGCCTTGTCGCGCAAGTCCTCCTCGTCGAGGCCCGTGAGCCGGCGCTGGGCGAGGCGCGCGCGCCCGGCGATCCAGACGTCGCTCACGTGCTCCCGCCCGGCGGCGTACGCGAGGTGCGACACCGGGTCGAAGCACGGCAGCGTCTCGAGGGAGGAAAGTTCCACCGCGGCCAGGTCGGCCCATTTGCCGGGCACGATGGAGCCGGTGTGCGCGTCGATCCCGAGTGCCCGGGCGCCGTCGAGCGTGGCCATCTCCAGGGCCTCGAAGGCGTTCAGCGTGCTCGCCTCCCCGCTCATCACCTTGGCAAGCAGCGCGGCAGAGCGCATCTCCGTCAGCAGGTCCAGGCGATTGTTGCTCGCCGCCCCGTCGGTGCCCACGCCCACGCGGATGCCCCGCTCGCGCATCTGCGCCACGGGGGCGATGCCGCTCGCAAGCTTGAGGTTGGACGAGGGGCAATGGGCCACGCTCACGCCTTCGCGGGCCATGAAGTCCAACTCGTCCTGGTCGAGGTGTATCGCGTGCACGGCGATCAGCCGCGGGCCCACCAGTCCCAGGCGGCGCAGGCGCTCGAGGGGACGCACGCCGTGCTCCGCGAGACCCTCGGCCACCTCGGCGCCGGTCTCGTGGACGTGGATATGGATCGGCACGTCCAGCTCCTCGGCCAACACGGCGATGCGCCGCAGCGTCTCGTCGGACACGGTGTACGGCGCGTGGGGCGCGAGGCAGAACGTGAGCAGCGGCTCGCCCTGGTAGGCGTCCCGCGTGGCAAGCCCCTTCTGCAGGTACGCCGTCGCATCGGCGGCATAGGCGCTCGGGAACTCGAGGGCGATCACCCCGAGCGCGGATCGCATTCCCGCCCGCAGCGCCGCGCGGGCCGTCGCCTCGGGGAAGAAATACATGTCGTTCACGCAGGTGATGCCGCCCCGCAGCATCTCCGCCATCGCGAGCAGGCTCCCGTCGTGCACGAATCCGTCGCCCACGTGGCGCGACTCCGCCGGCCAGATGTGATCGCGCAGCCATGTCATGAGGGGAAGGTCGTCGGCGATTCCGCGCATGAGCGTCATCGCGGCATGGCAATGCAGGTTCACCAGCCCGGGAATGAGCGCGTGGCGGTCGAGCCGGACGACCTCGCGGGCGTCGAAGCGCCCCAGGGCCTGCGCCGTGGGCTCGATCGCGGCGATGCGTCCGTCGCGCACTGCGACCGCGTGATCGTGCAGGACCACATGGGGTTCGACGGGCACCACGTGCGCGGCGCAGATCAGGGTGTCGACGGCTTCCATGGCGGCGGCGTTGGAACAAAAAACCCCGCCGGAGCGGGGTTTTCCGAAGGGTCGGAAGGGCTTACTGGTGGACGCCCTTGAATTCGATGTCCACGCGGCGGTTCTTCTGGCGTCCTTCCTTGGTCTTGTTGGTCGCCACCGGCTGGGTCTCGCCCTTGCCGATCGTGGTGACCTTCGCGGCCGGGAAGCCCTTGCTGACCAGGTACGCCTTCACCGCGGCGGCGCGGCGTTCGGAGAGTTTCTGGTTGTAGTGCTCGGTGCCGATCGAGTCGGTATGGCCCGTCGCGATCACCATCTCGATGTCCATGCCGCGAATCTTCTCGAGGGCGGCGTCGATGCTGCGCCGGCCGTCGGGACGCACCACCGATTTGTCGAAGTCGAAGAGCGCGTCGGCCTGGATCACGATCGCTTCGCGCACGGATTGCGGCGCGGGCTTGGCCGGTTCGGCCACGGGCGCCGGGGTGGGCGCGGGAGCGGCGCTGGGGGACTCGGAAGGCGCCGGAGCCGGAGTGGATACCTTCATGGGGCCGCCGCATTCCGGCAGCACGCGACCGGAGGTCAGGACGCAGTTGCCCGAGGCGTCCCGCACGGCGTGGCCGGAGGCATCCTCGAGAACGGGCAAGGGGTCGGCATAAGCGGAGGCCGCAGCGAGCGCGAACAGTGCGCAGCCGAGCGTTAGCGTCGAGGAAATCTTCATATTCGGAACTCCCAAGAGGATTTGGATGGTTGTTTTGCCGCTCTGTGAGGCTCACCGCCCGAAAAACTGCTCACGACATGATACACAAACGGCCCTTGCCTTCACAACACAAAGTGGGGATTTGCGCAACATCAAGCCCATTCGGCGTTGCGCGTCCGCCACAAGTGCTATGACCACGCCCGGCGTTGGAAAGTGCCCGGCCGATGTGCTAGAATTTACGTTTGCCGTTCCCGTAATTATAATATAAAAACAAGTACTTAGAACGCACCTGGCGGCGCCGCACCGCCGGCCGCCCAGACCAGGAGCTCTCGAGTCGCCCATGGAACAATTCGCCAAAGAAACCCACCCCATCAGCCTCGAGCAGGAGATGCGCCGCTCGTACCTCGATTACGCCATGAGCGTGATCGTCGGCAGGGCGCTTCCCGACGTGCGCGACGGCCTGAAACCCGTCCATCGCCGGGTGCTCTTCGCGATGCACGAGCTGTCGAACGACTGGAACAAGGCCTACAAGAAGTCGGCGCGCATCGTGGGCGACGTCATCGGCAAGTACCACCCCCACGGAGACACGGCCGTCTACGACACCATCGTGCGCATGGCGCAGGACTTCAGCCTGCGCTACCCGCTGGTGGACGGCCAGGGCAATTTCGGCAGCGTCGACGGCGACAACGCCGCGGCCATGCGCTACACCGAGATCCGCATGGCGAAGATCGCCCACGAGCTGCTGGGCGACCTCGACAAGGAGACCGTCGACTTCGGGCCCAACTACGACGGCAGCGAGTCGGAGCCGCTGATCCTTCCGGCGCGCTTCCCGAACCTCCTCGTGAACGGCTCCTCGGGCATCGCCGTGGGCATGGCGACCAACATCCCGCCCCACAACCTGGTGGAAGTGATCGACGCCTGCCTCACGCTGCTCGCAAATCCCGAGACCACTGTCGACGAGCTCATCCGGATCGTGCAGGCGCCGGACTTTCCCACCGCGGGGATCATCTACGGCCTCGCCGAGCTGCAGGAAGGCTATCGCACCGGGCGCGGCCGGGTGGTCATGCGCGCGCGCACCCACATCGAAGACCTGGAACGCGGCGGCCGGCAGGCGATCATCATCGACGAGCTGCCCTACCAGGTGAACAAGGCGCAGCTCCTCATCCGCATCGGCGAGATGGTGCGCGAGAAGCGCCTCGAAGGCATCGCGGACCTGCGCGACGAGTCCGACAAGTCGGGCATGCGCGCGGTGATCGAGCTCAAGCGCGGCGAGGTGGCCGAGATCGTGCTGAACAACCTGTACAAGCTCACGCAGATGCAGGAGACGTTCGGCATGAACATGGTCGCGCTCGTCGACGGCCAGCCGAAGCTGCTCAACCTGCGCCAGTTCCTGGACGCGTTCCTGCGCCACCGGCGGGAGGTCGTGACCCGGCGCACGGTGTTCGACCTGCGCAAGGCGCGCGAACGGGGCCACGTGCTCGAGGGACTCGCCGTGGCGCTGTCCAATGTGGACGAGGTGATCGCGATCATCAAGGCGGCGGCGACGCCCGCGGCCGCGAAGGGCGAGCTCATGGGACGGGATTGGCGCTCGACGCTGGTGGAGGAGATGCTCGCGCGCGCGACCGCCGAGCAGTTCCGCCCCGAGGCGCTGCCCAAGGAATTCGGCCTGGTGGCCGGCGCGGCCCCCGGCGCCTCCTCCTCCTATCGACTGTCCGACGTGCAGGCCCAGCGCATCCTCGAGATGCAGCTGCAGCGCCTGACGGGCCTGGAGCAGGACAAGATCCTCTCCGAGTACCGCGAGGTCATCGCCGCGATCGAGGACCTGCTCGACATCCTCGCCCGCCCGGAGCGCGTGACGGCCATCATCGCGGGCGAGCTCGCGGAGATCAAGCGCGAGTTCGGCGACAAGCGCCGCAGCGAGATCGTGGTGAACGGCCAGGACCTGCAGATCGAGGACCTGATCGCGCGCGAGAACGTGGTGGTCACGCTCTCGCACACGGGCTACATCAAGAGCCAGCCGCTGGACGAGTATCGCTCGCAGAAGCGCGGGGGGCGCGGCAAGCAGGCCACCACCACCAAGGAAGACGACTTCGTCGAGAAGCTCTTCATGGCGAGCACCCATGACTACGTGCTGTGCTTCTCGAACAAGGGCAAGGCGTACTGGCTCAAGGTCTACGAGGTCCCGCAGGGCAGCCGCTCGAGCCGGGGCAAGCCGATCGTGAACCTGCTCAAGATGGAGGAGGACGAGCGCATCAACGCGATCCTCCCGGTGGCCGAGTTCCGCGACGATTGCTACGTCTTCTTCGCGACCCAGGAGGGCGTGGTCAAGAAGACGGCCCTGTCGGAATACTCGCGCCCGCGTCCCTCCGGAATCATCGCCGTCGACCTGGACGAGGGCGATCGCCTCATCGGCGTGGCGGTGACCGACGGCAAGCACGACGTGATGCTCTTCTCCGACGAGGGCAAGGCGGTGCGCTTCGACGAAAACGACGTCCGTCCGATGGGCCGCGGGGCGCGGGGCGTGCGCGGCATGAACCTCGCGAAAGGCGGCAAGGTGATCGCGCTGCTGGTGGCGGAAAACGAGCAGCAGAGCGTGCTCACCGCCACCGAGAACGGCTACGGCAAGCGCACCTCCATCGTCGAGTACACGCGGCACGGCCGCGGCACCCAGGGGATGATCGCGATCCACACTTCCGAGCGCAACGGCAAGGTCGTGGCCGCCACGCTCGCCGCCGCCGAGGACGAGATCATGCTGATCACCTCGGGCGGCGTGCTGATCCGCATGCGCGTGAACGAGATCCGCGAGATGGGCCGCTCGACGCAGGGCGTGACGCTCATCAACCTCGCCGGGGGCGAGAAGCTCTCCGGGCTGCAGACCATCATGGACCGGGACGACGAGAACGGGGAGAACGGCAACGGCGGCAACGGCGGCAACGGCCACAGCCACGGCAACGGCAACGGCAGCGCGACCGGCCTCGAGGAAAGCGCCGGCGGCAACGGCAACGCTATCGAAAGCGGCCTAGGGGAAGGCGACGACGGCGACGGCGACATCCCGGGCGAAGGCGGCGCGAATGGCGACGGCACCGCGCATTAAGCCCTCCGAGCGCATCTTCAATTTCGGCGCCGGGCCGGCCACGATGCCGGTGGAGGTGCTGGAGAAGGCGAAGGGGGAGCTGGTCAACTGGCACGAGGCCGGCATGTCCGTGATGGAGATGAGCCATCGCGGCAAGGAGTTCGTGGCGATCGCCGCCGAGGCCGAAGCGGACCTGCGCAAGTTGGCCGCCATCCCGGCGAGCCACAAGGTGCTCTTCCTGCAAGGCGGGGCCACGATGCAGTTTTCCGCGGTGCCCATGAACCTGCTGCGCGGCGGCAAGCGGGCCGACTTCGTGAACACCGGCGAGTGGTCGAAGAAGGCCATCGCCGAGGCGGGCAAGTACTGCGAGGCCCGCGTGGTGGCCTCGAGCGAGGACCGCAACTTCACCTACGTCCCGAAGCAGTCGACGTGGAAGCGCTCGCCGGATGCGGCCTACCTGCACATCTGCTCCAACGAGACCATCGGCGGGGTCGAGTACCACTGGACGCCGGACACGGGCGAGGTGCCCCTGGTTGCGGACATGTCCTCCCACATCCTGTCGCGCCCCCTCGATGTCGCGCGCTATGGCCTGATCTATGCCGGCGCGCAGAAGAACATCGGTCCCGCGGGACTGGTGGTGGTCATCGTGCGCGAGGACCTCATCGGGCACGCGCTGCCGGACACGCCCAACGTCCTGGACTACCGGCTGCAATCCGACGCCGACTCGATGCTGAACACGCCGCCCACGTTTTCGCTGTACCTGGCGGGGCTCACGTTCAAGTGGCTGCTCGAGCGCGGCGGGCTCGCGGGCATCGAGCAGGTGAACATCCGCAAGGCGGCGCTCCTCTACGGCTACCTCGATTCCCAGGATTTCTACTCGAACCCGGTCGCGAAGGAGGACCGCTCGCGCATGAACGTTCCGTTCACGCTGCGCGACGCTTCCCTTGACGCCGCCTTCCTCGCCGAGGCCGAGGCGCGGGGCCTGTCCCAGCTGAAGGGACACCGTTCCGTGGGGGGCATGCGCGCCTCGATCTACAACGCGATGCCGCTGGAAGGCGTGGAGGCACTCGTCGCCTTCATGGAAGAATTCCGCAAGAAGCGCGGCTAGGGGCGCGGGGCGTGACGTACCGCATCGCCGTGTACAACGCGATTTCCGCGCGGGGACTCGAGCGCTTCCCCGCCGGGGCCTACGCCGTGGGCAAGGCCCTCGCCGATCCCGACGCCATCCTGCTGCGATCCCACGTCCTGCAGCCCGGCGAGATCCCGCCCTCGGTGAAGGCGATCGGGCGCGCGGGCGCCGGCGTGAACAACATACCGGTGGAAGAGATGACGCGCCGCGGCATTCCCGTCTTCAACGCTCCCGGCGCCAATGCGAACGCGGTGAAGGAGCTGGTGCTGGCCGCCATGCTGATCGCCGCCCGCAACCTCGTGCCCGCCGTGCAGTACGTGCAGGGCCTTTCCGCCGGCGGCGATTTCGACCGGCGCGTGGAGGACGGCAAGAAGCAATTCGCGGGCTTCGAGCTGCCGGGGCGCACGCTCGGCGTGGTGGGGCTGGGCGCCGTCGGCGGCCTGCTCGCCGACACCGCGCTCAGGCTCGGCATGAAAGTGCTGGGATACGACCCCGAGATCACCGTGGACAACGCGTGGCGCCTCCCGGCGTCGGTGCGCCGCGCGGCCTCCATCGAGGAAGTGCTGAAGGGCTCGGATTTCGTGAGCCTGCACGTTCCGCTCAACGCCCATACGCGCAACCTCCTCGACGCGCCCCGGCTCGCGGCCGCGCGCCGCGGACTGGTGCTGCTCAACTTCGCGCGCGACGCGGTGGTGGACGAGGACGCCGTGCTCGCCTGCCTCGAGGAAAAGCGGCTGAAGGCGTACATCTGCGATTTCCCGAGCCCGCGCCTGCAGGGGCGCGCCGGCGTCGTGGCGCTGCCGCACCTGGGAGCGTCCACCGCGGAGGCCGAGGAGAATTGCGCGCTCATGGTGGCGGAGCAGTTGCGCGAATTCCTCGAGCAGGGCGCGATCCGCAATTCGGTGAATTTTCCCAGCGTGGAGATGGCGCGCGAATCGGCGCATCGCATCGCGATCGCCAACGCGAACGTGCCCAACATGGTGGGACAGATTTCGACTACGATGGCGCAGGCCGGCCTCAACATCCACAACATGGTCAACAAATCGCGAGGGGAGATGGCGTACACGCTGGTCGACCTCGACAGCGCCGCCGACCCGCAGGTGGTCGCGCGCATCGCGCGCATCCCGGGCGTGCTGTCGATCCGCAGCGTCGAATCCGTTCCCGGAAGCGCGCCATGAGCGGCACGCCCCAGCCCGGCGAGATCGAGCGCCTGCGCGAGGCGATCGATCGCGTCGACGACCGCATCCTCGAGAGCCTGAACGAGCGCGCGCGGCTTGCGCGGGCGATCGGCACCCTCAAGGCGGGCCAGGCGTACCGGCCCGAGCGCGAAGCGCAGGTGCTGCTGCGGGTGAAGGAGCGAAACCCCGGCCCGCTCTCCTCCGAGACCGCCGCACTCCTCTTCCGCGAGATCATGTCCGCGTGCCTCGCGCTCGAGCGCCCCATCACCGTGGCCTACCTGGGGCCGCGCGGCACCTTCAGCGAGAAGGCCGCGCTCAAGCATTTCGGCCTCGCGGCCGAGGCGCTGGCTGAGCCGTCGATCGACGAGGTCTTCCGCGCGGTCGAGTCCGGCGCGGCCGACTTCGGCGTGGTGCCGGTGGAGAATTCCACGGAAGGCGCCGTGGGCCGCTCCCTGGACCTCATGCCCCAGACGCCGATGAAGGTGTGCGGAGAGGTGATCGTGCGCATCCACCACAACCTCATGGCCCGGACGCCGCCCGGCGACTTCAAGGACATCCGCCGCGTGTTCTCCCACGGGCAATCCCTCGCGCAGTGCCACGAGTGGCTGAACCTGCACGTGCCCAACGCCGAGCGCGTGGCGGTGTCGAGCAACGCCGAGGCCGCGCGCAGGGCCGCCGAGGAGCCGGGCGCGGCGGCGGTCGCGGGCGACATGGCCGCGGAGCACTACGGCCTCGCGATCCTCGCGGCCAACATCGAGGACGAGCCCAACAACACGACCCGCTTCCTGGTGCTGGGCGACTACGAGCCGAAGGCCACGGGCCGGGACAAGACCTCCATGGTGCTCTCGGCGCGCAACCGAGCGGGCGCGGTGTACGAGATGCTCACGCCCTTCGCCACGCGCGGCGTGTCGATGACCAAGTTCGAGTCGCGCCCGTCCCGCGTGGCCCTCTGGGAATACCTCTTCTTCGTCGACATCGAGGGGCATCGCGGCGATGGCAACGTCGCCGCGGCAATCGAGGAGGTGGCGGGCATCGCCGGCTACCTCAAGGTGCTCGGCTCCTATCCCATGGCGGTGATCTGATGGACGGCCGGCGCACCGGGGGCCCCGGGGACCTCGCGCCCGCGAACGTGCGCGCCATCGCGCCCTACGTCCCGGGCAAGCCCATCGCGGAGACCGCGCGCGAGCTGGGATTGCGCGAGGCCGATATCCTCAAGATGGCTTCCAACGAGAACCCGCTGGGCTCCTCGCCCCGGGCGATCGCCGCGATCCGGGGAGCGCTCGATGCGCTGCACTACTATCCCGACGGCAGCGGCTTCGAGCTGAAGGCGGTGCTCGCGCGCAAGCTTGCCGTGCGGCCGGAGAACATCGTGCTCGGCAACGGCTCCAACGACGTGCTCGAGCTCGCGGCGCGCGCTTTCCTCACCGCGCCGGACTCCGCGGTGTACTCGCAGCACGCGTTCATGGTGTACCCGCTCGCGATCCAGGCGATTGGGGCCACGGCGATTGAAGTTCCCGCGCGCGCCTATGGCGCCGACCTCGAGGCGATCGGGCGCGCGGTGCGCCCCGGCACGAAGATGGTGTTCCTCGCCAACCCGAACAACCCCACCGGCACCTTCGCGCCGTGGGCCGATGTGCGGGCTTTCATCGGGCGCGTCCCGCGGGACGTGCTCGTGGTGCTCGACGAAGCGTACGGCGAATACCTCCCCGACGCGCTGCGCTCGCCTTCGCCGGCATGGCTCGCGGACTTTCCCAACCTCGTGGTGGCGCGCACGCTGTCCAAGGCCTACGGGCTCGCGGGATTGCGCGTCGGATACGGGCTCGCGCACCCGGAGGTCGCGGAGGTCATGAACCGCGTGCGCCAGCCGTTCAACGTGAACCAACTGGCGATGGTGGCGGCCTGCGCGGCGCTCGACGATGAAGCGTTCATCGAGCAAAGCCGCCGCGTGAACGCCGACGGACTCGTGCAGCTCGCGCGCGGCTTCGAGCGGCTCGGGCTCGAGTTCATTCCTTCCGTGGGCAACTTCATCACCGTGCGCGTGGGCGACGCCGCCCGCGTCTACGATCATCTGCTGCGCGAGGGCGTCATCGTGCGTCCCCTGGCCGGATACGGCATGCCGGAGCACCTGCGGGTCACGGTCGGCCTGCCGGAGCACAACGCGCGCTTCCTCGCCGCCCTCGAGCGCGCGCTGGCGCGCGCCTGACGCCCATGCGCCGCCTGAAGAGCGTCGCGATGATTGGCGTGGGCCTGGTCGGCGGCTCCCTGGCGCTCGCCGCGCGGCGCGCCGGCGCCGTCGGCTCGGTGGTGGGCTTCGACCGGGACCGCGAAGTGCTCGAGCGCGCGCTATCCCTGGGCGTGATCGACCGCGCGGCCGATTCCGTGTCCGAAGCGGCTTCCGGCGCCGAGCTCGTGGTGCTCGCGGTGCCGGTGCGCTCCGCCGGCCCCGTGCTCCACGACGTGGGCCTCGCGTTGGGCGCGGAGGCCGTGGTGACCGACGTGGGGAGCACGAAGGACGAGGTGGTACGCATCGCGCGCGAGGAGCTGCGCGAGCGCTTCGCGCGTTTCGTCCCCGGCCATCCGATCGCGGGCCGCGAGACGAGCGGCGTCGAGGCCGCGATCCCGGACCTCTTCCGCGGCGCGCGCGTGGTGCTGACACCCGTCGCGCAGACCGCCCCGGACGCCCTCGCGCTCGTGCGCGAGCTCTGGGAGGCGGTCGGCGGCCGCGTCGCCACGCTCGCGCCCGGCGCCCACGACCGCATCTTCGCCGCCGTGAGCCACCTGCCCCATATCCTTTCCTTCGCGCTGGTGTCGGAAATCGCCGCGCGCGAGAACGCCGCGGAGCTGCTCGGCTTCGCCGCCGGGGGATTCCGCGACTTCACGCGCATCGCGGCGAGCTCCCCCGAGATGTGGCGCGACATCGCGCTGCAGAACCGTGCGGCGATCCTCGCGGAGATCGATCGCTTCGAGGCGCGACTCGCCGTCTTCCGCGCGTTGATCGAGAAAGGCGAGGGGCCGGGGC